>Ga0265334_10000867_pt1 | contig 15152 bp, 8 predicted proteins | sample 42023metaG_FD_192442 | JGI IMG/M metagenome (GOLD analysis project Ga0265334, IMG submission 192442) | Rhizosphere microbial communities from Carex aquatilis grown in University of Washington, Seatle, WA, United States - 4-20-23 metaG | ecosystem: Host-associated > Plants > Roots > Rhizosphere >... | reverse complement strand
CGGTGGGTTCGCCACGGTGGACGGTTTCATCACCGACACCGCGAACTACTCCGCGTTGAAGGAGCCGTTCTTCCAGGCGACCACCTCGGTCAACGGCACCTCGGTGCGTCAGTCGAAGTGGGTGGACTGGAACGACTACGTGGACGAGCTGGGCTACGCCCAGGCGCTGCGTACCCAGCTGGTCAGCGACGGGTTCAGCTCGAACATCGGCATGCTGATCGACACCTCCCGCAACGGCTGGGGCGGCTCGGCCCGTCCGACCGCGGCGAGCACCTCCACGGACGTGAACACCTTCGTGGACGCCTCGCGCATCGACCGCCGGTACCACGCCGGCAACTGGTGCAACCAGAGTGGTGCGGGTATCGGCGAGCGTCCGCAGGCGGCTCCGGCTTCCGGGATCGACGCCTACGTGTGGATCAAGCCTCCGGGTGAGTCGGACGGTTCCAGCTCGCTGGTGCCGGCCGGCGCGGACAACCCTGGTGGCAAGGGCTTCGACCAGATGTGTGACCCGACGTACACCGGCAACGCCCGCAACGGCAACAGCAAGACCGGTGCCCTGGCCAACGCTCCGGTCTCCGGTGCCTGGTTCTCGGCCCAGTTCCAGCAGCTGGTGGCGAACGCCTACCCGGCTCTGTGATCCGCGGCCGTCCCGGCCGCACGGGTCCCGTTCGTGGGGCGTGGTGAAGCCGGGACGGCTCCCCGGAACGGTCTGAACGACCGCTCCGGCTGAACGGCAGCACCGCCCACGGGTCTCCCGTCGGCGCAGCAGCACGGCAGTTCCCGTGGGCCCGGGGTCCGGACGCGAGTCCGGACCCCGGGCCCACCTGCGTGTCCAGGGGCCTCGCGCAGGTAGGTGCGGGTGCGCGCAGGCGGGCGGGGTGCGGGTCCGCGACGGCGTGCGGGTTCGAGAGGTTCGTCATGTCCGCCGAGGTTTCCGGCGATCCGGGCCTCACGTCTCTTGTTCGCAGCCGATGTCAGGGTTCACACTCACTGGCACTCGCTCCGGGAGCCAGCGAGTGTCTGTCCGGCCGCCTCGGCCGTCGGTGGGTGTTCCCCACCGTCGGCGCGATCTTCGCCACCGCTGGGAGGGCGAGGGACGGCGGTCGTCCCTGCGGTCCGATGTCATGTCGCGCCCTCGTCCGGTACGGAGCCCGGTGCACTCCGGGATACCAGAGCTCTGTCCGTGACCTGCGGCGAGAGAGCGGACCGCCATTGCAGATGTGCACGAGAACGGCGCCCGTGCACATTCCTGGCATTTCTCAAGGAGGAGAGAGACAGGGATGAGACTCGGATCTGTTCTCCGTCGACGGTGCACGGTTCCACTCGTGTCCGTGGGCGCGGTGGTCGCGGCCGGACTGGTCGGACTACCGGCATCACCGGCGTCGGCGGCGGTGGGTTGTTCGGTGACCTACCAGTCGAGCGACTGGACCGGTGGGATGTCCGTGAACATCACGATCAAGAACACAGGCGATGCCTGGTCGAGCTGGAGCCTTGGCTTCGCGTTCGGTAACGCGAACCAGAAGGTGACCCAGGGCTGGTCGGCGAACTGGACGCAGAGCGGCCAGAACGTCACCGCGACGAGCATGTCGTGGAACGGTGCGCTGGCCAACGGCGGCTCGACGAGCATCGGCTTCAACGGGAGCTGGAGCGGTAGCGACCCGGCTCCGACGTCGTTCAGCATCAACGGCACCACCTGCGGTGGCACTCCGGTGAGCACGACGTCCACGACGTCCACGACGACCACCTCGGGTCCCGTCACGACGACGACGCGTCCGGTGACCACGACGACGACCTCGCGGACGACCACGACCAGTGGTGGTTCGACGGGTACGCATCAGGACAACCCGTTCGTGGGTGCGAAGTGGTATGTGAACCCGGACTGGTCGTCCAAGGCGGCCGCGGAGTCCGGTGGCAGCAAGGTGTCCAACCAGCCGACCGGTGTGTGGCTCGACTCGATCGCGGCGATTGCTGCGCCGTCGGGTTCGGGGTACACCACGGGTCTGGCCGGGCACCTGGACAACGCGCTTGCCCAGGGTGCGACCCTGGCCGAGTTCGTGATCTATGACCTGCCGGGTCGTGACTGTGCGGCGTTGGCGTCCAATGGTGAGCTCGGGCCCACGGAGATCGGGCGGTACGAGACCGAGTACATCGATCCGATCGTGGCGATCGAGAGTGACCCGAAGTACGCCTCGATCCGGATCGTGAACATCATCGAGATCGACTCGTTGCCGAACCTGGTGACCAATGCGGGTAGTCAGGCCGGGGCGACCTCGGCGTGCGCGACGATGTTGGCGAACGGGAACTACGTGACCGGGATCGCCTATGCGTTGAGCAAGCTGCACGCGGCGGGCACGAACAACTACGAGTACATCGATGCCGGGCACCACGGGTGGCTGGGTTGGGACTCGAACTTCGTGCCGTCGGCACAGTTGTTCTTGTCCACGGCCCAGAAGGCCACCGGTGGGGTGGCCACCGTGGACGGGTTCATCACGGACACGGCGAACTACTCCGCGTTGAGCGAGCCGTTCCTGAAGATCACTTCGACGGTGAACGGGACGTCGGTGCGTCAGTCGAAGTGGGTGGACTGGAACCAGTACGTCGATGAGTTGACCTATGCGCAGGCCTACCGCACCGAGTTGGTCTCGTTGGGCTTCAACTCGAACATCGGCATGCTGATCGACACCTCCCGCAACGGCTGGGGCGGTTCGGCCCGTCCGACCGCGGCGAGCACCTCGACCGATCTGGAGACGTGGGTCAACGCCTCGCGGATCGACCGCCGGGTCCACGCCGGTAACTGGTGCAACCAGAGCGGTGCGGGCATGGGCGAACGTCCCAAGGCCGCTCCGGCCTCCGGGATCGACGCCTACGTGTGGATCAAGCCTCCGGGTGAGTCGGACGGTTCCAGCTCGCTGGTGCCGACCGGCGCGGACAACCCCGGTGGCAAGGGCTTCGACCAGATGTGTGACCCGACGTACACCGGTAACGCCCGCAACGGCAACAACGCCACGGGTGCCCTGCCCAACGCTCCGGTCTCCGGTGCCTGGTTCTCGGCCCAGTTCCAGCAGCTGATGGCCAACGCCTACCCAGCTCTGTAAGCACGCGAAAGCGCTCTTCCGGCAGTCCTGCCGTTCGCTGGCAGGACTGCCCCCACCGGGTGGGTGGGGGTGGACTCCCCCTCTCGGCCCCCACCCACCCGGCTCGGTCTGGCCTCACCGCACGGTTTCTCCCGGACCGTCGCGCCCCACGTGAACCTCGGTCCGCCGACACAGCCCGTCGGCGGACCGAGGTCCGTGATGCTCTCGCCCTGCTCCACCCGCTCAGGCCTGCCCGGTCAGCGCCGTCGGTTCAGGGCTGTCCCGCCCGGGTCATCCGGTCAGGGCTCGGTCCCCCAGACGAGCTGGCCGGCGACGTAGACCGTCACCTTCGGCGCGGACTCGAGGGCGGAGGTCCCACCCCAGCTCCAGTCGTTGTTCTCGTCGTAGGCCGAGTAGTCGGGCTTGTGCACCTGCAACTGGATCAGTCCGGTGTCCTGGCCGGGCTGGAGAACTCCGGCGTCCGCGGTGAACCCGACGTCCACGAAGCTGTCGGCGTTCGACTGCCCGACGTAGAGGTCGGCCACGGATGTGCGCAGCGTCGAGCAGCCGCGGGGGGTGTAGTCACAGGTGACGACCTGGTGGACGATCGAGTTCGGATCGGCGTCCCGCGTGTACCAGTACCGCACGGTCACCTCGGAGAGCGGCACCGTCTGCGTGCTGTGGTTCGCCAGGTCGAGCACGGGCGCCACGAAGTCGTCCTTCGGGTCCCCGTCGTAGCGGAGCTGATCCGCTTCGAGCCCGGTGGACAGGGTGACCGGCGGGCCCGCCTGGAAGAGCAGCCGGTTCGGGGAGTCCTGGCCCGGGTCGGTCACCATGTCGGGGGTCGCGTTGTCGAGGACGGCGGCAGTCGCCTCGGCCGGCGTCGCGGTGGGGTGGTCCTGCAGGTAGTTCGCGACGACCCCGGTGACGTGCGGGGTGGCCATCGAGGTGCCGGAGAGAACCTGGCTGGCGTCGTCCGCGGTGTTCCACGCGGAGGTGATGTTCAGACCGGGGGCGAACACGTCGATGCAGTTGCCGTAGTTGGAGAAGTAGGCACGGCCGTCCTGGATCGTCGTGGCGCCCACGGTGATCGCCTGCGCGTCACGGGCCGGCGAGTACCGGCAGGCGTCCGCCTGCGAGTTGCCGGCCGCCACGACATAGGTGACCCCGGAGGCGACGGAGCGGTCCACCGCGTCGTCGATGGTCTGGTCGGCGAGGCCGCCGAGACTCATGTTCGCCACGGACGGGCCGGAATGATTGGCCGTCACCCAGTCGACGCCTGCGACGACCATCGAGGTGGTCGCCCAACCTCCGCAGTTCAGCACCCGCACCGGCACGAGCGTCACCTGCTTGGCGATCCCGTAGGTGGTGCCTCCGATGGTGCCCGCGACATGCGTGCCGTGTCCGTAGCAGTCCTCGGTGCCGTTGCCGTCGTCCACGGCGCTGAACCCCTGGCCCACCCGGCCGACGAACTCGTGATGGGTCGACCGGATCCCGGTGTCGATCACGTACGCGGTGACCCCGGCCCCCGTCTCGGCGGCGGAGTAGGCGTAGTTGAGCGGCAACCCGCGCTGATCGATGCGGTCGATGCCCCAGCTGGGGGTGGGTTCCTCGGTGTCGGCAACGCTGAAGGTGTGCTCCTGCGCCACGTAGGCGACCGCGGGATCGGCACGAACCGCGCTCAGCTGGGCCGTGGTGAGCGTGGCCGCGTATCCGTTGAGCGCATGCAGGAACTGGCGGGTGATGTGCACTCCGTGCGAGCGAGCGCGGCCGAGGGCCGGGGCCGCGGCCCGGGCGGCGGCCTTCGGGTCTCCGTGACCAGCTGCCCGGGCCCGCAGCACGACCAGGTAGTGGCCGGTCAGGGAGGCCGATGACGGCACGGCCCGTGGGGTCAGCGGGGTGGCGGCCCTGAGGCCGTGTACCGCTGAGGCCGCCGTCTGTGAGGCACGGCCGGAGGCCGCTGTGGCGCCGGGGCAGGCCGCGACGGCCAGGAGGAGTCCGGACAGGAATGTGGGCAGCACGACATGACGCATTTTCATGACATGACTCCGCGCGTGAATGAATCGTTGGACGCGATGAGATGGCAAGGCTTTTCCCTGGCACAGCGACGGCACGTCGTAGGGCCACGCCTGGTCGCATGAGAAAGCCTTGGAAGGAGCCGGGATCTGCACCCCCTTGTCAGCCCGGCAATACCACCGTAGCAGCGTTCGGGCGTGGCGCTACCCCATGGGAGGAAGATTTCGTGGAAGCTGCACGAATGTTTGTGATCGGGCACCGAAGCGTTAGTCGATTGTGATGGGCGGAATGCAACGACCACCGAACGTGATCGAACGGGTGCCTAGCGTGGCCACAGGGAGGGGCATATGGGGCATCAGGTTCTTCGTGCGCACCGTGTGTCGCCGAGGGAACCCTTGCCGTGGTGACCCGGATGATCACCGGAGGCTGTGGGAATTCCCTCACACAGGCGCCGCTGCCGGCCCGGATACCAGCACCGGTGGGTGATCGACATTTCTGGAAGTTCACCTGCGCGAAGGCCGTATCGGGAGGGAACTCCACGGGGTGTCGGATATCACCTGCCGGGGGGCGGATTTCCTCGAAGAGATTGCGGGTGCGTTCTCCGGGTGGAATCCTGCGGTGAGCGCCCCCGCTGCGGTCCGGTCGCCTCGCCGGTCCGTCCCGTTCTCGTCGGGGAGTTCAGCACCTTGTGCGGGGACCCAGCGCCGCCTGCGTGGGGAACCCAGTTCCGGGTGCCGGGGGAGGTCTGTCTCCGGGTGCATAGGGTGGTGCCGTGCCCATCCCCGCACGATTCGCCGCCACCTGCGGGATCTGTGCCTCACCGATCGCGGTGGGCACGCAGATCTCCAAGCAGGGCTCGCGCTGGGTGCATGCCGACTGCGCCGAGCCCCCGCAGGGTGAACTGTCGCCAGCCCCCGGAGCCGGGACTGCGCCGTCCCCGGTGGGCGACCGGCGGGTCTCCCGGACCGGCGGGAGTGGCGCGACCTCGGCGACGCCCGCCTCCGGCGAGCTCTCGCTCACCCTGCCCGTCGCGGGGGGCGCAGCCGTCGGCGCTGTTGTGGCCGCAGGCGCCGCATCGGCCGCCGGCGACCGCCCCGGGACACCTGCGGTCCTGGAGGTCTGGACGGACGGCGCCTGCTCGGGCAATCCGGGTCCCGGCGGGTGGGCCTGGGCCACGCGGGACGGCCGCCAGGCGAGCGGTGGGCACTCCGCGACCACCAACCAGCGGATGGAGATCCAGGCCGCGTTGGAGGCCGTGACGGCGCTCAGCGGGCCGCTCGTGGTGGTGAGTGACTCCACCTACGTCGTGAACTGTTTCCGGGACGCCTGGTGGCGAGGATGGTTGGCCCGCGGGTGGGTGAACACGGCGCGCAAGCCCGTGGCGAACCGTGATCTGTGGGAGCCGCTCATCCAGGTGGTTCGCGAACGTCGGGACGTCAGCTTTCGCTGGGTCAAGGGGCACTCGGGAGACACCATGAACGACCTCGTGGACCGGCTCGCGGTGGCGGCCGGGCGGGCGGCGGCCGCAGGGGAGCCCTGAGCGGGCGCGCTGACCTGCTGGTTCACCTCGTCCCGGGGGTTCCGCGCGACCGGTGTTCCGCTCGACCGGGGGTTCCGCTCGTTCACCCTGGTGGGGCGGAGACCGCGAGCTCGGCGTGGCCGAGGTCTCCCCGGCGTCCCAGGTCCTGCACGGACCAGGTGCGCAGTGGGTCGAGACGGCCGATCAGCGTCCAGGTCGGCCAGCCGGATCGTCCGGGGAACAAGATCGCGTAGGCGGTGACTGCCCGCGGCAACGGCCAGGCCCGGTCCGGGGCCACCGCACGGCAGCCGCTCACCCAGGCGACCTCTTCGGGCAGAGCGGTGATCACAAGGCAGGAGCGATCGGAACCCCTTCGGGTCGTGGAGTCCAGTCGGAACGAGCCGGCGCCGGGACGGGACGAGCGGGTGGCCGGTCGGCGGGCGTCTGCGGCGATCACCGATCCCACCGAGTCCGCCGCGTCGAGTTGCCCGGTCACCTGGTGGATCTGCACCCAGATCACGGCCGTGTCGACCGGTACGGCGACGACGGCGAGCACGGTGAGGGCCAGCAGCGCGGCGGGACGCCGGGACGTGGGAAGGACGTCCGTGAGCGCACGCACCCCGAGGACGCACAGTGTGAAGATCGTGAAGAGGACGAAGCGCCCTTCGCCATGCGCGTCGAGCCCCAGGAGGAGCAGTTCGATCACCGCCGCGCAGCCGAGGAATGCGCGCAGCCGGACCTGTTCGTCATCCGAGGGCGGTACGAGCCCTCCCGCACGGGCCTGACCGGTGCTGGTGTCGGGGAGGACGAGCGCCACAGGGCCGGAACCGGGGTCGCCGCCCCGGGGGGAGGCCCGGTCGCGTGAGGACCGCCGGCGCCCACCGCCGGGCAGGTGCAGGACCGTGGCGCTGTCCTGCAGGGTCCGCGCCAGTCCTGCGGCCATGACGACGGCTCCCAGCAGACCGGCGAGGGTGAACGGGTACGCCGTGGCGTAGTAGACGAGGCCTTCCCCGACGTAGGCCCGATGGGCGATCGCCTCGGCCTGACGGAAGATCCCGAACCAACTGCCCGTCGCCTGACGTCCGTAGACCGCCAGCGGGACGAGTCCGGCACAGAAGACCGCGGCGGCCTCGACCACCCGGCGCCAGTCCCGCGCCCAGGTCCGCGGACCCCAGATCAGCACCGCGGCACCCAGCACCGAGAGGAGCCCGGCGAGGGATCCGTACCGCAGCGGGAGCATCACGTCCGCGACGAGAGCGGCCCGCACCAATGCCCACCGTCCCCCCGGACGACGGGAGCGGGCGACCAGATAGGCCCCGACGAGGAGCAGCCCGGCGGCGGGGATGTCGTCCAGGAATTCGGGCAATCGCCGCAGGAAGGTCGCGCCTCCCAGGATCACGAGGATGCTCACCGCGGCGTGGCGTCGGCCCACCGTGCGCGAGGCCACGGCGTACACGGCGCCCAGAGTGAACAGGGCCAGCGCGAGTCCGACCAGCCGCACCGCGGATGTGCTGTTGCTCACCCGCAGTGCCAGGGAACCGAGCGCCGGCAGCGCCACCGGACGGTAGGCCTCCCAGCCCGTGGCGGGGGTGCCGGTGGCCCACTCCCGGGCCTTGCCCGCGTAGACGCTTTCGTCGTGCCCCAGGCGGGGCTCGCACTGCTGGAGAACAGCCCAGACACTGACAGTCATCGTGAGGGCGCCGACGAGTACGGCGCCCGGGGGCACTCTCCGTGTCCGTCGGGCCGCTGGGGTGAGAGCGTCCAGCCCGCGCTCGACAAGATCGGACAACGTGCGGTGATCACGAGGAACGGATCCGGTCGCGGGTCGGTCGGACGCCGACCCGGGAGGCTGGTGGGACGTCCCCCGAGACCGGCCGGAGCGCGGTTCCTCCCCCGGGGGACCGGAGCCTGCCGCCGTGGCACGTGGCTCGGAGCTGTTCGGGACGCGCGGAGCGGGCACGGCGCTTCTCTACCACGTGAGGCTGGGAGACCACCGTGTGCGAGATGTGGGTCCGGGCCGATGGCGGTCCTGCTGCCCGGCCGCGGGGAACCCGCCGCGACGCCTGCCTTCGCGGACCTGGCGAGCGGGCGAGGGCGGATCTGGTCGCGGGTGGGACGCCGGTCCCGTGACCGCCCGGAACTGGTCACGGAGGGTGTCGAGATCGGGGGCGGTAGTACCACGCGGTCACCGCCCATCGGAAGCCCCCGGGGTCGGGAAGGGCATTGATCTGTCACTGCCTGTGAGGACCGATTGACCGATGATCCAGCCTAGATGCCTATCGATCGGGCGTCGGGACGGCACGGAACGCGATGAACGTCCAATCTCCTCACATCCCGTAATCCGTCGATGGGCTGTGTGAAGCGGACATTAATTGCGTAGTCACCCCTTGACGGCGTGTCACGCACTGTTCTAGCATCACGCCCTGACCGGACGGATTCGGACAGATCGGGTAGGTGATGTCGAGGCCGGTGGCACCAGCTCCGGATGGAGGGGAAATGCCTGGGGTGTGCCCCTGGGAATTTCCTTCTGCATGCGGCCTGCGGATCACCGAATACGCCGGGAGTTCGGACACCGTGCAAACGGTGGGCCGTTCGGTACGGGAATGCCAGGTGATCCCGTGATTCTTGTGATGGCGGGCCTGAATGGTCGGTGGGTCGAGGAGGTGGATTTCTTGCGGGACTTGTGTTCCAGGCGCCCAGGTCGGGCCCGGGCTGCACCGGTTCCCGCGAGAGGGCCCTGTGGCGGGGTCCCCGGAGGATGTTCACCTCGGAGCTCCTGAACGCTGTCCCCCTCTCCATGGCCCTGGCGGGCGGTCTCCACGGTCCTCAGCGGGCGTGGCTCCACGATCGCCGGCGGGCGGGGGTCACGGTCCTCAGCAGACAGAGCGGTGAGCAGGGCGCGTGCCGGTCCGGGCCCGCGCCCATCTGCGGCCGTTCGGCGTGTGGCGAGGTCACGGCGGAGGACCGGCGACGTTCCTCCGGCCGGTTGACCGCGCGCGGGAGAGCGTGAGAGCGGCGAGGTCCCGGGGCCGCTCCGCGGTTCGGGCCGGTCGATTGTCGACAGAAGCGCGACGGAGCGCGGTCCCGGAGCATGTCCCGACCGGGATCCCCTTGACGTATTGCCGAAAGCGGATGTCGTCGTCCCGGCGCGATCCCGGGAGGAGACCCGTCCCCACTCACCTGAGCACATCGATGCCGGCGGCTGCGATGACCGTCGGAGAAGCGAGGACATGTCATGCCGGTGGCAGTGGGCCTGGAGGTCACGGACGATCTGGAGTTACATCTGGCACTCCGCCACAAGATCTTCTGCGAGAGCGAGCTGCTCCGGTGCCCCGGCCCGGCACGGTACGGCGCGACCGGCGACGATCCCCATCTTGACGAGTTCGACCGGCATGCGCTGACGCTGTGCGTGCTGCACGAGGGCGCGCCGGTCGCCACCGGTCGACTCGTGGTCGGTCCCCGACTTCCCTCGGCGTCATTCCTGCGCGAGTCGCCGGGCTTCCCCCGGGACCTGGACCTCACGCGGGGTGCCGAGCCGTCCAAGTTCGGGCTGCTCGCGGAGCACCAGGGCACCTCGCTGGGCTCCCGGGCCATCCACCGCCTCATCGGCGCCGTGGTGCACGAGGCCGGACTGCGCAACCTCTCCCCGGCGATCCTGTGCCTGCGCCCGGCCATGTTCGGACTGCTCCGATGGGTGCCGTGGCAGATGTACGCTCCCTTCCACCTGCCCCGCTCGATCGCTCACCGGATGAGCGAGGAGCCGCTGTTCCCGGTCACGCTCCTGTCCCACGAGCTCGTCACCGCCGCCATGGCCAAGCCGATGATCGCCGAACTCGTCTTTCCGGAGGGCACGCCCGAGTGGTTCGACCCCTCGCGGAGCCGGTCGCCGCGGGAGGTCGATCAGGTGGCGCTCGGGAACGTGCGGCAGTTCCGAGCTCACATGACGGACTGGCGGGAGGCTGCTGCCGGCCACCCGGTGCGTCGTGAATCCACCGGCGCGCCGTTCCTCCTGCGCGCCGCCCTGGGCGCCCTGGGCTGAGGGACGAGCCGTCCCTCTCGATGAGTTCTCCCTGGTCGGCATCGGCGCGGCTGCGCCGTCGCAGGGCGCCGATCGCCGAGGTCGTCGTCCGGCTGGGGTCGGCGTCCGGGTGACGTCGTCGCTCGGCTGAGGTCGTCGCTCGGCTGAGGTCGGCGCCGAGGTCCGCTCAGGACCGCCGCCGTGTCGTCCGGGTCAGGAACGCCCGGCCGGGAAGCTGCGCCGGCGGAATCGGAGGGTATGCCGCCGCGCGTCGGCGCGTCCTGATCGGCGGCTGTCGCGAACCTGAGGTTTCGGGACCAGGGGAACGTGAGGTCCCGGGACGCGGGAACCTGAGGCCCCGGAACCAGGGGAACGTGAGGTTCGGGCAGGGGAACGGGGAAGCCGAACAGGAATCGGACGGAATACCTCGGGCGTATCTGCGGTCGCGGGACAAGGGCGTTCCGGGGACCTGCGGATCCTTCCGCCGGTATTCCAGGACCGGTTCCGGTGTTCCGGGGGAGAGCTGTGCGAGCGGAGCCGGGCTTCGCCGGCAACGACGGCCCGCTCCTCGTCCGGGTGGGGGCTCCCGACCGGATGCGCCGCCCGCGGGGACGTGGGTGACATACGGCGCTTCGGCATCTGGCGCCGCGCCACCTGGCGGAAGGTTCTGGTCAGGCGAGGTGGTGGGCCCTTGCGCAGGTGGACGGAGACTCCGTACCCGTGCCCCGGAGACACCCGGTCCGTGGACGGGAACGAAGGGTTCGGTGGGCTCGTGGTGCCTTCCCGCACCTCGTGAGCACTGTCACGGGCTGCTACCCACAGTGAGGAAATGGGCGGAACGGGTGCCCCTGAACGGCCACAACGCGTCGAAGTCCGTCGAACTCTGTCACTGCAGGTCAATCAGCTCAGCTCAGGGTAGTTGACCCCTCTCGTCGGAAAGTTGACGAAGCACATCCGACTACCTAGTCTCGTCCGGCAGACGACGCTGGATATGGATGATCCCCACTTCAGGGCGTGAGGTTGCGCCCTCCACCCGTCGTCGCTGGCGGTCAAGTGTTTGCTCAACTGGGTGGCGCTCGGGCGAGACCCGCTGGGAGGCGTGACGGTCCGGTGAGGTTCACCTCGACCCTCTGGAAGAAGCGATCGAGTATCCGTACTCGCGTGCTGGCGGTTGCCGCGGTTCCGGTCGTGGCCTCTTCCCTGATCGGTGTGGCGGTGTCCGCCTATCTGGCGGTCGGTTCCGAACACCTGCGGAGTTTCTCGTCCAAGTTCGAGGCCTCGACGAGACCGGCCGCCGACTTCATCACGGCGATCCAGGAGGAACGCCGGCTGACCATGCTCGGCATGGCTGCCCGTGACCCGGCGCCGTCCCCGGAACTCCTCCATCAGCGTGAGGTGGTCAATTCCATCCTCGCGACGCTGAAGACGGGCGCCCTGCACGTTCTCATCCACGGTGCGGACGCCAACTTCCAGAAGATTCTCCGCAAGGTCGACAACGGCAGCCAGACCATTCCCACCCTTCGCGGGAAGATCGACAGCGGTCAGCTGACGATTCCCCAGGTGTACGCCGCGTTCAACATGATCACGGATGCGTTCGCGGCGGCCGTGGAAGCGGGGGCGAGAACGGCGCCCACGATCGACACCTTCTACGGGCAGCTGGGTGCGGCACAGCTCTTCCGGGCGGCCGACTACATGGGACGTAGCGCCTCGCTCATCGCGGTGACGCTCAAGGGCGGTGCGATCTCGGACGCGGCGTTCCAGGAGCTGGTCCGTCAGGTCGGGGCCTACCACTCCCTGCTCGACACGGCCGCCCAGGACATGACCACCGCGGAGCAACTCCGCCTGGCCGGGCTGGAGTCGCGTTCCGCCTGGAAGACCGTCGTCACGGTGGAGAACGCCTTCCTCTCGGCCGGTCTCGGCACCTCGCCCGCGAGCGCCTCGTCCGCAGGGGCCCTGGGCGCTGGCGCGGCATCCACCCCGGCGCCGGGTACGGCCGGAGCCACCGGCAACGCGTCCTCGGGCGACGGGAGCACCTCCAGTGCGTCGCCGACCGGAGGCACGAACCCCACGGCCGCGGCCACAGACGCCGGGACCACGGCCGCCCCGTCGACCGGGACAGGTGCGATGGGCCGGAGTCCGGCCGACGTCGTGGCCGCCCTGGGCATCGACGCCAAGCAGTGGCAGGAGGCCTCCCAGGACGTCAACAGCACCCTGGTCTCCCTCTACGCGGACCGGTCGGTCTCGGCCTCGAAGCAGGCCGCGGACAGCGCCGACAACCTGATGCTGCGCTCGGTGTTGTTCGGTGCCGGCCTGCTCCTTGCGGAGATCATCGTCGGATGGATCGCCATCCGGCTCGCCAACAAGATCGTCCGGCGGCTGGTCGCCCTGAAGACGGAGACCCTCGCCCTGGCCGACGAGACCCTGCCCGGGGTGGTCGAGCGCCTGCGTGCCGGGGAACACGTCGACATCGTCCACGAGGTCCCGGTGCTCGACCACGGTGACGACGAGGTCGGGCAGGTCGCCCAGGCGTTCAACAAGGCGCAGCAGACGGCCGTGGTCGCCGCCGCGCACGAGGCTCGTACCCGCGCCGGTACCCGCACGGTCTTCCTCAACATCGCCTACCGCAGCCAGGTCGTCGTCCACCGCCAGTTGGAGTTGCTCGACCAGGCGGAGCGGATGCAGGAGGACCCGGAGCTGTTGACCCTGCTCTTCTCGCTCGACCACCTGGCCACCCGCGCCCGGCGCAATGCCGAGAACCTGATCATCCTCGGCGGCGAGCAGCCCGGACGGCGGTGGCGCCAGCCCGTGTCCCTGGTCACGCTGGTGCGCAGCGCCATCGGCGAGACCGAGCAGTACGCCCGCGTCACCACGCGGGAGCTGCCGAACTGCCAGGTCAACGGCAATGCCGTCGCCGACCTGGTGCACGTCCTGGCCGAGCTGCTCGACAACGCCACCGCCTTCGCCCCGCCGACCGCCAAGGTCGAGATCCGCGGGAACATCGTGGGGCGCGGAGTGGTCATCGAGATCGAGGACCAGGGTCTGGGGATCGCGCCCGAACACCGGGAGCGGCTCAACGCCATGTTGCGGGACGTGCCGGACTTCGACGTCATGGCACTCTCCGCGGAGCCCCGGCTCGGTCTGTTCGTCGTGGCCCGCCTGGCCGCGCGGCACGGGATCCAGGTCACTCTGTCCGAGTCCCGGTCCTACGGCGGCACCAAGGCCATCGTGCTGATCCCCTCGGCGCTCCTCGCGGAGGAGGCCGCCATCGAGGGGCCCTCCGGCAAGGTGATCTCCGGCTCCCGCAGTTCCGCCCGGGCGGCGGAGCACGCGATGGGCGAGACGGTGTCGGTGACCGCGGTGGGCATCGGGCCGCAGCGGTCCAGCGTGGTGCCACAGGAGCCGCCGGTGCCGGTGTCGTCCTCCGGGCTGCCGATCCGGACGAGCGCGAGAGCCCTGAACACCGGGCAACTGCCCGCGTTGGGCAACATGCCCGGGCACTCCGCCGGCGGAGGCGCGGGTCCGCTCTCGGGCCCGCCGATGTCGGGCAGCCCCCTCGGGGCAGGCACGGTCGGTGGTGGTGCGAGAATCACCGCCGACAGTTCCTCGACCAGGTCGGGTTCTCCCTTCGGTGCCTCTCCGTTGGGTGGCTCCGGGCGGACGGCGGACACCCCGACGGGGCGTCCGGTGTTCGGACTCGGCCCGCACTCCGGCGGAGCGGCCGGCCACGACATCGTCGTCGCGACACCGCAACCCGTGCTGGACGGCCTGCCCGTCCGTACCCGCCGCAGGACACCGGCGTCCGACGAGGAACCCCCGGCGCTGCCCCGTCGCCAGCGTCAGTCCAACCTGGCCCCTCAACTGGCGGGGGAGGCCCCGCGACCTGCTACGTCGTCCCAGGAATCCCTGTGGGGCAACGCCGAGCAGGTGCGGGACCGATTCGCGGCCATCCAGCGGGGGACCCGGGAGGCCCGCGGCACCGACATCGAGCCGACGACGTCCTCGTGAGGGCCCTGAGTGAAGGATGGCGTGGACAGACATGGCATTCGATTCGCCCCACCGTGAACTGAGCTGGCTGCTCGACGATCTCGTCCGGCGCGTGGTCGGTGCCGAACGGGCCGTGGTGCTGTCCGCCGACGGATTGCCCATCAGCCGTTCGCAGAACCTCTCCGAGGAGGACGCCGAGCACCTCTCGGCCATCGCCTCGGGCTTCCACTCGCTGGCCAGGGGAAGCGGCCACTACTTCGGTGGCGGCATGGTTCGCCAGACCGTCGTCGAGATGGAGCACGCCTTCCTGGTCGTCACCGCGGCCGGGAACGGCGCCTGCCTCGCCCTGCTCGCCACCGAGCAGGCCGATCTGGGAATGATCGCCTACGAGTTGAACCTGCTGGTCCGGCAGGTCGGAACCTATCTCTCGTCCGCGCCGCGGGCCGGATTCTCCACGGTCATGGAATCGGGAAGGTTCTGATGCAGGGTGAGACGTGGTTCGACGGCGACGCCGGACCACTGGTCCGTCCCTATGCGGTGA
>Ga0265334_10000866_pt1 | contig 15155 bp, 10 predicted proteins | sample 42023metaG_FD_192442 | JGI IMG/M metagenome (GOLD analysis project Ga0265334, IMG submission 192442) | Rhizosphere microbial communities from Carex aquatilis grown in University of Washington, Seatle, WA, United States - 4-20-23 metaG | ecosystem: Host-associated > Plants > Roots > Rhizosphere... | reverse complement strand
GGGGTTACAACGCCTACGGTCAGGCGACGCCGCCAGCCAACCTGGGCGCGGTGCGCGCCATCGCCGCGGGCGGCTTCCACAGCCTGGCGATCAAGGGTGACGGGACCGTGGTCGGCTGGGGAAACAACGCCTACGGTCAAGCGACGCCACCAGCCAACCTGGGCGCGGTGCGCGCCATCGCTGCCGGCTGGAACTACAGTCTGGCGATCAAGGGTGACGGGACCGTGGTCGGCTGGGGACAAAACACCTACGGTCAGGCGACGCCGCCAGCCAACCTGGGCGCGGTGCGCGCCATCGCCGCGGGCGGCTCGCACGCTCTGGCGATCAAGGGTAACGGGACCGTGGTCGGCTGGGGATACAACGCCTACGGTCAAGCGACGCCGCCAGCGAACCTGGGCGCGGTGCGCGCCATCGCCGGCGGGCTCATGCACAGTCTGGCAATCAAGGGTGACGGGACCGTGGTCGGCTGGGGACAAAACTCCTACGGCGAGACGACGACACCGCCGGACCTCGGCGCCGTCAACACCGTCGTAGCCGGGGCTTACTTCAACCTGGCGATGGGGTGATCGTTCCGTGACCGATCGGCTGCGACCTTGACACCCGCCCCTGGCTCTCCCAACAGCGCAAACGACTGGCGGCTACCGAGCGTGTCCAGGCCGTGTTTGTCCGGCGAGGGGGTCTCCACGCGCTCTCAGTCCGGATACCGTCGTCGTCTACCGCGTAGCCCTTGCCGAGAGGAACGTCGAACCGCTGGACCTGCGTCGCGAACGGCACTCTGGTCATCATCGCGCATCATGACGACAACCAGGGTCAACACGATCTCCCTACGCAGAGGACGTCGAACGTCGTCATGGGGCGAGAAGAGCCAAAGTCTGAACACCGTGGACTGACGGCTGCGGCGGTCGTGGCTGACACCTCCTTGTCTCCCATGGCAGCGGGGGGCACAGCGCGACGCGTAGCCGCCGGGCAGTGCGTAGGTCGTCCCAGCGTGGGATCACCTGCGCCGAGACGGTGCCGGAAGCCGGAGGGACTATGACCAAGGCGTGACCAAGAGGCATCGAGAAACGCCGGACCGTGCGGGACGTATGAGACTCCTTGTAGGTGTCGCAGCTGGTGAACGTGCTCTTACTCTCGTCTGGAGAGACGCATGAGACAGGTGACAAGCTGCTCATAAACCAGAGGTCGCGGGTTCAAATCCCGCCCCCGCTACCAGGCAAAACGGGCCCGGAGGGACTCCCTCCGGGCCCGTTTGCATGTCCGATTCTCACGGATTTGCTAACGCGCGACGCGATCGGGGCGGATCACGGCCGATGTCAGGCCTGGGCCCAATGCCACGTAGCCTAAGTTGATCTTGGTGGTGTGCTGAGCCGGCGTGTCGTCGACGTGCCCGGCAGACGTTCCACCATCCGCTCCCGTCGTCCCACATTGCGACTGGTTCGAGGTTCCGCTCGGCCATGGTTTCCGCATAGCTGCGGCCGGTCAGCAACGCCTCCAGGGTTCCCATCTTGACGGTGGCCTCGACGCCGCACCCGTCCACGACCACAAATCGCTGGTCGGGGCCGGAATCCCGTTCGGATGCCGGTGTCGCCGCCGAACCGCGAGGCACTTGCGCCTTTCGGTGGAACCAGCCTCGGCTCTGTGATCGCCGACCGGTGGTCCCCGGGCGCCTGGCCGCGGGCATGAAGATCTTTTCCCGGTCTCGTGGCGACGCCGGCGGAGTGCGAAAGCCTTGGCGGCACGCTGCCATTGCCAGCGGACGCGGCCGCCAGTAGACCGCCGTCGGACGGCGACGGACCGGGATCCGGGTCGGTCACGGCCGGCCTGCGACGGCGCGGGCGTGCGCATAGCTGTCGATCTCGGCCAATAGCCGCTGCCGGGTGAGGGCAGAGGCGAACGAGGCTCGCACGGCTTCCCGGGCGAACTCCGTCAACTCCTCGACGCCCAGCCCGAAGATTCGATGGGCCAGCAGATACTCCCGGTTGAGGTCGGTGTCGAACATCCCCGGGTCGTCGGTGTTGATCGTGACCCGCACCCCGGCGTCGCGGAGCCCGGGCAGCGGATGATCGGCGATGTCGGTCACTGCTCTGGTGCACAGGTTCGAGGTCGGGCAGACCTCCAGGACGACGTCGCGGCGGATCAGTTCGGCCAGCAAGGCCGGATCCCGCGCAGCCCCGATGCCGTGCCCGATCCGCACGGCGCCCAGCGCCTCGAGCGCATCCCGGATCGGCTGCGGGCCGGTCGTTTCGCCGGCGTGCGGCACACTCGCCAGTCCCAGGTCACGAGCGCGGCGAAACGCCTCGGCGAACGGTGGGCGGGGGACACCGGCCTCCGGGCCACCGAGGCCGAAGCCGACGCAGTGCTCGGGCCGGTATGCGCTGACCCAGTCCAGGGTTCTGTCCGCGGATGGCGGTCCGAGGTCTCCGGCGACGTCGAACACCCAGGCCAGGTCCACGTCGTAGCGGTCGAGGACCTCCGAGCGGCCCCGGGACAATGCCTCGGACAAGCCCTCGGGGTCGATGCCCGCGCGGAGGTGGCTGTCCGCCGTGACCGTCACCTCGGCGTACCTGACTGCGACCCCCGCCAGGTCACGGCCCAACCCGGTCACCAGGGCTCGAACGTCGTCCGCGGTACGGATCAACCGGTTCACCTGTCGGTAGACCTCGATGAAGTGGGCAAAGTCGGTGAACCGGTAGAAGGAACTCAGCGCCTGCTCGTCCGTGGGGACACCGACCTCGGGGTGCTGGCGGGCCAACTTCAGCACCGTCGGCACGGACGCCGCGCCCTGCAGGTGGACGTGAAGTTCCGCCTTGGGCAGCCCCGCGACGTACTGGGCGACGTCTGGGTCGCGCTGGGCCGCATCGGCCGCCGTCGACTCCGGCGCCCGATTCTCCTGCCCCGTCACGGCGTGGCCGCCCAGGGTTCCCAGTACCTGACCATGACCTCGTGCGACCAGTCCGGTTGCCGGACCTCGCCCCGCGGACCGTACTCGCCGTAGTAGGGCTTGATGTCGAGGATCGGCGTCCCGTCGACGGCGTCCAGCCCCTGAACGGTCAGCACCAGTCCGCGGACGTCGACCAACTGGCAGACGCATACCCCGATCCGGTTGGGACGGCGTTTCGCTCGCTGGGCGAAGATCCCGACTTCGGGCCAGTCCGGATTTCCCCGCGGGTGCCGAGCACCGGTCACCACGCTGTCAGGGTCGACCCGGTCGAACACGTAGACGACTTCGACGTGTGAGAACGTGTCCAGGCCGCACACGGCGTCCGGGGTGAAGCGGTCGCTGTCCAGAGAGATGGTGGACACCACCGCACCCCAGTCCTCATCCACCGTTTCCACCCGTCGACTGCTGACCGTGCCGACCGGTTCGACCTCCATGCCGGCAGTCCCCTTCCTCTCGTCTCTTCTCCGGTCACCGTCGCCTGGAAGAGAGCTCTATTTGAAGCGTCGGGCTGGTCGGGCGATTCGCGCGCCCTCCTGCCAGCGCCGGGGCGCACGATATCGGCCCGTGAGACTGGTGAGCTCTCGTAATCGACTGGCCTGGGTTCTCCCAGGGCCTCGCGCGGCCTTGTCGCCCAGGGTGGTGACCTTCGGGGGCGGAGCGGCTCCGGGTCCCGCCGGCCTCGGCGACGACCGGGCCGGGCAGACCGCCGGTCCTGACACGGGCGAGGGTCTCGACGAACTCACGGCCCCACCCCAGCCACGCCCGCCGAAACCCCATGGGCTCATGTCAAAGGATCTTCAGTCCGGCTGAACTCACGGCAGAGCCAGGATTCCCCACCTGCGCGTACAGGATCGCCTCTGACCAGGCTAAACGTTGGTCTTGCGCTGAAAGCTACGGGCGGCCCTATGTCACGTCCGCGGGGTTCGCGCGCCGGTCCCGTCCAGTCGGGGGTAGCGGGGCTTTCCTTGTGGGTCTGGTCGTGGTGGTGCCGTCTGCTGCGTGTCGGAGCGTACGGGGCGGCTTCGCCGGGGTTCATCAGGCGGATCGGGGGGAATGACCCTTCTGGGTGGGTGTGGCCTGGAACGATGGCTGATCGTGAGAGACGGGCTTTCGGGCGTCCTGCTGTGGGTGTTGGCGGCGGTCGTGGCCGGCGCCGGGGCCGTCCTCTATGTGGTCAGGGCGTCTTCAGGCAAGGAGCAGGACCACAGGGCGACGGTGCTGGCGGCCGTGGTGGCTGTGCTGGTTCCTGTGGTGCTGGTGGTGAGGTGGGCATGGTCACGGAGGACCGCCCAGCTTCCGGCCGCCGCACAGGCCGCGCAGACTGCGGCTGCGGAGCAGTTGGCGGCCCGGATGCGCACGACGTGGTCGCGTCAAGCCGTGGAATGGGGGATCCGGTTGCCGGCACCTGTGCGGGTGCGCTGGAGGGAGGGGTGGTGCGCGGCTGGGTTGGGGCTTGCGTCTTGTTCAGTGTCGACGTTCGAGCAGGGGACCTGGTCCGCGCTGGACGTCCGGCCCTTGCTGTGAGAGTATCCGATCGGATACGTGGCGAGGGGGTGTGGGATGGACGCGGCGTCGCTGCTGCGCAGGGTTCGGGCGGACTCGGGGCTGAGTCAGGAGGATCTGTCGCGTCGGGCGGGCACGTCGCGCCCGACGTTGTCGGCCTATGAGCGCGGGCGGAAGTCGCCGTCGGCGGACACCTTGGAGCGGCTGGTCTCGGTGGCAGGGTTCGAGTTGGACGCCGTCCCCGTGGTCACCTGGCGGGAGTACGGCCAGGGGCGGGGCAGAAGTGGGTGGGTCGCGTCACGGTTGTGGCGACTGGAGGCCGCACAGGCGTTGGGCGCGGTGGTGTTGCCTCTGGAGCTGGAGTGGTCGGTGCCGGGCCGAGTGGTGGAGTTGGCTGATCGGCGGCAGCGGGCCCGGTTGTATGAGGTTGTCCTTCGGGAGGGAATGCCGCGGGACATCCTCCGCTGCGTCGACGGCGTGCTCCTTGCCGACCTGTGGGGCGAACTGGTCCTGCCGGTCGCGGTCCGTGCCGCTTGGCAGCCCTTGGTCGATTCTGTCCTGCCGGCGGGGCGGGCCGCGGTCGCGTCATGACGGACCCACGGCCGACGAACTCGCCTGTAGATCCCGGGACGGACCCGGCTTCGGGCGCTCTGACCGCTTTCCAGGTTGAGGTGGCGGGGGAGTTCTTCGCGTTGTCCTCGGCGCACGGTTTCCTTCTCGCCGGTGGTGCGGCCTTGGTCGCGCAGGGCGTGACCTCGAGGCCCACCCAGGATCTGGACCTGTTCACTTCCCCGGGCCGCGGTAACGTCCGGACGGCGCTGGCCGACGTGGCGGCTCGGGCGGTTGAGCGAGGCTGGGACGTCGAGGTCGTCCGAGAAGGTGACACGTTCGCCCGCGTGATCATCCATCGCGGACAGGATGCCGTCGTCCTCGACCTGGCCGTGGATGCGACGCCTCAATACCCGCCGACGGTGACGTTCCTCGGTCCGGCCCTCGACCGGGATGAGCTCGCCGGCCGGAAGGTCGTGGCCCTGTTCGACCGTGCTGAGGTGCGGGACTTTGCCGATGTCTACGTCTTGGCGAAGCGGTACGGCACGGAACGGCTGATCGAATTGGCCGGGGCCGTCGATGCTGGATTCGACCGCGGAGTGCTCGCGGTCATGCTCGACTCGCTGGCCCGGTTCACCGACGCGGAGATCCCTGTCCCGGGCGGCGTTGATGCCGGCGCCGTCCGCGAGTTCTTCTCCCGGTGGGGCGAACAGCTTCGCACAGCAAGCCCATAGGAAACGAGGTAGCGAAGGGGGCGGATTCCAGCGATCGTCGCAACACGGGCGACGATCGCTGGACTCCGCCTGTCCGAGAGCTTCCTCCTCGCGCCGATGGTCCGCCTCGAGGCCTTCCGCCGTCCTGGTGCCGCTTCGCCGGTGCCCGCTCGGTATGGGGACGCCTGCAGGGGCACGTGCGCTCAGTCCCGCTAAACTCCCGCCACGATCAGGCGGTCGAGGGGGAAGACATGCGCTGGGGGAAGGTGAGTTCGGAGCATCCCGAGCCGGGTGACAGGTCCTGGGGTGACCCGAACCGGGGGGACCCTGGCAAGGATCAGGAGGGGACACAACGCCCCCGCAGCCGGGCGCGGCGCCTCACTCTTCTGCTGCTGACGATCTGCGTGGTCGTCGGTGCAGTTCTGGGCGTACGAGCAGTCGGCCGGGCGATCCAGGCGGCGCCGGTCACGAAGGCGCTTCGCACCCGCGTCGAGCACGTCCAGACCCTCGTCATGAAGGCGCCGGCGGCGGTATCGGAGGACCAGTTCAGGAACCTGCTCGCCAGTGCGCCGGGAGTGGTCGTGCTGGGCACCTCCACCAGGGCTGACGGCCGGGTAGAAGTCGATATCTCCGTGTGGACGTCGATCGACACCGGCTGGTTCTCGCCCGTCTGGTCGGTGGCCAAGACATGCGAGCGGGTCCTCGTCGAGCCGGCGAGGAGTGTGTCGGTCGCGCACTACGGCTGTCCCGCGCAGGTGCCCCTGGAAGCAGCAGCGGGTGGGTATGCGGTGTCCTCGACGTCCATGCACGAGGTGGAGATCTCGCTCCCGGAGTTGCCCATCATCCCCGTGGACTACCGCCCGTGCTACAGCGGCAGCGGAGACTGCAACTGACGGTCCTGGGAGCAGATGACCGGACCGGCCGGCGACCCACTCGTCTTCCGCTGGGGTCTGCCTCGGGTCTCGTGAGGCGGTACTTCCGGCGGTGGGCAGCGAAGACCTCCTGGTCCAGCGGCGCCCAGGACGCTCCCCGGCTGGCACCCGAGGTCTGCCATCCCGTGACGGAGCTCAGGCACGCCACACGGTCACGCGGTCGGTCGTCGTCAGCCGTGGTCGACGCTGCCCGTGAATCACCAGCACGGCCTGCCAATCACCAGCACGGATTGCTGGCCAACCTGAACGGCCTGCCCCGGTCTCCGTGACCGGTCGGGCCTGTGGGGTCAACGTCGCAGGTCAAGGACCTGAGTTTGTCAAGGCGGAATCCAGGGATGGTCGCAGCACTGGGTGATTGACGGACTCGGATGGCCTTGGAGGCCTCCGTACCGTGGTTCGCGGACTGCCCGGCAAACGCGGCCGGGGAGACGATGACCTCGTCGTCCAGGTTGGGGAACGCAGTGAGCCTTTCCGAGCAACGATCCGTGACGCTGCGTGAGTCAAGATCCCGAGCGTGACACGCCGGACGACGTCCCCCACGTAGTGCGGGACTCCAATTACAAAGGGTGATCCCTTCCACAAGATCGCCCAGTACTGGAGTCCCGCCGCCACCCAGGCAGCGGTGAGCGGGCTGCGCGAGTTCGGGTACTCCTGGGGCGACATCGCCTCCCGGCTCGGGACCACCCGCCAGGCCGCCCAGCAGCGGTGGGGCACTCGGTGAGCGCCGGCACAGCTACGGCGACGCTAGGCAGCGTCCCGGCGGTGGAGCCGATGGGCGGTGAGGCCGCTGCTTGGAGAAAGCGCCGGGATGAACCGGCATGGAGGAGGAGATGGAAGAGCTCTACGCCGAAGGGGTAGCGACCCACGGCGGCCCCGAGTCATGCGTCGACGTCCCGCGAGGGTGTGGCGAAGCGTTGACAGGGGTACGTGCAGGCCGGGTTATTGAGCCACGAAATCACAGCTTCGGGGTGCCCACGCTGTTTCAAAGGTGGAAGGCAACACTGCCGGCGGCGTTAGCGCGAGGCGCCGGCGGGCCCCGCGGGGTCAGAGAGCCATGGCATGTACGGAACCTCCATGCGCGAGAACCGGGAGATCCCGCGTTCGCCCGTCCGGCCGATCACCGGGCGGGCCGCTCAGGGAACGAGAGGTACGCCTGAGATGTACGAGCGTGGGAAGTCGGACGGTCCCGTAGTACCTGCGAACCCGCCGAACAACGTCCCGGCTGCGGTCGGGGCGGCGGAGGTGGGGGAGGAAAGGGGACCGGCCAAGGGGAACACGGCCAGCAAAACGCCTCCCGGACGCAGTGCCGGATCAGGGGCGTCCAGTGAGCTGGAGCGTGTGCGGGAAGTAGCGGTACGGGACAAGGATGTGCGGTTCACCGCGTTGCTGCACCACGTCGACCTGGCCAGGCTCCGGAAGGCGTATGCGGCGATCCGCCGTGAGGCGGCGCCGGGCGTGGACGGGGTGACGTGGACCGAGTACGGGCAGAACCTGGAGGCCAATCTTCAGGACCTGCACGCTCGGGTGCGGCAGGGCAGGTACCGGGCGAAGCCGAGCAGGCGGGTTTACATCCCGAAGGCGGACGGGCGGCAGCGGCCGCTCGGCATCGCGTCGCTGGAGGACAAGATCGTCCAGCGGGCCGTCGTCGAGGTGCTGAACGCGGTCTATGAGGTGGACTTCCGGGGCTTCAGCTACGGGTTCCGGCCGGGGCGTAAGCCCCACGACGCGCTGGATGCGCTGACGGTTGGGATCACGTCCAAGCGGGTGAACTGGGTGCTGGACGCGGACATCCGTGACTTCTTCGGCCAACTTGATCATGATTGGCTGCGGAAGTTCCTCCGGCACCGGATAGCGGACGAACGGGTCCTGCGGTTGATCGACAAGTGGTTGACCGTGGGGGTCATCGAGGACGGGCAGTGGACGGAGAGCGAGCAGGGTTCGCCACAGGGGGCAAGCCTGTCCCCGCTGCTGGCGAACGTCTACCTGCACTACGTCCTGGACTGGTGGGTGGCGTGGTGGCGTGACCATCACGCCGACGGTGATGTGATCATCGTCCGGTGGGCCGACGACTTCGTCGTCGGGTTCGAGGACGAGCAGGACGCGCGGCGGTTCCTCGAGGAGCTTCGTGAACGGTTGGCGAAGTTCGGGTTGGAATTGCACCCGGACAAGACCCGGCTGATCGAGTTCGGGCGGCATGCCGTCTGGAAGCGACGCAGGCGGGGTGTGGGCAAACCGGAGACGTTCGACTTCCTGGGCTTCACGCACATCTGCGCGACGAACAGGACGGGACGGTTCTGGATCAGGCGCATCACGATCGCCAAGCGGATGCGGGCGAAGCTGGCCGAGATCAAGGTCGAGCTCCGGCGACGTTGGCATCTACCCATCCCGGAGCAGGGGCAGTGGCTGGCCAGTGTGTTGCGAGGCCACTACGCCTACTACGCCGTGCCCGGCAACTCCGACGCAATCAACGGATTCCGGTTCCAGGTAATCGGACTCTGGCGCAAGCGGCTCCGCCGCCGCAGCCAACGAGCCCACTTGACGTGGATACGGATGAAACTGATCGCGAATCGATGCCTACCCAGACCCCGCGTGATGCACCCCTACCCGGATGCGCGTTTCGCCGCCATCACCCAAGGCAGGAGCCCAGTGCGGTAATCCCGCATGCTGGGATCTGTGCGGGGGGCCGCCCGTAAGGGCGGTCCCTACCGCGACTCCGACGGCGATCGTGCCGCTCCTGCGGTCGAGGGTCCACGAGCAGTGGTACCTCGACGGCTCCCCGGAGCCGGTGACGGTGATGACGCCCGGCCGACCGGCAGTGCGGTGGAACGAGGTGGCCTCTCGATCCGGGTGGGGAGGATCCGGTGTCGGCGCGGCACAATGGAGATCGGATCGGGACGCAACTAGTTCGAAAATTGCGGTGACCAGGCGCGCGACAGCGTCCCGGCGCAGCGCAGCGGAGCCGGGATGGGGTTGTGCCCGGGTCGGGCGACAGGGTGCAGGGTGACGCTGTAGCCGAGGGCGTGCAGGCGGTTGACGTGGTTTCGGATGGCGCGTTGGGTGCCGCCGCGGGTGTCATAGTGATCGGGGCCGAGGTCGACGAAGTTGGCCGTGGGGTCGGAGAGCAGGTGCCAGACGATGGTCAAGATGGAGCGGCCCACGGCGACGATGGCCCTCTTCTTGCCTCGTCGGCGGGCGATGCGTCGGTAGCGTTCGCCCAGGAAGGTGTCGGTCTTGCCGGCGGCAACGGCGGCTTCACCAAGGACACGGGCCAGGTACCGGTTGCCGTGTCCGGTGGCGTTCTTGCCCGTTCTCTTTCCTGCGGACTCAGCGATGATCGGTGAGAACTTCGCCCACGACGCCAGGTGTGCGGCGGTAGGGAACCGGGTCATGTCCGCGCCTACCTCGGAGATGATCACTTTGGCGGTGGCGCGGCCAACGCCGGGGATGGCGTCCAGACGCTCGACCGCGTCAGCGAAAGGGGCGATGGCGCCGTCGATCCGGGCCTCGACCTGAGCGATGTCAGCATCGAGGGCGTCGATCCGGGCCAGCATCGTGGCCAGCAGGAACGCATGGTGGTCGCTGAACCGGCACCCGTAGAACGCCTCTTCCAAATCGGCGATCTTGGAGCGCATCCTTCTACGGGCCATCTGCGCCAGGACCTTCGGATCACGTTCTCCGGCGATCAGTGCGGCCATCATCTCCCGACCGGAGACACCGAAGATGTCTGTGGCCACGACCGATAGTTTGACCTGGGCATCTTCCAGTAGTTTGTCCACCCGCTGCTTCTCCGCGGTTCGTACCGCGATCAGGTCGGCCCGGTAGCGCGTGTAGTCGCGCAGCACTCTGATCGGTGGGGGTGGCACGAAGCTGGCCCGGACCATGCCGCGTTCGGCGACCTTGCACAACCACACCGCGTCGATCTTGTCGGTCTTCGGTCGCCCGGGCAGGTGCTTGACGTCCCGGGCGTTGACCAACCACGGCTCGAACCCGCCGGCTTCCAGCAGGTAGAACGGCGCCTTCCAGTAATCCCCGGTCGCCTCCATGATCACCCGGGTTACGCCCAGCTGCCGCAACCGGTCACACATGCTCAGCAACGACCGGGTCATCGTCGTGTGGGTGGTGACCTCCTGCAGCCGCTTACCCGAGGGCCTCAGGGCGGGCACCCGCACGCAGCACACCACCTCGGCCTTGCCGATATCCAGCGCCGCGATCCGTTCAACGATCTGCTCGTCGTCCTGCGTCGGCTCCAACACTCCCGTTCGCCTCCTGGACCTCGACCACACCGGCTCGGACACTCGCCCGTGGGAGCTACAGGGGGAATGCGAATCTAGATCGCGTGCTCGAAGCGACAGGGAAGGGCCCAACAGCGCAGCTCCCAGCGCCCGACTGACGCACGGTCTCCAACGGACCAAGAAGCGACGACGTCAACGGGCGAGCGGACCCCCATTTTCAGCCCGGGACGGGCCACCCACCAGGGTGACCAGGGACTGACGCGTACCGACGACGCCGGGAGGTTCACGATGAGCGAGACCGCGGGCCCGCACGAGTCGCCCAAAGACCGGTTCCGGCATCTCCCCGAGCTGATCCGGCCTTCCGAGATGGTCGAGGAGCAGCAGGTCTCTCCGCCGGCGGCGTTCGACGGCGACCGGAACGTCGCGCAGGACGAGGCCCTTCGAGCCGGCGGCTGACGCCATCTCTCCGCGGACGCGGCGATCCCGGTCACCCGGTACCGCTACCGCGCCAGCAGGATTCCCAACCCCTGGACTCAACAAACCACATGACGGCAGGAACCGTGGAGCGCCCGTTGCGTGGAGACACGCACGGCGGGTGCGGCGAGAGGCTCGGGGAGACGGACCGAGAGCAATCCCGGCACCGCGCCCCGGGCCTACTCAGCGTGCGGGGGGCGGGGTGGCCTCCACGGCTTCGGGCCGTGGCATGGACATGATCACGCATGAGGTCGCAGACTGTGACTGGGATGTCCTCGAAGCGAGCCGGTGGCCCACCGGTGGTAGCGGGTGCCGAGCCTGGGGAGGTGGTGCTTCCCGAGGGGGTGGCCGAGTCGATCCTGGCGGCCGCTCGCGAGCGGGGCTGGCCGTGTGGCTGGGGGCGCGGCACGCGCGAGGCCGGGTCACCGTGGGTGCCGGGACTCACCGGGCTAGTGCCCCGCGCTCCAACTGGATTGACGGTTGAGGCCATGGATGGGAAGTCCGGGAAGAGTGGGGGAGGTCCAGCGCAGCGGGTCAGTGACCTGGGTCATCGGCCGGAGTTGTCAGCGTGGTGCGGCTATTTGGATCGAGATCACCGAACTGGTGAGCGATGATCACCCCATCTCTCCCGCGGTTTGTCTTGGTCTCCCGAGCTGCCGTTACTGAAGTCACGGCACAGCGAGGACCACCGCGACGGCCTGACGAGCAAGCCGACAGCACAAGCCCCCGGCCCCGCCGGCGGGGCCTCTCGTGTCTTGACCGATGCGCGTGCCTGTTCGGCCGGGGTGGCGTGGACAGTCAGTTCGAGGGCTTCCAGCGATGTTGATCTAGGCAATCTCCATCTACCGGAAGCCTTGATCCATACCTTCCCGACACGCCGCGGGTGTCGCGGTCTCAACCATCCCGCACGAAAGCGCGGGCTCAGCTACCCCTGATCGAGTTCGCCAGCAGGCTCTCAGGCACACAACCCCCTGTGGATCTCCCGCGGTCGGCCGCTGAAGGGCTGCGTGGGACCGGTCAGTAGGTGAACCGGGCGACGAGGGAGCGTAGTTCCTCGCTCATGGCGGCGAGCGCGCTGATGGATTGACCGGTGCCGGCGACGTCGAGGCTCGTGGATGCGCTGGAATCGGCGAGTGCGGTGATGGCGGCGGCGATCGAGGTGGTGGCGGTCGCGGCCTTGGTGATCCCGTGGGACATCTCGCTGGTGGTCGCGGTCTGTTCCTCGACGGCGGAGGCGATGGTCGTCTGGTAGTTGTTGATCTCTTCGATGACCTGGTGGATGTGGCCGATGGTCAGCACTGCGGCCTTGGTGTCCTCCTGGATCAGGGCGATCCGTCGGGAGATGTCCTCGGTCGCGCGGCCGGTCTCCTGGGCGAGTTCCTTGACTTCGGTGGCGACCACGGCGAAGCCCCGGCCTGCTTCTCCGGCGCGTGCGGATTCGATGGTGGCGTTGAGCGCGAGGAGGTTCGTCTGCTCCGCGATCGAGGTGATCAGCTTGACCACATTGCCGATCTCGGTGCTGGACTCGCCGAGCTTGCTGATCGTCGCGTCGGCCTGTTCCGAGGCGGTGACCGCCGCGCGGGCCACCTCGGCGGCGGCGCTGGCGTTGGTCGCGATCTCCCGGATGGATGCCCCCATCTCCTCGGCCGCCCCCGCGACGCTCTGGACGTTCGCACTGGCCTCGTCCGCGGCCTGGGCGACGGTGCCGACCTGCGCGCTGGTCGTGGCGGCTCCCTCGGAGATCTGGGAGCCGGCGGTGGCCAGGGCGCTCCCGGCGGCCGAGAGCTGATCCGCCTTGGCCGCGATGTCGGTCAGGACCGCCCGGGTGTTGCGCAGGGTCGTGTTGACCGCGATCGCGAGTTGCCCGAACTCGTCCGTGGAATGGATCCGCACCTCGTGCGTCAGGTCGCCCTCGGCCGCGGCCCGCAGACCCACCAGGCTCTCTCGCAGCGGGGGGATGCTCGTGCGGGCAAGCAGGACGGACACGGCGAGGGTCAGCGCCACACCGACGGTCAGGAGCACCCCGAGGAGGGTGTCGGTGCCGGTGACCGTGTTGGCGAAACTACGGCCGTGCTGGACCTGGGTCTTGGCGGCCGCGATCCCCTCGGCGAGCCCCTGCTCGTAGGTCTTGCGCAGGTCCCGATTCGCCCCCATCGCCTTGGCCACCGCACCCGCGCGGTCGGTGGGGTACATCGCGAACTCCGCCGTGAGCGCATCGACCCAGGCATGGATCTCCTGGGAGATCGTGTCCACGGCCTGGGCGTCGGCTCCGGCAGCCTTGGCGGCGGCCAGCGCCGCATCGATGGTGGCGACCCGGCCGAGCGCCTCGGTGCTGAAACTCTTTTGGCCCTCCAGCAGGAAGCCGCGCTCGTCGTTGGCCATGGACTTGGCCGCCAGGGCGGCGTCCTGGAGTCCGGAGATGCTCACGAGTCCGCGTCGCACCTCGGCGTCGCGCGTGGCCTGCAGACTGTGTACACGGTCGATGGCCACCAGGACGGCGCCGGCGAAGAGCATGAGCAGCAGGCCGAGTCCGATGCCGAGCCGCAGTGCGAAGGAGCGACGAAGCCGGCCCATGGGACCTCCGAGAGTCAGACCCCGTCCCAGCAGACGAGGGTGGCCTTCGTGCCCCCGGTCGACGGCCGTTCATCGGACCATCCGATCGGGAGCCCTCCTTGGGACATCGGAGTCCACGACTGGCCCCTTGACGTTTCATGTATATCTTGGCGCGGTGGAGGCTGTGGCGATCGCGAACCACTGGCCAACCCACCATGGCCTTGGGGGCGGGTGGCGGACCAGCGGGCCGTCCCGCAACCCCGCGCCGTCACTGCCAGGCTGAGTCGGGAGGACGGCGACCACGCGCGCGTGGTCGAGTTGGCGGCCCACCCGATCGCCCTGGAGATTCAAAGGTGTAATGCCTACATAGATCCGAGGATCGCCTGAGAGGTGGGGCGCTGCGCACCAACCGTCAGAAGACCTCGATCGCGGGACACTAGGTACCATGCCCGGTGTCCTGGCCCGGGTTGTGCCACGGTTGTTCTCGTTGATGGTCCCCACGACGGGGTTGAGGTGCGCTGATGGACGTTGTGACAGTGCTCGGTCAATCTGAACCGGCCACTTCACTGGTCACCGCGGCGGAAGTCGCACCTCCGGCCTCGATCTTTGTCCAGGCAGTAGATGACCGCGGTCTTCCACAGGTCACTGGTCTCGGTGATCCGCATGGGTCCCGGATACCCACAACCGCCGCACCCGTGCCGGCTGACGATCGAACGTGGGCTCGTGCCGGTTCCCGGTGGGCCCCCTCGACGTCACGGTGTCCCGGAGGCTCGGCCGGACCGCATGGACCGGCCGGGCCTCCGGGATGGTCACTCAGCCGGCGGTGCAGCTCACCGTGGGGACGCCATTCGTTCCGTTCCAACTGCCGATGAAGCCGAAGCTGGTGGTGGCACCCGCGCCGAGGCCGCCGTTCCAGGAGAGGTTCGTGGCCGTCACCGACCCGCCGCTGGTGGTGACCGTGGCACCCCAGGACTGGGTGATGGTCTGACCGTTCGCGAAGATCCAGGTCGCCGTCCAGCCGCTGACGGCAGAGCTGCCGGCCTTGACCGTGACCTCGCCCTGGAACCCGCCCGGCCATTGCCCGATCACGGTATAGCTCGCCGTACACGTCTTCCCGCCACTTGTCGTGGTCGTGGTGGGGCGGGTGGTGGTTGTCGGCTGTGTCGTGGTCGTGGTCGTGGTCGTGGTGGGGCGGGTGGTGGTTGTCGGCTGTGTCGTGGTCGTGGTGGGGCGGGTGGTGGTTGTCGGCTGTGTCGTG
>Ga0265334_10000863_pt1 | contig 15178 bp, 13 predicted proteins | sample 42023metaG_FD_192442 | JGI IMG/M metagenome (GOLD analysis project Ga0265334, IMG submission 192442) | Rhizosphere microbial communities from Carex aquatilis grown in University of Washington, Seatle, WA, United States - 4-20-23 metaG | ecosystem: Host-associated > Plants > Roots > Rhizosphere... | reverse complement strand
GTTGCACTGACTGGCAACCGCAACGCCCTGGGCGTAGCGCAGAGCCGCGGCTACCTCGTCGGCGTAGCCGCGCTGGTCAAACGGTTGAGTGTCGAAAAATCGGGATCCACCGAGCCCGGCCAACACGGCCAGGATCAGCAGGCACGCGAGGAGCTCTATGAGTGTAAAGCCTCGCATGACCTGCTGACTCCGCTCGCGGGCGCGAGCCGCGCCGGGAGTATCAGCATCCCCCGGTAACCTGCGTGCCGCCACCGCCGCCCAGGCCCACTGGAACTGTCGCTACCGTCGGGCTGGCGCCTGCCGCCGCAGCGGCCGTGTACGTCGCGGCGCAGTTGGCCGGCGTAGCAGCTCCATTGAGCGCGAAGGTGTTCGTGGTTCCCGCGACCGTCGCAGTAAACGAGCCGCCGAGATTATTCGTCGTCACAGTGCCGGGTGACAACAGGAGGGCGATACCGGCGGCATTCGGATACCCGTTGGCAAAGGTGACGCTCTGTCCATCGATGACCACAGGGTTTGGCGGATTGCCGCGCGCCATATAGACGCTGTGGGCCATCGCAGCGGTGCTGCGCAGCGTGCCGGCCAGCGAGTTGACGGAGGCGATGCGGGCCTGGGTATCGATACCCATGAAGCGGGGTACCGCGAACGCTGCGAGCACACCCAAGACGATGATGACGACGACGAGCTCCACGAGTGTGAAACCGCCCTGGCGAGAACGATTCATGGGCCTTCTCCAGAAGGAGTGTTGATAGTTTGCAAGTGTCATCATAAAGGGCCTTGCAGCGCGACCGCAGCATAAGTCCCCCGGAACTGTGAGGTGTGTAGGACTATCGTCGTAACTCGTGACATCGGTCACAACCCGGGGGTGTATCGGCTTCCGGAAGTTGAGTCAGTGTCCACCCCCGACCTTGGCGATCATATCCCACATGGGCAGAAATACGCCCAGGGCGAGGACCAACACCATGCCGCCGACAAACACGATCAGAATCGGCTCTACCGCCGAGCTGAGGTTCTTCACGGTGTGAGCCACTTCCCGCTCGTAAAATCCCGCCACTTCGTCCAACAGATCGGGCAGAGCGCCGGTCTCCTCACCCACGGCAATCATCTGCAACACCAGGGGAGGAAACATATTCACCGATGCGGCCGCACGAGCCAGGGGCTCCCCACGCTCGACGGCGTCCCGGAGTTGATGAATTCCATCCGACACGTGGTCGTTGCCGGTGCCGCGGGCGATGGTCGCGAGCGTCTGCAGCATCGGCATGCCGGCGGACAAGGAGACGGAGAGTGTTCGGGTGACCCGGGCGAGTATGGCCTCGTGGATCAGTTTGCCCAGTACCGGAATCCGCAACTTGAGGCGGTGCCAGACGGAGCGCCCGGCGGGGGTACGCAGGGCTCGATTGAGACCAAACAGCGCCAGCGCGCTCACAACGAGCCCGGGCGCCCAGTTGTGCAGAGCGAACTCGGAGGCGCCCATGATGATGCGGGTCGGCAGCGGAATCCGGTCACCGAGCACGCGAAAGAGGGGCGCGAATTTGGGAATGACAAACAGGGTGAGGACGCCCATGGCGGCGATAATGACCAACATGACCGTCAGCGGATAGCGCACGGCGCCCTTGACCCGGTCCTGAATGTCCTGCTCCTGGGCCAGATACTGGCCGAGTCGCAGGAAGGAGTTCTCCAAAGTACCCGTGGCCTCACCTACCGACACCAGGCCGATGTAGATCGGAGAGAAGATGTGGGTCTGCCGCGCGAAGCTGGATGCGAGGTCGTGCCCCGCCTCGAGGTTCCCGATCATGTCCTCCAGCGCCTCGCGCAGCACGATGTGGCGAGTCGACGCTGACAGGCTGCGCAGGCCACGCAGCAGTGGAATGCCCGACTTGGTAATGGTGTATAACTGGCGGGTCAACAGAATCAGGTCGGCCGTTTTGGGCTTCCCGAAGCCGATGCGACGTGCGAGAGAGCCGATGTCCGAGCTTGCGCTCGCCGCTTCACCGGCGACTTTGGCAGCCGCAATGTTGATCGGGGTAATGCCGGCCTGAACGAGGCGCGCTGCTACGCCGTCAGGGGAGTCTGACTCCATGAGTCCCTGAACGGCTTCGCCGCCGGCGGATCTCCCAGTGTACGAATAGGAGCTCATGGCTGTCGATGTCACCCGGTGGCGCGCGCGCCCTCAGTCATTGCGTCCTCCAGCAACGTATCTTCGCTCCGCCCTGCAAAGGGTGAGCGTCGGGAGGATGTTACGCCGCTGAGGTCTTCCTCTTCCTCCACTCCACTCGCGATGGACATGACCTCTGCAAGGGTGGTGATTCCGCGTGCGGCTAGGCCGAACGCGCTGTCCGTCAAAGACGAAAAGCTGTGCCGGCTGCGCGCGGCTGCGTCCAGTTCATTCAGGTCTCCACGCCTGATGGCGTCAGCCAGTGTACGATCCACCTCGAGGAGCTCATAAATTGCAATCCGGCCGCGATAGCCCGACAGGTTGCAGTACGTGCAGCCCTCTCCGATATGCAACTTCATACTCGCGGCCTTCATTGGCGTGCGGGCTTCGATCCAGGCGACCTCTTGCGCCGTCGCCTGAACGGGTCGAGCGCATTGCTCACAAACTCGTCGCAGCAGTCGTTGCGCCACGATGCCATGCACCGCGGCCGCAATCATGTAGCCGGGGGCGCCCATGTCGAGCAGTCGGTGAACGGTGGCTACGGCTCCCATGGTATGCAGAGTCGAAAGGACGAGGTGGCCGGTAATCGCGGCTCGCAGTCCGATCTCGACGGTCTCCTGATCCCGCATTTCACCGAGCAGAATGATGTCCGGGTCCTGCCGGAGGGTGGTTCTCAGTACCCGGGCGAAGTCGAGACCGATCTTCGCGTTGACCTGTACCTGGCTGATGCGATCCAACCGGTACTCGACCGGGTCCTCCACGGTGATGATCTTCGTGTCCGGCCGGTTCAGGGCGGACAGCGCGGAATACAGGGTCGTGGTTTTGCCGCTACCCGTGGGGCCGGTTACGAGCACCATTCCGGCGTGGCGCTCGATGAGTCTGCGGAATCGCTGGAGCATGGGTGCGGGCATCCCCAGGGCATCGAGCGCCAGCAGGTTGTTGGACTGGTCCAGGAGCCGCAGCACCATCGACTCGCCGAATTGAGTGGGCATCGTCGAGACACGCACGTCGACTGACTTCCCGCTGACTTTCACCGAAAAGCGGCCGTCCTGTGGGAGGCGCTTTTCAGCTATATCGAGTCCGCTCATGAGCTTCAGTCGGGTCACCAGCGCACCGGTGATGCGCCGGCCGTCGATGACTTGCTCCTGGAGATTGCCGTCAACCCGCTGCCGTACTCGCAGGACACTTTCCGCGGGCTCGATGTGGATGTCGGACGCACGCGCTTGCATGGCGTCCTGGAAGATGGTCTGGATGAGGCGGATGATCGGCGCATCCGGAGAGCCCTCTTCGGCTGCCAGCTGCTCGATGTCGACGTCGGTTTCGCGCATCTCCTCGCCGACTTCCTGGGCAATGGATGCGATCTCGTCAGTGCGGCGATAGACCGCATCCATGACCTTCATGAGGTCGGCATCTTTGACCAATGCCAGGCGCAGGGGCTTTTTGAGACGCGCAGCCAGCTCGTCGTACGCCATGAGGTCGGTCGGGTCCGCCATTCCAACCAACAAGCCACGGGTGTCCGACTGAAGCACCAGGGCCCGGAAGCGTCGTGCGTGGACCTCAGGGAGCAGGCGTACGGTGGCAGGAACGAGTTGCAGATGACGCACGTCGACCAGGGGAATCTGCAGGTGCCTGGCCAGCACCTCGAGCACGGCCTGCTCGCTTACGTACCCCAGGTCGGTCAGGACTCGGCCGAGCTTGCGGCCGGAGCGCTTCTGTTCCGCGAGGGCGTTCTTGAGCTGTTCATCGGTGATGAGCTTGTTTTCGAGCAGCAGCTCGCCAACTCGAACATGCTTGCGTCGGGCTTCTACATTCATGGCGGGTTGCCATTCGGGGGTGGAGGATAGTCGAGCTTCCCGAAGCCGCCGCGCTCGTTGAGGTCCTGCAAACGGGTTTGCGGCTCATCCACCAGCGCAGGCCAGTCGGCATCCGTGACCACGATCGGGCGCAGCAGTATGACCAGCTCGACGGTGTGTGTTTGGTTCTGATCGCTTCGGAAGAGCTTGCCGACCCCGGGGATGTCGCCCAACAGAGGGGTCTTGTAGTGGATCTTGCTGACCTGCTCCCGCATGAGGCCGCCGATGATCACGAGCTGGCCGCTGCGGGCGCGGACGATGTTGTCGGACTCCCGGATCTGGCTCAGAGCCAACGGGATCGTGTCGACGCTGCCGTCGATGGTCAGTGTCTTGGTCTGGTCGGTGACCTCGCTGATCGTCGGGTGAACGTGCAGGGTGACGCTGTCATCCGGTCCGATCTGAGGCGTCACATCGAGCGCCACGCCGGAAAAGAACGGCGTGAGCTGCACATTGCGCGAGGTCGAGGTGGCGGTTCCCGTTACGGTGTTGCTTTCCACGCCCGTTACGAAGAACTCATCTATGCCGGCTTTGATGATGGCCTGCTGGTTGTGCAGGGTGGTGACTCGGGGGCTGGAGAGCACCCGGGTGTGGCCCTGTGAGCTCAGGAGCTCGATCAAGGTATTGAAGTTCTTGAAATCCGCAGCGATGGTGAACGCGCCTCCCAACGGATTGGTGAGGAAGCCCGTTATCGGGTTACCGGGGCCTATCGTCGTAGAGGAACCCGTAGGCGTGAGCGGATTGCCCTGAAAGCCGCCAGGCGGAGCGAGCTGCCCGAGTGTGTAAGTGCTCGCTCCCCGCTGCAGGACGGCCGCCCAGTTGATGCCGGCCTGGTAGCCCGCGTCGAGATCGACCTCCAGGACTTTGGCTTCCAGGATGACCTGTCGCGTCACCGTGCGTGTCGTTTGGGCGAGGTAGTCGGCGACATCATGCAGCTCATTCGGCATGGCGTGGACGATGATGACCCCGGACTGCCGGTTGATGATGACGCTTCTGTCCGGCTTGTTGCCAATCAAGGCCTTGAGGTCGGCCTGAATGCCAGCCCAGAAGTCAGAGTCGGTTCGCGTCAGTATCGATGTGCCGGTGACGTCCGTTGGGCGTCCTTCGGCATCGACGCCCGCGGACGCCTGGGTGGTCGCACCTCCACCGGTGGAGCTGTACTGACTGTTGTTACCGCTCTGGGTCACCTGACCGGAGCTGATGCGGGTATTTGAAATGCCGAAGCGCTTCAGATCGAGGTAACTCAGTTGAAACGTGCGTGACTGGACCGCGGCCGGGAGAACGACATAGCCTGCCGCAGTCCGCCGGTAGTCATAGCCATACAGCTCGCGTGTGGCGTCCAATACCTCTTCCAACGTCACCTGCTTTAAGGACAGCGTGATGCGGCCCGTGACGTTCGGATGAACCAGAATGTTGTTGCGGGTCCCTTCGACGAGACTCTGGAAGAAGGGGCGCGCTGAGGCATCCTCTACGGTAACGTCGAAGCGCCCTTCGGACGCTCGCGGTTGACCTGCTGCAAGATCGCTGGGGTGTGGATCTTCCGCCGCCGGAGCGAGGGATGAGAGATTCAATGCGAGGCCGGCGATGAGCGCAATTCTGTGTTTCATGACTGTTTGTCGTGCGAGCGCGTCACGCGCGGATCTGGCTTTTCCGGGTGCAGTCGGGCAAACCCCCGGTGTCCTCCCTGCAGGTACTTGACCCCGTCAGGAGTCACTTCTTCAATCGAGATGTCAGAAAATCGATCGCCGGCGCGAACGACGTGACCATTGACGACCGCGAACGAGCCCTCCTCGCGCGTAACGATGGCTTCCACGCATACACCGCAAGCATGGGACGCACCGCTATGTCCGGTCGCGGTGGTGGGACGAGTGGGATCAACCAACCCCGCGGGTGCGCCGAATCCTTTCGAGGCCATGAGGGTTAGCGTCAGGAGGAACGACACGCGTGCCGTGGCCTTCATAACCCCATCCAATCCCCGACTGGGCTGAGAGTCGCCAGGTCGAGGCGGACCCGGTTGAGCGGGTAGCGGGTAGTGGTGATCTCGAGACGTCTCCAATAGAAGTGCCATGGGAGCTTCTCGAGTGCCTGCACGTACTCCAGCACGTCCAGGTAACGCCCTTCTACGACCAGCTCTATCGTATGTACATAGGGTCGGCGATCTTCGCCAGCGTCTTCCGCTGGCTTTTCCACTGGTTTTTCCAACGGTAATCGCGTGGGTGGCAGGTTGCGCAAGCTGATCAAAACGACTCCATGCTGTAGGCGCAGGACGTCCTTGATCGCCTCGGCCATCTGATCGGGGGGCACCATGCCCGCGGACTGGGCTAGGAGTTGACTATCGATTCCCTGCAGCTGTTTTTGCAGAGTCTGGAGCTGGCCCGCAGCGCCGTTGGTGGGGTCGGCTGATGCAGCGGCCTCAACTCCGCCGTCGGTTAGCGTGATCTGCGAACCGAGACTGGTGACTTCCTGCAGGAGTGCTTTGCGACGCACGTCGACAGGATTGATCAACAGCACGTTGAGGCAGCCGACCAACAAAACGAGAAAGGCGGCGAGGACGAACACGCGCTCTCGTAACGACAGGCGGTCGAATTTCCCGGTGGCCGCAACGATGTAGCGTGGAAGTTTCATGAGCGGCTGTCCGCCGTCGCCGTGGCTGCGGCGCTACTTTCGGCTTTGAAGACGAATTTGCCGGCGACGTCCCGCGATGGCTGTCCTTGCGGGGAGTCGGACGCAGTGGCGTGGGAGGTCGCGGGGCGTTCGATCGTGAATACGTCGAAACGCAGGCCCGCGAGAGCGGGCTCGGTTCTGAGCTCGTGCAGATAACCGGGCACCAGAGTGGGATCAACGGCCACTCCGTTGAGACTCATTCTGGGCTCACCGACGCCGGAGAGATCCACCCGATGGATCCAAAGGCCTTCGACTGAATGGCGTGCGAGCGCACTCAAGTCCCGGGAGAACCCGCTCGTCTGGCCGGCGGCGCCTCCTCGCAGAAGCGTGAGCGCCTGCGAATGGAGCGCGACTTCGGTAGAGAGCGCGTTGACTCGCGCTGCGAGCTGCTCGGGGGTCAAGTTCGTTGCTTGCGCGCTGGCGAGCATTTCGAGGGTTTGCGCTCGGTGTTGCTGTTGCTCTTGCAACGAGTTGACCGCTTTTCCCAGTCGCTGAACGCGCCACAGTCCATATCCCCAGATCGAGACGAGGCCCACGACGGTAACAACCGTCAGCAACACGGCCGTGCGGGTGGAGAATGGCGCGCGGGTCACGTCCGCGACCGGCTGATACAGGTTGATCTGTTGCTTCAAGTCACTCATGGCGCGTTGCCGTTGGCGCGCAGCGCCGCGCCCAGGGCGCACAGGCCCGGGAAGTGGGTGTCGGGCTCGACGCCAGGGGCGACCTCAAAGAACTCTTCGACATCGAAGAGCTCGACCTCGAGGCCCGTCTCCGTTCGCAAGGGTTCCAGGAGCTGCTCGGCGCGGGCATCGCCGCTGGCGACGAAGACATTCGCGATGGGCGTGCGGTCGTAGTGACTTTCGTAGTAATTCAGGGATCGTTGCAGCTCGATAGCCAGCGCCTGGGCGTCTGATTCCTCGCTGCCGTCGAGCGAAAGCGAGTCCTGCCGTTTGGTCAGATCGATGCGTCTGGCCAGGTACAATGATCCCTGGCATGTCAGGACGAGTTGGGCGAAGCCCTCACCCAGGGCGAGTAGCGCGGTACCGTGCTCGTCCTGAGGAAGCAGCGAGGTCAGGTTGCGCAGACACAACTCGGGGATGTCGATGACGTCAAACCCGCGCGCCCGTGGCTTGACGAGATTCACGACTCGCTTGATCGCCTCGCTGTGGGCCGCTACCGCAAAGATCATCTGCGATTCGACGTACCTGGCCTTGTCAGGTATTTCGAACACGTCGACGACGGCTTCGGTGACGGGGTAGTTGAGAATATCGCGGAGGCTCCAGCGAACGGCGCTGCGCAGCTCTGAGGGCTGTACGTCAGGCGCTTCGACCTGAACCAGCTGGTAATCCTGCGCAGACAGAACGGCGCTCACCGGGGCGCGCACCAGGTCCCGGCTATGATTGACCGGCGCCAGGACGTGCTCGGCACGGATTTCGATTGCGGGGTGCACCGCACAATGTCGCAGCAGGGGCTTGCCGCCCTTCTGCGTGCGTACAATTGCCAGCGCAGTCTCGCGGTCGGCGGGCATGAAGCCCACCCGCCAGTTACTACTCTGCGTTCGTTTAAAAAACGCCCTCACAATCGCGGCGCCCCCGTTTGTCGACTAGTACTTGCCGGGGCAGCCAATGGTACCCCCACGACCAAGTCCTGCGGTCCATGCTGCCTTGTCGCATACGCAGGCGCACCTTTTCGTGAGACACTTAACGAAATCCGCTCGAGTTCAACAAAACCCCGACAAACTGCGGACGGCCTCACGGCGTGGCGAGGTGTTGGATCGCGGAAGTTGATTCAAACAGGAGAGGGGTTTCCCGGACCGGTTCACACACTGCGGTAAATACGGATGGCTGCGCGGCGGCGGATCTGCGTGGGGCGGTTCGTGGTGGCGGGGAGCCGGGGCACGCAATCCCGGCGAAATGGTGGGACGTGGTGCGCACTCCGATCCGTGCGGTAGTTATCGTTTTGATGGGGATGGTGGCTCGGTGGGGATCGGAGGGCCGGGCGTTAACCCCTCGCAGCAGGGCGTCGAAGAGGCCCGGGAAGACTCGAGGGGAAAGAAGGGGGCGGAGTCGGGGTTCCGCCTGATGGGTGATGCCCCTCACGGATCTGGCCGGCGGCCGGGAGAAGAGCCCCTCGGCCGCCGGAGATCCTGCTCGCCTCGTCAGTCGGATTCAGTAAATTGAACGGAAGGATTGGTTCCACTGGCGGTCGTGCAACTACCCAGATTCAGGTTATTCGACTCGCCGGTCGAGCCCGCACCCGCTACACATGAAGGGGCCGCAGTCGATCCATCGGTCAAGGCGATCTTGACGGTGACCGAGGAGCCACTGTTGAACTGGGCGCGTGAGCCGCCGGCGTTACCGACTATATTGAATTCCGATTGCCGCCAAACGGCGGAAATATCCACGACGCTGTCTTTGCCGGTCATGGAAAAGGCCTGACTGCCGTTGTTGAAAACAACAGTGTCGTTGCCACCGGCAACCGCCTGCCCCGATAGTGTCAGCTTGCCCAGAGAAGTGATCGGCATGTCGGGTGCGGCCGCGATGGCGCTATTGCGGAAGCAATCACCGCCGCCTGCGCTCATCCAGTTTCTCGGACAGGCTGAGGAGCCCCAGCCAATCAACCAGTACTGCATGAACACAGCCCCCTGACCGTTGAACTGGTAATCCGGCGCATAAATGAACTGCTGCCAGACGGTGCAGCCACTGTGTCCAGCACAAACGGAGGTCGTGCCCGTGAAGTTTGTGTTGATCTGCAGGCTGTACTCATTCGTTCCCAGGATGCCACCGCCGCCAAAGGCGGCCACACCGACGCTTTTCTCGGAAGTGACACCCGTGACCTTCGGGAAGGTGCCCAATGTCGCGGAGATCAATCCGGCCGCCTGGGCGACGTAGTCGTTCCCGTCTCCCGTGACCTCTGGTGCACCCGTTTTTGGCGCTCTGCGCACCGGATGGACCCGCGGGCTGGCGACTTTGCATTCCATCTTTTCCCAAACGAAGCTCGGGTAGGAGGCCTGGAAACAGCCTTCCTCGGATGCGGTGTTTTGAGACATGAAGGTCCGCCAGTTCGCGCGCGCCGCCGCTTCCGGGTCGGCTAGCGCGTCCGTCGCGGGCTCCGCGGCGGCTGCGCGAACCAGGCCTAAACACAGAACACTTGCTGTAGCAAGCTCAACGACAATAGATAAATCCAACGTCCGACTACGCTTCATGAATCTCTCCCTGGATAGTTGTCGTCATTTTCATTGGCAACGAAGCAACTCGCCGCCGTGAGCAAATCCTCACATGGCGAGACGATGACGGTCAAGATGAAGACCGGGTCGGACGGGTGTTGGCTTTTAGTGACCTACGATGGCGCGAGCTGTTGGGCGCCAGGTAGCACGCGCCATCCATCACTACTGTATGGAATCTTTCAACAGACCAACAACGCAACGCTGGGCGCGTGCGCTTCGTTGGGATCAAAGTCTCGCTGTTGGTGCTCGGTCGCTGGTGCCAGATATTGGCTCGCCTCGCGGTGCGCTGCGGCGTAGACGTGCATTTCTCAAGGCGTCGTCGTGGTGTCGCTTTTCGGTGCAGCGCTCTGCGCTGGGGCGCAATGATCCGACACTCGAGTGAATCCCGGGTAGCACACCCAGTCGTGTCCGGATGCCTCGATGTATGCGTGGGGCGGCGGCTTGAGCTCCTGACATTGCGAGCCGGCTCTCTGGAAGCCCCAGTCACACTCCCAGCGATCGCCCTCGCCCACAAACGCTGCATGCTCGGGCGCGATTCCAGGCACGCAGAACTTGCCTGCACGATGATAGCCGGCGCGACATCGCCACTGTCCGTCGAAGATCTCGAAAGCACTGGCGCTCGATGAGATGTCACTATCCTCCAGGCAACGTCCTGCGACCTGCGTGAATCCGCGGTTACATGACCAGCCCTGCTCGCCGGCGCTGTAGTGGGCGTTCGTGGGGATGGTGTGATGAGGCTCTTGTGTGTTGCCGAGGTTCAGGCAACCCACGGTGAAGGCGAAGGTCGCGTACGGGGAGGCCATTATTCTTCTGAGGGAGCGCATATCACCTACTGGGGCGTATTCAGGTTTGTCGAGATTAGATACTGAAAGCAAAAACGGTTGGGGGCAGCCGACAAAATACTGGAACTCGGGGGTCTCAGATATTCTCTGCTGAATGCTGCTTCCGACCTGGCGTGCAAGATTCTTGCGCGGCGCGGTCACGCCCAGGCTGCAGGACGTTCAATAATGCCAGACCTATTAAGGGCTTACACTAGTTAGCCCCGATGGGGCGCCAGGCATTAGAGCGTTCTTTGATGCGCAAGTCCGCCCTGCATCCGGTGTTGCGAGCGTCCGGGGTCCCTGTTTCGGGGCATTCCGGGTGCTGTCGGTCGCGCCGGTGAGGGTCTGGGCGGACAGCGACTGCTGGCCCACGTTCTTTCTGCGTGGTACCGCAGGCCAGGGCGATCTGCCCGCCGGCGGCAATGGGAGGCGTTGGCTGAAAACATAGGTTAACGGCGGTGGAGGATCTCAGGCGGTGGCGATCGAACGCCTGTAGGAACCCGCCTGCTACTTACAGGCCAACATCGGACAGACACCCTGTTCTAGCGAGCACACGCTTGCCATCCTCAAATCTCAGGGTCACGACAGTGGATGCAACTAACTGGATCTGGAGAGGGCTACAGCCCGCCGTACCGCCGGTTATCGAAAATCGCGCGCGGATCGTCCGGATGACCGTCAACGCTGGGACGGGGGGACCGTGCGCATACTGTGAGAAGGAGATTCAGACACAGTCAGTGGAGTACGAAGTAGACGCATACGTCGGGGCAGGTCTGCGGACGCTGCACTTTCATCGGGTGTGTCTGCATCTTTGGGAAGCGTTGCTGTAGGGCGTCGCCTTTAGGGTGTCGCCAAAGGTGGCGAAGGAGTCCGCGATCGGCCGAGGCGGACTAACGGCCTTCGATCCTGCGCTCCTGGTCGTCGCCAGGTTGGTTTGCCTGGGGGCCAACGGTATCCGCCGCGTAGGCGCCTCTTTGGCCCAGCGGTGCGGGGGCGCCCTCGGTGGTGTCCTTCACGGTCTGCCGCTCCATCTCTGAGTTGATCTCGGCGCCGAGCACGACGAAGATGCTGGAGAGGTAAAACCACATGAGGAGTGAGATCACTCCGCCCAGTGCACCGTAGGTTTTTCCATAATTGGCAAAATCACCTACGTACAGCGCGAAGAGCACGCTTGCGCCCAGCCAGAGTGCTGCGGCGATGGCCGAACCCCAGGTAATCCAATGCCAGCGCGCGGGCTCTCTGGCTGGGCCGTATCGATAGATCAAGGACAGTCCGAGAACAGCAAACGACCACACGAGCGCCCACTGCAAGCCGTCAACGATCCACTGCACCCAGGGGCGCGTGCCAAGCACCTTCAACGCGATCGGGACGGCTACCCCGAGCGTGAGCATGAGCAGAAAGGCGGTCACGGCGCCTACCGTCAACGCCAGGGATACGAGAATCTGCACCAGGTAATTGCGCTTTTCCTTTTCTCCGTAGGCGATGTTGGTTGCGGTCATCAGCGCGCTCATGGCCGAACGTGCGCTCCAAAGTGCGATGATCAAACTGATCGCGGCGGCGATGCTCAAGGTGCTGTTCTGGTGGCCGGCGAGGGTCTGCAATTGCGTGTTGAAGATGTTCCAGACGCCGGGCGGGAGGACTCCGGAGAAGGCCTTCATCTGCTGGATCACGCTTGCGGGGCTGGCAAACAAGCCGTAAATCGAGAGCGCCGCAGTCAGTCCCGGGAAGACGGATAGCAAGGTGTACATTGCCAGTCCGCCTGCAACGAGTGTGACATTGTCGGTTCCCAGTCTTCTGATGACCCGCCAGGTGATGTCCCACCAGCCTCGCGGGGGGATTTCCTCGGGCTTTTGGGCGCTGCGTCCCCGGTCGGATGCAGGCCTGCCCGAGTCTCGACTCAACTCGGGCGTTTCGTGGGTGGAGGCTCGCACTGGGATGCTCATAGGCTGCCTATCTCGAGGTAGTGGCCAGGCTGTGTTGCGCGTAGCTGGAATGCTTCCCGATCCAAGGGGTTCCGATACCCGTGAAGCCCAGAGGAGTCTGGCAAGCGGCACATGCTTTGCGACAAGGGCTCGAGCGGGCCGCCGCCCGCGCTTCAATGAAGCGAAAACGATGAAGCGAAAAAGCTTACGGTTTGGAGAGGGTTCCCGGGTGGTACTCGAGTGTCTTACTCCTTGTGAGTCGACCAGTTGATGACGTGATAGACGGCGGGTGTAGTTCCGACGTTGCGTAAGCCGTGGAGGCTGTCGGACGCGTTGAAGATCACTGAGCCCGGGCCAAGGCGAACCCATTTGCCGGCCGATAGCGTCTCGACCGTACCCTCCCGGATGAGGACCAGTTCCTCGTTGACATGGTGGTGAGGTGGGTGGGAGGTGGTGCCGGGATTGAGCGTCGTCACGTGCATTTCCAACTCGGGAAGTGTTGCCGTCGGACCCTTGTAGAGGCTGCGGACTTCGCCGGTGGGTGTAGCGACGGCCTTCATGTCTTTCCAATCGAAGGTGGCTGGGCCGAGGATCGGCTGGCGTGATCCGTGGTCTCGAGCCAGAGCGGCCGCTGCGCTGAGTGCGACGCCCGTGGTCAGGAGTGCGGTGACACCGGCCACGCAGAGGTCTCGTTTCGTTAGCATGTTTAGCCGTCTCCTATGCGAAGCGGTAGGGAGCACGCTGAGGGCGCGCCAGTAAGGCGTTCGCTTCGTCGTCGTTCTTGAATCGCTCATGTACCGGGTCCCAATGGACCTTGCGCTTCAACACCATGGCAATGTCGTGAATCAGGCAGGTCGAGCAGGCGCGATGGCCGAGCTCCACCGGTGAGGCGGGCTGCCGTCGCGTGATGATGCAGTCGAGCCAGTTGCCGTGTTGGTCGGTGCTTTCGTACAGGTGGATTTCTTCTGGCCCGATCACGGACTGGATGATTTTCGGATTCGAGGAGTCCAGTGCTGTGGCGTCTTTGAGTTTCGCGACCGGGTCGCTCTGGGTGACCGTATCGTTGCCTCGGGAGACGAAGATCCAACCCTTGCTGCCGTAGAACTTGATCCCGTTGGCGTAGTCGCCGCTGACGCTCATGCGAACACCGTTCGCATAGAGAGCTTCGGTCTTGAAGGGTCCGTGAACGTCCCACAGTCCATGGGTGGGGAATTCAACGTGATCCAGCCAGACCTCGGTCGGGCCCGTGTATTCGGTGTTCATTCCCCAATGCGCACTGTCAATGTGATGTGCACCCCATCCGGTAATCATGCCCGCCCCGAACTGCCGCACCCGTAGCCAACCGGGCCGACCGTAGCCTTTCTGCGGATGCACGCGGTCCAGTGTGTACGGTACGTAAGGCGTTTCACCCAACCACATCTCGTAGTTGAAATCGTTCGGAAGCGGCTGCGGTGTAGAGTCGCCTCCCGGTGGGTCACCGGGCAATCCTACTTCGACGCGCTGCAAGTCGCCGATGCGACCGTTGCGCACCAGTTCGGCGGCGTAGCGGAACTGCACGGTCGATCGCTGTTGGCTGCCGATCTGGAGGATGCGACCGGAGGCCTGGACGGCGTTGGCGAGCACCCTTCCCTCGGCTATGGTCAATGACGCTGGCTTTTGCAGGTAGACGTCCTTGCCGGCCTGGACGGCGGCGACCCCCAGGAGCGCGTGCCAGTGGTCGGGGGTACTGATTACAACGGCGTCGATGTCTTCGTTGGCCAGGAGGTCGTGATAGTTTTGGTAGCCGGTGACGCCGTCGTAGGGTTTGCCGGTCTTCTTGCTGTAGTAGTCGTTGATGAGCTGCTTGCCGTCGACGACCCGGTGAGCATCCAGGTCGCAGACCGCGATGACACGCGCCTGGTCGAACTTCAGGATGCCGGGCAGGTCATGAACGCGCGAGATGCGCCCTACCCCTATTGCGCCCACATTGATGCGTTTGGAGGGGGCGTACTGGCCGAAGACCGTCGAGGGCACGATCAGGGGAAAGCCCAGCGCAGCCGCGCCGGCCAGTCCGGCTTTGAGGACGTTGCGCCTCGAGATGGGTTGCACTTTATGTTCCTCCAAGCGGTTAAAGCTTCAGTGGGACACGGGTGGCGTTCTGTTGGGCCCTGATGGACAGCTCAGCGGCTAGTAAACACTGCTCCTGGTCCTGCGCGAGATGTGTCCGCTCGACGATGTCGGCCACAAATTGTGGGCCGAACGGCAGGGGGCCGTGCGAGCAGTCGATGTAACGGGCTCGCTTGCCATCCACTACGTACAGGTTGTTGCCCTGCTTCGAGACGGCGACGTTCGTGTACTTCCGTGCTTCCATGTAGCCTTCGGTTCCCAGGATGAACAGCCGGCCGTCACCCCAGGTGCCGAGGCCGTCGGGTGTGAACCAATCCAGGCGGACGTAGCCGAAGCCATGGTTCCCACGCAACATCATATCGCCGAAGTCCTGAAAGTGCGGGCGGTTCGGGTGGTGGAGGTTGGCGATCTGCGAGGCTACGACCTCGGCCGAAGTGGAG
>Ga0265334_10000860_pt1 | contig 15216 bp, 17 predicted proteins | sample 42023metaG_FD_192442 | JGI IMG/M metagenome (GOLD analysis project Ga0265334, IMG submission 192442) | Rhizosphere microbial communities from Carex aquatilis grown in University of Washington, Seatle, WA, United States - 4-20-23 metaG | ecosystem: Host-associated > Plants > Roots > Rhizosphere... | reverse complement strand
GCCCCCTCGGACAGTTTTACTTTTGAGCCTGGGTGTCGCGACGGCGCAATTGAGGGTGGCTGCCCGGCCATCCTGCCGCTGCTTCAGTGCAAATACTTGCAAGGTCTTCCATGACGACAGCCACGGCAGCCTGCGCCGCAATGATGCCGCCGTAGGGGTCCTGACTCTCCGCAGATACGGATGCTTCCAGTTCACGCTGAACCAGTACCCGGCTCGTCGCCGTGTCGACCAGCGTCGCGCGCAATGTGAACCGAACCCGACTCGGGGACACGTCGAACTCCTGCTGCATGCGCACGATTTCGGTGTCCAGCCGCATGTCTCCGGCAATCGCACCGGGCGCCAACACCACCGCGCCGAAGTTTGTGCTGCGTGCGATAGCGCTGACGATCAGCGGCGCAAGCATACGTGCCGGTGTATCCACCCACTCGCTATGGGCGAAGTATTCGAGTTGCTGCGGTTTGCGCACATAGATGATGCGAAGACTGTCGAAACCTGCCGCGGCCCGCGGCGGATCGACGATCAACGTCGGAAGATCCGCTGACACACTCGCTGATTTCGGCGCAGGGGGACCGGTGTCGATTCGATTCCCGCCCAAGGTGTAAATCGTGGGTTGCGGCGCAACGGTGGGCCACAGTGCACTGCAAGCGGCGGTCAACGTCACGACAACAGTGGCCGCGAAAAGTCCGAACCATCGACGACTGGAAATGCATTTCATGGCGCTGCCCGCGCCGCAGCTTCGCCCGGCCCGTCGGGTACCGGGCTTCGACCCAACAGAAAACCGGAAGGATTACGTTCGGTCTGCTGACTCAGTCGTCGCAGTGAAATAGATAAATCATTGAGTTCGCCAACCAGATCCTGCAGCTGCGGCGCAGTTTCGGCGTTAAAGCGCTGCATGCCGATCTCGACCGAGTCGAACGCCCTGCCCGCGCTGCTGCTAGCCAGTGCTGTCTGGTCGCCCATTTTCTGCACGGCATCGGCGCTGCGGCCGATGCGATCGATGACCGGACCGAGCTGCACGGTCCCACGCGCGGTGTGATCGAAAGTCAGGGCCGCGTTGGTGATCCCCGCATCCAGAGCGTCCTTGCGCGCGGCGAGTGTATGCGCGACGGCGGCGATGTCGGTAAGCGTGCTAGCGAAAGCCGCCCGATTGGCATCACTGAGCACAGCGTCGATATTGCTTGAGGTGTGGTCGAGCTTTGCCAACACCGTGGTCAGGACGTTCTCCAATCGCGCACCGAGGGACGGCTTGGTGCGAATCACCGGGTATGGCGCTTTTGTAGTAGCAGGGAGCGGCGGTGCATTGCGGGCACCGCCGCTAAGTTCGACAAAGGCGATTCCAGTCAGCCCCTGCGTCATCAACACTGCAAGTGTGTCCTGTTTGATCGGCGTGCCGCGTTCGATCGCCAAGGTCAGCTCCACGCGCTCCGGATTGGCCGGATCGAGCCGAATATCCTGTACCCGGCCGACGGCGACGCCGTTGTATTTTACCGGTGCGTTCAGATTGAGGCCTGCCACCGATTCCTCCTCGATCGCCATGTATAGATCGAACTTTTTTTGCCAGGCGCCGCCCGAAGCAAGCCACAGCACACCCGCCATCAACACGGCGCCCAAAACGAGCACGAACGCGCCGACCAATGGATAGTTCACCTTGGTTTCGATTAGGGCTTCTCCTTGCTGGCGGAGACCGGCGCCCGCGCCTGCAGCTCGCGCTGCCCTTGTTGTTGTGCCGCGCGGCCGCGCGGACCATCGAAGAACTGGCGGACGGCGGGTTTATCCATGCCGGCGAGTTCCGCCATGGAGCCGACGCCCTGCACTTTTCCTTCGGCCAGCACGGCAACACGATCTGCCGCCTGCCATAGCAGGTCGAGATCGTGGGTGATCATCACGATGGTCAGACCAAACAGGTCACGCAGCTTGCGCACCAACTCATCGACACCGCCGGCACTGAGCGGGTCGAGACCGGCAGTGGGTTCGTCCAGAAACAGCAGTTCCGGATCGAGCGCCAGCGCGCGCGCCAGCGAAGCACGTTTCATCATGCCGCCGCTGAGTTCGGTTGGATATTGCGTCCACGCTTCGGCGTTAAGTCCGGCCAGCGCCAGCTTCCAGGACGCAATTTCGTCAATTAAATCGTCGTCGAGATTAGTGTGTTCGCGCAGTGGCAAACCAACGTTTTCCTTAACCGTCAGTGTGCCAAACAAGCCGCCATGCTGAAACATCACGCCGCAGCGCTGGCGCAGTACCAACGCTGCCTCGTCACTCAGCGTCTGCAGATCGTTGCTGAACACTCGGATAGTGCCGGAGTCCGGCTTTTGCAGAAGGATCATTTCGCGCAACAGTGTCGATTTGCCGGAACCGCTGCCGCCGATCAAAGCGAAAATTTCCGCGCGGCGCACTTCGAGATCCAGGTCGGCATGAACCACATGACTACCGAAGCGCGTGGACACTTTGTGCAGTTCGATCACCGCTTCGCCGTTTGATCGTTGCCCTGGCATATCAGATATCCAGCGCACTAAACGCGACGGAAAACAAAGCGTCCGCCACGATCACCATAAAAATGGATTGCACGACGCTGCGTGTAGTCTGGCGGCCGACGCTATCGGCGCCGCCCTTGGTGCGAAAGCCCTGAAAGCAACCGATCATCACGATGATGACGGCGAACATCGGCGCTTTGCCGACGCCAACCAGATAGGTCGACAGATCGACTGCTTTGACCAGACGATCGAGAAATTCGCCGTACCCTACGCCTAACTGCACCCGCGACATGATCATGCCGCCCACCACTCCCAGCACGTCTGCAAACACGGTGAGCAGCGGCAGCGCGATCAGCATGGCGATGATCTTCGGCAACACCAGCAGATCCAACGGCGCGATGCCGAGCGTGCGCAGCGCGTCGATCTCCTCGGTCACTGCCATGGTGCCGATCTGCGCCGCGTAAGCTGAGCCTGAACGGCCGGCGACGATGATGGCGGTGATCAGCGGCGCGAACTCGCGCATCATGGACAAGCCGACCAGATCTGCGATGTAAACGTTGGCGCCGTATTGTCGGAGCTGGTCGGCACCCTGGTAAGCGACCACGATGCCGAGCAGGAACGACAGCAGTCCGACAATGGGTAAGGCATCAAAACCGGCAGTGCGAATGTTGAACAGAATCGGACGCCAGCGGATGCGCGATGGATGTGCCATCCATCACAGCAGCGCCACTGCACTTTCGCCCACAAAGCCGAGCGGCGCGATGATGTGCTCCGACACGCCATCGATAGTGCGGCTAACGCGTGCGAGCACGCTCGGCTGCGGGCTCGGCGTGCGCACCGGTGCCTTGGACAGCGCTGTGGCTTCGTCCGCAACCGCCTTCAACAGCCTGAGGAACTTCGGCTGCAGACCCTGCAAAGTGACTACAGCGCCTTGCTCGCGCAGCCGCTGCAGCAGCTTTTGCAGCAGCCACGCACCAGCTGTATCCAGTGCCCGGATGTCCGAACCATCAGCGATCACTGCCTTGCCCGAAGACACTTGTACGGCGTTGATCAGTCCACTCATGCCGTGCAATCCAAACGCCGTCCAAAACCCCGACATTACAAGTTCAGACGGCGCCGGCTGGGAAATGGCTGCAGATTCGTCGGACTGCATTTTCATGGGTAGGGTTCAAGCTACCCATCCGCAATGTTCGCGTCTGTGCGCAAGCGGACATAGCGCCATACCGACGCACTGTGGCGATGCACTTTTTGGAGAGCGCGCCACAACGAGAGTTGACCTTGGTCTCTGGCAATATTCGGGGCTCCACGATGAACGGAGCCACCAGTGCCTGCCGATCAGCTTCGTATTCACCTCCGCGGGGTCAGCACGACGTCATCCAGCGCGGCATAGGCTGGGCCGATAATCACCTCAACAAGTTCGTGATTCGCGGCCGCCCCTACTCGATACCCAAGATCAGCGCCTACACCTGCGGAGATTCACAGCAGCGTACCGGTGTTCATATCGTAGACGATGTTCACGTAATCGTGCCCTTGGCGCGGGCCACTTCGTCGACTCCCAGCGCACAACCCCATCGCCTTCCAGATCCGTCGATTTGACGACTTGCGGCTCCCTGGAAAGCGGGGCGGCGCACAGATACCAAACGCCCGCGGCGTGTAAATTGTCCACGTTAAGACGTGATTCGTGGCATCTTCGTGTAGCGGATTGGACTCAGGGTGACCATGAACCAACAACCCAGCCCACCCATAAAGGGCGATGCCGTGACAGCCGTGCAACCAAGGCAGAAGCACGCCATGCAGATCCGCGTGGGTTTTGAAATAGGGTACCAATGCTTTCAGCCGACACCGATGATCCTGGCGTTGAGCATTCACTACTCGCGTGCGTCCGATCTGGTGCGCCCTGATCATCTCGTGACCAACCCGTCTGTACCGATTGCCGCTCACCGCGATCTGTTCGGAAACTGGTGCAGCGTCCTCGTCGCACCACCGGGCCGCTTCGTTCTGAGCACCGACGCATTGGTCAACGATACCGGGGCACTGGATGTCATCGCTCCCTGGGTCGCACAGACGCCCATCGAGCGCCTGCCGGAATCGACACTCGGTTACCTTCTCGGCAGCCGCTATTGCGAAACCGACCTGCTCTCCGAGATCGCCTGGCGCCGGTTCGGCTCGAGTTCGACCGGCTGGGCGCGCGTGCAGACGATCTGCGATTTCGTGCACCAGCACATCGAATTCGGCTACGAGCACGCCCGGCGAACACGCACCGCTTGGGAGGCCTACAATGAGGGCCGCGGCGTGTGCCGCGATTATGCCCACTTGGCGATCGCGTTCTGCCGTTGCATGAACATACCGGCGCGCTATTGCACCGGCTATCTTGGCGATATCGGTACGGAGCCACCCTACGGGCCGATGGACTTCGCGGCCTGGTTCGAGGCCTATCTCGGCGACCGCTGGTACACCTTCGATCCCCGCAACAACGTGCCACGTATCGGCCGTGTGCTTGTTGCACGGGGCCGCGACGCCTGCGACGTCGCCTTAGCCAACACCTTCGGCCCAGCTACACTCCAGAGCTTCAAGGTCTGGACCGACGAAGTCGCGGGAGCCTGAATGTCTTCACACCAGCAGCATCGACTCCACAGGCCAAGCCGTAAGCTGCTGCCATGACTTACTGCGTCGGCGTCAAACTCGAAGAAGGGCTGATCTTTGCCAGCGACTCGCGCACCCACGCCGGCGTGGATAACTACGCAACGTTCTGCAAGATGACGGTGTTCGAAAGGGCCGGCGATCGCGTGCTGGTGCTGCTCAGCTCCGGCGGCCTTGCGGGCACCCAGGCGGTGATCAATGTACTGCGCCAACGCGCCAGCGCCCCGCCGCCCCACATCTGGACGGTCACCTCAATTTTTGATGTGGCGAATCTGGTGGCCGACGCGATGCGCGACATTGAGCGTCGCGATGGCCCCTTTCTCGAAGGCGGCGGCCTGAAGTTCAACGCTTCTTTCATCCTTGGCGGTCAGCTCGCCGGGGAGGACATGCGGCTCTTCCGCATCTACGCCGAAGGCACTTTCATCGAAGCAGGCTCCGACACCAGCTTTCTGCAGACTGGCGAGGCCAAGTACGGCAAGCCGATCCTCGACCTCGCGGGGACACCGAGCGCCAGCCTTGAGGATGTGACCAAGTGTGTATTGGTCTCGTTCGACTCGACAATGCTCAGTAATCTCTCGGTGGGCATGCCAATCGATTTGCTTTGCTACGCTCGCGACAGCCTGAAAGTCACGATGAAGCGCCGTTTCGACTTCGGAGACCCTTACTTCGAGAAGCTCAGGAACGAGTGGATCGCTGGCACGCGTAAGGTCTTCCACGAATTGCCGGCGCTCGAGTGGTAGCGTCGGGTGCGGGCAACATCACCGGCCTGTCCAGTACGAAGCCCGTCAAGCAGCGACCGGACCCGGGGGATCTGGGTCTGGTATCGCTTTGCCGCGAGTGCAAGTACCAGGGTCGTTACGGAAGGGTTGAGGCTGTCGATCATCGAAGTAGGCACAGGATCGTGGCCCTCTTTCCTTCGTGGTCTCATAGACGAGTGTCGGCTTCTCCGATACGAGATTGCTGAGATCGGGTGGCAGGTCCCGGCCGACTCCAATGTAGCGATGCTGCGTCGGAAAATGGGTGGAGCGGATTTGTCGAGGAAAGCATCCTGAAGAGAGTGAGCGAGTGAAACTACTCGCCTCTTCGAGTCACTCGCCATCATCATTGCGTCAGAGTCAGCAGAATATCGGTGTACCAGGCGCAGTTCAGCCCCAAGGCCTCGTCCAGTTTCAAATCACGCGGGCCAACGTCGAGCCGCGCGGAGTGGACGCCGAGCAGAATCCAAGGCAGATCACCCTGCAGGACGAGCTTCTCGTCCGCGCGCATCACGACCGGCGCGCCGCTGGTGCCCCGGTGCGTGCGCGCGTCCGTAAGAAAATACCCTTCGCCCCTAAAGCGCAGCCCAAACGATGAGGCGACAATCGCCTGGCGTGCCACCGGCATATGATGCAGGGTGTCGTGGAATCCGAGTGGAAACCCCACCAACAACAATGGCGTGCCGACCTGTGCATGATCGAGTGTGCTGGGTAAATGTCCAGGTGTAAACGCTCGGTAAACCAAGGTCCCGGGCAATGCAGCGTGGTCGATCGGAATCACCGCCACATCGATTTCGCCGGACTTATCAATACCCTGCCGCCAAACCGCGCGGCCTTTTCGATACAGCAAAATGCTAAAAGACGACGATTGAGCAAGATTATCAGGATTGACATGCAGCTCGATCTCGATCCGATCCGGATAATGTTTGTTCACCGGATCGATCAGTACATGCCGACTCGTTACCAGGAACAGTCGTTGATCGCGCTCGAAGAAAAAGCCGCTCGCATTGGTCAGGAGGGTGTCCTTACTGAACGTGAGTACGCGCGCAGCGGTCAGGAGTATCGTTTCAATCATTAGCGGGGTGCCACATTGAAGCGCTGGTGTGAAATGCTCTGCGTGTAACGTCGTCGTCTAACGACACCGCCACACGGTGCTGCACATAAATTACCCGATATTTTCGTATATCAGGTCGGTTGATCAAATCGAGATCGTTCATACCGCAACCCATCCGCCGCTTGGTTTCCAATTTGTGCAATTCCAGCGAGCGATGAGGACCAGGAGCAAATATTTGTCGTACAAGCCCGCTCTTCACAACGAATGGGCGACCGCGCTGTCAGCTGGAAACTCGATCAGGAGTCCTCAGCAAGCCACTGCCTGATTTTTTCGTACACTTCAGACCGGTTGATCAGGTCCACGTGGTTCATGCCGTAACCCACCCATTGCATGGCGTCCGGAAACGGCAATGTCAGAGCCGGACTTTCGTGGCGGCCCAAGGCGCTGTTCAAGTACACGATCCCATCACCTAGAAGCCGATCACTCAGATCGCCTTCTTGCTTGCCGGTGGTGGCCGCGATGGCGTAGCACTTCACGCCTTTGGGCAGAGCAATATGCCGCGGGCGATTCACTGAGCGCTCGAAGCGATCACGCCCCTCCCAGTCTTCGTCGAGCAGGTTGCCGTGGCGCAGATCGGTAATCGCGGCGCTGCGGATCTTTCCGAGGCGGGCGAAAGGGGCGGTAAACGGATTGCTGCCGAGAATGATATCCACCCAGTTTCCGCCGCGCTCCAGCGGCGCACCGTGGTGCGGAGTGCCGACGAAGATTAGCTTCTTCAGGCGTCGCGGCCATTCGTAGCTCTGAAGATTTGCATAGTGGCAGGCACTGCGCGCCAGAAGACCACCCAAGCTATGACCGATGATCGTCAACTCCTGGATCGGTACCGGCCACCGCTTCAGGAGCGCTTCCAGTAAATCCGAGAATGCGCGACCATTCGTCGAAATGTGGCAGCCGCTGTTATAACGCAGGAAGATTGGAGTGTAGCCAAGGTCGCGAGCGAGAAGAGTGCCGTAGTTCTGCCCCTGGCGAGTCCATTGCAGATCGTTCATGCACAGTCCATGCACCAGCACAACCACCTTCCCGGTGGCCTGCGGAATCGCCGCCGCGATAGCCTGTGTGTCCGGTTTCAGATACTGATCGCCGTAACGCAGAGACATGGGCGTCGCCAGTGAGCTTCCAGAGGCGGCAAGATAGTCACCCAGTATCCCGTTCAGCACGGCCAGCAGAGCGTCGCGCCTCGGCCAGGTGCTCTCCTTGCCAAGCAATGGCGCGAACTGGGCGAGAACGACATCAATTGCGGCACCCACCAGACGGGTCACGCCGCGAACACTTCCATACGCCAGCGTTGTGATGCCCCTGACGGGGCTCTGCATCGGCGGGGCAATCATCCCTAGTGGATGTTCGACAGCATGATGAACCGCCTCGCTCAGGTCGACCAATCCTGCCATGGCGTCGATGGCTAGATGAGTCAACCCGCGAAGTTCAGAGGCTTCAGAAACGGTCTTCACACCGGACATGGGCGAGCTAATAGCCCACCCGATCCGTGCTGACGAAGCGGCTGCGAATCCCATGCAGTATGTCCGGCGCCATGGACCATCGGTAGCAAGCGGTCGAATTCCTTCTTGACGACGACGTAGCATTCGCAGGACTTCTTCTCCAGACCCGAGCGATTGATCATCTTGATGTGGCCACGGTAACACTCGATCAAACCTTGCGCCTGCAGCCTGCCAGCGGCCTCGGTGACGCCTTCGCGGCGAACACCGAGCATGTTGGCAATCAATTCATGCGTGATCACCAGCACATTGGACGGAAGCCGGTCGAAACTCATCAGCAGCCAGCGGCACAGCTGATGTTCCAGCGTGTGATGACGGTTGCACACCGCGATCTGGCCCATCTGCGTCAGCAAGACTTGCGCATAACGCAGCAGCAGATGCTGCACCTGCACGTTCTGGTTGAATGATTCCTTCAGCAGATTCGCCGGCAACCGGTAGGCCCACCCGGCACTCCGTACGATTGCCCGCTTGAGCGTGCCCTCGCCGCCCAGGAACAGGGACACACCGACCATGCCCTCCCGTCCCACCATGGCGATTTCGTCCTCAGAACCGCTTTTGCATATATAACGCAGTGAAACGATGCAATCGATCGGAAAATAGGCATGGTGCACACGTGTGCCGGGTTCATAGAGAACGGCGCCGGGCCTCATCGGCACCAGCTCCAGATGCGGCAACAGGCGCAAGTACTCGACCGGCGGCATCGCGGCGAGAAGTTGATTCTGCTTGGGGCGGTATTCGTCAGACATGGCTGCATTCCCTCGCGGCATTGCGATTCCTAATAAGATGATCGCTTCATCGATTCATCATCCTTGCCCCTACACTTCCCAGTGTAGGGAGCTCTCTAATTGCAACACAGACAGCACGTGCGACGCTTTGACCTGGATCAATCGACGGATCGTGCGAAAATGCGGCTGCGAAATTCGCCTTTCGAGGCAGGTTTCGGATTGCAGATCCTTGAGTGGACGCAATAGATATACCAGTCTCGGCCGGCACAGTATTTGTTTACGTCATAGAGACGAATAGCCTGACGCAAACGACGACTAATCCGAATCGATGCTCGGTGTCGGCGCAACTCTGTCTTCCGCAGACAGCACCCATTTCGCTACAACCTGCCCAGAACCATCAATATGATGATGACGAGCAATACCAATCCCAGGCCGCCGCTCGGCGCGTACCCCCAGGACCGGCTATGCGGCCAAGTCGGAATCGCACCGACCAGCATCAGCACCACCACGATCAAAAGAATCATTCCTAAGCTCATCGTTATTCTCCTTAACAGATTCACTAACTAAGCAATGTGTCGAAACAAATCTCCGCCTCCGTCCTCGCCGGATCGCACCGTCATGGAGCGCTCGTGGTTAAGCAGCCTTGTGGTTGAGCAATCCATTAGTTGTGGCCAATCTGAAGCCCGGACGTGTCGACGCTCTCGACGCCTTTGACCTGCTTTGCAAGATCGGCAGCGTGATCAATGGAAGCCTGTGTATCAACGGTTCCTGACAAGGAAACGATGTGGTGGCGTGTCTTTACGCTGATGTTGAACCCCTTGACGATACTGTCAGCGAGCAGAGACGACTTGACCTTTGTGGTGATCCAGCTATCTGAGGCAACGCGTTCGGTCTTTTTAGCGGCATGCTTCGTTGTCGATTCGACTTTATCGCCGACCGAAGGTGTACTGACGGTGGGCGCGTGGATATCGTTTTCGACGCTGCTGACACCCTCAACGCTCCGCGCCAATTCGGCTGCGGCGTTCTTTGCTTCGCTGGAGGGAGCTGACCCGGTAAGGGTCACAACACCGTTAGCGGTTGTCACGCTGACGTCCGAATGCTTGAGCCGGCTGTCCTGCATATATTTGGTTTTCACCTTGCCGGTGATGGTCGCATCATCTATGGCGACGCCGACGGAGGAACTATGAGGCTCTGCGCGATCAGAATCCGCGACCGCTGTGGCGCTCGCGGCCGCGAGGGCGACGAATGATGCAACTGAAATAGATCTGAGCAAGGGCTTCGCTTTCATGAGACACCTCCTAATATTGATAGACCCATCCGTGGTAAAGATCCCACATTCGTAGCATTGCAATGTCGGATACCGTACGTATTGATACAGATCAATTCTCGCGTGCGGCGACGGTGTAAAACTTTGCCAACGAGTGGATCTATGGCGATGGCGGCGCGAAGGAATTAGCAAAATCATCTTCCGGCCGCTTATGTCAGGAACGCTGAGCAGTTGAGCACGGAGCTAACGGAGGAGCACTACCGAAATGAGAACGAAAAAGCGTCAGCCTTCTGGAACGGAATTCCCCGTCAGGAACGACATCCTGCGCGCTCTTCTCAATTCTGAATACGAGCACCTTCGACCCAAGCTCGAGCGGGTAGACCTGAACCTCGGTGAGATCATCTATCGTGCGGACCAACGCATTGACTACGTGTACTTTCCCGGAAGTGCTACCGTGGCCATGATCGACGCCTTGGAGGACGGCGGTACCGTTGAAGTCGGGATCATTGGTGGCGAAGGAATGGTGGGCATCAATATTTTTTTGGGCTGCCTGATTACGCCAGACAAAGCCGTTGTGCAGATTCCGGGCGACGCTATGAGAATGAAGACGAGTGATCTGCGGCAGGAACTTCGCTTTGGCAGTCCACTGCAACGCCTGCTTCTGCGCTATACCCAAGCGTTGCTCGCTGTCATCAGTCAATCGGTCGCTTGCTGCCAGCACCACACGCTAGTGCAGCGCCTCGCCCGTTGGATGCTGACAATGCACGACCATGCTGAATCAAACGAGTTTGAAATGTCCCACAAATCCATTGCCGCACTGCTGGGAGCGCGCCGCGTGGGTGTTACCCAGGCAGCTGGAAAGCTTCAAACGGCCGGATTTATAACTTACAACCGCGCTCGCATACGCATTCTCGACGAGGCCGGCTTGAAGAAACAATCCTGTGAGTGCTACAAGTTGATACGACAGCAGTTTAACGGCCTGCTGCGTGACATGCCCAAGCTATTGTCTGATAAACCTCGACGAAATGGCCGGCGTAGGCGTGCTGGCTGACCACGAGGTTGGTCTACGCAGTCGGTTGACACGATGATTTCAGCTATGACGGCTTTCGATTTCCGTGTTCAGGACCAATCCAGTTTTAAGCCGATGCAGCGACGCCGTCCCTTATCTCCTTGCATGCGGACGTGCTGTGCACTTTCTCGACGTTGCGCCGTTCGACGATCTGCAGCGGCACCCTGTCGATGCCGTCATGGGTGAGAGCTCTGCCGGGCCTCACTTCCGATCGACCCACGGATACCACCACGCCATGAAATCGTTACGCCGCCATACTGAACGTCATCGCACTGACCGCATCGGTTGGCTGCGCGCCGCCGTCCTCGGCGCCAACGATGGCATCGTCTCCACCGCCAGTCTCGTGGTCGGCGTTGCCGCTGCCGGCGCCAGTCAACACAATATTCTTGTAACTGGCGTTGCGGGGCTGGTGGCCGGAGCCATGTCGATGGCCGCTGGCGAATATGTCTCGGTCCATTCGCAAGCGGATACCGAAAATGCCGATCTGTCGCGCGAGCGCACCGAGCTCAAAGCCGATCCCGCCGCGGAGCAACGGGAACTCACGGCCATCTACGTTGCCCGTGGGCTCGAGCCTGGCCTAGCACAGCAAGTGGCCGAGCAATTAATGAAGCGCGATGCCCTCGGCGCCCATGCGCGCGACGAGCTCGGCATCTCCGCAGCCCACAGCGCGCGCCCCGTTCAGGCCGCGCTGGCGTCGGCCGCCAGCTTCGCGGTCGGCGCGGTGTTGCCGCTGGGCGTGACGGCGTTGGCGTCCCAGCAGGGCCTGATTCTCTGGATATCGGGGATGTCGCTCGCCTTCTTAGCCCTGTTGGGTGTCGTCTCTGCACGAGTCGGCGGCGCAGACGTGTTGAGGGGTGCATGGCGAGTCACCTTCTGGGGAGCGCTCGCGATGGCGATCACTGCGGGTGTGGGGGCGCTGTTCGGTGCGGTCGTTTGATACTCGGGCGTTGACTGATGCGGCACTCCAAGGTGAATAATGAGAGGGCGAGCAAACAATTGTTTGCATGACCTATGCGAGTTCACGTAGAAACCGATCTCCCGTGCTCCGTCGAGCAGGCTTGGGAAGCCATTCAATCCGCTGCACTGCTCAGCGAAGTGTCTGGCCCGCTCGTGCCCTTTGAGGCCGTTGAGCCACTGTCGGTGCAAGAGCGCTGGACAGCGTCTCGCGTCCTCCGTTTTCGTACTTACCTGTTTGGCGGGATCGTTCTGGGCGTGCGGACCATCGAAGTGAATTTCATTCATCCCGAGGAGCACGTCATCCAAACACAGGAACGAGATTCGGTTGTTCATCTCTGGCAGCACCGCATGGCCCTTCGGCCTGCGCCTCATGGTCAGGCCTTCTACTCCGACATTGTGGATATTGAAGCCGGCCTGTCCACTCTGTCAGTATGGATCTCTGCGCAGTGGCTTTATCGTCACCGGCATCGTCGCTGGCTCAAAGTCATGAGGCGGCTGAGCGGCGAGAACATGGGTGGCAAAAAGGTCTGGAGACATGGGTAACCGTGACCGATTCACGGCCGGCCGCTTTGGAGCAATCAAAATGAATGGGCAAATGGCCGGAGTTGGCAGAGGCTGTGTGAAAACGTACCGATCTTTCAGCATTCTCTAAAAAGTGCTCGCGTGAGTGAGATGTTGGCTCACTCCTCGAACGCAAATTGGTTTTCACCTAATCCACGAGAGCATTTTTTCAAAATTCGCGTGCCGCCTCTGAGTTTTCACACAGCCTCGGCACCTTGCAGCCCTGGTTCGAGCACCGTTTGGCAAGCAATACACCTACGGATTTTCATCGCCGAAGGCAGACCTCGGGTAACGATGCACGTTATTCAGGGAGCGGAAACGAAAAGGGAATAATTCGGAGTTGTTCGAGCACACGAACAACTTCGCGAAGGCCGCCCCAGGCGTCGTCGAAGGCAATTTCTCGCGGAATGATCGCGTCGCTGTTATAGGTTGCTCGCGTGACATCGAGTTGCTCTTCAAAAGTCACCAATCCGTCACAGTCAATGTACCGAGACGCGCATGCGCGCCGGAATTCTTCTCCGGCAAGTTGCCAGAAAGTGTGGTTATCAATGGTACGCACTTGCAGGATCCGCGCTAAATCATAGATATCCTTCGCGCGTATCGCCTCGCCCGGTTTTTGTACCTTGGCCCGGTATACCGGAAGCGTGCTGAGAAACGCGCGGAGCTTTTCACCGGCGATGCGTTCAAGCGTATACGCAAGAATCTCGTGATGCCCTACAACAATCGGTGCCAGTGAATGTAAACCGAGGCTTTCGGGTGCTGCGATGTCGAGCTCCAGCGTGGGCAACCCCTTGACGCCGGCCATGGCCAAGTCGTCGAGACGGATTTTTCCGTCGAAGGCATCCCAGCCCCGCGGGTGACTAACCTTGGGGCGGTGGCTGATTCGCACGTCCTTGAGCTGATATCGCACCGGATCTTGTGCATTCACGAATGACTCCATGGCAATGTGAATCTCGTCGTGCAAGCACCGCAGTTGCTCGTTGCGATCGGGGTAGGCGTCAACAAAGCTCTGGATCAGGTTCAAATCGATGTCGTAGGACTGCCGATACGCGCCGCCCAGCAATTTTGCGAGGACGCGCGCACCCTTGTAGGCAACCTTTCCTTCCAGGGTCTTGCTTGCTGCCAGGGCTTCGAAGATCAGATCGAGCGCGGCGGCCTTCCAAGCTTCGCTTTTGTGCGGGTCCATCTGCTTTTGATCGTTTCTACGGTACGAGCAACTGCCAGCGGGCGTCGATTGTTTTGTAAGGCATGAATGCGATCAGCGAGGGTGGCTCACCACTCTCGCTGATAATATTTTCGCGGGCAAGGGCGCGGAATAACTCAGTCGAGGCGGAAAGGGATTCACCAAGGGTTCGCTCAAGCATATGCCCCACGCGCCGTGCGAGGAGAGGATTGCCGATGTGCATAACGGTGTCGAGGACGCTGGCAACATTGATTTTCGTCGCGGCGGCATTCCAGGCCTCAAACACGATAGACGGCCCGCCGGCGCTCATCGGGCGATGTAGCGTATCGATCAGCGTTTGCTCCAGCGTGGTCACGCGCACCTTGCTGTGAGCGTTCAAGTAGCGCTGCTGATGCTTTCGGAGGATCGAAGAATCCCTCGCCGTCACGTAATAGGGGACATCCTGGTATTTGAACTGCGCACTGCCCAGGGGCGGTGCGGTGGTGCCGGGGGTCACGATCTCTGATCGTGGCGCCGCCTCGTCGCTGATCGCGCGCACTTTGGCGATGTGATGGTGGGGTGCCGGCTGGGTCGTGAGCTCATGCAGCTGCAGGGCGCTGAAGTAGCAAATCACGCCCTCGGGTTCATGGGCCTGCAGGAGTTCGGCCGGATCGATCAGGGCGGGATCGGTATCCAGGCCCACGGCGTAAAAGCGGTCTTTTCTGACCCGCTCGTTGAGCGGGGTGATATCGATCCTCTTGATTAGCCCGCTGCGCTCCAGGATGCCTAATAGCGCCGTGGCCGAAGCGGATCGAATTCTCGGCAGGGCAAGTTCGTTGCGGATGGTGCCGAGCAGGCGGATGAGATCCGGCCGCGTCACACAACGCGTTGAGGGTAAAGAGATGGCCGGATCGGCGAGTTTGTTTGAAAAACCCCGCAGGAAGGCTTCTACCGACCCTTCCTGTTGTATAGCTCGAGCTTTTGCCATAGGAGTAATTCAGT
>Ga0265334_10000859_pt1 | contig 15224 bp, 19 predicted proteins | sample 42023metaG_FD_192442 | JGI IMG/M metagenome (GOLD analysis project Ga0265334, IMG submission 192442) | Rhizosphere microbial communities from Carex aquatilis grown in University of Washington, Seatle, WA, United States - 4-20-23 metaG | ecosystem: Host-associated > Plants > Roots > Rhizosphere... | reverse complement strand
GTAATTCTCAGATAGCACGCGATGTGCTCCAGCAGATCCCAACGAGGCTGGGTCGCTTTGCGCTGACAGCCCAATTTTCCCGAGGGTGAATCCCCAAAGACACGCGCACGTGTGATACGTAATGATTCTGCGATTGGCGTCGTTCTCTTTTTGTTCTAAAACGGTACCCATGTACGACGCGCGAGCGGTGACAAATTACTTCCTTGATCGAGCGGATCGAACAGGGCTTCCGCTCACGATAATGACATTGCTGAAGGTGCTGTATTTCGCACACGGTTGGCATCTAGCTCGATTCTCAAAACCCTTGATTGCTCAACCGTTTGAAGCTTGGAAACACGGCCCGGTAAGCAGAGTCGTGTACGATCAATATAAGGAGTCTGGAAAGAGGCCACTAAAGAAAAGGGCAGTCTCCTTTGATCCCAACTTGATGAAGTTTGTCGAGACGGCATATAGCTTTGAAGAGACTACTCAGAAACTGTTGGACGATATATTTGATTATTATGCGAAGTTTCACCCATATACGTTGTCTGACCTGACTCATGAAATGGGCGGCCCCTGGGATGTGATATGGACCAGGGCACAAGATCGGGCCGTTCCAGGTATGCTTATCCCCAACGAGTTGATTCTTAGCTGGTTTAAGAGCGGTCGTATCGGTATAGTACATACCGTGAACGACGGGGATGAACATGATGGCGGTATCTATAACTCCTCCCGTGCCTGATCTCGCCAGGGCCCGGGGCGAGACAGTGCCCGAAATGGCGGATTGGTGGATTGATTATTTCAACACAGGGAGCGCGCCCTTCAACTATCGCCGGGCTACGCGATCAGTTCACGTCGGCTACAAAGGTATTCATCGGCTGCATCTTCTGACAGCCGCTTGTGCGGTGGAGAAAACTTCCATTGGCCGGATAGCTAATGCCGAAGTTGTGACGTTGGCGGCCCCGCTAGCATTCGGGCGTCAAACACAAGTGTTCAATTTACCCCCACGGCGATTTGGGTTCGGTCGAGATAGGTCCGCTGCATACCGTATTCCGTTCTTTTTTGTCGAAGACGGAATCATCAAGTTGTATTTCCTGCAGCCGCGCAAAGGCGCAGGACTAGACTATGATGATTTCGGAATGGTGGCCGCGATTGTGAAGCGGTATTTGCTGGACATCGAATTCTACGGTCAGCGATATGACGTTGAATTCGTGGATGTGTCCGCATCAGAAGCCCAGTCGCCCCGTTTCATCCGCAGGTATGGCCTCTCCGATCTCCGGCTTTGGTCAGATAAGCGACTTGCCGACCGTCTCTCGCTTATTAGCGAGTCACTTGATGCTGCTGCTGCAAGCGGCCGCATTGAGAAGCGCCATCGGATCATTCCGCGTCCAGAACCCGAAATGCCGTTGTTCGATTAGTTTGCAGACCCGGCTGCGTGCCCCCTTTTGGGGAGGAACTCTGGTGGTTCCCATCCGGGGCGCATTCTTTCTTGCGCGGCACAAGATGATCCGGCGGCGGAAGGAAATCCTTCACCACCTTCACCTTGCCGATTTCGCCTTTGGTATATCGAACCGTCTTCTTGCGCATTGTCATGCCGCCCGGGGAATGCGCCGGACCTTGATTTCCCGCTCGTGCTTGCGCACCTGTGCGAGGTCGTAATCGAGCTGCAACCCGAGCCATACTTCCGCACCCCCGCCGAACGCCTTATCCAGTCGGATTGCCATTTCGGGTGAAATTCCGCTCTTCCCGTTCACCAGATTGTTGAGCGCCTGACGCGTCACACCCAATGCCTTTGCGGCTTCGGTGACCGTCAAGCTCAGCGGCTCCAGGCAATCGTAACGCACCGACAAACCGGGATGGGGCGGACTCTTCATACGCATGAGACACTCCTTCAGTGGTAGTCCAGGTAATCCACGTCGGTGACGTCGCCGTCCTCGATGCGGAAGACGATCCGCCAATTCGCCTGAACCGTAACGCTCCAGAAGCCGGCGAGGGCGCCTTTCAGGGGATGCAGGCGCCAACCGGGCAGGTCCATGTGCTCGGGCCGGGACGCTCGATCAAGGCGCGCGAGCACGCGTCTGATCTTCTCGACGTGAATGGCGTTCAGTCCACGTGTGCTGTCATCCTCATAGAGGCGTTTGAGCCCACGATGGCGAATCCGCCGGATCATCCCGCAGATGTAATGTGACAAGCGTCACTTGTCAATTGACGCCGCCAAACCAGCGCGGTAATCCCTTTTCATGCTCGATCATCTCAAAGACAATAATCGCGCCTGGGCGGCCCGGAAAACCTCCGCCGATCCCGGCTTCTTCAAGCGGCTGGAGGGCCATCAGGCGCCCGAATATCTCTGGATCGGCTGCTCGGATTCCCGCGTGCCGGCGAACGAAATCGTCGACCTCGATCCGGGCGAACTCTTCGTCCATCGTAACGTCGCCAATCTTGCCCCGCCTCAGGACGCCAATTACCTCTCTGTGCTGCAATTCGCTGTCGACGTCATCAAGGTCAAGCACATCATGGTGGTCGGCCATTATGGCTGCGGCGGCATCGCGGCCGCGGTCGACGGCCAACGCCGGGGCCTTGTCGATCACTGGCTGCATCCGATCCGCGAAATCGCCGCCGAGCACCGCGCCCAACTCGACGCCATACCGGAGGCGCGCGCGCGTCTGGACCGGCTCTGCGAGCTCAACATCGCCCGCCAGGTGAAGAACGTCGCCTCCGACGTGTTCGTGCAGGACGCCTGGCAACGCGGCCAGGACGTCTGGGTCCATGGCTGGGTCTATTCCATCGCCAACGGGTTGATCCGCGACCTCGACGTGACCGTCGGGCGGCCGCGCTAGAATTTCCGGTCGGCGGCGCGGTGGCGATCGACCCAGGCGGCGAGCGCTACGACCAGCCATTGCCCCATATCGCTCCACGCGACGGTCGCTGCGCCCGGCGGCGGCGGCCCGAACAGCGCGCCGGCAAAGATGAGCAGCATGAGCCCGATCATTCCAGCGAATCCCCACGCGCCCACGCTATCCCGCGCGCGCGTCGCACCGAGATAGAGCAACACCCCGACCGCGAAGAGAACGAGCTCCACCGCGAGCGTCGCCGGGATGGAGTTCCACAGGCCGAGGCCGATCTTCGGCCCGCCTCCGGGCGCCAGCGGCAGATCGGGCACGTGCACGATGACGTCCAGTACCCAATGGCTGACCACGAGCACGCCTATGGCAATGGCGCCCGCGCTGTACTGGCGGACCATGAAATAGAGCCCGCCGAATACGAGCCCCCAAACGGCGCTCATGATCAGGCTGTGCGACCAGGGATACGAAACGAAGGTCAGCGGAGTGGCGGCCGTCACACCCGGCGTAACGGTCACGACCTCGATTCCGGCAAGCACCAGCACGGGCCAGACGAGATCGAGGAAGGCGCCCGCCGCGATCAGCGTTCCGAGCGACGTCCGGGGCGCCCATTTCTTGGCCGCCATGCCCACGGCGTAATGTCCGATGATCATGCGCGCCCCCAGCCGCTGAAAATCGGCGCGAACCTACACGGTTTGCGTTCGCGTGCGAAACGGGGACAATTTGCGGCATTGCGGGGGTGAGGGGCTCTCTCGACAATGGCACGGGCTTTCCGGAAAAACCCATCATGCGCGCAAGGCTCCTGTCGATCCCGGTTCTGGCGGTTCTCGCCGCGCCGCCCTTCGCGCCGGCACACGCGCAAACCTGTGCCGACGATTACCTGAGCGCCGAAACGATCCGGGGACAGATCATCGACATCCGGCCCGCGCCCGAACCCTTCAAGACCGCCGACATCTATTTCACCGGGCCCGCCCCGTGCGATCGCATCTGGATGCAGGTGTTCAAGACCGACGCCGGCCGCTGCCGCATCGGCCAGCCTATCGAAGCCAAGGGCATCGTCACCTCGGACCCGGAAAACAACGCCTGGCAGATCGGCTCGGTGATAGGTGAGTACATGATGCTGGGGCAGGATTTTACCTGCGGTTAAGACGGATCACTTTTTGCGCGCCCCGCTTGTGCCCGAACCCATTTACAACGAAAGTCGCAACGGCTGACGAGGGATTCGGCAATGCGGGTGATTCATGTATTGGCGGCCGCCGCTGCGGCTGCGGCACTTTCGGGATGCGCCGTGGTCAGCGCTGTCGGAACGGTGGCGAGCGTTACGGGCTCGGTCATCTCCACGACCGCGGAGGTGACCGGCGATGTCGTCGGCGCGGCGGCGCGCACGGTCACGGGCAGCGGCTCCGACAGCGACAGCAAGTCGAAATAGGCCGCTCGTATCGGGCGGTTCTAGAACACATCCTTGCGGCGGCGCGTTTCGGCGAAGACGTCGACATCGTTTGCGCTTTCGAGCCCGAGAATCTTGCGGATTTCGGGCGAATGCGCACGCAGGAACGGGTTGGTCTTCTTCTCGAGCGCCATGGTCGTCGGCAGCGTCGGCAGGCCCTTCGCACGCGCCGAGCGCACATCCACCATCCGGTCGTTCAAGTCGGGGTTGCCCGGCTCGACAGTCAGCGCGAAGCGGCCATTCGCCTCGGTATATTCATGGCCGCAATAGATCCGCGTGCCGTCGGGAAGTCGCATCAGCTTGGAGAGGCTTGCCCACATGGTCGGCGGGTCGCCTTCGAACAACCGCCCGCAGCCCATCGCAAACAGCGTATCCCCGGTGAAGACGGTCGAATCGCCCTCGAACCAGAAGGCGATGTGTCCGCGCGTGTGGGCCGGAATTTCCAGCACCTTGGCGGCATGGGCTCCCACCCGGCAGGTCTCGCCTTCCATTACGCCGATGTCGATGCCGGGAATGCGCGCGGCATCCTTGCCGGGTCCGATGATGGTGGCGCCGAATTCCGCCTTCAGCGCCAGATTGCCGCCGACATGATCGGGATGGTGGTGGGTGTTCAGGATATGGGTGAGCTTCAGCTCGCGCCGGGCAAGGGCGCGGCTGACCGGCTCGGCCTCGGAAGGATCGACGATGGCGGTCACGCCTTCGCTGCGGTCGTAGGTAAGCCAGGCGTAATTGTCCCTCAGGCACAGTACGGGTTCGATTTCGAGCATGACCTGGTGCGTCCCTCAGCATCGTCGTCCCTATGCTGGGCCAGAGGATGCTCCAGGGCAACTGGCAACCCTGCGGCGGGAACCTTACATTGAGCCCAGGCGATTGACGGTCTAAGCATGTGCCATGGCCTTGGATGTACGCACCCTCGAGGAGTTCTATGACGGCCGAATCGGCCAGGTGGCCCGCCGCCTTATCTTCAGGCGTATCCGCGACCATTGGCCCGATCTCACCGGCCAGCGCGTGCTTGGCTTTGGCTATGCCGCACCCTATTTGCGGCCGCTGGTAGGGGAGGCCGAGCGCACCATCGCGGCTGTGCCCGAAACGCTTGGACGCGCGCCCTGGGGACCCGGCGGACGCAGCCTGACCGTGCTGGTGGACGAAGTGGCGCTGCCGTTTCCGGATGCCTTTTTCGACTGCCTGGTCGTGGTCCATGGGCTGGAGGCCGCCGAAGCGCAGCGGCCCTTCCTGCGGGAATTGTGGCGGGTGCTGACGCCCGCCGGCCGGCTGATGATCGTCGCCCCCAACCGGACGAGCCTCTGGGCCCAGCTCGAAACCTCGCCCTTCGCGCACGGCCAGCCCTATAGCCGAGGCCAGTTGGAGCGCCTGCTGGAACAGGCCCTTTTCCGGCCAGAACGCTGGGATTCCGCGCTCTTCATGCCGCCCTTCGGCTGGCGGCGGACGCTTCGCACCGGCAACGCCTGGGAACGGGTAGGCCACCGCGCATGGCCCAGACTCGCCGGGGTCCATATCGTGGAAGCGACCAAATCGCTGTACGCACCGCTCCCGCGCGGCAAGGTCCGCCGCGCCGTCTTGCGGCCCGCGTTAGCCAATGGCGCACAACGATATGAACTTCCGGAAATGATCTGTGCTAGACTCCGTAATGTCGATGGTGAGCGGCTCGGCCGCTCGACCGTGGACGGGGACAGTTTGGTTTGATCAGGGGGTCTGGATGCGCCGCTTCGGAACAATTCTCATTGCTTTGGCCATTGCTCTCTCGGCCTCCCCGGAGGCTTTTGCAAAACAGGCAAAGGGCAAGGCGGCGAAGCAGGCCGCACAGAGCCAGGGTACGGGCGGCGGCGGCGGCGGCGGGAGTTCAAAGAACTCGGGACTGCATTTGAAGACCGCCAAAGGCAGCGCCAAGGGCGACGATTGGTGGAAGAAGGGCGGCAGCGGCGGCCGTTCCAAGCATTCCGACTACTGACGGATCGCCTTCTCCGGCACGGGTTCCTTTGCCAGCAGGAAGATTGCTCCCTCCGCGAAAATGTTCGGACCCCAGGCATTGGGGTGCATGGGGCGCGTGCGCTCGGTGCCGGTGAGCGCGAGCGCTTTTTCGATGTGTGCGCCTGCCCCCCTCGCCAGCTCGCGAAAATCCGCGATGGTGCACAGGTGGATGTTGGGCGTGTCGTACCAGCGGTGACCCAGAGTCTTGGTCACCGGCATCCGCCCCTCGATCAGCAACGACAGCCTGATGCGCCAATGGCCGAAATTCGGAAACGAAACGATCGTCCTTGTGCCGATGCGCAATAGCTGGCGCAGCACGAGACTTGGATGCCGCGTCGCCTGGATGGTCTGCGACAGGATCACGATGTCGAAGACGCCGGAGGGATATTCCGAGAGATCGGTGTCGGCATCGCCCTGCACCACCGAAAGCCCACGCGCCACGCAGTGATTGACGTTCTGCTGCGACAGCTCCAGGCCGCGTCCGTCCACCTGTTTCGCCTGGACGAGATATTCCAAGAGCGATCCGTCGCCGCAGCCGATGTCGAGCACGCGGGCGGCCGGCGGTATCATCTCCGCGATGGCCGCCAGATCGGGCCGGAGCGCGGATGAGGGCCGCGCCGCGATCGGCGTCTCGCGATTCATCGCACACCCTTCACGGCAGCGGCCGCACCCAAAAAGCCCCTCAGCGTATCGAACAGCTCAGGTTCCTCGAGCAGAAACGCGTCGTGGCCGCGGTCGCTTTCGATCTCGACGAAACTGACATTGGCGCCGGCCGCGTTCAGCGCGTGCGCAACGCGCTTGTTCTCGATCGTCGGGAACAGCCAGTCGCTGGTGAAGGAAACCAGGCAGAAGCGCGTCTTGCTGCCGCGAAAGGCTTCGGCAAGCACGCCGCCATAATCCGCGGCGAGATCGAAATAATCCATCGCCCGCGTGATGTAGAGATAGGAGTTCGCGTCGAACCGGTCGACGAATGTCATGCCCTGATGCCGCAGATAGGATTCGATCTGGAAATCCGCGTCGAATCCAAAAGACAGCGCGTTGCGGTCATGCAATTCGCGGCCGAATTTGCGCTGAAGCGCTGCTTCCGAGAGATAGGTGATGTGAGCGGCCATGCGCGCCACCGCGAGCCCTTTGGCGGGCCGCGTGCCCGCGAGCGCGTAATCGCCGCCCTTCCAATCGGGATCGGCCATGATGGCCTGACGCCCGACCTCGTGGAAGGCGATGTTCTGGGCAGAGTGGCGGGCCGCCGTCGCGATCGGCATGGCCGAATAGACCCGCTCGGGATAGGCCGCCGCCCATTGCAGCACCTGCATGCCGCCCATGGAACCGCCGATCACGCAAAGGAGCTGCTCGATCCCCAGCGCATCCAGCAGCATCGCCTGGGCCCGGACCATGTCGCGGATGGTGACCAGCGGAAAGCCCAGTCCGTAGGGTTCCCCGGTCGCAGGATCGATTTCGCTCGGCCCCGTAGTCCCCATGCAGCCGCCCACCACATTGGCGCAGATGACGAAATATTTGTCGGTGTCGATGGCCTTGCCGGGACCCACCGAATAGCTCCACCAGCCGGGTTTACCGGTGACCGGGTGAGTGCTGGCGACGAATTGATCGCCTGAAAGCGCATGGCAGACGAGCACCGCATTGGAGCGGGCATCGTTCAGGACGCCATAGGTCATATAGGCGATCTGGAACGGCGCCAGACGCTTGCCCGAATCCAGCACCAGCGGGCTTTCCGGCCCAAGCTCCAGCAGCCGGCCGCGGTCTTCGGCCGGTGCCCTCATGGGCCTGTGAAACTGCGGATGTGCTGTGTCCGACAACCCGTTCTCCAGAGGAAGGGGACGCGTGTGCTAAGTCGCGTAGCCCCCCGTGTCAACGAGATCGGTTCGGCGCGCGCCTTCCACCGGCTGCGGCACCTCGAAGACAGCTCCTGTGATCTTGTAATTGTGGAACAGCCAATAGAGCTTGCGCATCGACCGTTTCCAGCCCTTGAACCCTATGAAGGGAAAGGGAAACCGGGAAATGTGGCGAAACAGGATCCAGGGCCGCTGCGCCACCTGCCCGCGATAGGATTGGCCCACATCGATGACCTCGCCATGGACCATGATTGCCGGCCGGAACAGGGCTGCGAGCGCCTCCGGCGAAGGGCGGAACATGGTGTCGATGGGATCGCGATGATGCGGATAGCTGAACGGCACGGTGACGAAAATGAGCCCCCCGGGGCCCACGATCTCCATGCAGCGGCGGGCAAGCGCAGCCGGATCCTCGACGTGCTCCAGGATGTTGCAGCAAAGGATGGATTTCGCCCCTTGGCTCTTTATGCGCGGCAAATCCGCGTCCGACAGGATGTCGGCCTTCAGATCGATGCCCTCGCCGTCCTTGGCATCGAGATGGACGATTCCCACCCCGCGCGCCCTCAGGGGCGCGAACAGGCGCCTATCCGACCAGGGCTGCTCGACCTCCCGAAAATGGCGGGTGCTGCTGCCGACGTTCAGCAACGGCGAAAGCTCGTCGGCACGCCGCTGCCGCAGCAATTTTTCCAGCCATTCCGCCTCGGCCTCGAACATTCCCGTTCCACTCCTGACGGCCCGAGACTGGGGCAAAGGCGGTTTGCTCGCAACGCTTTGATTTTGCCCCTCCGCGCCCGTATCAATAGGGCCCAGGGCAACGGGATATTGCGGTTCTGAGCCGTGCCGTCCGGGGCGTGTGGAAGGGTGGGTAGCGGTCGCTTATGAGCAACCAGACTGGAACGCTTGAAGACCTCCGGAGCGAGATCGACAGGGTGGACGACGCCCTGCACGATCTTTTGATCCGCCGGGCCGAGCTCAGCCATGCCATCGCGAAGGTAAAACAGCCCGCGGCCGATGGCGCGGGATCGCTCATCCCTGCCCTTCGTCCCGCGCGCGAGGCGGCGATCCTGCGGCGGCTCCTCGCCCGGCATACCGGCGACCTGCCGGCCCGCGTGCTGGTCCGCATCTGGCGCGAGATCATCGGGGCAAGCCTTCGGGTCCAGAGCAAATTCCACCTTCACGTCTATGGCGCAGAAGGCCAGACCGCCTATGCCGATCTGGCGCACGCTCATTTCGGTTCGCTGACGCCCGTTAGAACCCACACAAGGCCCTCGCTTGTCGTCCATGCCTGTGCCGAGGAGCCGAACTCGCTCGGCATCGTTCCGCTTCCCGAGATCGAGGAGCCCGGACCCGCCTGGTGGGCGCAATTGGCGCCGGCCGGCGAAAAGGGACCCCGCGTTGTGGCGAAGCTCCCCTTTGTGGTGGACGGCGAGGATGTGCTGCAGGCCTATGCCATCGGCGCCATAGAGCAGGAGCCCTCGGGCGACGATACGACCCTGCTGCTGCTTGAAATCGCCCCAGGGGTCGCGCGCGCGAGCCTGCAGACCATGCTCAGGCATGCGGGCCTCACCGGGCGGCTCGCGGCGGCCGGCCGCTTGCACGACAAGGGCGTGCCCGACGAGGTGCTGCTGGAGGTGAAGGGCTTCGTGGGCAGGAACGATCCCCGGCTTTCCGCCCTTGCCGAGGCGGAGGGCGATTCCATCACACGGGCGGTTTCTATCGGTGGCTATGCCAACCCGGTCATGCTGCCGCCCGCCCCGAAATGATGGACATGATGAGTCTTTCCCCCAAGCCCGGAATCATGGAGATCGAGGCCTATGTGCCCGGCCGCTCGGAAGCGGCGGGTGCGGCGCGGGTGTTCAAGATGTCCTCCAACGAATCGCCCTTCGGACCGAGCCCGAAGGCGGTCGCCGCCTATGAACAGGCCGAACCATCGCTCGGCATCTACCCCGAAGGCACGGCGCGGATCTTGCGCGAAGCCGTCGCCGCCCATTTTGGGCTGGCGGCGGACCGTATCGTGTGCGGCAACGGCTCGGACGAGATCCTGACTCTGCTCGCCAATGCCTATGTGCAGCCCGGCGACGAGGTTCTGTTCAGCGCGCACGCGTTTTCGCTTTACCGGATCGTCACGCTCGCCAACAGCGGCATCCCGATCGAGGTGCCGACCCCCGATCTCAAGCTGAACGTCGACGACGCGATTGCGCGCATCAACAGGAAGACCCGGCTCGTCTATATCGCCAATCCCAACAATCCGACGGCGAGCTATGTCTCGGCCTCCGAGATGCGCCGGCTGCATCGCGCCCTTCCCGAATCGGCGCTGCTGGTGATCGACGCCGCCTATGCCGAGTATGTCCGGAGGAACGACTTCGAAGCCGGGATCGAACTCGTCAGCACGTCCAACAACGCGGTGATGACGCGGACCTTTTCCAAGGCCTATGGGCTCGCCGGGATTCGCGTAGGCTGGGCCTATTGCCCCAAGGACGTCGCCGATGTGCTCAACCGGGTGCGCGCCCCCTTCAATGTGAACATCGCCGCCCAGCACGCGGCCGTGGCCGCACTTGAAGATGTTCCGTATACGGACAACGTCGTCCGCCACAATGAAAGCTGGCGCGCCTGGCTGATCGAACAAATCCGCGAACTGGGGCTGCGCGTCGACGACAGCGTCGCCAATTTCGTGCTGATCCATTTCCCGGAGAAGGCCGGTTGCCGCGCGTCGGACGCCGACCGTTTCCTGATGGCGAAGGGCATCATCATGCGCGGCTGCGGATCCTACGATCTGCCGCAGTGCCTCCGCCTCACCGTCGGCAGCGAAGAAGCGAACCGCGCGGCAATCGCTTCCTTGCGCGAATTCATGTCCAGCCGATGAGCAGCAATCCTCCCATCTTCGACAGGATCGCGTTGATCGGCACCGGCCTGATCGGCTCCTCCATCGCGCGTGCGGCGCGCCGCGGCGGATTGGTGCGCCACATCGCGGGCTACGTCCCGCGGCCCGAAACGCGCGCCCGCGCCGAGCGCGCCGGATTCGCCGATTCGTTGCATGCGGACCTCGGCCTGGCCGTGGAAGGCGCGGACTGCGTCGTGCTGGCGACGCCGGTGGGCACCTATGGCGCGCTCGCGCCCCTGATCGCGCCCTATCTGAAAGCGGGCGCGATCCTGACCGACGTGGGTTCGGTGAAGGGGACGGTGGTGAAGGAAGTCGGGCCGCATGTTCCCCAAGGTGTGCATTTCATTCCCGGCCATCCCGTCGCGGGCACCGAGCAATCGGGGCCGGAAGCCGGGTTCGCGGCGCTATTCGACGGACGATGGTGCATCCTGACGCCGCCTCCCGGAACCGATCCGGACGCGCTCGACACGCTGAAGCGCTTCTGGCGCGGCTGCGGCTGCGAGGTCGAAGTCATGGACGCCAAGCACCACGATCTGGTGCTCGCCATCACCAGCCATGTGCCGCATCTGATCGCTTACAACATCGTGGGCACCGCGGCCGATCTCGAAACCGTCACCCAAAGCGAAGTGATCAAATATTCGGCATCGGGCTTTCGCGATTTCACCCGCATCGCAGCCTCCGATCCCACGATGTGGCGGGACATCTTCCTCACCAACCGCGAGGCGGTGCTCGAAATGCTCGGCCGCTTCAACGAGGATCTGGCCGCCCTTCAGCGCGCGGTCCGATGGGGTGACGGCGACACGCTGTTCAACCTCTTCACCCGCACGCGCGCGATCCGGCGCTCCATCATCGAGGCAGGCCAGGATACGCCCGCCCCGAATTTCGGCCGTTCAGGGACGCCGCCTGCCAAGAGCTGACGCGGAGCTCACGCGTATGGCGCCTTTCGCGAAGGTAAGTCCGTATGGCGAAGTCTTCTGGTCGTTGGAGACGCGCTCGCCCTTCAGCGTGCCTCCGGCATAGCCGTCGGCGTCCAGAGCGACATCGCCCGTCAGATCGGCGTGGGCGTCGGGCCAATGGATCGAAAGATCGCTGACCGCGATTGCGCCCGCAGCGGTACGCCAGGCGGCCAGAGTGTCGGCGATGCCCGCGACACCTTCGCGCAAGCCATCCAGCGCCTCGGCCTTCGTCAGCTTGGCGCGCAGATCGATCAGCGGAAGCTCGAGCCCGTTCGCGCCGCCGGCAAGCCCCGCGCCGATCTTCGCGTTGTCGATGCGCGCCGCCATATCGATGGTGTTGTCGGCCCGCGCCAAGAGATGCAGCTGCGCACGCGATGCCGTAAGATTGCGTTTCCCATCAGCGTTGGCGCTCGCGTCTCTGGACTGCACTTCCACAAGGTCGATGTCGAACCGCGCAAGCTTGCCGCCCACGAGAATCGCGCTTGCGCGCGCGAGGCCCGGCGTCACATCGACGATACGGGGCGGAGCGCCCGGCGTTGCCGGCGGAAAGGCCACCGACTGCAGCCCCGTGGTTTCGAGCAGATAATGGGTCTGGTCATAAGACTGGGCGTGGAGCGCGATTTTCTCAGCCCGCCAGTTGGTCTCACCTTCCGGCGCGGGATGAGAGAACGTGACGCCCGACAGCACCACGTCCAGCCGGAACGGATAACCACCGACCGATTTCTCCGCAAAGGCGAAGACGAGGCCCGGGATCACTTCGCCGCCATTCGCCCGGTCGAGCCGCGCCGCCAGCGTATCGGCCTGCACGCGCCAGAAGACGGAATAGAGCACGACGAGAAGCAAAAGCGCCCCAACCGGCCCGTAGAAGAAGATGCGGCTGGAATAGGACATCGATCAGGGGCTGAAGCTCTTGCGGGCCTGCACTGTGGCAGGTCAGGCGCATTTGGAATAGCCGCAAGAGATACAGGTGTCGCAGCCTTCGAGCTTCACGAGGCCGGCAGCGCTGCAGCGTGGGCAGCGCCGCACGGCCGCGCCTTCCGCGCCTGCTTCGGCTGCAGCGGCTCGCTGGGCGTCGGTCTCGTCAAGCCCAGGCTTGGCCATGAAGCCGATGGCGATCAGGTGCCGTTCGATCACCTCGCCGATGGCGGCAAGCAGCGAGGGGATATAGCGCCCGCCCATCCATTGTCCGCCGCGGGGATCGAACACCGCCTTCAGCTCCTCCACCACGAAGCTGACATCGCCGCCGCGGCGGAAGACCGCGCTGATCATGCGGGTGAGAGCCACCGTCCAGGCGTAATGCTCCATGTTCTTGGAATTGATGAAAATCTCGAACGGGCGGCGGCGTCCGGCTTCTTCGATGTCGTTGATGGTGATGTAGAAGGCGTGGTCGAGATCGGGCCAGCGAACCTTGTAGGTGTGGCCGGGGAGATCGCCCGGCCGGTCCAGCGGCCTCGTCATGTAAAAGACGCCCGCAGGCTCGGCGCGCTCCTGGGGCCGCAGCGCAAGTGCGGACGCCGCTGCGGGCCGATGGGACGGTGCGCTCGCGGCGAAATCCGGCTGGGGCTGGGCAGCCGGCGGAAGCGACACGGCCCTCGGAAGCGTGGCTGGCTGTGCGGCCGCGGGTTCGGTTGCGAGCACCGCGCCCGTGACCGCATTGGGGCGGAACGTCGTGCAGCCCTTGCAGCCTTCGCGGTAGGCTGTGCGATAGACCTCCTTGAAATCGGCGAAGGAAATCTCCGGCGGACAGTTGATGGTCTTCGAGATCGCGCTGTCGATGTATTTCTGGGCGGCTGCCTGAACGGCCAGATGATCGGCCGGCTCAAGCTCCTGAGCGGTGACGAAATAATCCGGCAGCAGCGTATCGTCGCCGAACATCGTCCGGAAGCGGCGATAGGCGTAATCGCTGACGCTTTCCTCGCGGGTGCCGCCGTCGGGCATCAGGATGTTGCGGGTGTAGGAATGCGCGAACACCGGTTCGATGCCGCTCGAAACATTCCCGGCAAACAACGAAATCGTGCCGGTCGGCGCAATCGAAGTGAGGAGCCCGTTGCGAATGCCGTGCCTGGCTATGTCGGCGCGAATGGGCTCGGGGAGCGCGGCGATGTTGGGCCGGTGAAGATAGGCATCCCTGTCGAACAGCGGAAAGGCGCCCTTCTCGGCAGCGAGCGCGGCCGATTCCGCATAGGAGGAATCGCGCAGGATCCGCAGCCAGCGCTCGATCAAAGCCAGACTCTTGGGCGAGCCATAGCGCGTGCGGCAGAAGATGAGCGCATCGGCCAGGCCCGTAACCCCGAGCCCGATGCGGCGCTTCTCTTTCGCTTCGCTGGCCTGGGCGGGCAGCGGAAAGCGCGAAATGCCGATCACATTGTCGAGGAACCGCACCGCCGTGCGCGCGAGATCGGCAAGGGCGGCCTCATCAAGCCTCGCTTCCTCCGTGAACGGACGATCCACCAGCCGCGCCAGATTGATGGAACCGAGCAGGCACGCGCCATAGGGCGGCAATGGCTGCTCCCCGCAAGGGTTGGTCGCGTGGATGGTCTCGCAATAGGAGAGATTGTTCAGCGCATTCACGCGGTCGATGAAGATGACGCCGGGCTCGGCCGCCTCATAGGTCGAGACCATGATCTTGTCCCACAGCGCGCGCGCCGAAACCGTCCGGTAGACCGTGCCGTCGAACACGAGGTCCCAGGAGCGGTCCTTTTCCACCGCCGCCATGAAGGCGTCCGTCACCAGCACCGAGAGGTTGAAATTGCGCAGGCGGTTGCCCGCGCCTTTCGCCTCGATGAATTCCTCGATGTCGGGATGGGAGCAGGCGAGCGTCCCCATCATGGCGCCGCGCCGCGCGCCGGCCGACATGATGGTGCGGCACATGGAATCCCACACATCCATGAAGGAGACGGGGCCCGAAGCATCCGCGCCCACGCCTTTGACGGCGGCGCCCTTGGGCCTGAGCGTCGAGAAATCGTAGCCGATGCCGCCCCCCTGCTGCATGGTGAGGGCAGCCTCACGCAGATGGGCGAAAATCGACGAGAGATCGTCGGCAATCTCCCCCATGACGAAACAGTTGAACTGCGTCACGGCGCGGCCCGTGCCCGCCCCCGCCAGAATGCGGCCTGCCGGAAGGAACCGATAACCGGCGAGCGCCTGGGCGAAGCGGTGCGCCATGGGGCGGCGCTTATTGAGGCTCTCGGCACCAGCCGCCGCGAGCGCAACCCGCGCCCAGCTCTCCTCGACCGAGCGGTCGAGCGGCGTTCCGTCGGCCGCCTTCAGGCGGTATTTCATGTC
>Ga0265334_10000858_pt1 | contig 15225 bp, 14 predicted proteins | sample 42023metaG_FD_192442 | JGI IMG/M metagenome (GOLD analysis project Ga0265334, IMG submission 192442) | Rhizosphere microbial communities from Carex aquatilis grown in University of Washington, Seatle, WA, United States - 4-20-23 metaG | ecosystem: Host-associated > Plants > Roots > Rhizosphere... | reverse complement strand
TCCCGTCGTTGTTGAGATTGATGCGAACGATCTGGCCGGTCGCGCCAGCACCACCGCCGTCGACGAGCGTGAAGCCGCCGATCGTCTTGCCGACGCCGCCGGTGCCGCCCGCGACCGAGAACGTGTTCGGACCGATGTTCGATCCGTAGACGACGATCAGCAGGCCGCCACCACCACCACCACCGCCGCCAGCGCCCGACGCGCCACTTGCCGCGATCACGGCGTCGCTGCCGTTGCCGCCCTTGCACGTGATCGTTCCGGTGCCGTCGAGCTGGCCGCAGACGACCGCGATAACGCCACCGCCTGCGCCGCCTGCGCCGGCCGTGCAGCCGGGGCCGGTCGAGAGCAACGCACCGCCACCGCCACCGCCAGCGCCGCCCGTGAGCTGCGTGGCGCGCGATGCGGTGCGGCCCGCGAGCAAGTCCTCGAGCAACGGCATCGTCGACGCTGCCTCCGCAGTCACGCCACCACCGCCGCCACCGCCACCGAGCGCGTTCTGCGTGCCGCCACCACCACCGCCACCGAAGCGCGTCGGCGACGCGGTGCCGGAGCTACCCTGCACGCCGCCAGCGCCGCCGGAGCCGCTGCCCTGGCTGTAGGGGATCGGAGGAACATGCCCGGTCGATCCGCCGCTGGTGCCCGTGCCGGTCGAGGGGCCTGCGCCCGCGCCGCCGGCGAACGTCGCGGCGAAGAACTGCGCCGCCTTCAGCGCGCCGCCGACCGCACCCGCGGCGTTCGCGCCGTCGTTGTGAATGTGGCCGTTGTTCGTCAGCTTGCCCGCGACGAGAATCCGCGAGTTGGCGCAGTCGACGGTGACGCCGACATCGACGATCGCCGCGCTCGGGAAGAGGCAGCGGGTCAGCGTGTACACGGTGCCGCTGCGCGTGCAGCCGGTTACCGCCGAGCTGCCGTCGAAGTGCAGTGGACCGTCGATCCCGGCGCCCGCGCTGCCCGAGAGCAGATCGATCACGTGATCGTCGTTCCAGTTGGACGAGCGAACCTTGTTCGGATCGCTGCCGTCGGGATTCGGCGCAGTAAACTTGTGTTTGACGCCGCCGCTCATGGGAGCAGGTCTCCGATGATCGCCCCGATGCGGCCGAGCGTCGAGGTGAGCGTGGTCCACCGCGTCTTGGTGTCGGCGAGGTCACGCCATGCGAGCGTGCCGCTGCCGAAGTTCTGCACCTTGCCGGCGAGCACCGAGCTGTGCAGCCGATGCGTGTCGCCGTACGTGTGCGAGGCCTCGTCGAGCGAATCGAAATCCGCGGCGTCGTTCATGTCGCACGTAACGATCTGGGTCTTGAAGCCCGGATACTCGAGCTTGATCTGCGCCTCGGCGCCGAGGAAGTTGAGCTCGCTCTGATCGAACTCGTACTGCCAGCATCCATCGATGCCGGTGCCGAGGTTGCGGAGGCAGTTGGTCGCCGTGCCGATCGCGAGCTGAAAGCTCGAGTTGCCGAGCGATACTTCCCACCCGTAGTCGACGCCGCCGGCGAGCGTGAGCGGCCCCTGGGTGTCGCCCGCCGAGACAAGCACGTCGGTGCCGGTGTAGCCGCTCGCGGTGAAATAGAGCGCGAGCGCCGCGACCATGTTCGCCATCGTCGTGACGCCGCTCTGATAGTGGAACGTGAACGCGGTCCCGCCGACGATCGTCAGGCTGCCGACGCCGCTGCCGCCGGAGACCGTCGAGATCGTCCAGCCGTTGGCGTGCGCACCGCCGGTGTTCTCGGTGAACGTTGCGTGATGCGTGCCGGTGAGCGCGACGTGCGCGGCGACCGCGGCGAACGTAGTCGCGGCCGGTGCCGGCGTGATGCCGTCGTCCTGGTAGACGAAGACCTTGACGCGACGCTTGGCCGCGATCGATTCGTTTTTGCGAAAGCGGGCCATCTAGAACTCCGCCATCCCCCAGAGCTCTTCAGCCTGGACACCGCCGTTGAGCGTGGTTGCCGTCACCGTCACGCGGAGTCGTGTGCTCGAGCCGGCCTGAAATACGATGTCGACCGTCTGCTGCACGTTGACGCCCGACGCGGCGTTGTAGGTCGTCGACGCGTTCGAGGCCGATGCGTCGTCGAGCGACGCGGCGATCGTCGTGGTCACGCCCTTCGCGCCGACGTACAGCCGCAGCGTGCGCGACGTCGTCGATGCCGGGATATTGATCTGGTACCCGAAGCCCGTGCCCGAGGTTTGCGCGTAGCTTCCGTCCGTCGCCGAGAGCGCGGTGCCATAGCTATCGTCCGATGCCGTCGAGGTGAACGTCGTCGAGCCGGGGAAGGTGCCCGGCGCGCTCGCGATCGATCGGCCTAGCCACTGGACCGACTTCCAAAGCTCGCCGCCCTTTTTCCAGTGAAGCACCGTGGCCCCGGAGTTTGCGTAGTTCGGCACGGTCGCCGGATCGCCGGTGTTGCCCCACCAAAACCAGTCGAAGGTCCCAACGGTGGTGAGGTTCGTGGTGCTGCCCGGAAACGAGCTCGTCGAGACGGACAGGCTGCCCGTGCCCGCCCCGAGACTGATGGTTCCCGTCGTCGTGATCGTCGTCGGCGAGCACGTCAAGCCGCTGCCGCACGTGATGCTCGTGACCGTGCCGGAACCGGAGCCACCACCGCCAGCCTGCGCGGCGCATGCCCACGCCGAGCCGGAGCCCCACGTCGGGACCCAGCCGACCGAGCAGCCCGAACCGTCGAGGCCGATCGAGTCGGCCAAAACCGCGATCATGCCGCCGGCGGTCGGGTTGACGTTGACCGTCGAGCCCGAGCTCGTCAGACCCGAGCCGGCGTTCGTGAAACCGCTGCCCGTAAGCGAGGCGCAGTTCCAGTTCGAGCCGTCCCACGAAAGACCGCTGCCGCTCGAGCAATCGTGACGAAGATCGAGCGGCGTGCCAGGCGTGCAGAGCCCGTAGAACGCGGAGCCGTGGTAACAGCGCTGCAGCCCGCTTCCCGTGGTGATCGGGCCACCCGTTGCGAAGGCCGAGATCAGGATCGCGACGATGATCGCCGCGATGATGGGAGCACCACGCTTCATGCCTCGCAGCGTCTCGCCGCGGGCCGTGGGGGTCGATTTGGCTACTTCTTCAGCAGGGACTGGACCGCGCCGGAGTTGCGGCGCAGGACGTTCACGATCGCGGTGTCATGGTCGCCGCTCGCCAGCCCCGCCGCGAGCTCGGCGCGGGTGTCGTGCTTGTTGACGATCGTAACGTTGCGCCCGCCGCTGGCGTTGCGCTGCTCGGCCGCGATCTGCTCGGGGGTGCGGATCGACACGCTCTCGCCCGGCGTTACCATGGCGGCAAATAGCCGCGTGTCGGTGCCGCCAACCCCGCCGACCTTGCCGGTGTAGCCGTTCGCGGCGTGCGGGATCGTGGTGTCGCTGCCGGCCCAGGATCCGGCGACCTTGGCTGCTACGCCGGCACCGCCGCCAGCGAACGAACTCACGAGCCCGATCTCGATCTCCTGCAGGGCGATCTTCGCGAGCGCCTGCTCGATGAAGTCCGCGAGCTGGCTAAAGTCCGCCTTGCCCGTCGTCACCATGGTGATGATCGATTCGTTCATCTTGCTGAACGCGCCGGTCACCGACTGCGTGATCGTCGCGCCCAGGTTGAGCGTGGTGTTCGTGATCTCCTTGAGGCCGCGGTCCATGCCGCTGATCGCGTCGGTGGCCTTGCCCTCGAACGCGTTGTATTGCTCCTTCGTGAGCTTCGCGACCGCCTTCGTGTACGTGTCGACGTCGAGCGTGCCGTCTTTGTAATCCTTGTTGAGCTGCGCGATCTCGTCGCGGTACTTCGCCAGCGGGCTCTGAATCGACTCGATCACGCGGAGCCGCTCCTTGTCCTGCTCGGCCTCTTTGACGGCCTGGCTCTTGTCGATGCCCTGCGACGATTGGTAGTCGCCCAACGCGTCGCGGTTCGCTTGCTGCTGCTCGCGTAGCGCGGACTGCCGTTGGAGCGAGTCGAGGTCGTTGCCCATCAGCGTCTTGAGATCGATCGCGTTGTCTTCGCCCCTCGATGCCGGCGACGCGAACCCGTGCTGCGCCGCCTCGAAATACTCCTGCGCCTTCTTTGCGGCGAGGTCGTAGAGCCGAACCTGCTCGGCCACCACCTCGTTGAAGTGCTGCATCGCCGGCGTGCTCTTGCCGAGCTGCTCGAGCTTGTACTCGTAGTCGCCGAGCGAGATGCTGCCCGCCTTCCACAGCTCGTTCGTGGCGGCAACGTCCTCTTTCCACGTTCGCATCGGCTCGTGGAGCTCGTCGAAGATCTTGATCGTCGCCGGCAGCCGACCGTCGTTGATCGTGGTCATCAGCGACTCGTATTGCTTGCGCGCGACGTCGCCGGCGATGCCGCCCTGTTTGACCACGACCTCCAACGCCGCGAGCTGTTGCTTCGCCTGACCGATCGCCGCGACGTGATCCATCTGGATCTTGATCTGCCGCGCGCCCGCCTCGGCCTCCGCCGTGGCAGCGTCGAGCGCGGCGCTGGCGGCCTCGCGCTGCTCCTTCGTCGTCGCCTGCGCGATCGCGAGCTGATACCGCAATAGGCCGAGGTTGGGTGCGGTCGCGACCGTGGCCCACTTGTCGGCCATCAGACCGAACGCGCTCGCGAGATCGTTGGCCGCCTGCACGGACTGCATGAGCTTGTCCGGCAGCTCGGCGAGCTGCTCGACGGCGGCCGTCAACGCCTTCTCTTTGGCGTCTCCCATCGCTCGCCACGCGCCCGTGCCGTTCTTCAGGTCTTCGTTCAACGCGGCGATCGCTGCGCGTCCGCGCTCGATGTCGGCGGCGTCCTCGCTCGCGCTGCCGAGCCCGCCGAAGCCCTGATCCTGCACCTTGGCGAACGTGCTGTTGGCGCCGAGGTTCGCCGCTGTGGCCGCCGCCGCGCCGGTCATGTCGTGACCGAAGTAGTTCGTTTTGACCTGTTCGGCGAACTCCTTCGCCGCCTGCTCGTTGAGCTTCTGTCGCTTCGCGAAGTCCTCGTCGATCTTTTTGATCACCTCGCCGTTCTGCGCCCACGCCATCGCGAGCTCGCGCGCGCCGAGCTTGCCGGACCGCACCGCCGTGAGGATCTGCTGATCCGTCATGTGGAACGTCTCCTGCCAGATCTTCGCGGCCTCGGGCACCTCGAGCATGACCTGCTTGACGCTGCGCACGTCGGTGACGCCGCTCTCCATCGCGAACGCGAACCGCTGCATGATCTCGCCGGCCGCTTCCATCGGCTTGTTTGCCATCTGCACCGTCTCGCCGAGCGTCTGCGTCATGCGGATCTGTTCCTCGTGGGAGATCCGCAGATTGTCGGAGCCGATGCGCACGCGGTCGTAGAGCTCGATCGTCGGACCGATCGTTGAGTTGAGCTTGACCGACAGTCCTTGCTGTTCGGCGAGGATCTGACTCGCGGTGTGGTTCGAGTCTGCGAACTTGAGCGTTTTGTTCGTGACCTCGGTGTAGCTGTCTTGCAGTCGGTCGGCTTGCTCGACGAGCTCGGCGAACTTGTGGCCGATCTCGAGAATGCCGGCGCCGAGCGCTGGCAGCTTCAACGCCTCGAACGCCTCGCCGAGCTTGTTCGCAGCGCCGCCCGCCTCTTCCATCTTCCCCGGCGTGCCGTCGATCGCGGCGTTCATCTTCGTCACCTGCGCCGCGTACTCGTCGGTCGAGATCGCGCCGCGCATCAGGAGCCCGTCGAGCGCCTGCAGGTCGTCGGCGTACTTCTTCGCCGGCCCGTGGATCTTGTCGAGCATGTCGCCTTCGCGCTTGAACTGATCCGCGAGCCCGGTGAACGCCGCGCCCGCGTTCGCCATCTTCGCGAGCGCCTCGGTGACCGAGTCCGTCGACTGCTTCGTCTTGTCAGCGGCCGGCGCACCCGCGCCGAGCCCTTGCGACAACGCCGCGCCGACCGCCGGCCCCTTGGCCTCGACCTTCGCGAGCGCAGCCTCGACGCCTGCGATCGTGGGGAGCGCGCCCGGAGCATCGACCTTGATAGAGACGGGGATTTCGGCCATGGCTACTTGTTCCCTTTCGCGGCTTGTCGCTCGAGCACGACGTTGTCGACGTAGCGCAATGCATCGGTGAGGTAGTCGGCCGCGATGAGGTCGAGGCCGTAGCGGTCACACCACGCGTCGATCGCGGTCTGCGGGATCGGGCCCATGCCCCAACCGATCGCCCGGCACGACGAGCACGCCCGCCACGCACGCAGCCCGATCGCGGTGGCCTCGTCGAGCTCGGGGCGGCGATCGAGAATCTCCTGTTCGCTCGGCTTCGCCGGGCGTTTGCGTAGCCTCATCTGGCGCAACGGCTCGGACGCCTCCTCTGACCAGTCGAGGTGCGCCAGGATCATTTTCCCAGGTCGGCCGGATCGCCCGGCGGCGTCTCGACGAAGTTCGCGTCGGTGTTAACCCACTGCTTCCACGCGAGGAACAGATCGACGTTGCTCGCGATGATCGCAAGGAGCAGCTCCTCGGCGAGCTCGAGCGTTACGGGGACGGGCACATCCTTGCCGTCCGCGCCCTTCTCGACCACGTTTGCCCAGCTCTCGATCGTGTGCACGTGCGTCTTGGCGTCGAGCTTCCAAGTAGCGATCAGCTTCTCGCGCTCGTCCGTGAGCGCGGCGATGCGGCGACGTTCGGCGGTCGCCTTCATGATCGCGGTGGACATGCCCGGGTTGGAGAACCCGGCCACGCGGCAGTTGAGGATGATCGGCAGCTCGGTGCCGTAGGTGATGCTGACGCCGCCGCAGGTCAGCGGGAACGAGCGTAGTGCTACCGGGGCCGCTTTCGCGACGGATGCCTCGAATCGATTCGCCATGACCGCACGATCTCGCGCGGGCCCGCGGGGGTCGAAAAGGCGGCGCAGTACGCGGTTTGTTTCATGGCGAGCAACCGACCGCGCCCGGCGATCTCCGCCGGGACCATACCCGCGCACCGCGCCGGAACTACGGCAGGTACGCGAACTCGCTGAGCGTCTGCATGAGGCCGGTGGCCGGGTCGCGGAACGTGCCGACGTCGTTCGCGATCATCACCGACGTGTGCGCGGCGTACGTCTTCTTCGGCTTGCGCAGCTTGACGAGCGGGAAGAACAGGCCGAGCCCGCCGTCGGCGTTCTTCACGCGCGCGCGCAGCATCGCGCTGGTGTTCGCGTTCGCGGCGCGGGTCAGGTTGTTGTCGATCACGTAGGCGTCCATCGACAACGTCGTCATGTACGCGCCGTAGATCAGGTTCGCCGCACCGCCGACGAACAGCTCCTTCATCGGCGTGATGTTGTTCTTGTACGTGATCTTCAGGCCGTTGATGTCGACGCTGAGAGACGACTCGTCGGACTTCTTCACGAGCGCGCCGGTCATCTTGTCCGCGGTCTGAAAGAGGCCGGTCTGCAGCGGCGCGAGCGCCACATCCGCGCCGGTCGCGCGCGACGCGCCCGGGTCGCTCATCTTCATGCCGACGAACGACAGGGTGACATCGACCTTGCCCTCGACGGGGATGTTGATGTCGACCTGGTCGAGCCCGAGGCCGAGCCCGTAGGTGTAGTCCGTCGCGCCGAGCGTGCCGGCGCCCGGCTCGCTGATCTCGCCCGCGAGCGACGGCTTCGTGATGTAGTCCGCATCGGTGAGCGGCACGTTGCGCACGCAACGCGTGTAGAGGATGCGGATCGTCTTGCCGGTGCCGGTGTCGTCGGCGGCCACGGTCCACTCGCGCATCATCAGCGGGATCGAGTGAGCGGTGATCGGACCGGCGATGATCGCGCCAGCGTTGTACGCTGCGGTCGCGAACGCGAAGGCCGCGCCGCTGGTCGCATCGCCGATCACGATCATCTGACCGGGAACGAGGCCGAGCGTCGTGAAGTCGAGGATCGTCGACGTCAGGTTGCCCGCCACGAGCTCGATGTCGGCGCTCGCACCTTGAACGCCCGCGACCTCGACGATCGCGTTGGCGGGCGGCGAGGCTTCCACGACGAGGCCCGTCGTCTTGATCTCCGTGGTCGTCGACGTGCCGGCGAGCACGTGAAGGCCGTTATTCGCGGCGTTCGTGAAGCCGGTCGCCTTGATGAGCGTTCCGTTCGGAAGGTCACCGAGCGACGCGACCGTGAAGCCGGTCGATGTGACGCCCGTAACGGGGTAACGGCTCTGCCCCTTGCCGCCGGCGTGCTTCGTGAGCGAGCGGAACATCGGCTCGCGGATCACGTTCATCATGTCGCGGGTCAGGTCGCCGGCGAGCTTCGGGGCTACGTTGTAGCCGACGACCTCGCCCGCTTCGGGGGTCAGGTTCGGCGAGAGCGGCGCGCGATCGACCTCGACGTTGTCACGCGTCCATTCGGTGATGCCGCCGGGGTTGATCTGGATCTGCTGCCATCCCGCCGTAGGCTGGACGCCGAGCGAGGATTCACGTGCCAGGAGTACGCCGGTGCCATCGGACAGGACTGGATCGCTCATGCCCCGACGCTACGGATCCGGGGTAGGCGGGTCGAAAAGGCTAGGCCTTCGACTGGTACAGGAACGTGGTCACGGCGATTCCCATCGTCCATCGCCCGTCGGTGGGGGCCGGCGAGCTCGAGGTCTCGAACAGCGCGATCTGCTCGGTCGTGCCGGTGTCCTCGTCGAGCACGGTGATGGCCTTGCCCTCGAGCACCTTGCGCACGTCGTCGGCGAGCCCGGCGAGGTCGAGCCCGCCCTGGTCGACGTCGGCGAACAGCTGCACCGCGAGCCGGCCGCGCTGCTCGACCCGCCGCGTGCCGTTCGGGCCGCTCGTGGTCTGCTGCCGCACCGTGTTGACGACCGAGACCCTGACCCACGAGGTCGGCGCGGTGAACGCCTCGTTGTCGAACGCGATCGGCACGTAGTCGGGATCCGTCGGATCGTTCGGGTGGAGCAGGAGCCAGCCGTTCTCGAAGAAGTCGCACATCGCTTCTAGGGCATGGGCTTCCGTCACCGCTCGAACGTAGCGACGCGGTCGCGGCGGGTCGACATCGCCAAATCGACCCATCGCGGGCGGGTCTCTAGCCTCGTCCGTGATGACACCGCTCGTTGTGACCGGATCGATCTCGCCGATCAAGGCGAAGGACCTCCGCATCTCCGTCTCCGTCGACACGCAGCATCCGATCACGAGGGCATTCCTCGAGCGGTTGCCGCGGACCACCGACGCGGATCTGCCGGTGCTGCTCGCATACCTGCGCGGCGGCCCGGACAACGCCGATGTCCGTTCGTGGATCGCGCTCGTCGAGGGCGAGATCGCGTTTCGCAAGACCGAGCCGGCCACGTTGGCCGAGCTGCTCGTTAGCGTGCTGAACACGGGGAGCAAGAGCCATGTCCAAGAGTGATTCCTGGGAGAACGCACTTCTCCTCCTTCTGTTCAACAACACGAACGCCGCCAACATCGGCGATGCCACCGGCCTGCGCGGCAGCACGACGGCGGGCTCGCTCTACGCTTCGTTGCACACCGCCGACCCCGGCGAGGCAGGCACGCAGGCGACGAGCGAGATCACGTACACGAGCTACGCTCGCGTCGCGGTCGCGCGCAGTTCGAGCGGCTGGACCGTCACGGGCAGCAGCGTCTCGCCGTTCGCGGCGATCACGTTCCCGGCCGGCACCGGCGGCTCCGGCACGGCGTCCTACTTGGGCATCGGCACGGCGTCGAGCGGCGCGGGCATCTTGCTCTACTCGGGCGCGATCACGCCGAACATCGTCTGCGGCAACACGATCACGCCGAGCCTCACGACCGCGAGCGCGCTCACCGAGGACTAGACCGTGCTGAACCTCGTCAGCACGTCCGACAAGATCCAGCTCGTATCGAACAACGCGGCGACCCTCAAGGTTCACACCTCGTACATCGACCTCGCGAGCGGCGCAGTCACGCCCGGTCGGTTGAACTCCGCGATCGCCTCGGCGACGACCACCGACATCGTCGGCGTGCCGGGTTCGAGCACGTATCGCAACGTCAAGTTGATCTCGGTCGAGAACGCCGACGCGGCGCTCACCGCGACGATCCAGATCCAGCACACCGACGGCTCGACCGTCGTGCGGCTGTTCGATGGCTCGCTGAGCCCCGGCGACGCGGTGCAGATCGACGCGCTCGGCAACATCACGCAGAAGTCGGCCTCGACGCCGCGCGATATTCAGACGTTCACCGCGAACGGGACGTGGACGAAGCCGACGAACTTCACGCCGAAATTCGTCGAGATCATCTGCGTCGGTGCAGGTGGCGGCGGTGGCGCTGGCGGCTCGACGACCGGCGCGGTGATCCGCATGGGCGGCTGCGGCGGTGGTGGTGGTGCGTATGCGACCAAAACGGTCGCCGCTTCTGATCTAGCCTCTACCGAGAACGTCGTCGTCGGCAGCGGCGGCTCCGCGGGCGTGACCGGCGGCTCTGGCGCGATCGGCGGCGACGGCGGCATCGGCGGGAACTCGTCGTTCGGCACGACGGCGCTACTCACGGCGTACGGTGGCGGCGGCGGTCGCGGCGGAGCGATCACGGCTGCCGCGGGTGGTGGTGGTGGCGGTGGCGGAACCGGCGGCGCCGGCACGACCGGATCGACGACGGGCGGTATCGGCGGTGCGCCCGGGACACCGACGGCAACCGTGAACGTCGGCGGGACGGGTGCGACGGGCACGGTCGTCGCTGCCACGGCAGGCTACGGTGAATTCGGCGGCGGCAGCGGCGGCGGCCACACGAACGTCCCCGCCAACAGCGCAGGCGGAACGAGCATCAACGGCGGTGGCGGTGGCGGTGTCGGCGGCGGCGCGACCGCTACACCGGCCCTCGTCAACGCGACGGCGGGCGGCGATACGAACGCGTGCATCGCGGCAGGTGGCAGTGGTGGCGCGGCCGGAACTTCTGGCGCGAGCCCGACGGCAGGATCGCCGGGCGCGGACGGCACCTCGCGCAAGTGCGGCCAGGGCGGTGGCGGTGGCGGCGGCACGATCACCTCGAACGTCGCCGGAGCTGCAGGCGGTGCGGGTGGTGCTGCCGGCGGTGGCGGTGGTGGTGGTGGATGCGGCACGAACACCGGCGGTGGTGGTGGCGGCGGCATCGGCGGTCGCGGTCAAGTCATCGTCTACACGTACTAGCGGATTCCTAAGATGCAATGGCGACCCGAGCTCTATTCGATCCCGAACTGCTGCCGAACGCTTGGTTCGACGTCGAGGTCGCATATCCGCTCGCGTGGTTCGATGAATCGCTCGCGGTAGTCGCCTACGAAGCGAGCATCAGCGCGCGCGCCGAGGTGCTCGGCGCTGGCGCGTCGACGGTCTCGAGCTCGGCGGCGATCGCCGGCACCGCGAACCTGGCCGCGGCCGGATCGCTCTACAACGCTTACCCGAAGACCGCGGCCGACACGGCGCAGGCGTTGGGCTACGGCACGTGGAACGGCGCGTACCTGTGGGATCAACCCGCCGGCCCGATTCCGTCGGTGTTCGGCGGTGCGTCGTCGCTGACGGTCTCCGGTGCGACGCTTGGCGTCGCCGGTTACCTGGCATCTGACACCGCGGCGAACCACACGGCGTCCGCTAACAAGCAGACCGCTGCGAACGCGGCGGACTTCGATGCTGGCACGTCGGGCGACATCCTGATCGCGGCGGTCATCAACCTCATCGACAACACCGCCGGAAACCTGTTCGTGTCGAAGGGCTCGGATGCGTTGTTGCCGTCGTGGCGACTCGGCTGCGACGTCGGCACAAACAACGGGTTCTTTTTCATCCGCGACACGCTCGGAAACATCTTCGAGGCGAACGTCACGATCCCGAGCGCGTGGTGCATCCTCGTCGGCGTTCTCGAGCGCGCGACGAGCACGCTCGTGCTCGCGGTCTACGATCCGTCTACTGGCGTCACTGTCGGCACGCCGATCACGACGACGGGGCTTGGCGATCTGTCGAAACCGACTCTGCCGATGGTCGTCGGAACCAACCCGGACACTGACTCGGGACAGAAGTTCAAGATCGCGGGCCTGTACCTCGGCACGGGCGTCGGCATCGCGAACGGGATGGCCGCGAACATCGGCACAGCCGCCACCAACCTCTACAACTACCTCAACCGCACCGTCGGCGACGCGCGCATCGTCGGATCGTCTTCGCTCCTCGCGGTCGCGGGCACCGGCACCACCGACGGCGTCGCCTCGGTTGCGGGCACCTCGACGGTCTCGGGCGTTGCCGCGTCCACCGTGGCGGCGAGCAGCTCGATCGCAGGCACGTCGTCGGTCTCGGGCGTCGCGAGCTCGACGGTGGCCGCGAGCGCATCGATCGCGGGCACGGCGACGGCCGCCGGCGTTGCTGCGTCTACCGTGGCCGCCGTTGGTTCCTGTGCGGGCACCGCTTCCCTCGCCGCGGTTGGTGCATCGCTGGCCGCCTCGTCGAGCTCGATCGCGGGAACCGGCGCGCTCGCGGCCGTCGGCGCATCGCTGGGCTCGTCGACCTGCACGATCGCCGGCACGGGCGCGTGCTCCGGCGTTGCCGCCTCGACGGTGGCAGCGGTTGGTACGTGCAGCGGCGTCGCGACGGTCAGCGCGATCGGCGCGAGCGAGGTCGACGCCGTGGTGACGATCGCGGGCACGGCAACTCTCGCCGCCGTCGCCTCGACACCGTCCGTCACGTTCGCGATCGCCGGCACGTCGACGGTCTCGCCGGTCGGTGCATCGACTGTCGCCGCAAGCGCCGCGACGGCGGGCACGGCGACGGTTGCGGCCGTGGGGGCGTCGACGGTGGCAGCGAGCTGCACGCTCGCCGGCGTCTGCACGGTCGCCGGCGCTGGCGTCTCGTCCGCGGCATCGGTCGGGGCCTGTAGCGGCACCGCATCGCTGGCCGCGGTCGGCGCATCGACCGTTGCCGCGGTCGCGACGATTGCCGGCACTTCGTCGGTCTCGGGGGCGAGCCCGATCAGCAACTCCGGCGCGGCCGCGATCGCCGGCACCTCGACCGTCGCCGCGATCGGGCAGTCGACGGCCGCGGCGTCGGCCTCGATCTCCGGCAGCTCGAGCGTGAGCGCGGTGCCGGAGGTTCACGCCGCGATCGCCGGCACGTCCACCGTCGCCGCCGTGGGAGCTGCGCTCGCGCAGTCGGCGGCCGCGATCGCCGGCTCGAGCTCGCTCGCGGCGGTTCCTGAGGTCCACGCCACGATCACCGGCACGTCGTCGCTGGCCGCGGTCGGCGTTGGAACTGCCTACGGCGCGGCATCGATTGCCGGCACGTCTGCGCTCGGCGGCATCGGCGTGTCGTCGGTGCAAGCGGTCGCCGCGATCCACGGCACGAGCTCGCTCACGGCCACGGCGAGCGCGAACCCGCTCGGATCGCTGTCCGAGATCGGTGCGCTGACGGCCTCGCTCGTCGAGCTCGGGGCTCTCACCGGGCAGCTCGGCGAGGCCGGCGGCCTTCGTGGCTCTATCGACCCGACGTAGGCGCGACAGCTAGTCTGCTCTCGTGTCAGCGCTCACGATCTACAAGGGTCGCACGTGGCAGCGGCGGCTGACCGTCGTCGACGTCAACACGGGCGCACCGACATCGATCGCCGGCGCGACCATCGAATTTCGCGTCAAGAAGCACACGAACGATCCGGATCCGCCGGTGATCGTGCTCGGCGTCGGGACCGGGATCACGATCCTCACGCAGAGCGGCGGCACGCTCGGCCAGGCCGACCTACAGGTGCTCGGCACCGACTCCGCAGTCATCCCGGAGGACGTCTACGTGGCGGCCGCGGTGGTCACGCTGAACGGTCAAACGTTGCCGCACGTCGTCGTGCCGCCGTTCAAGCTGCCGATCATGGACATTCCCTAGTCGCCGCCCAGCGGGTTGTAGGCGCTCGCCACGTTCGCCGCCATCGCGCCGCCGACCTCGCCGCGGAATTGGTCCAGGCTGATCGCACGCGAGCCGTAGCGCGTCTGCATGGTCGCCAGCGCGCGATCGACGGCGGCCTCGATGAACAGGGCCGGAGCCTGCTTCGAACTCCCTGCGTTGAGGAACTGGATGTAAGCGGCGTTGTTGGTCTCGTAGGCCGGGCCGTCCTCGAGCTTGTAGGAGACCAGCGCGGCAACACCGGCCTCGTGGTCGCCTTCGCCTGTGCCGGTTGCCGGCGCGGTGATCGACGGCACCCACGCGGCGCGCGCGAAGCCGGTAGCGACCGGCGTGCCGCCTTCCTCGGGCGACTTGCGGAGCTCGCTGTCGATCTCGAGCACCGTCGCTTTGACGATGCCCGCGACGGCGTTGCGTAGCTGGTCGCCGATCGACTTCGCCTGTCCACCCTTCGAGGCGGGCATGGCGAGCTACCTGCGCTGCGAGCGCTTGGTGGGCTGCGGTGCAGGCGGCGGAACGGTCACCGAGGGCCCGGCGCTCACCGGCGCCGTGTTGGCCACGGGATGCGAGATCGTGCCGGCAAGCCACAAGTCGAGCGCGATGCGCTCGGAGATTCCGAGGGCCTTCCAGTCCACGGCGTCGCCCGCCGCGAACTGCTTGCCCTTCGCGTTGAAGGGGTGTGCAGCGACGGCGGGCAGATCCGGATCGAAGGCGACCCGGAACACGGTCTTAGACCATGACCGAGTAGTACGTGCCGAACTTCGGATCGACGATGCAATAGCCCTGGAACAAGTCCAGGATCCACGACTGCGAACCGCCGGCGCCGATCGCCTCGCGGTCGACCTGGCGGATGCCGAAGCCGTCCGCGGCGACGCCGGTCCAGGCGATGCGCGCGAAGCCGACCGAGGTCGTCAGAGCGACCTGCGGTTGGCCGTTGACGCCCATCGTGGCGTCGTACGTCTCGCCGCCGCCGTCGTAGGTCAGCAACGCGTCGGTCGGCGCGACGATGAACGAGTTCGACGGCGAACCGTCGATGGCCGACGTGTTCTTGATCGACCACGACACCGACACGTTGAGGCCGAGCAGCGCGGAGAGCTGCGCGACGGTGGCGGTCGGCGTGTAGAGCGCCGCCTGGGTCGCGCCGCCGATCGTCAGCGCGATCTGCGCACGGATGAGCGGGTGCGTCGACAGCGCCTCGAACGCCTGGTAGCCCAGGCGGAGGTTCGTCGGCATCACGCCGTTGTTGAGCAGGAAGATCCGCTTCTCGGCGTTGATTCCGATCACCGGGTTGACCGTGGTGTCGGTCCACTTCACGCGGTTCATCGCGGTCGTGCCTTCCGAGCCCGAGTCCGAACCGGCACCGGTCACCGTGCGGTACCAGCTCGCCGACGCCCACAGCGCGGAGAAGCGGCCCTCGGTGTGGATGTTCGCCTTCATGGCGAGCGCCCGCGGGATGAGCGACGGCACATCCATGCCGTACTCGTAAC
>Ga0265334_10000857_pt1 | contig 15227 bp, 15 predicted proteins | sample 42023metaG_FD_192442 | JGI IMG/M metagenome (GOLD analysis project Ga0265334, IMG submission 192442) | Rhizosphere microbial communities from Carex aquatilis grown in University of Washington, Seatle, WA, United States - 4-20-23 metaG | ecosystem: Host-associated > Plants > Roots > Rhizosphere... | reverse complement strand
GACTTCGGCGCGCCCCCCGATCGACCTCAACCGCCTGAATACAATAGGAAACCGATGTCCGCGACGCTGGAACTCACGCAGGAACTCATGACCCGCGCCTCGGTGACGCCCGCCGATGAGGGCTGCCAGGATCTGATGGCCGGGCGGCTCTCGCGCCTGGGGTTCGAGGTCGAGCGGCTGCGCTACGGCAATGTCGAGAATCTTTGGGCACGGCGCGGGCCGCCGGGTCCGCTCCTGTGCTTCGCCGGCCACACCGACGTCGTGCCGACCGGACCGCTGGAGGAGTGGCATAGCGATCCCTTCAAGCCGACGATCCGCGACGGGCTGCTCTACGGTCGCGGCGCGGCCGACATGAAGAGCGGACTGGCCGCCATGATCACGGCTACTGAAGAGTTCGTGGATAGCGCGGCGAATCCGCGTGGCGCGCTCGCATTCCTGATCACCAGCGATGAGGAGGGCCCTTCGGTGGACGGCACGCGCCGCGTCGTCGAGATGCTCCGCGAGCGCGGTGAGCGCATCGACTGGTGCATCGTGGGTGAACCTTCGAGCGAACAGCGGATCGGCGATACCATCAAGATCGGCCGCCGCGGATCTCTGTCCGGCAGGCTCACGGTGCACGGCGTGCAGGGTCACATCGCCTATCCGCAGCTCGCCGACAACCCGCTGCACCGCTTTGCGCCGGCCCTGGCCGAGCTCGTGACCCGGGTCTGGGACCAGGGAAATGCGCATTTCGGGGCGACCAGCTTCCAGGTCTCCAACCTGAATGCCGGGACGGGTGCGCCGAATGTGATTCCGGGGGAGCTGAAGGCGCGCTTCAACCTGCGCTATTCGCCGGTCCAGTCGCTCGCGCAACTCAAGCGCAGCGTCGAGGAAATCCTGGACTGCCACCAGGTGCGCTACACGCTGGAGTGGTACCTGTCGGGCGAGCCGTTCTACACCCCTCCCGGCCCGCTGTCCGACGCCGTCAGCGCCGCGATTCGCGCGGTCACCGGGGAGGCGCCCCAGTTGTCGACCGGCGGGGGCACGTCCGACGGGCGCTTCATCGCCCCGCTCGGCGCCGCCGTGGTCGAACTCGGAGTCGTCAACGCCAGCATCCACAAGGTCAATGAGTGCGTGCGGATCGATGACATCGACCGCCTGCACGAGATGTACCTGGGCGCAATGCGCAACCTGCTCACCTGATGCGGTGAGCGGGACTCAGGCCGTACGGCGCGGCGCCAGATTGGCCCAGCCCCCAAGGGCCCCTAACCCGGCAGCGGCGATCAGCACGCACTCGGGCATCGAAGCGCCGAGAAAGGTCCAGGTCACCTTGGCACATTCGCCGGAGCCGGTCAGGACCTTGCGGATCACGTCGGTCAGCGGGAACACATCGAGCATGTAGCCCAGTGTCGCGCCGCAGACCGGCACGCTGCCCTCGGGCAGATGCTGAATCCAGATGTGGCGCATGGCGACGCCGATGGTTGCGGCCGCCGCCAGCAGGATCAGCACCCCATACACGGCCGCCCCGCGGCCACGCGGCGCATGCAGCGCGGCGAGCAGGAACACGACGCCGGCCGCGGCGATGCCGATGCGCTGGAAGATGCACAGCGGACAGGGCTCGAGGTGCAGCACGGACTGCGCGTACCAGGCGTAGCCGAGCAGGCCGGCGCAGCACAGCAGCCCGATCAGGTTCGCGGTGCGGCGTGTCATCGGGCCCGTCCGCTCAGCGTGCGTTGTCCGGAGTGAGCGCGAGCTCGCGCTCGATGTAGTCGAGCGAGGTATGGCGCACGTCCTTGCCATGCACCATGTAGATCACGTACTCGCAGATGTTCTTGGCATGATCGCCGATGCGCTCGAGCGAGCGCACCACCCACATCACGTCCAGCGCGCGGCGGATCGTGCGCGTGTCTTCCATCATGAACGTGATGCACTGGCGCTGGATGGATTCGTACTCTTCATCGACGATGCGATCCCGGCGGCAGGTCGCGAGCGCCGCGCCGGCGTCCAGCCGCGCGAACGCATCGAGCGCATCGTGCACCAGAGCCTGGACGATGCGCCCGAGGTGCTTGACCTCGCGGTAGCGGTTGGTCGGGCGTTCGACGGTCGCGAGCCGCGCGGCGATCTGGCCGATCTTCTCGCACTCATCGCCGATGCGCTCGATGTCAGTGATCGCCTTGATGGTCGCGACGATCATGCGCAGGTCGCCGGCCGCCGGTGAGCGGGTGGCGAGGATCCGGCTGCACTCCTCGTCGATCGCGACTTCCATCCCGTTGACCTGGAAGTCGGACATTGCGACCGCCCGGCCGAGTTCGCTGTCGCCCTCGACCAGCGCGGTGAGGCTGCGCACCAGCTGCTCCTCGACGAAGCCGCCCATCGCGAGCACCTTGGAGCGAACGCGCTCGAGCTCTTCGTTGTAGCGCCTCGAGGTATGGTGGGTGAGATCGGCAGCTTCCATCGGATGTCTTCGGTCGGATGCCTCTGGCCTACGGCGTCCCGGGCGTGCGCCGCTCGGCGATGAATATAGCGCATGGGCCGGCACCTAAGCGGAGCGCCGTCACAGCCGCGCAAAAAAAATCTGCGGCCATCGCGTTCAGGCTGCCTGCTGCAGCCGCTCGGGCGGGAAATGGCAGGTGAAGCTGCTGCCGCGTCCCTCCTCACTCTCGATCGACAGCTGACCGCCATGCCGCTGCAGCACGTGCTTGACGATCGCGAGGCCGAGTCCGGATCCGCCGGTCGCGCGGCTGCGCCCGGCATCGACCCGGTAGAACCGTTCGGTCAGCCGCGGTAAGTGTTCCGGCGCGATGCCGATGCCCGTGTCGGCGACCGAAAAATGCCCCCCCTGCGCATCGGTCCACCAGCGTATCTGCACCGAGCCGCCGACCGGCGTGTACTTGGCCGCGTTGTCCACCAGGTTCGCGAACGCCGAATGGATCTGCACTTCCTCGCCGAGCAGCCGTGTGGCCGACTCGGCCTGGATCTGCACCGTCGCAGGGTGAACCGGGCGCGCCAGTACGTCCTGCCGCAGCTGCGCCATCAGCGAGGCGACGTCTATCGGCTGTGACGGCGCCGACACATCGGAGGATTCCAGTCGCGAGAGCTCGAGCAGGTCCTGCACGATCCGCGTCATGCGCTGGGCCTGGCGCCGCATTTCCTGTAGCGGCCCCTGCAGCGACGGGTCGATGCCCGGCTCGTGGGCCAGGGTCTCGAGGTAGCCCGACAGCACGGTCAGCGGCGAGCGCAGCTCGTGCGAGGCGTTGGCCACGAAGTCCTTGCGCATGCCCTCCAGACGCGCCTCGCGCGTAACGTCGCGCACCAGCACCAGCAGCTGCCCGGCGCCGTAGGGCACGATCTGCAGCGACAGGTAGCAATCGCCGCCGACCGCGGAGTGCAGCACCACTGGCAGCGCGTACTGGCCCTGACGCAGATAGCGCAGGAACTCCGGGGCACGCAGCAGGTTCTCGATGCGCAGGCCTACATCGCTCTTGCCGCGCAGTCCGAGCAGGCGCGCCGCGGTGCGATTGAACCAGAGAATTTCGGCCTGGGGATTGAGCACCACCACGCCATCGGGCATCGCCGCAGTCGAGCGGCGCAGCTCGCGCAGCAGCCGCAGCAGCCGCAGCTTGTGGAACTGCTTGCGCCGGTACAGCCGCACGATGCGCGCGACCAGATCGCCCCATGGGCCCGGCAGGTCGGGCGCAAGTTCCGCCTGGTCGGTCTTGAGCCAGCGCAGCACCCGCTGCAGATTCAGCAGCTGGAGCCCGAGCAGGGCGAGCACGGCCAGCGCGAAGGCGGCCCAGGACCGGCCGAAGATCAGCATCGCGAGCAGCCCGAACAGTGCTGCCAGCGACAGTCGGACTGCGAGGTACAGCCAAGCCCGTGAGTTCATCGACGCAGCGTCAGCGGCGCGGCCCGGGCGGGCCGGCGTCCTCAGGCTTCTGGCCGCGCGGAGAAGCGGTAACCCGCACCACGCACCGTCTGCACCAGGCGGTCGTATCCGAACTCCTCTAGCGCCTTGCGCAGGCGCCGGATGTGCACGTCGATGGTGCGCTCCTCCACATAGACGTTCCCGCCCCAGACCCGGTCGAGCAGCTGCTCGCGGCTGTACACCCGCTCAGGATGGGTCATGAAGAACTCGAGCAGGCGGTATTCCGTCGGACCGAGCGTGACCGTGCGCTCGCCGATCATTACCCGATGGCCGGCTCGATCGAGGCTGAGGTCGTCAAACCTGATGACCTCGGTCTCATCCTGAGCGCCGCTGCGCCGCAGCACCGCATTGACCCGTGCGACCAGCTCGCGCGGCGAAAACGGCTTGATCATGTAGTCGTCGGCACCTCCGTCGAGCCCGGCAACCTTGTCCGCCTCCTCGGCCCGCGCGGTCAGCATGATGACGGGCAGGTCCCGCGTCTCGCGTTCGCGCTTGAGCGAGCGGGTGAGCTCCAGGCCGCTCGTATCCGGTAGCATCCAGTCGATCAGGATCAGGTCCGGGCGCCGGTCCGCCAGCGCGGCACGAGCGGCGCGGCAATCCTCCGCTTCGCGCACCTCGAAGCCGGCCCTCTTGAGCCCGAACGCGATCATCTCGCGAATGGCGCGCTCGTCCTCGACGATTAAAATCTGCTTGGAAGTCATATTCTTGCGAACCTGCGCGGGCACCTTAGAGGCCCACTGTTGCATTGTTATGACGCCAGTCACGATTCTGTCAGTTTCGTGACGATACGGCTGCAACTTCGTCTCGCAGGTAGACCGGCAGTGCCTGCTCCGCGGGAACCGCGTGGGCGAGCCCCAGGGCGGCGGCAATGGCGGCGATCTCGCGCGCGTGCGGTCGCAGCGACGGCCATATCTGCCCTGGATCGCTGCCGGGAAGCGCCCCAAGCGCCGTATGGGCCTGGAAGCCCGAGCCTGCGCCGCACCAGCGCTCGCCCTGCCAGGGTACCGGCAGGCTGACCGACGACGGCGCGCCGACCGCCTCGCGCCCAATCAGTGTGGGGATCGCGCCTGAGCATGCGAAGCTTGCCCAGTAGACCTCCCCCATCCGTGCATCCTGGCAAATGAGCGCGCGCGGAGGCGCGCCGTCGCGCCGGAACGCCTGCAGCGCGAGCGCGCCGAGGTCCGAGACGGGGAGCACCGGCAGACCCGCGGCGAACGCGAGGCCCTGTGCGACGCCGGTGGCGAGCCGCACGCCGGTGAATGCGCCTGGGCCTCGCCCGAAGGCGATCGCGTCCAGCGAGCCAAGCGCGGCACCGGACTCGGCCAGCAGCTCCCCGATCAGGCACAGGATCTGCTCGCTGGCGGCACCGCCCCGTGGCGCCTCGCGGACCTGCACCACCCCGTCGTGCCACAGCGCGGCCGAACACTGTTCGGTGGCTGTATCGAGCGCCAGCAGCTTCATGCGGGCAGCGATCGTCGCCCGTCCAGGGGCGGCGCGGCGCGCAGCGCGCGCAGCCGCGCGAGCACGGCGGGCAGTTCGTGCGTGACGGCCATCGGTGGCAGGCTCGCGCGGAACAGGCGTCCGTAGCTGCGCTCGGTGAGCCTCGGATCGCAGATCGCGACCACTCCTTCATCGGATTCACTACGGATCAGACGACCGACGCCCTGCTTGAGCGCGAGCACCGCCTCGGGCAACTGGTAGTCCATGAATGGATTGCCGCCCTGTGCCTGCAGAAACTCGATGCGGGAGCGCACCACCGGATCCTCCGGGGACGCAAACGGCAGGCGGTCGATGATGACCAGGCGCAGCGCGGGTCCTTGCACGTCGACTCCTTCCCAGAAAGTCGCGGTCCCGAGCAGGACCGCGCTGCCACTCGCGCGAAAGCGCCGCAGCAGCTGTTCGCGCGGCGCCCTGCCCTGCACCAGCAGCGGCCCCGCGTCCGGCGGGGAGCGTTCGAGTGATTGGGCCGCGGCGCGCAGCGCGCGATGACTGGTGAACAGCAGGAATGCGCCGCCGCCCGCCGCTTCGAGCAGCGCTCGTGCGCAGGCGTTCACGGCCTCGCCATAGGCCGCCTCGGTCGGCCCGGGCATTCCACGCGGCAGGTACAGCAATCCCTGGCGCGGGTAGTCGAACGGGCTCTCGAAGCGCGCGGTGGCCGCCGCTTCGAGGCCGAGGCGGGTCGCAAAGTGGCTGAAATCCTCCCCGACTGCGAGCGTGGCAGAGGTGAAGATCCACGCGCTCTGGCCGCTGCCGAGCAGCGCGCGAAACCGGGGCGCGATGTCGTAGGGCAGGAATCTCAGTACGAAGCCGCGTGCGCCGCTCGAGACAGTGCGGGCACCGGCCGGGGCTTCGGCGCCCGGAGCCGCCTCGAGTACCGCGAGCGTCTCGCGCAGCCGCTGCGCGCGCAGCGCGCAGGACTCGAGTGCCGGCGAAGGGTCCGCGGCCTGCTCCGGCAGCTGGGCGCAGCTGCACAACGCACGTTCGAGCTCGGCCAGCGCACGATGCGCTCGGCTGTCGAGATCGCGCCAAGCCAGGTGCCGTTCGGTGCCGGTGCCGAACGCGGCCCGCGCCGCCGCCAATGCCTGCTCGAGCGCCGCGAGCGCCTGCAGCCCTGCGGCCGAGCGGTCCGCGGGCAGCTCCGAGCGCAGATCTGCGAGCAGCAGCTCGACCTGGCGCCCCGAGAGCACGTGTCCGAAGAATTCACTGGCCAGGTCCGGCAGCTGATGCGCTTCATCGAGTATCACCGCATCGACGCTTGGCAGCAGTTCCGCGAAGCCGTCCTCCTTGAGTGCGAGATCGGCCAGCAGCAGGTGGTGATTGACGACGACGATATCCGCCTCGAGCGCCGCGCGCCGGGCCTGGAACACGTGGCACTGTGCATGCTGCGCACAGCGCTGACCGAGGCAGTTCTCCCGCGTCGAGGTGATCTGTGGATGCAGCGGGTGGGTATCGGGGAGTTCGGGGAGTTCGGCCAGATCGCCGGTGCGCGTGACCAGTGACCATTCGAGGATACGTGCGTGCAGGCCGTCGCCGGCGGCGCCGAACAATGCCGGTTGCAGCGTCGTGGCCGACAGCCGCTCGCGACACAGATAGTTGGATCGGCCCTTCAGCAGCGTCACGCGTGCGGGCCGCCCCAGCGCACCGGCCAGCAGCGGCAGGTCGCGATGGAACAGCTGGTCCTGCAGTGTCCGCGTACCGGTGGAGATCAGGATGCGCCGGCCGCTGCGCAATGCCGGCACCAGGTAGGCAAAGGTCTTGCCGGTACCGGTACCGGCCTCAACCAGCAGCACTGCGCGCTGCGCGAGCGCCGCCTCGACGCGCTCGGCCATCTGCAGCTGCACCGGCCGGGCGCGATAACCCGGCACTGCCCGCGCGAGCGGGCCGTCGGCAGCGAGAATGGCCGCCAGCTCCGACATATTACGTCACGGACGACACTGCGGTGCGCAAAATTCCCTCAAGCTGCAGGCGCAGCAGTATACTTTCCGAACCATTTCGAGCAGCGGCCTTAGTTAGTCTACTTGAGGATTTGTCATGGCGACCGCTCCGCACACGCTTGCCTCCCTGTCCGAAATCTCCAGAAATGTCGCGGACTGGGTGGCAGATGTCGCGGAGTTGACCCGGCCGGATCGTGTCTACTGGTGCGATGGCTCGCAGCGCGAGTTTCAACGCATTCGCGGTGAGCTCACGGCAAGTGGCGAGCTGCTCGAACTCAATCCCCGCAGCTTTCCGTCCTGCCATCTGTACCGCTCCGATCCCAGCGACGTCGCGCGCGTCGAGCATCTGACCTACATCTGCACGCGTTCCAAAGAGGACGCCGGTCCGAACAATCTGTGGATGGACCCGGATGCGGCGCGCGCCAAGATGCGCGATCTGTTCCGCGGCAGCATGCAGGGCCGCACGCTCTACGTGGTGCCCTATTGCATGGGTCCGATCGATTCCCCGTACGCGCGCTGCGGCGTGGAGATCACCGACAGCGCCTACGTGGTGCTGAACATGGCGATCATGACGCGCATGGGCCGCGCGGCCCTCGAGCGCATCGCGACCGAGGGCAGCTTCGTGCGTGGCCTGCATTCGACCGGCGACCTGCATCCGGACCGCCGCTTCATCATGCACTTTCCCGAGGACCTGTCGATCCAGAGCATTGGCTCCGGATACGGCGGCAATGCACTGCTGGGCAAGAAGTGCCACGCGCTGCGGATCGCGAGCTGGCAGGCACGGCAGGAGGGCTGGCTCGCCGAGCACATGCTGATCGTCGGCCTGACCAACCCGCAGGGCGAGACCCACTACGTGGCCGCGGCCTTTCCGTCGGCCTGCGGCAAGACCAATCTCGCAATGCTGATCCCGCCGGATTCTCTGCCGGGCTGGAAGGTGCATACGATTGGCGATGACATCGCCTGGCTGCAGCCCGGCCGAGACGGCCGCCTGTGGGCGATGAACCCGGAGTCTGGGTACTTCGGTGTGGTGCCCGGCACGAGCCCAAAGACCAATCGCAACGCCTACGAGATGATCCAGAGCGACACGCTGTATACGAACGTCGCGCTGACGGCGGACCGGGAACCGTGGTGGGAAGGACGCACCGATGGCACCCCGGTGACCGATTGGCTCGGCCGCCCCTACGACCCAAAGCACGGGCCCGCGGCGCATCCGAACTCCCGTTTCACGGTCGCCGCCACTCACAACCCGGCCTACAGCAGGGCGGCCGAGGATCCGCGTGGCGTACCCCTTTCTGCACTGATCTTCGGCGGTCGCCGGCGCTCACTCGCGCCCCTGGTCTATGAAGCGCGCAACTGGGCACACGGCGTGCTGGTGGGAGCTTCGGTCGCGTCCGAGACTACTGCCGCGGCAACCGGCACGGTCGGGGTCGTGCGCCGCGACCCGATGGCGATGAAGCCTTTCTGCGGCTACAACTTTGGCGATTACTGGTCACACTGGCTCGAGGTCGGCGCGAAACTGCGCCACCCGCCGCGCATCTTCCACGTGAACTGGTTTCGCCAGAATGCCGCCGGCAAGTTCCTGTGGCCCGGCTTCGGTGACAACCTGCGTGTGATCGCATGGATGCTGGATCGCTGCGCCGGCCGTGCGCAGGCGGCCGATACGCCGATCGGCTTCCTGCCCCAGGCCGGCGACCTCAACACCGCGGGCCTGGACATCAGCTTCGAGGCGCTCGATGAACTGACGGCCGTCCCGAAGCAGGCATGGCAGCGAGAGATGGCGGAGTTGCGCGAGTATCTCGGTGAGTACGGCACGCGCCTGCCACAAACGCTGCTGCGTGAAGTTGCCGACATCGAGCGCCGGCTGGACGCTACTGCCACGGGCTAGCAGGCGGCCCGCAGCTTCAGCCTTCTTCGCAGACGAAGCGGATCGTCAATGCTGAATCGAGCTCCGGCACGCGCCCGAGCCCGATCATCCCCTCGCCCTTGATCGGTATGCTGTCGCGCCGCACGAAGGCTTCTTCCTGGCCGTTGACCTGCACGAACGTGCCATTCGTGCTCTGGTCAGTCAGCGTGAAGCGGTTGCGTCCGAACTCGATGCGCGCGTGCAGCCTCGAGATCAGGTTGCCGCGGATCACGACGTCGTTGTCGTCCGCGCGCCCGATCGTGACCTGTGTCCGCTGCTCGTCGACGACCACCTCGCGGTCGAGCACCGACAGGCGCAGGCGCTGCGGCCGGCGCGTATCGCGCGCGGGCATCGAGATGGCCGGCAGCATGCTGGTCACGTCCTCGGTCTGCCACAGCACCTCGTAAAGCGCCACCTCGCTGCCCTGACCGCGGATCGTCGCGATATCGATCTGTCGCACCGAGGCGCGCCATTCGGGCGAAAGCCGCTCGACCGTCGCAGCGGTGGTGATGATCTGCCCCGCCTTCGCCTGGCTGGTCATTCGGTTGGCCATGTGCACGCTCGCGCCGAAGATGTCGCGGCTCTCGAGCATGACCGGGCCGAAGTGACAGCCGATGCGGATCGCGACCGGCTGGCCCTCCACGCGCAGCTCGGTATGGGCGACGATCTGCTTCTGCATCTGGCCGGCAGCGTTCAGCGCGTCGTCGGCGGTCGGAAAGCTCGACATGACCTCATCGCCAATGGTCTTGATCACGGTGCCATTGTGCTGCTCGGTCGCCTGTCGCATCACGTCGATGCAGGTGGAGATCATGTCGCGCGCGCGCAGGTCGCCCATCTCCTCGAACAGGCGGGTGGAACCGACGACGTCGGCGAACAGGATCGCGAGTTCGATGTCTTTGCCCATGCGTTCCGTATCTTAGTGGAGACAGCTATGGCGCACTGGCGAAAGACCGGGTAAGTGGATGCAAGGGAAGGATTATACGCGGTCGGTCCCGTGCCGCTATGCAGCGCACAGCGCACGGGCCTCGCGCAGCAGCGCGGCGGCGCGTGCCGCAGGTGTCACCGCGGTGCCGGACGCAGGGCCACTCTCACGGGCGCCCTCGGACAGCCACTGGCGGTAACGCCGCGCTCCAGGCTGCCCGTTCAGCAGGCCCAGCATGTGGCGCGTAATCGCCCCCAGGGGTTCACCAGCGGCCACTTCGCGCAGGGCATAGTCCTGCATCCGCTCCACCAGCACGGCCGGTGCCGGCGTGTGCCAGCCGTCCTGATAGATGCGCTCGTGCAGCTCACCGAGCACGTAGGGCCGGTGATAGGCCTCGCGGCCGAGCATGACGCCGTCAGCCCACTGCAGCGCCTGCGTCGCCTGATCCGCGGTCCGCAGTCCGCCATTGACGGCCAGCCAGAGCCATGGGAAGTCCTGCTTGAGCCGCTGCACGACATCGAAGCGCAGCGGTGGTACTTCCCGATTCTCCTTGGGCGAGAATCCGCCAAGCACCGCCCGGCGCGCATGCACGATGAATTGCCGGCAGCCGGCGGCGGCCGCCGCCGCGGTGAATGCGTGCAGCGCGGCGTACTCCGGCTCTCCGAACTGCCCAAGCTGCGCGCGCGCGCCAGGGGCGTGAATGACTCCGATTCGCATCTTGACGGTCACCGGCACGCCGACCGCCGCTCGCATCGCCGCGACACATTCGGCGACGCGCTCCGGCCGCTGCATCAGGCAGGCGCCGAACGCGCCCGAATGCACGCGATCGCTCGGACAGCCGCAGTTCAAGTTTATCTCGTCGTAACCCCATTCCTGCCCGGCCCGAGCCGCGCTGGCCAGCAGGGCCGGATCGCTGCCTCCGAGCTGCAGCGCGAGCGGGCGTTCCGCACTCGAGTAGCGCAGCAGACGGTCCCGGTCGCCATGCACGATCGCCGCAGCGGTGAGCATCTCCGTGTACAGGTGGATGCGCGGGGAAAAACCGCGCAGGAAGTACCGGCAGTGGCGGTCGGTCCAGTCCATCATCGGTGCGACCGAGATCGTGCGAGACAGTTCTTCGCTGGCGGCCTCGACGTTTCCGCCTGCTTCTACAGCGCTTTCCATTTCAGGTGTCTGTGCGGTACTGCTGCGGATTGTTGCCGAATTGCCGTTCGCCGGGGACATCAACAGCGGCAGGCGCGATGCGATCCAGCAGCGCCGGCAACTCGCGCATGTGCGTGAATACCGTGGTTCCAGGGCCGGCAAGCTTGTCGGCCGCCGTCACGCCACCCGCGTATGCGAGCACCGTCATGCCCGCAGACCTGGCCGCAGCAACACCGATGGCGCTGTCTTCGACCACTACGCAGGCCGACGGGGCAGCACCCATGTTCGCTGCAGCATGCAGAAAAATGTCGGGGGCGGGCTTGCCGCGAGCCACGTCAGTTGCACTGAAAATGCGACCTCGAAACCGCTCATAAAGACCCGTAAGCCCGAGCGTGAACTGCATCTTCTCATGGGTGCCGCTCGATGCGACACAGCACGGCAATGCGATGCGATCCAATGCGTCCACGATGCCATCGACGGGGCGAAGCGCCGACTCGAATGCGGTTCGATACAGGGGCGCAAGCTGCTCCACCCAGTCCTCCGGCAGCGCACGCCGTATATGCGCCTCCACTTCCCGACGGAAGTGAGCGTCCGAAACGCCGACAAAGCGCTCGATGACCTCCGCCTCGGTCAGATGCCACCCAAGCCGCCCGAGTACGGCGACATCGACCTTGATCGCGAGCCGCTCGGAATCGACCAGCACGCCATCGCAGTCAAAGATGACGAGTTCGAGCATCTTCACATCAGGAACGCTGGCCGCGTTCCGAAGCGTGCGGCGCCGGAGGACCAGCCGGTGCGGCGCGCTCATGCGCGGGGTTCGAAGGCTGCAATGGTCGAAAATCTCTCACGATCTGGCCGCGTATCCGCGTGCGAACGCCCTGATCCAGCGGAGTCCCGTCTATCCGGTCGAGCAATTGCTGCTCGGCGACCAGGCCGCGCCGGGCGAGCTCGCGGTTGAAGTGCAGGTCTTGTTCTCGACACGCTACGTACATGGTGATTGCGAGATCATGTGGCTCCAGGCACAGCCCGCGGACGCCCCCGGTGTCGCCGCCGGCAAGAACCACCAGGCGATGCTTCCAGCCCTTCGGCAGCGCCACGCTGAACGAGTCGATCGGATCCGCGTAGTACCCGAAACTCTCGTGAAACGGTGACAGATACCCTATCGCTCTCAGCCACTCGGCCCGAATGCCTCTGCTGCCGGCGATCAGGCCAACCGCGGCAGAATTCAGGATTTCGTCTGCGACCTCCGGGTACGTCCCGTGCAGGGACTGGCTGCCCATGACTATGAACTGCTGCTCGCCGGTGATGCGGCCGGCAGCGCGCAGCACGTGATCAACCTGGTGCTTCTTCAACGACCCGTCCCACTTGTTGCTGGGAGAGTAGCCCCGCGTACGGCGCTGACTGCCGCAGCATCACCGCCTTCTCATCGCGGCTCAGCATCGCCGCGAACAGCTCCCCGTCATCGTCGCTCCTGGCGATGGCCTGCCACTCGTCAAACGCCGGCACCCACATTCCCTGGCTCTTCCAGCGGTGCAGATTCGCGAGCACCTGTGCCCGTATCTGGCTCGGCGTGAATTGCCCCGCGATCGCCAGTGCCAGGTCCCGCTTGACTGCTTCGAGCTCCCGGTGCGAGAACCCGTCGCGCCCGATCGGCCTGAGTCCGCGTCCGCTGAGCTCCAGAGCGTCGCCCTCGCCCAGGCCCCACGCATCAAGCGTCGTTTTCGGGATCAGAACTCCGAGGGAATTGCCGATGCGTCGTAGCGGCACCTTCATGGCTGAAATTATAACTTGTTATTACAAGCGCAGCGGTGAATTTCGGCACACAAGTGGCGACCCAATGCGAGGACGCGTCCTGGAACAGGGCCTGCCGGGCATCGCCAAGTTATTGACTCGACTTGCAATTACTTGACGCTCCTGGCGGCATCAGCAGCCCAAGCGCCGCGCGGACCCGGTTCAGCCTCCCCGACGGCCGCCGGTCAGCAGTACTGGACAGGCCGAACTAAAAGGTTATCTTCGGCGCCGAACAGTCATGGTTCCCGACTCTGGAGACCTTCATGAAAGCATGTGACATTGCGGACCCCCGGCGTCGTGAAGTGCTCAAGTTGACCGGTCTCGCGGCCACCCTCGGCGTCCTCCCGCTCACGGCACGTGTGGCGATGGCCGCAGACAGCGGCAAGCTGAAGATTGGCATCATCGGCTCCGGTCATGTCGGCAGTGCGCTGGGCGGCGTCTGGGCCAAGGCCGGGAACGAAGTGATGTTCTCCTCGCGCAGTCTCGACAACGACAGGAAGCTTAGCGCCGAAGTCGGTGCGGGTGCGCAGGCCGGTACGCCGCAGGAGGCGGCTGCGTTCGGGCAGGTCCTGCTGTTCGCTGTGCCTTACAGCGCTTTTCCCGAGCTCATCAAGAGCCTGGGAAGCTCACTGAACGGCAAGGTCGTGATCAACGCGAGCAATCCGTTCCCGCAGCGCGACGGCGACATCGCCAACCAGGCGCGAGACAAGGGAGCCGGACTGTTCGACGCGCAGCTGCTGCCCGGCGCGCACGTGGTGCGGGCATTCAATGCCGTACCGGCCGCACACATGGCGAGCGCCCACGAAGCTCCCGGGAAGGTCGGTATGCCGATCGCAGGCGACGACAAGCAGGCGATTGCAGTCGCCTCGCGGCTCGTGCGGGAGATCGGCTTCGAACCCGTCGTCGTCGGTGGACTCGACATGGGTAAATACCTGATGCCGGGAACACCGCTCGCCGGCGAACATACGCCGGAAGAAGTGCGCAGCATCGCGGCCACCCTGAAGCCCTAAGCCGGACCTGGCTGCTGCCGCTGACACAGCGAGGGTTGCCGTGCCCAGCCTGCCTATTATCGGGCGCCATACCCTGAAGACACTGTTCGCCTGCCTCGTATTGGTGGCCCGCTGGTCCAGCGCGCCGGGCGCGGATGCGCCTGGCGCCGATGCACCGGGCTCTGCGCCGCCGCCGGAACTGCACATTCCCGGCGACCGTGTCGTTCCGGAGAGCCTGAGCTCCGCGCAGGATGGCACGGTCTATATCAGCAGCGTTGGTACCGGGATCATTCGCCGGGCAGCCCCGGGCAGTGATACCGCGCTGCCTTGGATCCAGCCGTTGCTGGGACCGCGTACCGCAGTGCTCGGCCTCTACGCCGATGAGCGCTCCGGGACCCTGTGGGCCTGCGCGAACACGCGCAGTCCCAGGCAGGATGCCGTGATCGGATCGCCCTCGGAGCTGCAGGCCTTCGACCTGCATTCGGGGGCGCTACGGGGCCGGTTTCCGCTGCCAACCCCGGGGGCACTGTGCAACGACATCGCTACCGGTCCTGACGGCTCGGTTTATGCGACCGACACGAACAACATGCAGGTGGTACGGCTGCGCCCGGGAGCCACGCAGCTCGAGGTCTGGAGTGCTCCGGGTGCCTTTGGCCCGACGCAGGGCAAGGTCGACGGCATCGCGGTGCTGGCCGGAACCGTCTATGTAAATACGGTCGAGACGGGTCGGCTCTACGCCGTGCCGATGGGACGCGGCGGCAATGCCGGAGCGGCAGTGCAGGTCCGGCTGCCGCGCACGCTCGATCATCCCGACGGCATGCGCAGTCACGGCAGCGACCGCATGCTGCTGGTCGAGGGCGGGACCCCGGGCCGCCTTTCGGAGGTGCGCGTCGAGGGCGGCCGCGCCAGCCTCGCAACCCTCCACGAGGGCTTTCCGGACGATGCGGTGGCCGTAACCGTAGTGGGGCCGAGCGCGTACGTGCTGGAGGCTCAATGGCGGGCGCTGGTGCCCGATGCGCAGTACAGGCCAAAGCCGTTTCACGCCACGGCGGTGAGCCTCGCAAGGCCCTGAAGCGCGGCGGATGCTAGCCGGAATAATCCTCGGCCAGCGTTTCATCGATCCGCGGCCCGGTGGACCAGGCAT
>Ga0265334_10000856_pt1 | contig 15235 bp, 12 predicted proteins | sample 42023metaG_FD_192442 | JGI IMG/M metagenome (GOLD analysis project Ga0265334, IMG submission 192442) | Rhizosphere microbial communities from Carex aquatilis grown in University of Washington, Seatle, WA, United States - 4-20-23 metaG | ecosystem: Host-associated > Plants > Roots > Rhizosphere... | reverse complement strand
GCTATCTTTCGCGAAGGGGGGCGGCTGTTTTTTGCCGCAGTTTCTGTACCGCTCGCAGTGGTTTGTTCAAAGGCTTGAGGCGTGTCGTCGTCCGCGATGCGATTCAGCCTCGATTGGGCGGTATTCGCGGCGCGCGCGGTGATCTGGCGCCGCAGCGCCATCGCAAGCATTAGTAGCGCCACCACAAAGCCGCCGACCAGCAACTGCTGTGGAAGTGCAGCCGGCGCCGATGGCCCCGCCTCGGCAAGTGCCGCCGCCATGACGGCGATCAGCACGATGAGCATTCCGCCAAAAAGTGGAAGCCAGGGGCGGAAGCGGGCGGGAAAGCGACGGCCCAGCTCGGCCCATTCCGCGTCGACGCGGTGGCGAGCGGATCCCCGGTACAGATCGTTGATGGTCTTTTCCATCATTATTCAAATTTACCCTTATTGCGTAGCCATCCTCGAAGGCCGCAAATTCCCTTGCTGCCATTTACCTCCCGGGAGGCCCAGCTTTACCAGATGGAATACCCATGAACGGCATGTTTTGGGCGACAAACGGACGCGGCGGTGTATGCTGCGATGCACAAGAGTGGTTGCCGGAAGTGGGCCGGAACGAGGTGGCCCGCCGATCCATCCACTCTGGCGCGCTGTCATCGCACATGATTTAATCGCGCCCCAACTCTCTTGGCCGCCCGCGGCCTCCGTTTGTGCCTAAAGGTGTTTCGTGAACAATGTTTTTCCGCGCATCCAGCGCCTGCCCCCTTATGTCTTCAGCATCGTCGGCGAATTGAAGAAGGCGGCCCGAGCTCGCGGCGAGGACATCATTGATTTCGGCATGGGCAATCCGGATCAGCCGACGCCGCGGCACATTGTGGACAAACTGGTCGAGGCAGTGGTGCGTGGCACTGACAGCGACTACGTCAAACCCGAGCACCACGACGAGGAAGGCACCCATACGCACCGTTACTCGGTGTCGCGGGGCATTCCGCGCCTGCGCCGTGCGATGGTGAACTGGTACCGCGCCCGCTACGACGTGCATCTCGATCCGGAGTCCGAGGTGATCGCGACGATCGGCTCGAAGGAAGGGCTCGCACACCTGGCATTCGCCACGCTTGGCCCCGGCGACACCGTGCTGGTGCCGAATCCGGCCTATCCGATCCATCCTTACGGCGCGATTCTCGCCGGCGCCGACGTGCGCCATGTACGCATGACGCCGGAAGTCGATTTCTTTGAGGAGCTGCACAAGGCGATCAAGGAAACCTGGCCGGCACCGAAGATGCTGATCCTGAATTTTCCGGGCAATCCGACGACGGCGACGGCGGATCTGGATTTCTTCCGCAAGGCGGTCGATATCTGCCGCGAGCACGGCATCTGGCTGATTCACGATCTGGCTTACGCGGACATCGTGTTCGATGGCTATACCGCGCCGAGCGTGCTGCAGATTCCCGGTGCAAAGGACGTCGCGGTGGAATTCTTCACGCTGTCCAAGAGCTACAACATGCCGGGCTGGCGCGTCGGCTTCATGTGCGGCAACCCGACGCTGGTCGCTGCGCTGGCGAAGATGAAGAGTTATCTCGACTACGGCATGTTCACGCCGATCCAGGTGGCCGCGATCGCCGCGCTGGAAGGCCCGCAGCAGTGCGTCGCCGAAATCCGCCACATGTACCAGAGCCGCCGCGATGTGCTCGTCGAAGGGCTCAACAAAGCCGGTTGGGACGTGGTCAAACCCAAGGCGACGATGTTCGTCTGGGCGCGGATTCCCGAGCACCTGCGTGCACTCGGTTCGATCGAATTCTCCAAGCGACTCCTGGAGGAAGCGAAGGTCGCGGTGTCGCCGGGCGTCGGTTTCGGCGAATATGGCGATGATCACGTTCGCTTCGCGTTGATCGAGAACGAGCACCGCACGCGGCAAGCACTGCGTGGTATCAGGAAGCTGCTGCACGAGCGGGGATGAGATCCTCCGCGGCCGTTTTTAAATGCAATCTGTCTGAATGAGCTGACGTATTCCATGACCGAACCTTTGAGAGTGGGACTGATCGGCCTGGGCACCGTAGGCCAGGGCGTCGTGCGCGTGCTGGCGCGCAACGGCGCGCAGATCGCGCGCCGCGCCGGCCGGCCGATCGAAATCGTCGCCGCGGCGACACGTGATCCGTCCAAGCCGCGCAACTGCGAGCTGAAGGGCATCAAGATCAGCGCCGATCCGTTCAGCGTGGTGCGCGCCGATGTCGATGTCGTCGTCGAATTGATCGGTGGTCTCGATCCGGCGGAACGCCTGATCGGCGAAGCGCTCGGTCGCGGCCGCCACGTCGTCACCGCCAACAAGGCGCTGCTCGCCGAGCGCGGTGTGGCTTTGTTCCAGCGCGCGCAGGCGGCCGGGTCGATTCTGGCGTTCGAGGCGGCAGTTGCCGGCGGCATCCCGATCATCAAGGTGCTGCGCGAAGGGCTCGTCGCCAATCGCGTCACCGGCATCGCCGGCATCATCAACGGCACCAGCAATTACATCCTCACGCAGATGCGCGAGCGCGAGGCCGCTTTCGCCGACGTGCTCGCGGAAGCGCAGAAGCTCGGCTACGCCGAGGCCGACCCGACCTTCGATGTCGAAGGCATCGATGCCGCGCACAAGTTGACCATCCTCGCGGCGATCGCGTTCGGCACGCCGCTCGCCAGCGGCATCGTGCGCGCGGAAGGCATTTCGCAGATTCAGGCGCAGGACATCGCGCTCGCCGGCGAGCTCGGCTATCGCATCAAGTCGCTCGGCATCGCCAAGCAGACCGGGCACGGTGTGGAACTGCGCGTGCACCCGACGCTGGTGCCCGAGGGCAAGCTGCTGGCCAAGGTAGACGGCGTGCTCAATGCGGTTCTCGTCGATGGCGACGCCATCGGCCAGACCGTGTATGTAGGGCGCGGTGCCGGCGCCGAAGCGACCGCTTCCGCCGTGATCGCCGATCTCGTCGATATCGCGCGTCTCCACGGCGCCGCCGCGCGCCACTGGGTTGCGCCGCTCGGCGTGACTGGCGCGACCGCACCGCCGCCGCTGCTGCCGATCGAAAATGTCGAGAGCGCTTACTACCTGCGTTTACGTGTCGCTGACGAGCCCGGCGTGCTGCGTGCACTGACTTCGATCCTCGCCGAAGCCGACATCAGCGTCGAAGCGATCCTGCAGAAAGAACCCAAGCCCGGCGCCGACGCGACCATCGCGATCATCACTTCCGTGGTGTCCGAAGCGCGCTTCCGCCAGGCGCTCGATCGCATGCAGCAGCTGCCGTTCCTGCGTCCCGGAACGGTGCGGCTACGCGTCGAGCATTTCGAGTAGTCCATTTCCCGAACCCTTCCCGAACCCGATTCCCGTGCCGTTCGCGGCGCGGTCGTCGAACAAAGAATAGCCACCATGACCCGCTATACCGGAATCATCGAAAACTACCGCCACCGCCTGCCGCTGGCTGTCAACGCTCGTCCAATCAGCCTCGGCGAAGGCCGCACACCGCTGATCCGGCTCGAAAACCTGCCGCGCTCGGAAGGTGTGGACGCCGAGCTGTACGTTAAATTCGAGGGCGCCAATCCGACCGGCTCGTTCAAGGATCGCGGCATGACCGTGGCCGTCACCCAGGCGGTTCACGAAGGCAGCCGCGCCATCATCTGCGCCTCCACCGGCAACACCTCCGCCGCCGCCGCCGCGTATGCCGCACGTGCTGGCATTACCGCGTTCGTGCTGATTCCCGAAGGCAAAATCGCGATGGGCAAGCTCGCGCAGGCGGTCGTGCATGGCGCCGTGGTCGTGCAGATCCGCGGCAACTTCGACGACGGCATGCGTCTGGTCAAGGAAGTCGCGCAGACCGCGCCGGTGACCATCGTCAATTCGATCAATCCGTTCCGCCTGCAAGGGCAGAAGACCGCCGCCTTCGAAATCACCGAAGCGCTCGGCCGCGCGCCGGATTTCCATTGCCTGCCCGTCGGCAACGCCGGCAACATCACCGCGCACTGGATCGGCTACTCCGAATGCGCCGGCGTCCAGACTCAGTCCTGCCTGCACTGCAACGGCCATTGCAGCTTCCTCGGCCCGGCGACGACGACCGCGCGTCCGCGCATGGTCGGCTATCAGGCCAGCGGCAGCGCACCGTTCATGCGTGGCGGACCGGTCAAGAATCCAGAAACCGTCGCCACCGCCATCCGCATCGGCGACCCGCAAAGCTGGGCACCGGCCTGGACCGTACAGAAGGAATCGAACGGCTGGTTCGACGAATGCAGTGACGGCGAAATCCTCGCGACGCAGCGCCTGCTCGCCAAGTACGAAGGCGTCTTCTGCGAACCCGCCTCCGCGACCTCGCTGGCCGGCGCATTGCGCGATCTCAAGAGCGGCAAGATTCCGGCCGGCTCCTCGATCGTCTGCACCCTCACCGGCAACGGCATGAAAGACCCGGATGTGATTCTCAAGGGTGGTGCGCCGGATTTGATTCAGGTTGATGCTGAGCGCGGTGCGGTTGAGCGGACGTTGGTGGAAAGGTTGCGCTGAGACTCCCTTTAGTGAAAGGTTTGTTTGCAAACGCGTATTCGGATTTTGTCAGGATATGGTGGTGTCATACGATCGGCCTAATTCGTTAGGTCGCAGGGAGAGTTGCAGTATAAAAATTGAGTATAGCCATCGTGTCGTCGCTGCTCTGGTCGAGTGGCTTCGCGTCGAACGCCCTCTCTTCGGATTACAGTTCGGTAAGTCAGGTAAGTCAGGTAAGTCAGGTAAGTCAGTCGTCGGTAGTGACTGCGTCTTCTGCCGAATTTCTTCGAGCGCGAAACGCAGCCTTAATGACTTCGTTCGGTTTGAAAAAATCCTTGATACCTGTGAGCATCAGAAGGCGCAGTACCAGCAATATCTTGACTCGCTGCCTAACAAAAAGGAGCCAAATTGAAAATATTCAATCTAGCCTCTTTTAGCTTTCCTCGTAGGCGGTACAAAACAAGGTTACATTCTATGAACATGGTCATGTACGCGTTACCAGGAACGTCATGAGATACCTCTTTATTTTATTAGCTGTTTTGCTGTCGAGCTGCGCACAAACGTATCACCCGGTGGAATATCAGCTTACTGATGACAGAATTTTCAACTTCGATACAACCGGCCCCGTCACCGTTTTGAATGGCCAGCACGATATTACAGCAGTGAAAATATTTGATGACAAAGTCACTTGGACTTCGTCCGATGCAGAGATATCAGAAGCGCTATCAAACCAGCTTCAGAAAGAAATAAATAAACACGGCCATACCAAGGGTGGGGAAGAAAAATTTTTAACCATCACCGTAATGAAATTCTATACAGATCGTTCAACCTTTGTATTTCACACTTCGGTTGACGTAAAGGTCGACGGTGGCAACGGTTTCGAAAAGATGCTGCATATTGAAGACGGAACAAATGGAAGTTTTGGCGGGAACATTGTGAGGTCATTTAACGGAGCAATTGCAGTGGCTGTAATACATATATTAGGTGACCAAGATGTTTTGTCTTATTTGGGAAGCTAAAGGTTGGCCAGCGTAGCGTGCGCACTGCGCACGACCGTTCCGTTATGACCCAACGGTGAACGTGCGCGCTGCGCACGCTACTGGTCAGAAATTGTAGGGTGCAATAAGCGCAGCCCATTGCACCGTTTACCACGAGTGGATGCGGGCTTCGCCTGCTGAATGCAGTGAAACTCTGAAGTTTTCCATTCCGCCCCTGTTGGGCGGGTTACTTTCTTTGCCACGCGGCAAAGAAATGTAACCAAAGAAAACGCGCCCCTGACCGCACCGACTCGCGAGAAGCCTGCGAGTCGGTGCCCTCCGCTCCTCGGCCGAGACGGGCTTCATCGACGCGACTTCCTGTCGCGACGAAGAAGGCTTCGGCTCCTGCCTCGCCCCGCGTTGCGCGCGGGCAGTTCCGCCTCGTCCTGCGGTGCTCGGCGCGGTCCGAAGGGGGTCGAAAAGCAACAGCACAAAGCAGCGCGATGCGTCGCTTTGCTTTTGATTTTCGCTTTTGACGTTGGGCCCCCTTGGGAGCGCTGAGCATCGCAGCGCGCGCAGGGGATGGCGGGCATGGATGCTCGCCAAGCACCGTCACGGCAGGAAGCCGTGTCGGTGCGGTTCCCCGAGCACGCGAGAAGCGCAAGGAACCGTGCGTAGCACGGCGCGGATATGGGGCGTGCTTTCTTTTGGCTACTTTTCTTTACACGAGTAAAGAAAAGTACGCCCGCCCAACAGGGGCGGAACAAAAGACCTCAAAGCCCCACCGCTTCAAGCAGGCGAAGCCCGCATCCACTCGCGGTAAACGGTGCAATGGGCTGCGCTTATTGCACCAGTCCAGCAGGTAAGCAACTGGGCGCGTTACTCAGTTATTCGGCGAACCCGAAGAGATACACACGCTGACGGTTGACCCCGGATCGACGATGGTTCCCGCCGCCGGTGACTGACCGCAGACGTGAAAGAGCGTCGCGGTGCTGGAGGTTTGAAAATACTGGGAGTCCACCAGGCCGGCGGTTTTCAGGGTATTGCGGGCTTGTGTGGCGGTCATTCCAGAAAGCGATGGAACGGTGGTCGCTACGGGAACCGTGCCGGGCGGGATATAGACGATATTGGCTTCCGCGGTGCAGGCCGGCTGTCCGTTGGTGGTTCCACCGGAACAGGAATTCAGAATCATGTTCCCGTATGAATCGACTGCCGTAAAAGCGGGATCGGGCATTACGTTGTCGTAAGGCACCAGCTTGTAGTTCGTGTACAAATCCCAAAGGATGGAATTCCAGGACTGGTAGGTGTGGGTTTGATAGCCGCCGCCGCGTCCCGATCCGCCGCACTTGGTCCAGGCGTAGACTTCGCCGGTGATGTTGCCACTGGCATCAAAGCCGGTGACATAGCTGGCGACGTGCACGCCGCCGCAGGATTCCCCTAGCAAAGTGGGGTAGCCTGGCGGAAGAGGTAAAGCTGTCTGTGCCTGTATAGCGGCCGGTAGCAGTAGAGCCAGAAGAGCGATTTTTTTCATTTCGTACCCCATGAGTTGCTGTGGCCCTCAGATTTACCCGCGCGGCTTTCTGCGTCAAGCCACTTTTGTGCGAATTTAGCTTCCGAGGAGTGTTTCTGAAATGCCAATTGATCCGTCCGCAGGCGCAAAAAACTCACGACGGCTGATTGCGCCCGAGTTACTGCCGGCGCTCAATCTTTTGCCGTCGTTTGATTTCAACGACGAAGTGCTTCGCGCCATACGCGCGGGCGCCAGTGTCGTCGAGGGGGTCAAGCCGCCGCCGCTGTCGCCCGCACAACAAGCCGTCGCTCGCGAGGAGCAGTTTGTGCCGGGGCCGCCAGGCGCGCCCAAGGTGCGGGTGTTGGTCTATACGCCGCCGGGGAAGGTTGTCGAGCCGCGTCCGGCTTATCTGCATATGCATGGCGGCGGATTCATGCTCGGAACGCCCGAGATTAACGATAGCTCGAATCGTACGCTCGCGACGGAACTGGACTGCGTCGTTGTCTCTGTCGATTATCGACTCGCCCCGGAGACCCGTTATCCCGGTGCCCTTGAAGACTGCTACGCCGCGTTGGTCTGGCTCCATGCGCATGCCGATCGGCTGGGGATCGATCGCAGCCACATCGCCATTGGTGGCGAGAGCGCTGGCGGCGGCCATGCCGCGGCGCTGGCGATCCTCGCGCGCAAGCGCCGCGAAGTGCCGATCTGCCTGCAGTTGCTCGATTCGCCGATGCTCGACGATCGCACTGGCAGCCATTCCGATCTCCATCCGTATTGCGGTGAATTCGTCTGGACTCCCGCGAGTAACCGCTTTGGCTGGAGCTCTCTGCTCGGCATGGAAGCGGGTGGGCCTTCAGTTCCAGCCGAAGCCGTGCCTGCGCGCGTCGCGGATTTGAGCGGCTTGCCGCCGGCTTTCATTGCCGTGGGTGCGCTCGATCTCTTTCTTGAGGAGGACCTGGAATACGCACGTCGGCTCGTGCGCGCCGGTGTGCCGACCGAGCTTCATGTCATTCCAGGCGCCTTTCACGGATTCGGGGCCGCAGGCGGCGATGCACCGCAGGTGCAAACCTGCCTGCGTCTACGCCGCGATGCACTTGCTCAGGTCTGGGCACGGCGAACCGCGGGCTGAGACGAACGGTCCTACAGGCAGCGCGACGGCTTGGGGCGGCTGAAATAGCTCAGGGGCTGCGCGACGTGAATACAGTCTCGGTTCCCGCAATCCAGTCATGCGGCGCACGTCGGCGGCTGTCGAGCTTTTGTGCAGCAAGTCCGATGACGGCGAGCGCAGCAGTAGTGAATGCGATGCCGGCACGATTGGCAATGTGCACGGCGTTCGGCAGCAGCAGCATGAAAAACGGTGTCAGCAGTGCTCCTGCCCACACCATCATGGCGGTATAACGCGCCGCGGCGACCGGCCAGCGCACGGCGGCGCCGTCGAGCCGACGCACATACAGGCGCCAGGCGCGCATGCCGACGGTCTGACCGCCATGCGTCCAGAACCAGCCGAAAAACAGCAGGCCGGCCAGAAACACCAATGCTTGCAACAGTGAACGGTGAGAGGGCAGCCCCAGCGCAAGACGGATCAGCGTCTCCCCCTCGGCGGTGATTGCCCAGATCGCGATAAAGATCAGCGCATCGTAAGTGGCCGCGGCAAAGCGTCGCCACAGCGGTGCGGGCGTGGTGAGTTCATTCATGGGGTTGATTCTGACGGGTAATGCCGGGACGTCGGCCGCGAACGGCCTGTTAGAATAATCCGCATTCAGACTGCACGTAATGGGTCGTCCCGTCCGGATGCTGCACGATCGTTGCTAGATCCGGGAAACGCCGCTTCAAGCCTATCGACGAAAGCCAGATTAATGAGCCGAATCGCGTGTTTCAAAGCCTATGACCTGCGCGGCCGCATACCGGACGAATTGAATGCCACGCTCGCTTACCGGCTTGGCGTCGCCTACGCCGAGCGCTTCCGTCCGTCCCGCATCGCCGTGGGTCGCGACGTGCGCCTGTCGAGTCCAGAACTGCTGCAGGCATTGGCGGACGGGCTGAATCACGGTGGCGCCATCGTCGAGGACATTGGCCTGTGCGGCACCGAGGAAGTGTACTTCGCGGCATTCCAGCCCGGCATCGACGGCGGCATCATGGTGACGGCTTCGCACAATCCGATCGATTACAACGGCATGAAACTCGTGCGCGGCGGCGCGCTGCCGATTTCCGGCGATTCCGGACTGCGTGATCTCGAAGCGGCGGTGGCGGCGATGAGGAGCGTGCCGTCCGGCAGCGCGGTGATGAAGTCAGTGTCCTACCGCGACGCTTATGTCCGTCATCTGCTCGGCTACGTCGATGTGAACGCGCTGAGGCCACTAAAGCTGGTGGTCAATGCCGGCAATGGCGGCGCTGGACTGATGATCGATGCGTTAGCGCCGCACCTGCCCTTGGATTTCGTGCGCGTGAACCATGAACCGGACGGAACGTTCCCGAACGGTATTCCGAATCCGCTACTGCCGGAAAACCGCGCCGCGACGGCGCAGGCGGTCGTTGCCAGCGGCGCCGATTTCGGCGTTGCCTGGGATGGCGATTTTGATCGTTGTTTCTTTTTCGACGAGTCCGGCATTTTCATCGAAGGCTATTACCTTGTCGGCCTGCTGGCGGAAGCGATGCTGGTGCGGGCGCCGGGCGCGAAGATCATTCACGATCCGCGACTCACCTGGAACACCATCGACGTGGTGACCGCGGCCGGCGGTGTGCCGGTGCAGTCGAAAACCGGCCATGCGTTCATCAAGGAGCGCATGCGCGCCGAGAACGCGGTCTACGGCGGCGAGATGAGCGCGCATCATTATTTCCGCGACTTCGCCTATTGCGATAACGGCACGATTCCGTGGCTGCTGGTGGCGTCGCTGGTGAGCGCGCAGGGGATTCCGCTGTCGAAGCTGGTCGGCGAGCGCCAGCGCCGGTTTCCGGCCAGCGGCGAGATCAACCGCCGCGTCATCGATATTCCGACGACGCTGGCACGCATCGAGACGCGCTACGCGACGGCGGCGGCGAAAGTCGAACATGTGGACGGTCTCAGTGTCGAATTCGACGACTGGCGTTTCAACCTGCGCGGTTCCAATACCGAACCGGTGATCCGCCTTAACGTCGAAAGCCGCGGCAATGAGACGCTGATGCACACTAAAACCGAAGAGCTGCTGAAACTGATCGGGGATGACCGCTGATGATTGTTCCATGCCTGCTCGCCGGAGGTTCCGGCACCCGCTTGTGGCCGCTGTCCCGCGAGTCCTATCCGAAGCAGTTCCTGAAACTGCTCGACGATCGTACGCTGTTGCAGTCCACCGCATTGCGCGCGAAGGCGGTGGAAGGCGCGGTGGCACCCATCGTCATTTGTGGCGAGGGGCACCGCTTCATTGTCGCCGAACAGCTGCGGGAAATCGGTGTCGAGGGCGCGACCATCGTGCTTGAGCCGGAGGGCCGCAATACGGCGCCGGCAATCGCGATTGCCGCGCTGCAAGTGCAGCAATTGCATGGTAACAACGCATTGCTGTTCGTGATGGCGGCCGACCACGCGGTCGCCGATCTCGATGCCTTCGTCGCCGCGTCGAAGCTGGCGGCGCAGACCGCGAGTGCCGGGCGTCTGACGGTATTCGGGATCAAGCCGACACGGCCGGAAACCGGCTATGGCTATATCCGCCGCGGCGCGGCGCTGCCGGGTGTTGGTTTCGAGGTCGCGGCGTTCGTCGAAAAGCCGGACGCCGATACGGCCGCCCGCTTCGTCGCATCGAAGGAATACGACTGGAATGGCGGGCTGTTCATGTTTCCGGTCGGCGTGCTGCTGGAGGAACTCACGCGGCTGGAGCCGGAAATGCTGGCTGCCTGCGAAAAGGCATTGGCGAAAGCTCGGCGCGATCTTGATTTCGTCCGCCTCGACGCGGAATCCTTCCGCGGTGCGCGCTCGGATTCGATCGACTACGCGGTGATGGAAAAAACCCGCCGCGCCGCGCTGGTACCGATGGACTGTGGCTGGGATGACGTTGGCTCGTGGAAGTACCTCGAAAACCTTCCGCAAGACGCGCGCGGCAATGTGCTGCGCGGCGATGTCATCAGCGAGGATTGCGACAACATTCTGGTGCAGGCGGAAGGACGGCTCGTCGCCACCGTTGGCCTGCGCGATACGGTTGTCGTCGAAACCGCCGATGCCGTGCTGGTCGGCCATCGTGATCGCGTGCAAGACGTCAAGCGCATCGTCGCGCGTCTGAAGAAGGAGAAACGCAGCCAGGCCGAATTTCACGCCGAGGTGCTGCGGCCCTGGGGCAGTTACGAAACGGTTGCCGACGGTTCGCGCTTCCAGGTCAAGCGCATCGTGGTCAAGCCTGGGCAGAAGCTCAGCTTGCAGATGCATCACCATCGCGCCGAGCACTGGGTCGTCGTCAGCGGCACCGCCAAGGTCACCTGCGGCGATCGCACCTTCCTGGTTTCGGAAAACGAATCGACTTACATCCCGCTGGGTTCTTCCCATCGCCTCGAAAATCCGGGAAAAGTGCCGCTACATCTGATCGAAGTGCAGTCCGGGTCCTACCTGGGCGAGGATGACATCGTGCGCTTCGACGATGTCTATGGGCGGGTCGAGGCGCAGGCCAAAAAATAGGCCCACGATTGCCCGGATCAATAAGACCGTTCCAGCGGCAAATCGCGGAACTGCTTGCGTAAAGTTTTACCCCCCTCAGCCGTAAACCAACTCGCAGTACCGATTTATTAAAGTCGGACGCATTGGCGTTCACGGCTATCTGTCGCCGGAATCGCGCTGCTTTCAGAGCCTCAAGCATGGCGATGACAACCTTGTCAGCGGCTGCTGGACGGGCAGTCAGGAGAAGAAGTGGATGTGCAAGCAACAGGCATGGAACTGTGGATCGCACTGTGAAGGTCATTTCCAAATGATCGGAACCAGTCGTCCGCTTGCTGCTACGCAAACTTATATCCACATCCGGCGAGTAGGTTATGCAGTCTGAATACGTGCCGGTCCCGACTCAAATCGACGTCAGCCTTCGTACGAAGGGCGAAGACTTGCCTATCCGGATTCGAATCGGCGCCGCCTTTGGTTTTATGGCGCTGCTGCTGATCATCGAGATGGTGATCGCGAGCTTCGAGATGTCGAAGATCCAGAAGAACTTCGAAAACGTCGTTCTGGACAAGAATGCGACCGTCGCGGCTGCCAACGACATGGCCAGCGGCATCCGCAACATCGGCCTGGGGGAACGGACGCTCGCGCTTTCGGTCGACGACGATACCATTCAGTTGATGCTGAATCAGATCGACGACAACGAGAAAAAATATGACGCCGCGGAAGCGAAGCTGAAAGACCGCGTGGCATCGGACGACAAGGGTAAAGAACTGCTCGAACAGATCGGCAAGACCAGGGAAAAGATCAGACCGATGGAAGACGCGCTGATCAAACTTGGCGCTTCGAAAGCGCAGGATAAGTATCACCAGGCGCTCGCGCAGATTCTCATGCTGCTGCCGGTCGAAGCGCAATGGCTGAAGAGTGTCAATGACGAAATCGACTATGAGTCGACGATCGCCCATGAGGCCATGGAAGTGTCGGCTAGTAGTTATGCGACGGCGCGACTGCTCATGATCGTGCTCGGCGTGCTCGCGGTTTTTCTGACCTGGTTCGCTGCTCGCCGGATCGGTCACAGCATTGTTGCACCGGTGCGGCTTGCCGCGCACGTTGCGGATTCGATCGCTAAAGGCGTGCTCGATGTACATATCGACTCGTCGGCGCAGAGCGAACTTGGACAGATGCTGCGCTCAATGAGTGCAATGCAACGTGAATTGCAACGGCTCGCTGCAGCTCAGAACACAATGGTGGACCAGCACGAAGCCGGCCACCTCAGCTACCGTATCCGTGCTACCGACTTTCCGGGCGCGTACGGTGAAATGGCGGGACGTGTCAACGATCTCGTCGCGACGCCCATTGCGGTTACGATGCGGCTGGTCGAAGTGGTCAGCGCTTACGCACGCGGAGATTTCTCCGTCGACATGGACCGTCTCAAGGGCGAAGCGGCTGTCGTCACCGAAGGCATCGATGGTGTGAAGGCCAGCTTTCTGGCGATCAACGGCGAAATTCTGAAGCTGGTCGAAGCCGCCGCACGCGGCGATTTCAGCGCCCGCGGCGATGGCGCGCGCTTCTCGAACGATTTCCGCAGGATGATCGACGGACTTAATCGGTTGATGGAAGTCAGCGATCACGGCCTCGGCGAAGTATCGAGAGTCCTGGCGCTGGTTTCCAAAGGCGATCTCACGTCGACGATGGAGGGCGATTATTCGGGCGCCTTTGCCGATCTCAAGAATCACGTGAACATGACCATCGAGCAACTGATCCGCATCGTCAATGAAATTGGCGACGCGACGGCGGCGATCAACCAGGTTGCGCGGGAAATGACGAGCGCCACTTCATCGATGTCAACACGTACGGAATCGCAGGCGGCGAGCCTTGAGGAAACCGCTTCCAGCATGGAAGAGATGACGGCGACGGTCAAAGCCAATGCGGACAATGCCAGGCAGGCGAGCCAGGTCGCTCAGAAATCCTCCGATGTCGCGGCAAAGGGCAGCGTGGCGGTGAATGAAGTCGTGAGAACGATGGATTCCATCGCCGACAGCTCCAAGAAAATCGTCGATATCATCGGCGCCATCGACGGTATCGCGTTCCAGACCAACATTCTCGCGCTCAATGCCGCCGTCGAGGCGGCACGCGCCGGCGAACAGGGCCGGGGTTTCGGAGTCGTCGCCTCGGAAGTCAGGCAGCTTGCCCATCGCAGTGCCGCGGCCGCCAAGGAAATCCGCATTCTCATCCAGGATTCGGCCGAGCGGGTCATGGAAGGTTCGCGGCTGGTCGGTGTCGCCGGCAAAACCATGGGCGAAGTGGGGGCAGAAGTTGGCCGCGTCACCACGATCATCAGCCAGATCGCCACCGCTTCGGCCGAGCAGTCGTCCGGAATCGATCAGGTGAACATGACCGTGACGCAAATGGATCAGGCGACCCAGCAGAATGCGGCGATGGTCGAAGAGGTTTCCGCGTCAGCCAAGCTTATGGAAGATCAATCGAAAGTGCTGGCACGTTCGTTTGCGGTGTTTCGCCTGCCAGGCGGTCACAAGGGAAGAGGCGACAACTCACAGCGTCCGCGGCAAGCTTCCGATGTATCGGGACCGGCGTCGCCGCCACGGGGATTCTCCGGTCCCCGGCGCAAGCGATCCGCAGTCCCCGCTTCCGGATCTTAATAGCAGTTCCCGGGAACGATTCCCAGCGCAGCCCCTCGCGGAAAATCCGCCAAGTTTGACGTGGGACATTGATCTGCATCAATAACCTCGTCAGCGCATCGCACGATACTGTTTCCCAGAGCGGTCTAACGCCGCCGGTAAGAGGGGAATGGCCAATGATGCATTTAAAACACTCCGATATTGAATTGATTCCGCTGATTTGTCCCGCTTGTGAAGCGGAAGTCGATGCTGCCGATGGTGAATGCGTTGAAGGTAACTTGGTGCGCTGTGAACACTGCGGCATCGAGGCGGCATTGACGCGCGAATGGGACGAGCGCATAGATACATACCACTGGATTCTGATTGACCTGGAAATGGAGGATGACGATGAACGCCGCTGAATCATCGAGAAGGGAAGTGTCCGGCTCTGCGCTGGTGCTGGTGGCCGATCACGCGCGCGTCCGCCTGTTCGCGGTGCCGGTGCCGGGTGCACCACTGCAAGAGATCGAGGATTTGGTGAATCCATCGGCGCGCCAGCACGAGGGCGATATTGTCAGCGATCGTTCCGGTCATCTCGACAAGGGACAGCACGGCGGCAGCTCCGCCGGTTCCGAAGACGGCGCCAAGAAGCATCAGGCAGACCAGTTCGCCAAGCGCGCAGGTGATCGTTTGACGGCTTTGCTGGCCACTGGAGCGTACCGGCGCATCTGTCTGGTCGCGGAGCCTGGCTTCCTCGGCCTGCTGCGTCCGCATCTGAGCACCGCCGCGCAGCGGGCAGTGGTTTCTGAGATCGCTAAGTCAATGGCGGGCAAGCCGACCGCGGAAATACGCTCGATCCTGCCGAAGAGCGTTTGACGACCGGCCCGCGCCTCCGAGCCCGCTGCCCGATCGTGGACGGCGGGCTTTATCATCCGTGGCGCGCCGTATTGTTTTACGATAGCCGCCGATGAACGCCCCCGCGCCCAAACAGCCGCCGCATTCGATGGAGGCGGAACAGTCCGTCCTCGGCGGGCTGCTGCTCGACAATGAAGCC
>Ga0265334_10000855_pt1 | contig 15247 bp, 12 predicted proteins | sample 42023metaG_FD_192442 | JGI IMG/M metagenome (GOLD analysis project Ga0265334, IMG submission 192442) | Rhizosphere microbial communities from Carex aquatilis grown in University of Washington, Seatle, WA, United States - 4-20-23 metaG | ecosystem: Host-associated > Plants > Roots > Rhizosphere... | reverse complement strand
TCCGGGCGCGCTCAAGGTGCCCTTCTTCCATAACAATGACGATTACGACGAGGTGATCTTCTATCACGCAGGCGATTTCTTCAGCCGCGACAACATCAAGCCGGGCATGATCACTTTCCACCCCTGCGGGTTCACCCATGGTCCCCATCCCAAGGCGCTGGAAGCGGCCCTGAAACCGCGCAAACCCGCGACCGACGAGATCGCGGTGATGATCGACGCCCGCGACGGGCTGGAGGTTGGTCCGGCAGCGGAAGCCGTCGAGTGGCAGGGCTATGCGGCAAGCTGGACAGGCGGATGAAGCTCGCCTCGCTGAAGGGGGGCCGCGACGGCCGGCTGGCCGTGGTTTCGCGCGATCTTGCGCGCGCGGTTGCCGTGCCCGACATCGCGCCCACGCTGCAATCCGCGCTCGACCGGTGGTCCGAAGCGGCGCCGCAACTTGCGGCGCGCGCGGCGGAACTGGAAGAAGGGCGCGCCGCCGGTGCATTCGCGTTCGATTCCCGCGCCTCAGCGGCGCCGCTCCCCCGAGCCTATCAATGGGCCGACGGAAGCGCCTATGTGGTCCATGTGGAGCTTGTGCGGCGGGCACGCGGGGCCGAATTGCCGCCTTCGTTCTGGACCGACCCGCTGATCTATCAGGGCGGATCGAGCAATTTCCTGGGGCCCACCGGACCCATTCCGGTCGCCGATGAAGCCTGGGGTATCGATTTCGAGTCGGAGATCGCGGTCATCACGGACGACGTGCCGATGGGTGTTTCCGCCGATGATGCCGGCGGCCACATCAAGCTGCTCATGCTCGCCAACGATGTCTCGTTGCGCAATTTGATACCGGCGGAACTCGCCAAGGGTTTCGGTTTTTTCCAAGGCAAGGCCTGGACGTCCTTCTCGCCTATCGCCGCAACGCCGGACGAGCTTGGCTCCGCGTGGGACGGGCGATCGGTCAACCTGTCCCTGCGAACGGCGCTGAATGGCGTGCTGTTCGGCCGGCCCAATGCCCGAGAAGGGATGGTGTTCAATTTTCCACACCTGATCGCGCACGCAGCCAGAACGCGGCCATTGGTGGCCGGCACCATCATCGGCTCAGGCACCGTCGCCAACGCGGACAGGAGCATGGGTTCATCCTGTATCGCCGAGCGGCGCGCCATCGAGACCATTGAACAGGGTGCGCCGGAAACCCCGTTCCTCGCATTCGGCGATACGGTCAGGATCGAGATGCTGGACCAAACCGGCCGCTCGATTTTCGGCGCCATCGAGCAGACGGTCAGCCCCTATTGCGGATAAAGCCTATTCCGCCGGAACCAGCGTGTGGTTGTGGCCGTGGTGGACAATTCCCTTCCGCAACAATGCCCGGTGCAGCGCGCCGGCCATCGCGATCAGCAACCGCCGCAGCGGCGAATATTGCTCGAAATGCGAGGCAAATTCCCGGTTGATCTCCGCAGGGCGCCAATAGCTTGCGCGCCATTCGCCGAATGCCTCGCGCAACGTTTCTTCCTGCTTCGGACTCACAGCCAGGAACGAGCAGTCGCAGAGGGCGTCGATCTGCACGCCGTCGGGATGGAAGTGGAATCTATGCCGGCTGGGAATGTGATGGAGCGACCCGTGCGTGAATTCGAAATGCTCCGGGCTGACGCGCAGAGCGGAAATCATCGGGCTGACATCCAGATACGTCATTGAGAACCTCCATTACGAATTGCCAGCTTCCCTCGCCTCACATACGGGCATCGCGATCAACTTTCCGGCCCGGTCAGTCCCCGAGCAAGCCGATGCATCCTTTAGACATTCGCCTCTGAAACTGGCGTTCGGAACAACGCATGTTCGGGGGTGAAGTTCCAAGCCGGCAGAACAAGAGAACGGGACGATAATCTTGATTTCGGCAGATGCGGCGAACGGGCGGCAGCCCGGAATACGCCTTGCTTCAGATCAATGTGGGCGAAGGCCGGCGGCTCTAGATGAGATGGCGCATTTTCCTGCGGAGATTTGGCGTTTGTTCTGCGGATACCATATAGGGGTATCTGCATCAGTCAGCCCGAGATCGGCCCCGAGACCTGGATGGATCACAGCCTCCACCGCCCTCATCACAATTGCCCTGGGCATGGGGAAACGCCCGCGCCCGCGCCGCAGGCCCAACCCGCCGAGCGTGTGCGCTGGACCTGCCCGATGCATCCGGAGATTGTCCGCGACGCCCCGGGAAACTGTCCCATTTGCGGCATGGCGCTGGAGCCGTTGGTGGCAACCGCCGCGCCGATCAAGAATGCCGAACTCGCTGACATGACGCGCCGATTTTGGGTCGGCCTGGTTCTGGCGGTCCCCGTGCTGGCACTGGAAATGGGCGGCGAACTGCTCGGCTTGCGGCCGCTTCTGGGCGATAGCCTGACCAACTGGCTGGAGTTCACGTTCGCGACACCGGTCGTTCTGTGGTGCGGCTGGCCGTTTCTCGTGCGAGGCGCACAATCATTGGTTAGCCGCCACCTCAACATGTTCACGCTGATTGCGATGGGGACGGGAGTAGCCTGGACCTACAGCGTGATCGCCACATTCGCACCTGAGGTTTTCCCTGCCGCTTTCCGAAGCGGCATGGGCGCGGTACCCGTCTATTTCGAAGCGGCCGCGACCATCACGGTCCTGGTGTTGCTCGGACAGATGCTGGAGCTGAAGGCGCGCGAGACGACGAGTGGGGCCATTCGCGCCCTGCTCAATCTTGCCCCCAAGCGCGCCCGCCGCATCGGGCCCGACGGTACGGAAGAAGAAGTTCCACTCGAAGTCGTGCAGCTTGGCGACCACTTGCGAGTACGGCCCGGCGAGTCCGTTCCGGTGGATGGCGAAGTGCTGGAAGGCCGCTCCGCGGTCGATGAATCGATGCTGACGGGCGAAGCCATGCCGGTGACCAAGGAACCCGGCTCGCGCGTCATCGGCGGCACCATGAATCAGAGCGGCAGTTTCGTGCTCCGCGCCGACAAAATCGGCCACGACACCATGCTCGCACGGATCGTGCAGATGGTTGGAGACGCGCAGAGAAGCCGGGCTCCGATTCAAGGGCTGGCCGATCAGGTATCGGGCTGGTTCGTGCCGGCGGTCATTTTAGCTGCCGTGCTCGCATTCGCGGCGTGGTCGGTTTATGGGCCGGAGCCGCGCATGGCGTTCGGGCTTCTGGCCGCGGTTTCCGTGCTGATTATCGCGTGCCCCTGCGCGCTTGGGCTCGCCACGCCGATGTCCATCATGGTGGGCGTCGGGCGGGGAGCCGGAGCCGGCATTCTGATCAAGAATGCCGAGGCGCTGGAACGGATGGAGAAAATCGACACGCTGCTGGTCGATAAGACGGGAACGCTCACCGAAGGAAAACCTAGGGTTGTCTCCATTGTTCCCGGCACCGGATGGCAGGCGGACGATGTCCTGCGCCTCGCGGCGAGCCTGGAGCAGGCAAGCGAGCATCCTCTGGCGAATGCCATCGTCGCGGAAGCGAAGGCGCGCCGAATCCCCCTCACCGCGCCGTCGGAATTCGACTCGCCGCCCGGCAGAGGTGCGATCGGCCGGGTGGACGACCGCCGCGTCATCGTCGGAAACGCGGCTTTCCTCAATGAAAGCGGCGTCTCAGCCGATGCGCTGGCCGGAAGCGCGGAAACCTTGCGCGGCGACGGCGCCACCGTCGTCTTCGTTGCCTTGGACGGCACGCCCGCGGGCTTGATCGCCGTCGCCGATCCCCTGAAGGCGAACACGCCGGAAGCAATTCAGGGCCTGAAGGCACTGGGCATAACCGTCATCATGCTGACGGGAGATCACCGGGCCACGGCGGAAGCGGTTGCCCGCCGTCTGGGCTTGTCGGGCGTCGAGGCTGAAGTTCTACCCGCCGAAAAGCATAGCGCCGTCACACGATTGCGGGCGCAGGGCCGCATCGTCGCGATGGCTGGCGACGGGGTGAACGATGCCCCCGCGCTTGCCGCCGCGGATGTCGGGATCGCCATGGGCACCGGCACCGATGTCGCAATGGAAAGCGCGGGCCTGACCCTGGTGATGGGCGACCTTAAGGGCATTCTGCGCGCACGGCGTCTCAGCCATGCCGTGATGCGGAACATCCGGCAGAATCTGTTCTTTGCCTTCATTTACAACGCGGCAGGCATTCCGATTGCGGCCGGAGCGCTTTATCCGGTCTTCGGACTCTTGCTGTCGCCCATGATCGCGGCAGCCGCCATGTCGGCGAGTTCCGTGTCGGTAATTGCCAACGCGCTCAGGCTGAAACTGACGGAAATCTGACGAACGCTTAAAACAGCGCGTTGCTTACAGCGCGTTACTTAATGCGCGTGATCGTCAATGCCCGGGGTCCGAGCGTGACACTGAAACTGCGGCCCGTGCTGTTGCGCACGTTGGCGGCCGTCGAAACAGCGCGGCGATATTCCGGGCTCTTGCTCGAGTCGATGCCCGATACCCGCACGCTCTTGCCTTTGTTCAATGCTTCGAGCTTCAATCTCAACTTCGTCTTTTCTTTCATCGGTTCCCCCTCCGTGGTTTGGGGCGGCTTTGTGTACGAGTTTTTGTTCAATTACAAGCGTTCACCCGCTAGGGCTGTCGAAAGGTCGCACTACACGTCTTTTATCAGTCTTGTAATAGGCCTTGTAATACATCGCCTGTCAGATTGATACGGCACTATAGTAAAAATACGTTGCGGTCAAAGTTCATGGGCGCGAATACAAGCGGCCACATGATCGCGGCCCCCGGCCGGATTCGGGGTGCCGATGGCCTCCAGAAGCGGAACCGTGGAGCGGCACGCCTCGATCGCATAGGCGCAGCGCGGGTGGAAAGGACAGCCGGAAGGCGGTGAAACCGGGCTAGGCGCCTCGCCACGCACGGGCGCGCCCGTATGGCGCCTTTCCGGATCGGGAACCGGGATCGCCTCCATCAGCGCTCGTGTGTAGGGGTGCACGGGACGGGCAAAAACCTCCTCCGCAGGGCCCATTTCGACGATTCGGCCGAGATACATGATCGCGATGGTATCGCTGATGTGCTCGACAACCGAAAGATCGTGGCTGATGAAAACGTAGGCAAGGTTCCGTTCACGTTGTAGCCGCACCATGAGGTTCAGCACCTGACTGCGGACGGAAACGTCAAGCGCCGATACCGGCTCATCCGCGATGACGAGCTTGGGATCAAGCGCAAGCGCGCGCGCAATACCGATGCGCTGGCGCTGCCCGCCGGAGAATTCGTGCGGATAGCGGTCGAGCATTTCGCCGGTAAGTCCTACGGTTTCGAGAAGAGACCGCACCTTTTCGATCTGCTCCGCCTTGCTGCCGATGCGGTGAACCAACAATGGTTCGCGCACAATCTCGCCCACGGTCATGCGCGGATTGAGCGACGAATAGGGATCCTGGAAAATCGCCTGTATATCGCGCCTCAGCCTGAACAATTCCGCGCCCTTGGCGTGAGCAAGGTCCGCGCCTTCGAAGAAGACGCGGCCCGCGGTCGGTTCCTCCAGGCGCATAATGGTGCGGCCAAGCGTCGATTTCCCGCAGCCCGATTCACCGACCAGGCCCAGCGTCTGGCCCTGCATCACACTGAGGTTGACGCCATCGACGGCGCGAACGTCGCCGATCTTCGCGCCGAAGACGCCGCCCCGGACGGGGTAGTACTTTTTGAGGCCCTCGACGGCGAGGAGCGGCGCGGGGCCGTTTGCGCTCACAGCTCTTCCCCAGGCACCGGGTAGTGGCAGGCCACGAGCCCATTTTCGAAGTGCCGAAGCGGTGGATCGTCGTTCCAGCAGCGCTGTTGCTGGTCGTCGCTGAGGCGCCTGCGTTTCCAGCAGCGCTCCGCGAACCGGCAGAATCGCGGCGGATTGAGAAGCGACGGCACCACGCCCTCTATGGTCGGCAATTCGGCTTTTTTGACTTGGCCCTTTTGCGGCAGGCTGCGGAGCAATCCCTTCGTGTAGGGATGGCGGCTGCGCTTGAAAATATCCATGACGTGGCCCTGCTCCACCACGCGGCCGGCATACATCACGGCGACTTCGTCGCACATCTCGGCCACCACGCCCATGTCGTGCGTGATGAACAGGACGGCCGCGCCGGTCCGCTTTTGCAGCTCGCGGATGAGGTGCAGAATCTGGGCCTGAATGGTGACATCGAGCGCGGTCGTCGGCTCGTCCGCGATGAGAAGCTGCGGCTCGGTCAGGAGCGCCATTGCGATCATCACGCGTTGTTTCATGCCGCCGGAGAGCTCGTGCGGATAATTCGAAAGGCGCGAGCCGGGATCGGCAATTCCGACGGTCGTCAGCATTTCGATCGAGCGCTCGCGGGCGGCCTTGCGGTCCATTTTGAAGCGCAGGTGCAAGACCTCACCCATCTGCCTTTCGATGGTGAACACGGGGTTCAGCGAGGTCATCGGGTCCTGGAAGATCATTGCGATCTCCTTGCCGCGAATCTTCGGCAGGTCGTCGCGTGGGAGCTTGAGCAGATCGACGCCCCTGAAGCGGATTTCGCCACCCATGATGCGGCCCGGCGGATGCGGAACGAGTCGCAGAATCGAGGTCGCCGTCACGCTTTTGCCACAGCCCGATTCGCCCACAAGGCCAAGAGTCCTGCCCTTGTCGATGCTGAACGAGACGCCATCGACGGCGCGCACCAAGCCCGCCTCGGTGTCGAAGCCCACTTTCAGATCGTCGATTTCGAGAAGCGCCAAATCGAAAGCCTTGGAAATGCGAGTTACTGGAATTTCTTGCGGATGCCGTAGAAGTCCTTGTCGATGTCCTTATCGAGCGGATAGGGCTTGTTGTCGCGCATGGCCTCGGCCAATGCGGCCTTCCTGGCGGGATCGATCCAGTACACCATCCAATCGGACAGCGCCTGGGTGCGCTTGGGAAGATAGAACTCCGGAAACTGAAGATAATCCCAATAGGCGAGTCTCACATAGGGCGAAGTCCAGAACGGAATGTAGAACGCTTCGTCGTGCACGATCTGGTCGATGCGCCACATCGCTTTTTTACGTTCCTCCGCGTCGAGGCTCTTTTCATAGACCTCTATCAGACCATCGACCTCTTTTGTCCCGAAACCCCAAAAATCATTGTTGTTGCGGGAGTTCTTGAAGTCCGTATGGAGGAATTGCCGCGGATCGGGATAAAAGCTGGCGCCCCAGCCTTCCAGGACCATTTCGAATTTGCGTTCAAGGCCGCGCTCGAAGGCGGTCGACGACTCCAGCAGCTGAAGCCGCATGTCGACCCCGGCCCGGCGGAAATCCTGCTGCAGCACGGTCAGGTGCGGCTCCAGCCCCTTCGAGCCATAGATCAGTGTGAAGCCGGCCTTCTCTCCGCGATTGTTGACCAGAATGTCGTCGGTATCGGTGCGCGTGAACAGAAGCCCATAGGCGACGTTGCGAATTTGCCCCAGGAAACTCGTGTCGTAGAGGCCTTTGGGGCGGCGATAGCCGGCGCGCTCAAGATATTCCCGCGCTTTAACAGGATCGAAGGGATAGTTCTTGATATTGGGGTTGGCGAACTCGGTGCCTTCGAAAAACGAATTGGTGCGGTAATATTCGTTGTACATGAGGCTGCGATTCAGCCGGTCAAAATCCACCAGATGCTGCATGGCGAGGCGGAAATTGCGATCCGCGAAAATGGGCGCCTCGAGGTTCATCTGCATGCCCAACGGGCCGGTAGGGGTATCGACGAACACGCGGGCGCGCTTGATCCAGCCATTTGTCACGGCGGGGAAGTTGTAACCCTCGTTCCAGGTTTTTGCCGTACCTTCGACATGGATGTCGACTTCTCCCAGCCGGAGAAAATCGAGCGCCCGCTCGCTCGGAATAACCCTGAGATGTATCGTGTCGAAATTGTACAGACCTTTGAAATAGCGCTTCTTATCGCCCCACCAGGTCGGAATGCGCTTGAAGGTCACCGATTCGCCCCGAACGACATCGGAAACCGCGTAGGGGCCTATCGCGATCTGCCACTCATTGTTGGTGCGCGTGACCCAGGTATCGTCCAGCTTCGTCGCGTGGGCCGGTGTCGGCCATATGCTGCCATAGTCGTAGAGAGGCCGCCAGCTCGGCCGGGTGCCGACGATTCTGAGTGTGTAATCGTCGATTTTGTCGACCGAGGCGAAGTATTCCTTCGCGTAGGTATTCTGGAACGGATCGACGATGAATTTCGACTGCCACATCTTCCAGCTGAAGACGAAATCATCGGCGGTAATCGGATGCCCGTCGGAAAACCGCGCATCCGGATCGAGCTTGAAATAAATGGTTTTCTGATCCTTCTGTATGGACCAGTGCGTGGCAAGCATCGGAATGAAATTGTCCGTCACCGGATGCATGGTGACCAGCGTGAAGGCCGATGCGAATTGCCGGTTCCACCAAGCGAAAATGTCGTTGTTGTTCGGTCCCATCAGCCGGAAAGTGAGCGGATAGGCCTCCATGTAGAAGTTGAACGTGCCGCCGCGGATGGCCTTGTCCGACCCGATTTGCGGGTCGTCATTGTTTGTTTGCCAGACGATGTCCTTGGGCAGGACGGCGGGCGCGGGTGGCGGCGGCGCGGGCGCGTCCTTGGCCTGTTCCGCGGATCGCGATGCCGAGCCGCGAGCCAGAAACGTGCCCGCCAGAAGAAGTGTCGTCGCCGATCGCCTGTTTATCCGCATGGCTTGGACCGCCTTCATTCGTACTTGGAGTATTGCTTCGGGTCGAACGCCTCCCGCACCGATTCCCCGATAAAGACGACGAGGACGAGCGTGATGGTGATCGCGCCAAAGGGCGCAAATGTCAGCCACAGCTTGTCGCGGTTTTCGAGCAGCAGGGCCTGATCGATCAATTCGCCCCAGGAGGGCGTGGGCGCCGGCAGGCCGTAGCCGAGATAATCGAGCGAGGTCAGCGCGAAGATGGCGCCCACCACCGCGAATGGCGTAAACGTGACCAGCGGTGTCAGGCAGTTCGGCAGGAGATGCCGGAACACGATCCGCATATGCGATGCGCCGTAGGATTTCGCGGCCAGGCAATATTCGCGCGTCTTCTCGCGGTACATTTCGGTGCGCATGTAGAACGTGATGGTGATCCATTGGAAGATCGCCATGATCGCCAGCAGCATCCAGAAATTCGGCACCACCAGCGCAGCCAGGATGATCACCACGTAAAGCAACGGGATCGAGATCAGTATCTCGATGATGCGCTGACTGAAGATGTCGAAGCGGCCGACGAGATAACCCTGAAGGCTGCCGATGATCGTTCCGATCACTTGGCCGAAGAAGGTGAGGAACAGCGCGAAAAAGATGGAAATGCGGAAACCGTAGAGCAGCCGGGATGCAACGTCGCGCCCTTGCGCGTCGGTGCCGAAATAGTGCCCCCGGTTCCAATCCGGGGCGTTCGGCGGAACCTGGCCGAGATTCGAAATCGACGCCATGGTGCCGGTATGTGCGAGGCCGGTGAGATCGCCTGTGGGCGAGCGCTTCGGGTCCTTCAGAATCGCATCGATGGAGCCGTTCCCTATGCCGTCGGCGAGTTCGTTCAGGCCATCCCGGCGGGCGATGAATTCGGCAGCCGCCCGATCACCCATGCCGAGCTGGGCTTGGATGTCGCGCAGGATTTCGTTGTACCAGAAGTCGCTCTGATAGGGGTCCCACGGGATCATGGGCATGATGACGTAATTGCCGCGATCGGGGTATTTCGCGTTCAGCGCGGCAAGTCTGGCGGGGTCGCCGCCCGCTTCGGCGCTGTCCTTCGCATAGAAATAACGCTCGACCTGCCACTCGCGCTGAAGCCGGAGATATTCGGTCTCCAGATCGGCGGTAGCCCAAGCAGGCGGGGGCGTCTGCCGAAAGGTCTGCATGGTCAGATACTGGAAGGTCGGGAAATAGAGGCGGCCCTGGTAATAGACGACGAGCGCGCGGCTCTCGGCCAGAAAGGGCGCGAAGATCGAAAGCACCATCGCGGCCAGCAGGATCAGCAGCGAATAATAGCCGCGCCTGATCTGGCGAAACTTCGCGAAGCGCCGGCGCGTGATGGGGTCGAGCGCGATCCAGGCCATGGCGTCACTCGAACCGCACGCGCGGATCGACAAACGCGACCGCGAGATCGGACACCAGGTTGCCGACCAGGAGCAGCACGCTGTCGATCACCAGGATGCCCATCACCACCGGAAAGTCGCGCGTCTGGATGGCTTCAAAGGCGAGGAGGCCGATGCCTTCGATGTTGAACACGCGTTCGATCAGGAAGCTGCCGGTCAGGAATATGCCGAGCAGGCTGCCGATACTGGTGGCCATGGGGATGAGCGAATTGCGCAGCGCATGCACGAAAACGGCGCGGCGCCAGCTCAAGCCTTTCGCGAGCGCCGTGCGAACGTAATCGGCGCTCATGTTTTCGAGCAGGCTGTTTTTCATCAGCATGGTTTCGACCGCAAACGCGCTGATCAGATAGGCGATAAGCGGCAGAATCGAATGCCACACCACGTCGCCGATCTTCGCGAAGGCCGACAGATCGGACGCGTTGGGCGACTGGAAGCCGCCGAGCGGAAAAATCTGATAGCGCACGGAGAGCAGATTGACGAGCACCGCGCCCAGCGCAAATCCCGGCACCGCATAGCCGATGAAGATCAGCACCGACGTCATGTTGTCCATCGTCGATCGGTGCCGGATCGCCTTCACGATTCCCAAGGGAATGCAGATCACATAGATGAAGAACGTCGTCACCAGACCGTAATACAGCGAGACCGGAAGGCGATCGGCAATCACGCGCAGCACAGGCTCGTTGTAGCGAAAGGACTGCCCGAAATTCAGCGTGAACATCTTGCCGAGCCAGGACGCATAGGCGACCGGGATGGGCTTGTCGAAGCCGTAATATTCCTTGAGTTGCTTGAGCTGATCTTCGGGAATTTCGAGCTGAACGCGGGCGGCGGGCCCGCTTCGAACTGCACCCGCGCCTCCGCCGGCGAGCGCCAGACGCATCTGATCGATCTGGCCGCCGGGGACCAATTGACAAAGCAGGAAGGTGACGAAGGTTATCCCGATGAAGGTCGGAATCATCAAGAGGAGCCGCCGCACCACATAATCACGCAAGGCCTCGCCGCGCGATTTCACCGGCGTCCCCCTCGCCTACCCGATCCGGCAACCAGCGGCATCAGAAATCCGGCTTGTCGGCGCGTGGGATGGGGACCGTGTCGGGCCGCGAATCCGCGAAATAATCGGTCGGACCGTCGGCGCAGATCGATTCCTCCCAACGCCCCGAGCGCGTGCCCCGGCCGGGTTCGAAATCGACTTTACCTTTCCACGGCATGTTGAACGCACCGGGGTCCTCGACCGTAAAGGAGACCTCGACGTTCTTGCCGCCATTCTCCATGCGAAACCGCTCCACGACATGCAATTGCGGCGTGTGGGGCGTGCGGAATCGGTCGATCGGAACAGATGCGTCCAGTCCGATAGTATCCACCACCAGCGTGTCGCCATTCTCGTAATGACCGACCGATTCGCCGTACACGGAGTAATGAGGCTTGGCGCTGTGGGGCACGTCGAGATAGACGCGTCGAACCTGCTGGTCGCGCTGCCACATGATCCAGACCTCCTTTGGCGTCTGGACGAATTGCACCGGCTCGCCCGGATAGAGCAGCAGCCCCGGAACGCCGCCGGGCCAGCACCGCGAGGTCGTATAGAAGGGAATGCCGCCTTCGATCACACGGTCGTTGTTGATGTCCATGAGCTTCTTGGCCCAGGGCTTCAGGATCGGATTGCTGGTGTCGGCGATGCGCGGCACGTCGTCGTGTTTGTATTCCTTGCCCTTTTGCATGATCGGGCCTGGCCCCGCGTCGCCGGGCACGCGGAAATACGCGGTGCCGTTCATCAAGACCCAGAGCTTGTTGGTGGAGAAATCGGGAATAGCCGGCTTTGTCTCGGCTGCGGGCTGCGCATATGCGGCCGGAAGGGCGGCTCCGGCGCAAAGAAGCAGCATCCCCGCCAGCCCACGCAGATTCCGGCGACGATGGGATTTCATGGCATTTCTCCTTCGCGCGAGGCCCGCGCTACTCAAAAAATAGCTGCCGATCCAGTCTGACCGATTTTCGTTTCCAATCAAGGCAATTGCTCGAGGCCCCATAAGCCGGAATAATGCGGCACAGAGCCAATACCGTCAGGTGCGCGAATGAATCCGAAACGCCTTTCCTTCCTCGCCTCAGCCATAGTGGCGGCGGGGTTGTGCATTTCCGTTCAGGCTCCGGCCCAAACGGGCGGCGTCAACGTAAAGCTGTCCGACGATATTGTTCCCGCACCCGATGGCTATGAACCGGTAACGGCCAAATATGTGACCGCCAAAGCCACCGACCTTTACATCAGCCCATTCATTTGGGCGGGAAAGGTCATAGGCGCCCACCTCGATTCCGGGCAACCGGTCGATGTGGTCGCAAAACCGAAGGGCTATGACTGGCTGCTGGTCGGCAAAGGAGGGGTGGCAATCGGCTATGTTCCGATGTCAGCCGTGTCCGCCGTCAAATAGGTCACCCCGGCTTCGCGTTGTGCACGGCGTGCAAACCCAAATTCGGCTTCGGAAAATCGGCGTCAGCGCGAGAGCGGCGTCTTCAGGATACCGGCCTCGTAGAGGCCCTCCTGCATCACATTGAGCTTGGTTTGAATCTGGCCGTCCGGCCCGAATTCCGCACCGTAGCCAACCAGCTCGCCATCGACCCACTGGCCTTCGGACCTGTTCTGGCCGGCCCATAGTCTCACGCCATAGCCAGTCTGCTTGTCGTTGGCCCATTGGCCGATGTTTTCGCGGGCATAATTGGTATTCGAGGTCGTCGAGAAATAGAAAATGCCGTACCCGGAATAATGGCCCGTACAGTAATCGCCTTCGTAGCGGTCGCCATTGGGCCAAATGAGAACGCCGACCCCGCATGGATTGCCGTTCTGCCAGGTGCCTTCGAAGGTCGGATCGCCCATCCTGCCGGGGATGGTCTTGCCGACGCCATTGCGGCCGTCGCCCTTCCATTCCCCTTCATAGCGCTCGCCGCTGACGTCGACCCACACGCCCGAGCCCTGACGGACGCCATTGACGAGACCGCCCTTGTAGGTCCCGAGTTTCTGCTTGGTGAAATCCTGGACCACGACTCCGTCGGGCGGCATTGGCGCGGTCGCCATCTTCTCGGCTTCACGCGCCTGCTCTGCCGCAGCCCGCGCCTTTGCCTGCGCCTCGCGCCCGGCCGCGGCCTTTTCGCGGGCTTTGGCCTCCGCCTCGCGCGCCTGCTGAATGGTCCGCCCGACATCAGCCTGCAAGCGTCCGAGACACTCCTGAGTCCACTTCAGGTCACTTCCAGAAACATTGCCAAGCGAACCGGACGCCGGAGCAGGTCCGCCCGGGGCGGCCGGCGCGGAGGTGGAAACCAGAGTTGCCTGCACCGCACCAGGCCCGATGTTCACCGGACAGACTGCGAGACGCGCCACCACCTCGCCCGCCGCTATTCTTCTATTCACGTCGTCCTTGTGCGGACTGTTGGCATATTTGCCAAGGAAGTCCTTCAACACTTGCGGATCGTTATTAGACGGCAGAAGGGCGTAATCGCGTGCCTCCTCCAGCATCGCAAGCTTTGCGGCGGCTTCGGCTTTATGAGTGCTGTTGGGATATTTGCCGATAAAAGCCTGCAGCTTCGGCAGGTCCGCGGCGTCCGCCCAGGCGGCCGCCTCTTCGAGCACCGCAATCTTCTGGTTGGCTTCGGGGGCATGAGAGCTGTTGGGATATGTGCCGGCAAAGGCCTTCAATATCGTCAAATCCCCGTTGCGCGCGACGTTCCACGCAGCTTCGGAAGGGTCTTTGGGCACAAGCGAAGCAATCTTGTCCTTTCCCTCTTTCGCGTGACAGCCATTCGGGAAGACCTTGAGGAAATTTTCGAATTGCGCAGGATCGGTGCTGCCGCGGACCAGATCCCAGGCCCCTTCTTCTCTTGCTTCGCAAGCCTGCGGGACAAAAAAGAAGGGCTGGCTGAGAGAGGTGCGGTAAAGCTGCGGCCCCTGACTGCCGTTCGTGGCCGTTTGCACATCCACCGCAACGGCATCGAATACGTCCTTCAATTCCAGGCCGGGCTTTTTTAGGTTTTCCGCCAGAGCAGCCGCATAAGAACTGGGTCCGGGGGCGTCCTTCACGACCGATCCGGAACCAGCCGAGAACGCAACAACGCGGCGATCCTTGTAGTCGGCGGGACTGAAGCAGCGGGTCGTTACTCCGCCGCCCGGCCCAGGCAGCAGGAGATTCTCGCGGCATCCATCGAGGATGACGAGCTGCAGGGTCTTGGCCTGTCCGACCGCCTCGGCCAACGTGTCGAGCGAGACGCCATATCCGTTGAGATCGGGAAGCGCCTGCAAATCGGCATCGATGGGCACGATATAATTGGCGTTGCCCTGATCGGAGAGTGCATGGCCGGCAAAATAGATGACCGCGGCGTCGGCACTGGCAGCCTGATTCCTGAGATTCCGCACTTCGGCGAGAATCTGCGTACGGTCGAGGTTGCATTTGACCGTCACGTTGAACCCATCCGCCCGCAACGCTCCGGCAACGAGGTCGGCATCTTTCCCGGGGCTGGTCAGGCGGGGGACATTGTTCTTATAGGCGAGTTCGCCGATGACGAGGGCAACCCGCGCGGGCGAACCCTGTCCGCCAGCCGCACCGCCGCCACAGGCGAGCTGAGGTTGTCGCTGTGGCTGCGGCGGAGGCGCTTGCCTCTGTTGGGGCTGTTCCGCCCTTGGCGGCGGCGGAGCCGGAGCAGCCTTGTTCGGATCGAACGGGTCTCCGGGGCAGTCATATTTCGGGGTACATGTTCCGTTCGACGGCGCAGCGGCTTGCGCGCCGGACGACGTTCCAAGGATGTCGACCGGAACATTCAGCGAGAACGCGAGCGAAAAGCCCCCAGCAGCCAAAAGACGGCAGGTCCGACGATTCAATCCGCGAAAGCGTGCGTTCCGCACCGCCCAATCCCTCTTTGAACAAATTATACGGATTGGACATGAAAATAGGAAAGCATTTCTTGCCATGCGGCGAAACACGAAAACTTTAACGATAACGCGCGGTTCCCAAGTCGCTGGACATAGCGGATCAAGCCCAAGGACGGGGTTCGGCAGGCTTTATGGCGTGCCAGGCGTTCCCGCAGGAGAGGATTTCGAAGGGTCGGCGACCTCATACCAGGCCAGCTCCGTGGCCCAGCCTTTCGCATCTGCGAGATTGGTGAACTGCTTCGCCCAATCGTCCGGCACCCGCTCATAGGCGGGTTTCAGCCCTAGCTGGAACGGGCCAGCGCCCTTGAGAAGGACCAGCC
>Ga0265334_10000853_pt1 | contig 15247 bp, 21 predicted proteins | sample 42023metaG_FD_192442 | JGI IMG/M metagenome (GOLD analysis project Ga0265334, IMG submission 192442) | Rhizosphere microbial communities from Carex aquatilis grown in University of Washington, Seatle, WA, United States - 4-20-23 metaG | ecosystem: Host-associated > Plants > Roots > Rhizosphere... | reverse complement strand
TTGACCTTGCCCCCAAGTTTTATCCAGATCTGAGTTCGTTCGGGCGGTTGGATGTGCCCATCCGGGCAGTGGTAGCGGCGGGAGCTGGCGCGGAGCTCTCGGCATAGCGCAGCGCCAGATCCCGACGCGGGTTGTGGGCAGCCGCGAACTCGGATGGCGTCTTCCAGCCGAGCTGCGAATGTGGCCGAGTGTTGTTATAGTCGGCTCGCCAGCAGCGGAGCGCGACGCGGGCCTGGGCGAGCGAGGTGAACAGCGTCTCGTTCAGCAGTTCGTCCCGCAGGCGGCCGTTGAAGCTCTCGATGAAGGCGTTCTGCATGGGTTTCCCCGGTGCGATGTAGTGCCAGGCGATGCGGCTTTGATCGGCCCATGTCAGGATGGCATTGCTGGTGAGCTCGCTGCCGTTGTCGCTCACCACCATCTTGGGCTTGCCGCGCTCGGCGACCAGCCGGTCCAGTTCCCGAGCGACCCGGGCGCCCGAGAGTGAGGTGTCGGCCACCAGCGCCAGGCACTCGCGGGAGCAGTCGTCGACCACGGTCAGGATGCGGAAGCGCCGGCCGTCGGTCATCTGATCCGACACGAAGTCGAGCGACCAGCGATCATTCGGGAGTAGCGGCACCGTCATCGGCGCTCGTGTGCCGAGGGCCCGCTTGCGGCCACCTCTGCGGCGCACCGTGAGCCGTTCCTCCCGGTACAGCCGGAACAGCTTCTTGTGATTGACCGCATAGCCCTCCCGCTTGAGCAGGACGTGCAGGCGACGATAGCCGAAGCGGCGGCGCTCATGGGCGATCGCCCTCATGCGCTCCCGCAGCCCGGCATCATCGGCCCGGCTCGTCTGATATCTGACCGTCATGCGGCAACATCCGATGGCTTTACACGCCCGCCGTTCGCTCATCCCGTGAACACCCATGAGATGTGCGACAGCTTTCCGCTTCGCCGCGGGCGTCACCACTTCTTTCCCAGCAGATCCTTCAGCGCTGCATTGTCCAGCATGGCGTCCGCCAGCAGCCGCTTGAGCCGCGTGTTCTCGTCCTCCAGCGTCTTCAGCCGCTTGGCCTCCGAGACGTCCATTCCGCCGAACTTGGCCTTCCACTTATAGATGCTGGCGTCGCTCACGCCGTGCTTGCGGCAGAGATCGGCGACCGGAACGCCAGCCTCGTGCTCCTTCAAAATCCCGATGATCTGCTCTTCCGTAAAGCGGCTGCGCTTCATGCTCTGGTCCTCGTTGGGGCCAGAACGAACTTCAAACTGGATTATGCCCAAGGGGCAAGGTCACGCGCAGCGGAGAATCCCGGATGACCGGCTCGGCAGATCTTCATTCGACTTGCACAAGGAAGGCGCCGCCTTCCACTCGCTGATGAATGCCTTCGCAACCGACGGCAATCACAGCCCCCTTATGTAAGGACAGATCAACGTTCACGATTCTTTATATCGCTATTGATCATCTGCACTCTGCGACCTTCAGGTGTGATCATCCCGGTTCTCGGGTCGATACAGACGCCGGGATCACAAATGGGTAACCTAGCGCCGTAGTTGTCGTACATCGCATCCTGCATTTGGTGCGGACCGTATTGTCCGCTCTCGTCGTAGGCGGGATCGTACTTTGAACCCGGCGATGGGGCTTTAGTTGATGCTGAACTAGAAGCAGGGCCCGCTCCGGACTCACCTCCACTTCCATCTCCACCTTGCTGACCTGTACGCCCTGCTTGTTGCTGCCCCTGTGCGGCTCCATTCGCGCCCGATTTGAGGGGCGAATAATCTCCGCTGAGAACCTTGTTCATTTGATCGACGTTGATTTGAACAGCGCCTGTTCCAGTCTGCACTGTATAGGTGCCGTCAATATTATTAGTCACCTTCATGGACTGACCATCTGGCCCTGTGATGACAGATTGCTCCAAGGGCATTTGAGGCGATCTCGGAAGTACATCCCCGCCATTCACGTCAGGCATCCGCGAATGGCCGGACCCGCCGCCGAAATCGGGCGCCACTGGTGTGGGACGAATAGGGTCACCTGCACGCCAGGTAAGGATGGGTCGTTCCTCGTAGGGCTCATAAAAGCCGCTAGCAGCTCCTTGGGCCCCCGCTGGCGTCGCAAGAGTCCGTGCCGATAAGCCACTTGTTGTCTGAGGAAGAGACGACGGGGCAACGTTCGGAACAGTAGCGGAAATGGAGCTACTTCCAACCGGCCAACCAGTTGCCGGGGGATAAATAGTCCGAAAACAACCTCCTGAAATGCATCCCGGTTTAGGATCGTAGACGTAGCGCGGTGTCTTCACGTCATTCAGGTACGCCGAGTCGACATAGACTTGGCCGACCTTACAGGTTGGGCATTGACCATTCACATCATATTTTGGGAAAGGCGAAACACTTGATCCGGTGGCATTCGCGGGCTGTGTTCCTGCTATCTGCTGGGCGGCGCCTGTGCCTTGTTGCGGGGCGACAGACGTTCCGCCGCTGGATGAAGAAGACTTAGGTGTGGTTCCGCAATTAGGGCTTTTGCAAGCTACAGCTTCATTAAATGCAGTCGCGCCGCCACTATTTCCCTCGACGACTGCTGCCGTTGCGGGCTTCATCCCATTGTTCGTCGATTGGGACGAGCCAGATGACGACTTTGCGGCTGAGCCTCCAGAACTCGACGACGCAGAGAGAGCGTTATGCGTGGTTGACGTCTTTGCTTGTGCCGACTCACTGTCGCTTTTGGCCACACCTACCTTCGCGGTCGCAGGGGTTGCAGCCGAGGCAGAGGGACTCACCGCCGACGAACCAGAACTCGCATTGCTGGATATCGATCCGGCCGTGGCCGCGCCACCTGCATTGGAACTAACTGCGCTCCCGGCAGAACCGCTTCCCGCCCCACCATAGGCGTCGCTCGAGCGCGGCTTTGATCCCGGCGCAAGGATCAGAAGCTTGGCTGAATCGGCCTGCTTGGGAGGGCTGCTGGCGGACGGAACGGTCACAGCATTTTTGGCGGGAAGAGCGCCGGCTTCATGTTTCGGCGCGGCCGAAACTGTCGTCGAGGAATTCAACGGCTCGGCCGCCTTTGGAGGACCGGACGCAATCCCAGGCTCCTTCGGATTTCCGACCATCGGATTTGCAGGCGAAAGCACCGGAGCAGCGGTCTTCGGCAGATTGCCATCCTTCACGCTCTTGGGCGTTCCGACCGGTGGCACCGGCGGGTTGACTGGCCCCGAGGTCTTGGGAGGAGTTTCCAATTTGACGTTTGGCTGAGCGACCGGCGCCCCTGCCGCTGGATTCGAAACGACCGGTGTCGTCGCCTGAACCGATGGAGCGACCTGCTTCGGTACGTCTGTGACGGCAGGTGGAGCGCTCGACTTCGGGATATTGACCACGGTTTGAGGTCCTGCCGAGCGAGGCAGATCAACCTTGGGTGCGGCTACGACCGGACGGGGTGTCTCGACCTTGGGCACCACGGTCACCGCCACGGCAGGCTTGGGGACGTCCACCTTCGGCACGACGACCGCAAGTTTCGGGACGTTCACCGTCACCGTCGGCTTGGGCACGTTGACGACGGGCTTGGGGACATTGACCACGATATTCGGCTTGGGAACGACGACGTTGGGCCTGGGAATCGCAGGCTTGGGGACGTTCACGAAAGGCTTGGGAATTTCGACCGCACGACAAACTGATGCGGAAAAAAGGGATAGCGCCAAGCCGGCCACCGAACAACAATTCAAATGGGATGACGTGCCCATGATCATCTCCCAACGATACAGACCGGCCTACTCTATAGACTTGATAGACCTCATGAGCAGACGAGTCTTCACCCATTTGGGTTAAGCTCCGGGGAGCCTCAACGCTTTAGAAATGTCGACAACATTGCGACCAGTTCGGCCTGTCGGCGGCAACCCGTCTTGGCGAAGATGCTTTTGAGCTGTGTACGAGACGTCTCCTTCGTGATCGCGAGCTTGTCGGCGATCGCTTCGAGCGGTATCCCCGTAGATATTTGAATCGCAAGGCGGGCTTCGGCCGCCGTGAAATCGAATGCGGCTTGTAGAGCCGCTGTCGAAGGCGTCAGGGCGAGATCCGTATCGACCAAGACGGCCACGACCTGACATTCAGCGAGAGCATTTCCAGCCATGCTCGGCAGTTTCGTGAGATAGACGAGCAGAGGACGACGGCCTATCCGCGCAAAAGCAATCGGCGGCTCCCCAGCTGCAGAGCTGCTATTGATGAGCTTTTTCACCGCCTTCTCGAAGCGGACCGTTGCCGCAGCGTCATCGGCCGTGAGACGACCGTTGATCACTTTGACATCGGAGCCAAGTATTCGTTCTGCTGTCTGATTGATCCGGTAGATCTTGCCGCTTCGATTGATCAGAGCTGCTCCCTGGGTGCTGATGTCGAAGGCATCCAGAGCACCCGAACCAGTCGCATCGCCGATTGCGCCGGCAATTGCGGCCGCCCCGGAAAGGCGATCTCCCAATTTGCCCAACTGGCGCTTCTCCTCAGCAGTGAAAGGCCCCTGGGCGATCTTGCGCTGGATAGAGAGGCACCATGTTTCATCCCCGCAGTTGATGTGAACACCGCCGAACCAGCGAAGGCCGTGTGGAGCGAGAAACTCCTGATAGTAGGGGTGCCGTTTAATGTCTTCGACCGTGAAGATGTCGAGGTCATCGACGACCCCCCTCTCCTTCATGATGTTCAAGCCCCGCCTTCGTTCGTCCCTGGAGTACCAGCCGTCCTTGATGAAAATCTCGAACGATCGGCTCATCGATTCCGTAAACGGAAGGGCCGAGAACATCTTGCCGGTCAAGGGCAGAATGACTGCACCGTAACTCTCTGTCACGGAAGTGGCGACGTTCAGCGCGTCGATCCAATAAGAAGGATCAGTCGCAGCCACTACAAATGCTTCTTCGATCAATGCGAAATTCTTCAGGGCAGGGTCTCCGCATACGGATCTAATGAAATTGCAGATTGTCGCAAGGCACCTCCGGTTGTCCAGCCTAATATCGCGCCGATTCTATGTTTCCGACGAACGCGACAGACTGAGCAGCTGCCCTGGACCGCCAGCTCTATTAGTCTGAAGCCGACGCCTCGGGGATCTCTCAGCTCCAGGAAAGCAGATCGGCGATCTTGCTGGCTTGATAGCTCGGCAGACGGTCAACGTTTAGCTCGATCAAAAACAGCGCGTCGATTTTCGCGGCGGCCTCGGTCGCGATAGGCGCCTCCTTCGCCCGCGCTTATCTGGAAAGTGCTGAGCACAAGACCATGCTCCAGGACCAGTCCTACGGCTTCAACAAGCGTCGGCTCCGGCGGCATGCGGCCGACGCCGAGGCACTAACCGTCGGGCAAAACGTGCCATTTCCGCAACACCGCGCCAAACGCAGTGAGGAAGCATGGCCCTTAACCCAAATGGGTGAAGACGCACTAGTTCCTGCCTCTTACATCTTTTGACGATTACAAATGTTTGGCTTCCGCTGCTCCGCCCGGAGCCAAACGGAGGCTACTTGGTAGGAAAAGAGCATATGATAATGAAGCCAATCTGGGGTTATCGACCACTTCAGGTCGCCGCTGTGACGCTGTCAGCAGCCACGTTGATCGGAAGCCCGGCCAAAGCCGATTCGATCACGGACAGGATCATTCAGAATGTCATCCAGAACATTCTTCAGGATGTTCGTGATCAGATCCAGTCTCGCCGCTTAGCCCCCCCTACGACGCCCGGAAGGGCAATGCGATTCAGCGGGGACGACGAAAATTCGTTTGCAACCGACAACGATCCGTTCGGTGCACTCGCCTACACAAAGGCGCCGCCCTATACGAAAGCGCCAGCTCCCGCACCGGTGCCAACATATATATATGGAGTGAACCTGAACGGGTCAGCCGACTACAGCCGGTCAGCTGGTGTCACGACCGATTCGTATGGCATCATTGGAGCGATCGACATCACCAAGATTGGTGTGTTCAGTGCGTATGACGCCGTAACTGTGATCGGGACGGGTAGCGGCATCTGGTCCCACTCCATCGGCGTCGACACATCAACGGCGGTCGGAGCCGGTACCGTTGCCTACGTGAACGGTGGATTCTCGAGTGATTTCACTGTCGACGGCACTTGGACGAAGACCAGACTGGCTGCTGCGGGTGTTGCGGCGCGCCCAGACGTCAGCGGCATCAGCTACGCACCAAACATTCAATACAAATTTGAGCTGCCGAACTCGTGGTATGTCGAGCCAACCGTCGGCATCACCTACACGGAAACTTACACCGCCAACTTCGGAGCAAAGACGGGCGATAGCACCGAGGTTCATGGTGGCGCTCGCTTCGGCTTCGACACAGTGTGGAACGCGGTACGTGTTCAGCCGTCCTTTACGCTCGCTGCATTCTCGATCGTCAGCCAAACGGTAGCTGCAGGAGGCGCCGGAGCCGCAACTGGTACGGGCGACGTCGGCGGCAGAGCATCAGGCAAGTTTAATTTTCTGTGGACCGACAAATTCTCGACCTTCATCGAGGCTCATGGCAGCACCATCAAAGGCACCAATGCATACGGAACGTCTGGTGGCCTGAGGTGGACCTTCTGATCAAGCACCTCCGTTGACTATTCAACACGGAGAGCCGCCGTGCTTCGGCGGCTCTCGAACGGTATGCATACGATCAAGGCCGCGCGATTGGCGCGGGCGCGCGGGCGCGGAGAGGTCTATCGTAGCGTTGCGTGAAGGTCAGGCGGCCTGCTGATCGTCGGGCTTGTCGGCCTGGCGCAGGAGCTTCCATTCCCGGGGCAGCAGTTCGTGCAGACGCGATGCGGATGATCGGCGCTACGGGCGAGGACGTCAGCGAGCCAAAGCTTTGGATCGACGTCGTTGAGGCGGCAGGTGGTGATCATCGTCAGCATGATGGCGGCGCGGTCGGCGCCACGCTGGCCGTCGGCAAAGGTCTAGTTTGGCCGTCCCAGGGCGATGCCTCGCAAGGCGCGCTCAGCGCAATTGTTAGTCAGGCAGATCCCGCCATCGTCGAGGAAGCGGGCGAAGTCGGCCCAGCGTCTGAGTATGTAGTTGATCGGCTCCAGGACCTCGGCGGAGCGTGACAGGGTTTCGCGCTCGCACAGCAGCCAGGCGTGCATGTCGTCGAGCAGCAGTTTGCTCTTCTCCTGGGGCACGGCGCGCCGCTCGTCGGCGCTGGGGCTATTGATAGCGCGATCGACTCGAACAGCATGTCGAGGCGCCTGACGGCCTCCGGCGCAATCGGGGAGACCGGTTTGCCGTTCTATCCGTCCCGGGCGGCTTTCGCGATGTCGGCCAGCTCGAAGAAGCCCCGCCGCGCGTGGGCCATGCAGAATGCCGGCGAGATCGGCGTCGCCCTCCTTTCGGCCCGAACAACGGCTCGAAATCGCCATAACAATCCGCCTGCAGTATGCAGGCGAAGGCGGCCAGATGCTTCCGCGGATGCCGGGTCGCTAGAGCATGATGTTTTTATACGGAAACATATCCTGAGTTTTTGAGATAGTTCGCACACTCCTCCGCGGAGAAGAGGTCGAGGAGCCTTCCGGCCTTTCTCCAAGTTTCCTCGATAGTGCGCGGTTCTGCAGCTCGCATGAGGTGCTTGAGCTTGGCGAAGACCTGCTCGATCGGATTGAGGTCGGGGCTATAGGGCGGCAGGAAGAGCAGATGCGCTCCTCTGGCGCGGATGATTTCGCGAGCTCGCTTTCCTTTGTGACTTCCGAGATTGTCGAGAATCACGATGTCTCCCTTGGCTAAGGTCGGAGCCAGTTCATTCTCAACATAGAGTGTGAAGAGTTCGCCATTGATGGGACCGTCAATGACCCACGGCGCCGTGATCCGATCATGGCGCAGGGCCGCGATGAAGGTCATGGTCTTCCAGTGGCCGAAGGGAACGGACGCCTCCAGACGTTGTCCGCGTGGCCCCCAGCCGCGGAGCGGCGCCATGTTGGTCTTGATCCAAGTCTCGTCGATAAAGACCAGTCGGGAGACGTCAATCTTGTCCTGGTGAGCTTTCCAGCGCGTCCGCTTACGAGCGACGTCTGGACGATCCTGTTCGGCTGCGCGGGTCGTTTTTTTTATAGCTCAGCCCTTCAGCATGTACGAAGGTCCACACCGCGCGAACATCTGTTTTTATCCCGCGGGCCGCCAGCTCCTTTGTCAATTGACGCAGCGTGAAAGGCCCCGAGCGGATGCGTTGACGCAACCAATCGGCGTTGTCTCCAGATAGAACTGGCTTCTTGTGACCGCCGATCTTGCCAGGTGTGATATCGCCGGTCTCCTGCCTCAGCTTCTTCCACTTCGGGATGCAGGACGGGCTGATCTGGAGACTGGCTGCAATCGAGCGCACGCTCTCGCCGGCATCTGCCCGCGCCAGAGCAACCTCACGGATATCCTCCGAATACGGTCGCGTCATCCATGCTGGCCTCCGCACCCCAGCATGAAGCTTGAATCAGAGATTGCCTCCCTTGGGAATCCGATTCTGAAGAAAAACAACGCGCTCTAGAGGCGTACTAGACTGCCGCCGGCGGCGCAGGTCCAGCGAACGGCCGGTTATCCCGCACATATATCCAGATCCGCCCGGTCGTCCACTTGCCCTTCGCCAGGATACGGATGGTGGTGTCATCGCCAGGAAGTCGCCCGGCCGCGAGCAAATGACGCTCGATCAGGTTTAAGAGCGGCATCATTGCCTAGGTCCCGTGGCCGATCTGGTCGGCCAATGTCGATAATGGCAGGTCAATCCTCTCGCATTTGAAGCGCGCGCTCTGGCGGTTGAGCAGGATATGCATGCCGAACTTGTCGAACAGGATCGTCGCCAGCAGCTGCGGGCCGATCAAGCAGCGTCGCGTGGCATGGAATGGTGCCTGCGGTTAGCGGATCTTTTTGCAATCGCGGCAGGTGAACCTTCCGCGCACCGTCTCGATGACCTTGAAGCGACGCGGGATCTCCTTCAGCGTCTTGGTCACGTCCTCGCCGATCTTCGCCACGGACCTGGAGGCGGCGCGTCCGTCGTCTGTCGAAACCATCTCGGAAGCGTTCTCGCTGACGGGCGCCGAGGCTAAGGTCGCCGCGATGATCGCGGCGGGTGCATCCCAGAGAAGATCGCAGGCCAGCTGGACTGTCGCGGGAAACGGTGCGGAACCAGATCAAGGCAATTTTCGGCAAGACCGGGACGCATCGCCAGAGCGAGTTGGCCGCGTTGCTCGCCCGGATTCAAACCTGAGCTTCGCTGGGATCGTGCAGCAGCGCGCGATCCCGAGGGGGGCTGAACCGAATGCGACGACCCGCTCAGCACGGACCCCGGCCGGCGGCACCGCCCGTCCATTCGCACCACTGCACACGCGAGCCGATGCTTGCCGTCGAGCGCTGGCCCGCTCCGACGCGATCCGAACAGCTCCAGTTGCCGCAATAGGCGTTGTCGCTCCAATTGACCCATACGCTCGTGCTGCAGTGATTGACCCAGAAGGGCCCGCTGTAGTCGATCGACAGGCAGGTAGCCTGCGCTCCGACGGCCGACATCGCCAGAAACAGACCCGTCGTCATGAAGATCTTCGGCAGAATACGCATTATTCGTTCCTCGACATGGATGAAACAGTCCGGGCCGCAGCCGTCGTTTGCCACTGAGGACAGCGGGAGGCGGACGAGGCCTGGTCAGGGACGCGAACAACACCTTGCATCGAGGATCGCCGTAGCGCCTGACCCATCTGGATCATGCAGCGACAATTCCTGCCGCAGCTAAGCTCCAATGCGTCGAGACCTCCAAATAGATCACGTTGGCCATAACAGAAACGAACTGTCACACGTATTTTGTGTTAGGCAGGAGCTTGTTACTATCAACCGGCGCGTTGATTGAGGGCTGAGACACGCATAGGCTTGCCGTCTGCGCATCTTCATGGCGCGCCTTGAGAAGGTAATAGGCAGCATCGAATTTGGCCAGATGTGCGGCCATAAGCCTAAGTCGATCTCGGCCCGCTCGGCGAAGTGCGCTGGAAGTCGCTCATTCTTTCTGCAGGAATAGGCTAACTAGCTCCCGCTGGGTATGAGTACCGGTCTTTCTGAGGGCCGACTTGACCTGGTTTCGCGCGGTCTCGTAGGCGATACCCAGCTCGTCGGCAATTTGGATTAATGACCCCTTGCGGGTAAGGGCCTGTGCAATGCGCAGCTCCGCATTTGTGAGCTGAAAGCGCACTTGTAGCTCGTTTTTTTTCTCCGAAGGAGGCTCGGTGCGAAGTACCAGCAACACGGCCGGGTCGAACGAAAGCAGGCAAGCAAGGCCCTTATTTGCTAGGCCAAGGCTGCGGGTAATGGGCAGTATTGAGGCGTGAAATCGGCAACCTCGGTGCAGGAAATCGAACTGCAGATATCCGGAAGAGCCCGGCGCGCGCTGGCAGGCGACTTCGACAAGTGTAGCCAGATGTGCATCCGTTTGAGGCTCGGAAAACGAGAAGACGTCGCGGGCACCGATACGCACAGTTTCGGAAGAGACGACCAGCTCCCTGGCAGCTTGGTTGGCGCAAACAACACGCCGGCTCCGGTCGAGAATCAGAGCGGGATCGACCAAGTCGTTCACGATATCGCCTGTAAGCGGAGACGTTCGCTTCCGGAGTGTCTGACGATTGGCGAGCAGTGCGCCTCGCAGTCTGGGCCCAAGACGTTGCAACAGAGGCGCAAAGTGCCGGTGCATGTCATCCTTGTGTCGAAGTCCATACTGAAGGACTAGGGTCGCCTGCCGCCCACCCTCGCTGAAGATTCTGATTCCCGACCCGCATTCGGCTTCGCCCTCGGACTTAAGGCCTTCGTTGTAGAACTCGGATTTGAGAAAGTCGCCTACCGGAAGCACATATTCCGGCAGAAGAACGGGCGTAAGCATCGGAGCACTGGTTGCCCAGATCTTCGAAACATTGTTCATGCGGGCAAAATGACTGGCGTACCTGTCGGTGTAGCCATCGCTCCATCCTGACGCGAGCGCAACTAGCGGGCGTCCTAGGGAAGGATCGTGCGCCTGAATCACTACTCTGGATCCGGGATTAAGGTGTCTTAATTCATCGGCCACCTGCTGCCAGGCCGCTGGATCAAGGGCGGCTGCGTTAATCAGCTCGCCCAAATGCGATTCCAGCGCATGTAGATCGTGGGGAGGGCGCGGCCTGCCCGCCGCAGCTCCTGCCTTTCCATTGGATCGCCTGACGACATCTGCCATCATCGCTGCTTTTCAGCCCGATTAGACCGGTTCCGGACGATACCGGTTGGAACCACACCTGTCCAGATTGTCCCCGCTCGATGGGTCGCGCGATAAGATGATCTAGATAGGCTTCCGCCGCATGACCCAAATGGGTCATGAACTCATGCGATAACGGTCAAGATGTATGGCCGCTGGCTTCGGCCTCTTGATGCAGACTTGGCCACGGTCGTGTACGAAATAGACGCATTCTGGGGCCGACGCCAAGGTCGCATCCATGATCGCGGCCGGTTCATCGCCTGAGCAGATCGCGACGGAGCTACAGGTCTTACGGGAAACGGTACGGAATCAGATCAAGGCCATTTTCAGTAAAACGGCCACGCACCGGCAAAGCGAGCTCACCGCGCTGGTCTCGCGAATCCATGGTTAATTCTTCCCGGGCAAAACAACCCAACACATCAAAGGCGCTGCCGACAAGACCAAGGGCAGCATCAAGGATGCCGCGGGACAGGTGAGCGGCGACAAGGAGCTGCGATTGGAGGGCAAGATGGACAAGGCCAAGGGCGAAGCTCGCCAGACGGCCGGCGACGTGAAGGGCGCTGCAAGCCGCGCGACCGACTGAGACGGCCTTGGAGGAACATCCTTCGGCACGGCGCAGAAAGATTCAACCGCCTCGAAAGCTTTACTTTCTCGAGTCGGTGACCGGATTACATCCGACAAAAAATGTGCACAACGCTACGGTGCGACATGCAGGGCCATAGGCGCACCTCCTTCGGCGCCCCCTCCGTGCTCGTGAACCCGGGCGACATGGCTGGCCGATTTAATCATGCGTCATGGCTTCTCAACACCCGCTCATGCACTTCGGATTCTTCACGTCCGGCCGCGGATCGGAAACAAAGCCGGCTCGGTTGAGCATCTTGATGCCGGGAAGAGAGGTTGCATCGAGCGTGGCGTCGGCGGGCAGATCAAGTTTCATCACCTGCTCGGACGTGCTTCGCGTCAGCGTTCAGCCGCTCTATCTCATCGGACCGGAATCGAAGTCGACAATTCGGCAAAATGCCTGGCAGGAAGCGCATCTTAGCGCTTCTATCACTTACGTCCGGCGCTGGACGATTTGCGAGGCCAGGTCTACAACGGCCTTCCGACCGACCTCGGTGAGGTCATCTAAAGGCAGTGATTTGCCACGCGCCGCCTCCATGAGGCGCTGCGCCACAAATGAGCGCCACTCGTGCTGCACGAACAATTCTGGTTTCAACGCGCAAGCGCGCTCCAGAGCCCTCTCCATTTCTTTGGATCGTTCGTTGATTAAAATCACTGCTTATCATAGCTCCCTCACAACTATATCCTTGGCCTTCTTCTCTTGCTCGATGCAGATCCGCTTGCATCGTCTTTCCCCGGTGAGAGACGCCACTTGATTCTTGCCCGCCCCATCGGGCTGTTGAACTTAGGAATGTTAACGTGATCGCCGAATCTTTTTTGTCTGTTGGATCTCGAATGATACGATTCTATTCCTTAAAACATGCGAGAAAGCTTCCCCAATAAATAGAGCGGAGGTAGGCGGCTGCCCATTAGTTACGCCACTCCTTCGGACCTGGCACAAACGAGAAGCAGAGATCATTCAAAAGATGACCATCTGCTAGAGCCGACTGACCGCCTCCACAACTGCCAGCGCGAACGGGATCCAGGCGCGATCAAGCGCGGCCTGGTCGGTCACCAGCGGACCGATGAAAGTGTAGATCGCGAAGATGCTGGCGACGCCGAGCGCTGCGACCAGCATGGTTTCCCACACGGCAGGCCGGCGCAGCGCGCCAAGCTCCTGCATCAAGGGACGGCCGCGCAGTGACTGACTGACCGGCACCCACGCCCGCAGCGCCAGCAGGGCAAGCAGCGCCACGCATGCGACGACGGCATAGGTCCGCCGCCAGCCAATCGCCTGACCCAGGAGGGTCGCCAGCGGCGAACCAATGATGGTTGCAATGGTCAGTCCGCCCATGACCTGCGCGAACGCCCTGCCGGATTGACCGGGACCGACGATGTGGGACGCGACCATGGCGCCCGCGCCGAAGTAGGCACCTTGCGGCAGTCCGCTCACGAAGCGCGCGAGGGCCAGAAGCGGCAGACTGGGCGCAATCGCCGACAGCGCGTTGCCGAGCACGAACAGCGCCATGAGGCAGAGCAGCAGCGTCCGCCGGTTCAGTCGCGCGGTGCAATGGTCCTCGACGGCTGCGCATTGCGCTTGGTAGGCGCTCTCGAGCATCACTGTCTCCACTCACAGGGAAGGTCAGATCGTGGCGATCATGGCGCGACGATCCCGCAATCGGTTCACATGTTGATGTCAGCGCGTCCGCACTGCAGAAGCTCTGGCGCACAGCTACTCACGCCCTCGGAACCCGCCGCGTGGCTGTGTCACTTTGGACAAGGCTGTCCTGCCGCGCCCCAGAGGGCCACATCCTTAACGTGATCCTCGAACGTGCCCGGCGGCGTCGAGCGTCCCTCACCGGGCGCCCAGCCGCGCGGGATGAAGCCGTTCTGCGAAGCGTCGTGGCGCAGATGTTCGAGCAGACCGACGGCGTCGCGGCCCCCGTTGCGCTTGGGATCCTTGAGTTGCGCGCAGATCTCAGCGCCTTTCTTGCCGAACCAGATGAACTCGACTGGCGCGAGCTGCCAGTCGATGCCCGCGTGCGGCGGCGCAGGCGCCGGATCATTCGGCATGGCGGAGGTCATGTGACAGGTCGAGCACGGCACCGCTTCGGCACCGATACGGCTGTCGCCGCCATGGATGTTCATGCCGTGCACGCGCGGCTTGGTTTCACCCGCCGGCGTCCAGATCGGAATCGCTTTGGCATCGACATGACAATTGGCGCAGCGCGGATGAGTGATGACTGCTTCGATCCGCTTCCATGCTTTCAGTCCTTCCGCGCGGCTGACGCTGCCGGCCGGCAGCGCGTCCTTGTTGGCCTCGTCCTTGGCGGCAACGATGCCAGTGAGCGCCGCAATAGCTGATGTTGCGGCGACGATCGCAATCAAAGAGCGTTTCATGGCCGGCCTCACACGAATTCGATGAACTTGTTGAAGGGCATTTCGCGGATGCGCTTGCCCGTGGCCGCGAAGATCGCGTTGGCGAGCGCGGGCGCCACAGGCGGCACCGGCGGCTCACCGAGGCCCCTCACCTTCGGATCGTTCTGAAGGCCGCGCACGGTGATCACCGGACACTGGTACATTCGCATCGCTTCGTGATGATTGTAGTTGGTCTGCTGCACCCCGCCCTTGGCGTAGGTCAGTTCGCAATTCATGGCGTGACCGAGCCCCCAGACGACGCCGCCCTGCACCTGGCTCTCGAAGTTGACGGGGTCGATGATCTTGCCGACATCGACGGCGACGAAAACCTTGTCGACCCGGATGCCGCGCGGCGTCACTGTCACGTCAACGACCTCGGCGACCGGTGTTCCGAACGACTCGACGAAGGCGACGCCGCGCCCCCTGCCCTGGCCGAGCGGTCCCTTCCAGTCCGACATCTCCGCAACCGTCTCGAGCACCTTGCGATAGGTCGGGACGGCACACATCTCGATGCGAGCCTTCATCGGGTCGAGTCCCGCCGCATGAATCATCTCGTCAATGAAACTCTCGGTGAAGAAGCCGCCCGTGGATGCGCCGACCGAGCGCCAGGTCGTGCACGGCGACAGGTTGCGCGCCTCGAAGGTGGTCGCGCGAAAATGCGGGATATCGTAGTAGACGTTCCACAGCCCGGCGGCGAGTTGCGGATCGGGATCCTTGGTCGGCATGCCCATGTGCTCGAGCAGTCCGTTATAGGGCATCGTGCCAGCGAGCTTCAGGTCGGCCGAAATGATCCTGCCCTTGGCTACGCTGCCTTTGTGGCGGGCGATCGATATCTGGCGCGGGATGTCCTGACGGAAATCCTCCTCGCGCGAGAACACCAGCTTGATCGGCGTGCCGCGCATCTGGCTGGCGATCTCCGCCAGCACGCGGACGTTCTCGAACTCCAGACGATGCCCGAAGCTGCCACCCGTCCACTGGTTGTGAAAAGTCACCTGCTCGGGCTTCAGACCGGCATTGGCAGCCGCGATAGCCTGCACCGCCTGTGGGCTCTGATTCCCGACCCAGATCT
>Ga0265334_10000852_pt1 | contig 15262 bp, 16 predicted proteins | sample 42023metaG_FD_192442 | JGI IMG/M metagenome (GOLD analysis project Ga0265334, IMG submission 192442) | Rhizosphere microbial communities from Carex aquatilis grown in University of Washington, Seatle, WA, United States - 4-20-23 metaG | ecosystem: Host-associated > Plants > Roots > Rhizosphere... | reverse complement strand
GGGTGGGACTCGAACCCACGGCCTCGGCAAGACGAGGACAGTAATTTAGAGCGTCTTTATTTTCAATCACTTGCCGCGTGAATTCCGAGAACCCAGGTGCGTCGCCTCGCTCGTTGCTGACGCTCACGATGATCTTGGTGGCGTTGACTCGAATTGGTACTGCGTAGAGCGCGAAGAGTCGCGTTGGGCCCAGTGCACCGAGAAAGCCTTGAGTGCCTGGAAGTCTTCGAGGTCCACGGTCTGGCGAAAGGGCAAATGCTCGACCAGGCAGTGCAGCGTGACTTCGAGCAGGCTGACATCACGTTCGGCGGGCAGCGAGCGGAGAATGTCGTCCAGGCGTCCATCCAGCCAGCGCAAGGCCCCCTCGAAGCCCGCGCGCGCCTTGGCCAGGCTCGGGTTGTCAGCCGGGAGGTGCCCGAGCTGCACGGTCATGATCCAATGGACTTGCGCCGTCATCGCATGCCAGACCAGTTCCTGTGCATTGGCACACAGGCTACCCCGCAGGTCCTCGGGCCACGCAACTCGCACCGACCGGCGCGCGGTGCTCGCGATCCGACGACAGATCTGCTCGGTGCCAAAGACGTGCTCATCGCCAATACGCAGGGTGGGCAGCTTCAAGGCAGGATGCCCGCCGTACTGGACTGGATCGAGGCTTGCGATGTCACTGACATGCACCAGCTCGAGTGGCACCGCCAGCTCCATCGAAAAGACCCGTACCACCCGCGTATAGAGCGAGCTGCGACGGCCTATGAGTTGCCAGTCGCTCATTGCACACCGGCGGTCACAAGATGCCCTCCTCGATCTGCTCCAGATACAGGAATTCTGGCGCCTTCACTCCTGCCTCCTCCCGTATGCGAATGAGCTGCGCAGATTCGAAGAAGCTGCGTGCACTGGAAAGGGAGTTCCAGGCGGAAAAGTGCACAACGCGGTTGGCATCGGATTCGTGGCGCAGCAGCCGGTAACTGAGCTCACCCGCCGCCTTGCGGATACGTGCCGCCTTGTCGAACGCGAGCTTCCAGACCGGGTACGACTCTACGTCATGAATGATCAACACATGGGGCATGAAGCACTCCGGTCAGGGGGCGGGTTCAGGGAAGGGCCTGCCGTCCTTGTGCGTAAAGATCCACCCGCCCGCATCCATTCGGGCCTGCAGATCATCGTCCGGATAGGTCGCGACATCGCCCGGCGTGCGATCGCCCACTTCCAGCAGGACGACCGTGGTGGCGCAGTCATTGCGAAAGCAATGGGCTTGTCCATCACCGGCCTTGAAGCCAGCGCACATTCCCGGCTGCAGCACGACACTGCCCGCATCCGTGCAGAGGGTCGGCGTACCGTGGATGACATAGACAAATTCGTCCTGCAGCAAGTGCGAATGACGCAGTGACGAAACACCACCTGGTGCCAACTCTGTCAGGTTGACGCCGAAGTTCCTGAGCCCAAAGCGGTCGCCCAACGGACGTTTGGCACGACCCGCGAGGCGTGCTCCCAGCATGTCCTGCACGGCCTTCGGGTAATTCGAGGGCCGCGCCCGTGGCGGCGCATCGGCCGCAACGATGGCCCCGTAGTAGTCTTTCTTTGCGGTCATGGTCCGATTCCTCGTGGTTGACTCAGGAACTGCACTGCAATCCTCGCCTGCGATCGCGCGGTCCGGGAGTGTCTGAAAAGGCGTTTCTGGAGCATAATCAGACAATGTACGACTTCTCGGTGGTGGTGCTGAAAGGGGCCTACGCGAGCAGCATTGCGCTGACGCGCGACCTGCTTGCCGCCGCTACGGCCCTCGCTCCCCGTGCAGGAGTTTCCCCTCCCCGATGGCGGGTCGCCTCGCTCCATGGCGGCAACGTCCCGCTCGGTGGTGGCATGAGCATCGACACGGTCCGGCTGCCAGGCCGCGCGGGCAAGGACCCTTCGCTGTGGATCCTTCCTGGGCTTGGGCTCAATACGCCCGAGGCAGTCACAGCAAGGCTGGCTGAGTCCGATGTGGCAATCCTATTGCCGCGGCTTGCCCAACATGTCAACGCGGGCGGGCGCATTGCCGCCTCGTGCTCGGCCGTATTCCTGCTGCAAGCAGCAGAGCTGCTGGCGGGCCGACGTGTGACCACAACCTGGTGGCTGGCTCCGCACCTGCAGCAATTGGCGTCGCGTTGCACCGTGGATGCCGACCAGATGATCTGTGCGGATGGCCCCTTCGTCACGGCTGGGGCGGCCTTTGCGCAATCAGACCTGATGCTGCATCTGCTGCGCGAACGCTGCGGCGCCAGGTTGGCAGCCCTGGTTGCACGCATGGCGCTGCTCGATGCCAGGCAGGCCCAAGCACCGTTCATCGTCCCGGAAGTCATGGCGAGCGGCAGTGCCTTGGTGGCGCGCATTACCGCCAAGGTGGAGGCGGCCCTTCCAAACCCTCCCTCCATTGCCGAGCTCGCGCGGGAGTTCTGCATGTCAGAACGCACGCTGTCGCGACATGTGCGCCGGGCTACTGGCAAGAGCACTGTGGCCCTGTTGCAGGGGATCCGGCTGCAGCGTGCGCGCGCTTTGCTCGAGAACAGTCGCATGACCGTCGAGCGCGTGGCGGAAGCCGTCGGCTACCAGGGGGCCACTGCACTGCGCCGGCTGATCAAGAAGGTCAACGGCTTCAACCCGAGTCATTTCCGGACCTCTGTGTAGGAAAGACAGGTGACAGCACGATTACATTGCGCAGCGGGGAACCATCGTGGTGAGCATCGACTGTCGGCATCCCGCTCGCTTTGCGCGAATTCGATTGTTCTTGGCATTGTGCTCGAGATCGCATAGGCCGAGCTCCTCCATCAGTGGAGGAATGCTGACACCAAAGCGACCGCGCAACCCCTTGGCTCCCGACCCTCGATTGACACTCCGCAGTGACTGTTTGCGGGAGCCTCGACTCACTCCATTGAAAGACTATGACAGACGGTCCGCTCCAATGCGGATTCAGGACAGTTGTCGAGTCTCCACGCTTCTATAAGCTTGATAGGCGGGGCGCTATTTCCCCGCAACCATGGCAAGGTCGATCGAGTTGGCCATGATCTGATAGCCGTTGTCATTGGGATGCAGATGGTCGTGATCATTGTAGTTGGCATTGAAGGTGAGCAGGTTGGTCGGGTCCGCGACGGGCGTGGCAAAGTCGATCACGCCGTCAAAGGCGCCGCTGGTCCTGATCCAGTTGTTGAGCGCTTCGCGCACTTGCTCACCGGCAGGCGAGGCATAGCCTGCGCCCTCATACGGCGTCAGCAGGCCGCCGTAGACCTTGATCCCCTTTTGATGGGCACGGGCGATGATCTGTTTGTCGGCGGCCTCCAGCGCCTGCGGCGTTACCGGATCGACCTGGCCTGAGGGAGCAAAGCCGCGACCGATATCATTGATCCCTTCGAGCAGGATGATCGCCTTGACGCCCGGCACGCTGAATACGTCGCGGTCCAGACGCGCCAAGGCGTTTGGCCCGGCACCGTATCGCAGCAGGCGGTTGCCGCCGATGCCGGCATTGACGACCGCCCAGTTCTTGCGCGCGGCCACCAGGCGTTCCGCCAGACGGTCTGGCCAGCTTCGGAAAGCATTGGCGGTGGAAAGCGCACCTTCGGTTATGGAGTCGCCCAGCGCCACGATCGCATTGGTTGGTGCGTCCGCGTTGACATCGACCTCCGTAACCATGGCAGTGGCCCGGGCGAGCCTGGCGTCCGGCAAGCGCGGCGCAGAGGTGTTGTCGCCGGGAATCAAGGTCACATACTGGAACAGCGTGTGCCCCGCGCGCGGCACAGCGCCGGGAACAAGGATGGAGATCACAAGCCGATCCAGCGGCTTCACCTGCATGGGAACCGGATCGCTGAGCAGTGGCGCCGAAGCTGGAATGGTGACAGCTGCGTTACTGTCGAAGGTCACGGCGTGATCGGTGCCAGGGAGGATGGCGCCGTCGGTTCCAGCCTCCGCAACATGTACCGCCCCGATCGGCAACACGCTGGCGCCGCCTTCATTGGAGAAGCGCAAGCGAATCTGCCTGCCTCCGGTGGTAACCCGCACCAGCTGGCGCACCGTGACACCGGTCAATTCGATATTGTTCGGCAGGATGGCGAGGTTGCCGGGATTCTCCAATAGCGGGACGCCTGGCGCGGGGGCGCTCGCCGCCGCCGGCACCGGCGGTGTGCTCAAAGGGGTGAGTGCGGCAAGCGACGCGACCGCGGGCGTGATCACGACCGGCGTTTCACCCGGCGGCAGCGGCGTTGGCACAAAGCCCCAAGCGCCCACCCAGTTGTCGGCGGCGAAGGCCGCGGAAACGCTGCACAGAACTATTGCCGTCATCGAGACGAACTTATGCGATCCGTTTGGCATGCCAGTTTCCCCCTTGTACATTTCTACCAACTGCGTCGGCGCTGACAGTCGGCACCCAACCGCCGTTATACACATGAACGGCCGAAACAACGACTGCCGTATCAAGACATCTTCGCTCAGCCCGGACAGGTTGCCTTAACTCGTTCACCGCGACTCACACGACAGTGCAGGCAGCGCAACCGGCCGTTGGACGTCCGCTCGATAGTTGGGTCAGGGGTCACGGCGCCTCTCAATGCTACGTAGTAAGTTACTATTCATCTTGACCGAAGTATCGAGTGGGTCGCGACGCAGGAGATGGGTGGTCAGACATGAGCAAGCGCTTCCTGAGATGGGTCGAGACATGGATCGAGGAAAACATCCCTCGCGGCGCCAATTCCGACATCGAGAGCCACGAAGCGAGGGCAAAGCGGCTGTCAGAGAAACTGTTCGCGGAGGCGACTGAGGCCGGCTTCACAAGCTACGAGACCGAGGAGGAGAGCGCGCGCGTTCCGCTGCTGGTACTTGCCGCGGTCTCGGACAGCACCGACTTCGATATCCACGCCTATTCTCTCAAGTCGCAACTGGCGCAGGAGAATGAAGATGGGGACTGAGCGCCACATGAACGATTGCTCTTGGGACGCCGTACTATGACGAGAACCCCTTGTACAATCAACGGCTTAACGCCGCAGATCATGCGCCGTATGACGCCAGACCGACCGATGAGGTGGTGCCGTAACGCAATTGGTGCTACCTATGACGGGAGCGAACCCACCAGGACACGCCCTCGGGCGTCGATGACGAAGGCATGTGGTTCTTGAGGAGACAGCCGATGACCATGCGAGTCTGCCTGGAACCACGAGCCAGTGCGTGCGCCGGCGCCGTGTTCGCCAGCCTCATGACTGCATTCGCATCGGCGGCCACTGTCACGTCGCAGAGTATCGTTTCGGGAGGATCGAGGGCGTCCGGTGTCACGACCTACGACTCCGGGTTGATAACTGGAAATCCCGCCGTCTCCTCGGCGGGCGGGATGATAGTTGCCGGCACCGCATTCAACTGGACGGCATCGTCTAGCGGCACCGCAAGGCTTGGCGCCGGTAACGGCAGCATGGGGTCCTACGTGTCGATCGGCGGCTCGGCAGACGCCTCGAGCTTCAACACGGGTGGGGTTACTGCCGACAATTTCATCGACTGGACGGACAGCCTGACGCCGACTGGGCTCACGGGCGGCGCGATCATCGAGATACCGTTTCAGATCACGGGCGACGTGACGATCGCCAAGAACACCACGTCCCAGGCGCAGACCGCAGCGGTCTTCCTGAGACAGAATCTGTGCAATTCGTCCGGCGGCACCTTGCCTTCAGGGGTGGCTTGTCAGATCAACGATCCGTCCGGAACGTTCGGCGACCCCTGGCAGCAGTCAACGACTGTCAAGAAGACGGTTTACGTGGACTTCGCGCTGGGCGCGACCGGATCTACCGCCATCGAACTGAACCTTTGGACAGAGGCCGCGGTAGGCTGGAGCGACCCGGGCAACTTCACCCAGCTCCTGTATCTCGCCACTGCCACGGGAGACTTCTCGCACACCGGTGTATTCGGACCTGCGGTGGTGCTCGACGCGGCCACGCGCCAACCGCTGGCCGGCGTGAGCCTGACCAGTGCCTCCGGCTACGATTACCTTGCGGGCACCTCGCCCGTGCCGCTGCCTGGCTCGTTGCTGCTGCTGATCTCCGGGCTCGGGGCGACGACATTCGTCGTCCGCCGCCGCGGACAAGCCATGCGAGACTGAACGTCGGCCAGTGCGCAGTCGACCGGGTCGTTCCGATTTTCGGGACTGGCGGGATGTCGAGGCCTACTTGCCTCTCGCAGCCCGGCCTCGCCTGTCGGCTCCGGCAATATCGCGGTTAAAGTGATCCGCGGCCGCTCAACTGGTTACGATTAGTACTGCATAGATTGCAGTATTGAGCACGATGGCAATCAGCGCGTTACTTGCCGTGACTGTCACGGCCACGGCCGCCGCCCAGGGGCGACGGATACCGTAGAAACGACGGACGCTCAAGTACCAGTAGAGCGGAAGGGCAGTGAGAGCAAGAACGGTTTGCAGCACGCCCTCTGCTGCCGCGACGTGCCCGCGAGGACTCCAATGCAACATCAGCTGGGCGGCTGCTGTGACCAGGAGGTAGAAGGTCGAGACGTTCAAGGCCAACGCCAGGTGCTCGAGATAGCGCCGATGCGTGCTGCGGAGAACGACCTGCTGCACGAGCGCGACGAACACATAGATGAGAAACGTCGCCGCTTCACTCAGCCAATGCATTCTCGAAGTGATCCGCTCCTGAACTGCCAGGTCGCTCCAGGCGACCGTTCCGCGGGCCTCGAGCAGACGATGGAGAAGGTGTGTCGAATCCGTCAGACCGATTCGTTCGGGGAGGCTCAATTCAGCGACCCCTGCGAAATTTGCCGTCAAGGCGTAAACCACAAAGACGGCGAAATATAGTTTCAGCGGTGCGATGAAAACGCGCCGCCTGCCTGAAACGAACGCCTGCGCCAGCTCTCCTGGTCGCGTAAACAGGCTGGCCAATGTGCGCGGCAGCCTCCCGTCAGCGTGTACCAGCTCATCGGGCAGTTCATGCAGAACGAAATGACGCCAGTCCAGGTCAGAATCCGAAAGCACTTTCTCGCCGCACAGAGCGCAGTACTCGGCCGTAAGGGCAGCCCCACAGCTAACACAGGCCCGGGCTGGCTCGGCCGTGGCCGTCGCTTCCTCTGCAGGTAACTGTTCAGTCACCGTTGTGTGGCTCACTGAAGTCACTTCGCTGGGTTCGATCACTTGATCTACCGGCTTGTCCTTTGGCGGTATCGCAAAGAAGTCAGGGTCGAGCACGATGATTTTGGATTTCGTTCCACGTCGGTCCCGGCCAATTGTCCTGCCGCAATACTGCAGAGGCGCGCGCAAATCAGCCGTTGCTCGCAGTGCCCACGACCCTGATTCATGAAAGCGAAGTGCGCCATGTCCCTTCTTTTGCAAACGCCTGCAGGAGTGTCTTGGCTCTGCCTTCGCCGAGCTCCAAATAGGATTTACCACGAACGAAGAAATCGTTGAGCCCGGGAATCTTCGCCAGCTGATGTGTTGGGATTTTAGGAAAGCCCATGGTCCATTCTTTAAAGGCGCGTTCCTCTATGGGTTCCACAATGACTTTCGTCACTCGCCGATGACGTTTATCTTCAGAGATCTTTTCATATAGCGTGTCGACGACGCTCCGCTGACCCTCCAATACTTGGAAGAAGGATCTGTTCTGATAAAGAAGGATGCCAGTAATTTCAGCCGCAGCATTCTTACGCCGACATTCATCTAGAAGGGATTGGAGCTCCTCCAGGTTCATGTCTGTAGTCGTGGCGCTACAATAGATGCAATGCACAAGATCCATGACGCACCCCCAATAGGAAACTGGCACACTGCACACTGTACACTTCGCCGGTTGTACATCTCGGGCGATTGACAGGCGCCGGGGTCGTCGCCACTTGTAGCCGAGTTATTCGCGCCACTTTTAATTTCCGACGCAGGCCGGAATCGTCGGGTTTCCGGTGGCAGACGCGAACTTCAACCAAGTGGAAGCCAATTCGAGGCCAACAATGATCGGATTTAGCCCACCATGGGAGTTGGCCCTGCAGTCAATTCTGCAGGCAACGAGGATCGGTGCTCCAAGCCATACGGCAATCGACGCTCACACCCAGAGTTTGGGGCGATCATTGACATGAACCAGGATCGTTGATTGATCCGGTCTGGGCTCAGTGTGAGCGCGCAACAAGATGGCCGCGTTACCGATGTGGTCGGAACGGACCCTCGGCATTATGAGCACACCCATTGAGCAGTCGCGCTGCAGGTGATTGATTCATAAGTCACGAGCGCCCGCAGATCATCCGGATGGTCGTCTTGTCGCCCATTCTGTTCGGAGATCCGGCATGCTGTCACACAGAGTCGCACGGATTTTCGTTCCCGAAAGCCGGCGACCGCAATCAATCGGGGGAAATCATGCAAGGACGCGCCGCGTTCATCGTTGCAATCGTGGGTCTCGCGCTGCACTACGTCACCGCGGCAGCGCAAACGGCACCAGCTGATCCTCTCGCGGCGATCCGCGCCGCCTGCACCGTGGACGCGCAAAAGTTCTGCGCAACCGTGTCACAGGGTGGCGGCCGAGTGATCGCGTGTCTCAAGGAAAACAAGGATTCACTTTCCGATCGCTGCCGGGCGGCCGCCGGTCTCCCTCCTAAATCCAACGCCGGTACCACGCCGGGCGCGGTCGGCTCTCCGGCGACTGCTGGAGCACGCGTTTTCGCTCCGGACACTGAGTCGAAACCAGCGCCCGTCGTCACCGACTCCTCGAAACCTGTCACCGCCGCGGGCGAGCGTTTCGTCAAGCGAACGCTAATCGACGCCCAGCAGGGCGGCATACCGGCCGTCAGCGTCCACCTGCCGGAGAGCTGGCACTTCGCGGGAACCATCGACTGGCACTACGGGTGGGTCGACGTACCCATCAATCCTTCCTGGCATGCCGAAAATCCCGCCAACGCTGAGGCCTACTTTCAGCACGAGTCGATGCGGATGGTGTATGTCGACGTGGCGCCCCAATACCGCCGCTACGTCCCCGCCTCCAAGCCGGGCACACGCACCGCCCTCGGCCAGATCTACTTGGCACCGCTCGCTCCGGCGCAGGCCATGATCTATTTCATCAAGCAGGTGCGCGGTGATGTCTCCAACCTGAAATGGCTTGGACAACAGGATCTGCCCGACCTGGCCAAGGCACTGCGCCTCGCTCCCTCGCCCAACCAGCACGGCATCGCGATCAAGATTGGGTACGACTTGAACGGCAAGCCGGTCGAGGAAGCATTCTTTGGTGTCTTCTACCTGAATAAGGCGGGAGCCCAGGCGATGCAGGCAGGTCATGAATCCATCGCGGCGAATCAGCTGGTACAGACCAACTGGGGGATTCAGTCATTGCAAAGCTTCCGCGCCCCCGCCGGCACGCTCGAGAAGCGCATGCCCGTCTACAGTCTGATCGCCAAGTCGGTTCAATACGATCCGCATTGGACGGCGCGCTATCAGGCCATCGACGCCACCCTGACCAAGCTGTTTCAGCAGAAGCAGCAACAAGGCCTGAGCCAGATCAACGCCGCTGCCGCCATCGCCGACCGGGCGATGAGACAGAATCAGCAGTTCCTGGCCGGAGTCGAACGCCAGGAAATTGCCATGCGCGACAGCGGGGGAGGCGGTGGCGTGTCAGGGGGCGGCGGCGTGGACGATAGTTTTCTGCGGGATGACGGCCCCCGCAGTTCCGCGGACCATTTCAGTGATCTCATGCGCGGTGTCGATACGGTGAATGACCCCAGCACTGGCGGCACGAAGCAGTTGGAATATGCAGGCGGCGACAATCACTTCACGGATGGCTTCGGTAACTACAGGACCTACAACGATTCCAATGCCACACCCGAGAACCAAGGTGAAAACGGTACTTGGACGCGTATGACGGAAGCGCCTTGATCGATTGGTGGCTAGGGTGGGACTCGAACCCACGACCTCGGCATTATGAGCGCAGCCATCGGATTTTAGGGTCTTTAATTTCAATCACCTCTCGCGTGGCGTCCGTTGCATTTGGCACCACTGAGCACAACAGAGCACTACTGAGCCACGCAAGAGTCACGCACAACATTGGTCGTTGCTCGCAACCCCGGGCCGCCCTCACCAAAAAGCACCCGGGCGCATGGAAGCGCACGACGGCGCACAAGAAATCTACGCTGGCAAAGTGGCTAGCGACCTCAGGCGGCGTAGCAGAATCGGCGCCCGTGCCTGACTTGCCTGATCGCCGGGAAGGTGACCCGGTATCGCCTGGATGAAATCTGGCGTCGCCAGCAGGGCCGAGAACCGCTCGGCCAGGTAGGTCCTGAGTTCGGGAGACGCGACCCGCGTTTCGGCGATCAGTTCCTCCCGGCCGTCCACCACCGTCAATATATCCTCCAGATCGTGGCTGGCGAGGTAATCCCCTGCCCCGCGACCCTGAAATGCTTCCAGCTTGGTGCCTAGGAACACCGGCGCCGCAATCAAGCGGATCCTCGCGCCGATCGGAATCGTCACCGACACCGCGGAGTCGACCGCGAGCCGGTACCACCGGTTGTGGAATCCCAGAAGGGGCTCGGTTGGCATCAGATCAACCTTAAGGCCGCCTCGCATCCAGCGGCAGACCGGCGCCTCAGGTGAGCGATCATGCACGAAGCCACGCGCCTCGATGGCCGCCTCCAGCTGGTGGTACTGCGCCATGGTGGCCACCTGAGCCAGCACATCCACATCCTGAGTCGCCCGGATCAGTTCGGCGCGCGGCGCCGTCAGCAGCAATCCGGTGGCGCAGCCACCGACAAGAACGAGCGAATCACAGAGATCGCCCAGCGCTTTCGTGACCAGTCCGATTGCCGGGAGATTGGGATCATCGGCAAATCCTACCGTCGTCACTGCAAGCGCTCTTCCAGCAGCTTCTGGGCGAGCCCGCGCTCGCGTGCCTGGCCGATCCGAAGCAGGTCAAAGAGCGCCAGTAGTTCCCGGAACTCCGGGAAGTCACGGGCGGCAAGCGGCAAGGACTCATACAGCGGCAGAAGGGATTGACCACGCACCTTACCTTCCGGGTGGGGCCAGACCGTGACCAGCTCGCTGGATGAACCGAGGAGCTTCTTCAATGCCGGCAACGCGTGCGCCGTCGGGAATCCGATTGTGATGCCGCCGCGCACCGGTGGGTAAGCGTAGCGGGCCCCGAAAATCACAAAAGCCCGGAGTGCTGCAATAACCGCCCTCGGCGGACCCTCGATCTCCGCCACCAGACCGGCAGCCGTCAGCCTTTGGACGGCAGCATGCGCCTCGAATCGGGACAGGCGCATCGCCTCGCCCAGGGCCGCATAAGGCAGCCATTCACCCTTGAGGGTAACCAGCCATAGCGCTACACCCAGGTCCTGGGGCTTGAGCACCCACTGACGATTGCCTGCCCGGCTGAGGGCGACTGAGTTCTTGAGACCCGCAACTTTCATATGCTATATGCATATAGCATACCACAGTATTTTTGCCAACTGGCCTCCGTTGCAATCGGCACTAATGAGCATATCCGAGCATCAAATGTCCGCCGCGAGCCCCGGCCGCCGGCGACTGGGTATGCGACCGGCGGGTGTCGGCCAATTGCTGCCTGTCACTGGTCTGACTAAGTATCCTTGAAGCGGTCATTCGTGGCTTTAGGGTAAGCTGCGATCAAACTAGATGCATGTATCTCATTGTTGAGGCAGTGGGCAAACAGTTACGACGCCCACGCGGCCTATCCCATACACGGAGAAGTACTGTGATCTGGAAAGGACTCGTCTGTGCATTGATCCTGACGCGATTGGCCCACGCTTCTTCGACTTGGCCGCCGCAGCTTGAGATGCGCGTGCCATTTGAGCCCACGGCATTTCCGAGCGACGGCCGCACCTATCTAGCTTATGAGCTGTACCTTACAAACTTCGCCGCGAATCCGATCACTCTCCGTCGCGTTGAAGTTCTCGACGCCGATGGTTCAGCCGCCGCACCGATTGCTTCATTTGAAGCGGGTCAACTTGATGCGTTAGTGCAACACATAGGGGCTCAGTCGTCCGCGGACGGTAACAGCGATCTTCGTCAACTTGGCGGCGGCCGCAGCGTCGTCGTGTATCTATGGATCGCGCTTGAGCACGGAGCGAGCGTGCCGAACCATTTGCGTCAACGCGTGACCACTGCCGAGTTCGTGGCGGAAGGGGCCGTTATCGCGACTCATCATCGCGAGCTGCTCGTGCTCGGGCCGCCGGTGACGGGAACGAATTGGCTTGCAGACGATGGCCCGAGTAATGACCCAGAGAACCATCACCGACGCGGAATTTTCGTCTTCCAAGGCCGTGCGCTAATTTCGCGCCGTTACGCAATCGATTGGCAACAGAGTCAAAGCGGCAAAACGTTTTCTGGAGATGCAAGCGATAATCGCTCGTACAACGCTTATGGAAAGCCCGTGCTGGCGGTCGCAGATAGCACAGTGGTGGCTGTGAGGGACGGTCTTCCGGACAATGTGCCCCGGCACAACGGGGAATTCAGTCCTGCTGTAGAAATCACGCCCGACACAGTGTTCGGTAACCATATCGTGCTTGATTTGGGAGGACAGCAATTCGCTACCTATTGTCACCTACAACCTGGAAGCGTGCATGTAAAGGTCGGGGACCATGTGCGGCGCGGTCAGGTGCTGGCGAAGATTGGAGACTCCGGAGATGCGCGCCAACCGCATGTCCATTTCCAGGTTCAGACTTCGTCCGATCCATTGGCCGGCGAGGGCGTGCCCTATCTCATCGATCACTACCGTGTTAGGGCGGCGGACGATGTTTGGCACACTCGCACTCGCGAGTTGCCCTTGGGCGGAATGCTGATCGACTTTGGTCAGCCCACTCCATTTTCAAGCGGCAGATAAGCAACCAACCGATGCTTGCGTTAATGGCAACTAATGCAATTGCCTTGCTCGGAAGCAGCCGCTCGCATCGGGCAGCTTGGGGTCGATTCCGGCCCCTCACGCTGTTGGTACACTTGGCCGTTTTCGGCGGCGGGCTCAACGGGTCGCCGCCATTTACCGGCGCCACACGCTCCGCGGCGGAAGAACCATTTTCAAGGCCGAGTATCGGCCGGCTTGACTCGACGGACGGGCCGCCAACCGATGTCAGTATTCCGAGGACGCGTCGCCCGCCGGCCGCAGCGCGGAGCCGAGGTTTCGCTGAATTCTCCGCGAAACCGGCACCCACATTTCAGGGCCGCGGGAGCAGAATGGCCATGTTGGGACGAGACGCGACAAAGGCCCCGGTGTTAAGCCGCCCTGATATTCCACAGTCGCTGGCGGCGCTACGGCTCCATATCCTGAATCGATTGGTGGCTAGGGTGGGACTCGAACCCACGACCTCGGCATTATGAGTGCCACGCTCTAACCAGCTGAGCTACCTAGCCAATCCCGGGGCTGCGCATTGTAGGGACCGAAGCCGGCCCGGTAAACGGCTGGCTTCTCAGCTCGTGAGCGCACAGGCCCAGGCCACCCCGAGGGTGGCCAGCGCCGCCAGTCCTGCGAGCCACTGTGGCGCCCGGCTGATCGCCCGCTCGACCGGTTCGAGCGCGACCAGCGCTCCGAGCGCGCCTCCAACCAGGAATCCCAGCACGTGCGCGACCACATCCACGCCGTCCGCGCCGGATTCGCCGCTGGCCGGAGGCGCGTCATCGCCACTCGCTCCCCCGGCACCCAGCCAGCCGAGCAGCAGCGCGCCGGCGACCAGCGGCGCCCAGCGCAGCGCCCAGCGCTGCGGCAGCTGTCGCCGCCGGCTCCAGGAATGTGCGGCGAGCAGCCCGAGCGCCGTGAACACGGCGGTGGACGCGCCGACCGAGCGATGGCTCGCGGGCCCCAGCAGCGCCTCGAGCAGGTTCGCGGCCGCGGCGCCATTGACGATCAGGAACCAGGCGCTGCCGCTGCCGATCTGCCGCGCGGCGAGATATCCAAACCAGACTCCGGCGCCGAGGTTCGCGACGATGTGCGCGACATCCAGGTGCAGCGTCAGGGCCGTCCAGGCGCGCCACCACTGTCCGGACTGGATCTGTCCGGCGTCGAGCTCGCCGGTGTCGAATGCATCGAGCCGCCCCCAGCCACGCGAGACTCCGAGCCCGACCACGACCAGCACCAATACGTACGCGACGCAGCCAACCCAGGCATGCGCGAACACACGCGGCGCCGGGCGCATCGGCGGCGCGGCCGCAACGCGATTCTCGCTTTCGTAGCGCTGTAGCTGTTCGTCCGCGGCCGGCGCGTCGACATCCGCGACGACCAGCACGTACAGGCCGGCCTCGAACTCGATACGCGCGGAGATCCCGACCGCGGTGAGCACCAGTGCGCGATCGGCACAGCCGGCGCGGTAGGCCGAGCGGTGGATGACGGTGCCGTCGTCGGGCATGCAGTCGTGGCCAGCGCAGTGCGCCGCGGCGCCTGCTTCAGATCGCCACGGTCGGCGGCGATGTCGGTATCAGCGCCAAGCCGGCGAAGGACAGCAGCCACAGCCCGAGCAGCGCAACTACGATAGCGATGATCGTGAGCCCGATGGCGCCGGCCAGCGAGGTGCCGAGCAGCAGGCGAATCGCGATGACGAACCCCAAGAAGGCCGCGACGGGTGCGCCGATGTAGATGCCGAACAGCCGCGCCGCGATCTCTCCAGCCAGCACGCCGATGATCGCGGACAGTCCGCACCAGAGAAACCCGGTGCGCTTCGCATCCGCCAGGTATGCACCAACCTTGATCGGAATCGCGACGAACAGCGCGAGCAGCAGCAGCGCCAACCCGGTGATGAGCAGTCCGCCGAGCACTCCTGCGATCATCGCGGCCTGCCTTCAGCGGCCCGGACCGGTGCCGGCCGAGCTCTTTCCGCTCCAGCCGGGCAGGTAGCGCGCGCTGGACGATTGGGCGAGCTTGATCGCTTCCTTCGTGGCACGCTGCGGCTGCGCACCGATCAGCTCGGCGTCGACCTGCGGCCGGAAGAAATCGGCCCACAGGAATTCGGCGAACGCCGTCTGCTCCTTGGCAAAGCCGCCGGCGCGGCGCACCATGCCGGCGAGACTGCGATACGGATCGTTCTTCAACTGCGTGAGGCGTTCGGGCATCTCATCATAGCTGCGCCTCCGGCCGCGCTGGTCGTACGGATGGGTCCATGAGCGGAACTCCATCGTGCGCCAGAACACCGGCAGCTCGAGCCACGAGAGATCGTCGAGCTCGGCCAACCAGACCTCGCGCTCGCCGGATTCGAGCAGCGCGATCCCGAGGTGGTGGTGATCGATGATGTAGTGCGCGCCCTCGGGGCCCAGTACCGACGGGAAAACGTGACGCGCGATTTCCGCTGCGCGCTC
>Ga0265334_10000851_pt1 | contig 15271 bp, 16 predicted proteins | sample 42023metaG_FD_192442 | JGI IMG/M metagenome (GOLD analysis project Ga0265334, IMG submission 192442) | Rhizosphere microbial communities from Carex aquatilis grown in University of Washington, Seatle, WA, United States - 4-20-23 metaG | ecosystem: Host-associated > Plants > Roots > Rhizosphere... | reverse complement strand
CGACGCAGAGGAGCTCTAGGCGCGCGGGCCGTCCGGCTTTCCCCATCTATTGCTGGTAGACGCCGGCGGGCTGGTCGCCGGGCTGCGCGCCGGCGCTGATCGGGCCGTGCTGCGACTCGTATTTCTCGATGTTGTCCTTGAGAGCCCAAAGGAAGCGCTTGGCGTGCACGGGCGACGAGACGATCCGGGAAACGACCTTCGTTCTCGGCGTCTGCGGCTGGATGAAGAGAAAATCGAGGATGAACTCCGTCTCGCTGTGGCTGATCAAGGCCAGGTTCGTGTACGAGCCGCGCGCCGTGCTCTCATCGATTTCTACGCGCAGCGGCTCCGGTTTCTTTATATCGTTCATGGCGCGAGTCTAACATTTTTTGCTATTATTTCATGACTGATGCCCAAAGGCACCCTCGTCATTCTCTCGGCGCCCTCCGGGACCGGCAAGTCGACGATCTGCCGCAAGCTCCTGCAGAAGAGAAAGGACCTGCGCTATTCGATCTCCTGCACGACCCGTCAGCCTCGGCCCGGAGAAAAAGACGGGAAGCACTATTTCTTTCTCACGCGCGACGAGTTCAAGCGCAAGATCCGCCGCAGCGAGTTCCTCGAGTGGGCCGTCGTCCATGACGAGTATTACGGCACGCCCCGCAAATACATCGAGGAGACGCTGCAGGGCGGCTCGAGCATCATGCTCGCCATCGACGTCCAGGGCGCGGCCGCGATCCGCCGCAAGATGCCGGACGCCGTCCTCGTGTTCGTGACGCCGCCGTCGCTGGAGTCCCTGCGCGAGCGCCTCGCGGCGCGGCGCGACTCCTCGGAGTCGGTGGCCAAGCGCCTGGCCAACTCGAAAGACGAGCTGTCGGCCGCGAAGCACTACGATTACATCGTCGTAAACGACGACCTCGAGAAGGCCGTCGAGCAGATCGAAGCCATCCTGACCGCGGAGAGCCTCAAGGTCGGCCGCCAAGAGGCGCCGGCGTTGACGCCCGCATAGCATTGGAGAAAAAGATGACGAAGAAGCAGAGCGAGAAGGGCGAGAAAGCCCAGCCGGAGAAGGCGAAGAGCCTCGAGCAGATGATCCTCGACTACCCGGAGGGCAAATACTCCGCGATCCCGCTCGCGGCGCTGTGGGCGAAAGTCCTGCGCCGGCGCGAGGAGCACCGCCATCTGACCTCCAACGAGATCCTGGAGCAAGCCCTGCGCGACGTCCTCGCGGGCGAAGTGGGTTGGAAGGAAGTCAAGAAGGCCATGGCCGCCGCTCCGCCCGAGCCGATCAGCCTGCTCAACGGCTCCTCCGAAGAGAAGTCCAAGAGCAAGTAACCAGGCCCATGCCGCGGCCGCGCCGCGTCGTCGTCGGGGTGACCGGCAGCATCGCCGCGTACAAGGCGGCGGAGGTCGTGCGCCTTCTGGTCAAGTCCGGCTGTGAAGTGCGCTGCGTGCTCACTCCCAACGGCGCGCAGTTCGTCACGCCGCTCACGCTCGCCGCGCTCTCGAGAAATCCGGTCGCGCAGAACCTGCACGATCCCTCGCTCTGGAAGATGGCGCACTTGGACCTGGCGAGCTGGGCCGATCTCGTGCTCGTCGTCCCGGCGACGGTCGACTTCATCGCGCGTCTGGCTCAGGGCCGCGCCGAGGGCGTGCTCGACGCGCTGATCCTCTCCACGAAGGCCAAGGTCGCCGTCTGCCCGGCGTGCGACGCCGAAATGTGGGAGCACCGCGCGACGCAAGACAACGTCAAGCGGATCAAGGACCTCGGCTACGAGGTCTGGGGCCCGGAGAAAGGCGAGCTCGCCAGCGGCAAGACCGGCTGGGGCCGCCTGCGCGAGCCCGAGGACGTCGTCCGGCAGGCGCTGGGCAAGGCCTGACGATGGGACTGCGCGGCAAGCGCGTCCTCATCACGTCGGGCCCGACGCGCGAATACCTCGATCCGATCCGATTCTTGACCAACGCGTCGAGCGGGCGCATGGGCGCGGCGCTCGCGCGCGCGGCCTTGAAGCGCGGCGCGCGCGTGACGGTCGTCAGCGGCCCTTGCGAGGCCGAGCTCCCGAAGAACGCCTCCGTCGTCCAGGTCGTCACGGGCCTCGAGATGCTGCGAGCCGCGCTCAAGGCGGCGAAGAGCGCCGACGTGATCATCGCCGCGGCGGCGGTCTCCGATTGGCGCGCGGCCTCGCCCGCGAAGAAAAAGATCAAGCGCTCGTCGTCGAGCCTGCGTTTGACTTTGAAGCCCAATCCCGATATCATCAAGGCCGTCGCTCGCCGCCGCCGTCCCGGGCAGGTCATCGTCGGGTTCGCGCTCGAGACTCACGACCGGCTGGCGCACGCCTCCGCCAAGATGAAAGCCAAGGATCTCGATCTGATCGTCGCCAACGGCCCGGCCGCGCTGGGCTCGGACCGCGGCGCGGCGACGCTGCTCTTGCGCGGCGGCTGGAAGCGCGACCTTTCCACCGCGTCGAAGGACGCGCTCGCGGCGGCGATCCTCGGCGCCGTCGAGGACCTCGCGTGAGCGGCGAGCTGCTCGACCTCGTCCGCGAGCTCAGGCGCCGAGTCGTCGAAGACCCCGACGCCTTCAATGCCTCCGCGCCCGCGAAAGCTCGACTCTCCTCGAGGAGAGTCGAGCTTCCCGAAGCGGAGACCGCCTCGCGCGCGATCTCGACTCACCCCGGGGTAAGTCGAGATTTGAAGCGGCAGATCTTTCAGAAACTCGCCGACGAGGTCGCCGCGTGCCAAAAGTGCCCGCTCGGCAAGCACCGGCTCAAGGCGGTCTTCGGCGTCGGCTCGCCGGACGCCCAGGTGATGTTCATCGGCGAGGGCCCGGGCTACGAGGAAGACCACCGCGGCGAGCCTTTCGTCGGGAAATCCGGCCAGCTCCTCGACAAGATCCTGGAGTCGATCGGCCTGTCGCGCCAGACCGTCTACATCGCCAACATCGTGAAGTGCCACCCGATGAAGGAGAACGATCCCGAGCTGCGCGGCAACGACCGTCCGCCCACGCCCGACGAGATCGCGGCGTGCAAGCCGTACCTCGACCGGCAGATCGAGGTGATCGCCCCGAAGGTGATCGTCACCCTCGGCGCCACGCCGGCCAAGGTCCTCGTCGCTCCGGGCGTGTCGATCACCGCGATCCGCGGCCAATGGCGCGAGTATTCCCCCGCCGCGGGCAAGACGATCAAGCTGCTGCCGACGTATCATCCGGCGGCCCTGCTGCGCAACCCCGATTTGAAGCGCGACGTATGGACGGACATGAAAAATCTCAAGAAGGAGCTCGAGTCATGACACGCAAGCAAACCAAATCGGACGACGACAAGAAGCTGCTCAAGGAGCTCGGCGATTTCATCGAGGAAAGGTGGAAGAAGGGCGTCGGCAAGATCGAGGAGATCTTCAAGGACGACAAGGAGTCCGACGACAAGCTGTTCTCATATTTCAAGATGTTCATGGACGACAAGGGCGTCGCCTCCGTCACGCCGAGCAGCAAATACCTCATCGGCCGCGTGCTCAAGGCGATGAACCCCTCCTCCGGCCGCAAGGTGATCGTCGAGTTCGGCGCGGCCGACGGCGTCATCACCAAGAAGCTGCTCAATAAGATCACGTCAGACAGCGTGCTCGTCGCGATCGAGCTCAACGACGAGCTTTTCGCCAAGCTCTCGCAGATCAAGGACCCCCGTCTCAAGACGTATCACGGCGACGTGCGTGAGTTCGACAAGATCATGAAGGAAGTCGGCGTCGACGAGGCGCCGGACGTGATCTTCTCGGGCATCCCGTTCGCGTTCTTGAGCGGACGCGGCCGCCATGAGCTGCTGCTCAAGATCTCCGAGCGGCTCAAGCCCAACGGACGCTTCGTCGCCTACCAGGTCACGACGCACTTGATCCCGCTGCTCAAGGACTACTTCAAGCGGGTCAAGTCCGAGTTCGAGATCCGGAACATCCCGCCGCACTTCGTGTTCACGGCGTTCAAGTAAGCGGAGGCCGGGATGGCGCGCATCGCCGAGATCGCCATGCCCGTCCCGGTGCACAAGGGGTTCCATTATCTTGTGCCGGAGGGCTTGCGCCTGGAGCCCGGCATGCGCGCGCGCGCGCCGTTCGGGCCGCGCAGCCTGGTCGGCGTCGTGACGAGCGTCTTCGAGGGCGAGCCGCACATGAAGCTCAAGACCCTCTACGGCGCGCTCGACGCCGAGCCGATCCTGCCCAGAGAGCTGCTCGACTGCGCGCGCTGGATGGCCAAGCGCTACAGCGCCGCCGTCGGGGATTGCGTGAAGGCGTTGCTTCCTTCCTTCATAAAGGGGATCGAGCCGGCGCCGCCGTGGCCCAAGTCCGTGCCGACGGCGCAGCCGCCAGCGTTCACGCTCACGCCCGGGCAAGAGCAGGCCGTCGCCACGCTCACGGCCAAGCTCGACGCGCGCGCGTTTTCCGCGGTGCTGCTCTACGGCGTGCCCGCCTCCGGCAAGACCGAAGTCTACCTGCGGCTCATCCGCCGCGCCGTCGCCAACGGCGGACAGGCGCTCTTCCTCGTCCCCGAGATCTCGCTGACTCAGCCGTTCTTCCGGGAGTTCACGGCCTCGCTCGACGTGCCGGTCGTGCTCTGGCACAGCAAGCTGACGCCGCGCGAGCGGCGGCTGGCCTGGCTCGGCATCCGCCGCGGCGAGGTGAAGGTCGTCGTGGGCGCGCGCTCGGCGTCGCTGCTTCCTTATCGGGACCTGCGGGCGATCATGCTCGACGAGGAGCAAGACGAGTCGTTCAAGCAGGACGAGCCCTCTCCTTCATATCACGCGCGCGACGTGGCGCTTCATCGCGCGAGGGCGCACGGCGCGCTCTGCGTGCTCGGCTCGGCCACGCCGTCGATCGAGGCTTGGGCCATGGCCAAGCGCGGCGAGATCGAGTTCGTCCGCATGCCGGACCGAGTCTCGTCGGTCCCGCCGCCGCTCGTCGACGTGATGCCGACGCCCATGTACGGCCAGTGCATCTCCGACGAGCTCGTCGCCAAGATCAAGGACCGCCTGCAGAAGCGCGAGCAGGTGATCTTGCTCGTCAATCGCCGGGGCTTCGCCACTTTGCTGATGTGCTCGAAATGCGGCTGGGTCGACCGCTGCGAGGACTGCGGCGTGGCCAAGATCCAGCACGAGGGCGCCGCTGGCGGCTGGGTGCTGCGCTGCCATCACTGCCAGAGGCAGTGGCCGCTGACCGAGAAGTGCGGGCGCTGCGGCCAGCCCGCGCTGCGCGTGTCCGGCACCGGGACGCAGAAGGTCGTCTCCGAGCTCAAGCGCTCGCTGCCCGGCGTGCGCGCCCTGCGCATGGACGGCGACACGGTCTCGAAGGAGAAGAAGTCCGACCAGAAATTGTACGCGCGCTTCCTGGACCGCGAAGCCGACGTCCTGGTCGGGACCAAGCTCGTCGCCAAGAGCTTCCATTTCCCGGATGTGACGCTCGTGGGCGTCGTCGACGCCGACACGATGCTGCACATGCCCGACTTCCGGTCTTCGGAACGCACCATGCAGCTGCTCGCGCAGGTCGCGGGCCGGTCGGGCCGCGCGGGCAAGCGCGGCGAGGTGCTGCTCCAGACTCTCAATCCCGACCACGCCGCGATCGCCAAGACGGTCGAGGGCAACTACACCGCGTTTGCCGACGGAGAGCTCGCGGCGCGCGGGGAGCTCGGCTATCCTCCCCACTCGGAGCTGCTGCGCCTGGTGTGGGCCGGCGCCGACGAGACGGCCGTCGCGCGCGTCGCGCACGACAACGCGGAGTCGCTGCGCGGCGGGCCGGCGGAAGGAGTCGAGATCGTCGGCCCCGCGCCTTGCGTCTTGAAGCAGGTCCGCAAGAACTGGCGCTATCATCTGCTGATCAAGTGCTCGTCCGGCGCCTTCGAAAAGGCCGTGGCCGCCTGCCGCGCGCTGGAGACGCCGTCGGCCGTCAAGCTCAAGCTGCACGTCGATCCGTACGATTTCTTCTAAGCCCTATCGGGCGACGAACTCTTGTCGACAAGAGTTTGCCCGCCGACTCCGGCGTTACGCGGGCCAACCGCCGCTTCGCCAAAGATCTTGCGCGCGGCGAGTTGATTGTGAGTCCGGCAAAGAAGGCGGATGTTTTCAGGATCATCCGATCTGCCGCCGAGCGCCCAGGGCCTGATGTGGTCAAACTCCAAGTAACGAGCCGCCTGGCACCCCTCGCCGTCCTTGCCGACGAAGGTGCAGCGCCCTCCGTCGCGAAACCACACGATGGACCGAACGCGCCTTGGGATCCGTCTTCTTCGCGTTACGCCGCGAGGCATGGCACGGGTCCGGACCTTGGGCCGCTTCGCATTCAAGAGGGCATCGACGGCCGCCTCGATGACTTCCTCGAGGCGCGTCGCCTTGATGAGGTCCATCGCCTCTTCAATCCTGGCCGCGACAGCGGCCGATACGGTGAAGGAGAACGACGTTCGTTCGGGCGACAAGGACCGGACGCGGTCCGGCCGGTCTGCTTTCGGCGCGAGCTCGGCAACGATCTTCTCTACCTCTTTGCGCGACTTGTGCTCGATTGAAGCGAGCACCCGCGCGGAATTCTCGGCGGTTAAGTGCGGCCTGACGAGAGTCAACGCCTCGAGATGGATTCGGCCGTCCGCCAGAAGTTGGATGACGCCGGGCAGCGCGGCGGCCAGACGTGCCGCGGAAATCCGGCGGTAGGCGGCGGCATCCGAGAACCCGAGTTCGCGCACGCAGTAAGAGAACAGAGATTCGAATCCGAACTCCGCATAGAGTCTCCTGTTGTCCAGCTCGCAAAGGTGAGCGACCAGCGCGGCCGTGGTCTGACGTCCAAGAGCTGCCAAGCGCCGGAGCCTATCGCGGAGCTGCCCGTCCGTTAATTCGGAGACCCAAGCGGTCAGATCGTGGACCTGCACAACTCTTGTCGACAAGAGTTTGTCATTGTCGTCCATATAGCGGATACGATCGACCCCCCGAAAAAGTTCCATTCCCCTGACGCCGGGCGACGAATTTGATAGGCTGTCGAAGGTGAAGATCGACGAGCAGCTCGCGTTGGCCAAGCGCGGCTCCCTTTCGCTGGTCAACGACGAGGACCTCAAGAAAAAACTCGAGTCCGGCCGCAAGCTGCGCGTCAAGCTGGGCGTCGATCCGACCTCCGCGGACCTCCATCTCGGCCACAGCGTCGTCCTCACGAAGCTCCGGACGTTCCAGGACCTCGGGCACACGGCCGTGCTCATCATCGGCGATTTCACGGCGATGGTCGGCGATCCGTCCGGACGCGACTCGACGCGTCCCACGCTCACGGCCGACGACGTCAAGAAAAACGCCGAGACCTATCAGGCCCAGGCGTTCAAGATCCTCGATCCCTCGAAGACGGAGCTGCGCTTCAACTCCGAGTGGCTGCACGACTTCATGTCGACCAAGCTGCTCGACACGCTCAAGCGCCACACCGTACAGCAGATCCTCGAGAGAGAAGACTTCAAGAAACGCATTAAAGAGAACTCTCCGCTGACGATCCTCGAGACGTTTTATCCGCTGCTCCAAGGCTACGACTCCGTCGCGATCAAGGCCGACGTCGAGCTCGGCGGCAACGACCAGTTGACCAACCTGCTGATGGGGCGCAAGATGCTCAAGGACGCCGGTATGGAGCCGCAGGTGGCGCTGACGATGCCGCTGCTCGTCGGCCTCGACGGCGTCAAGAAGATGTCGAAGTCCTACGGGAACTACATCGCTTTCAACGACTTGCCCAACGACCTGTTCGGCAAGTCGATGCGCGTCTCCGACGAGCTCATGCTCTCGTACTATGAGCTGCTGACGACGGATGATCTGGCCGCGGTCAAGGCGCTGCACCCGATGGAGGCCAAGAAGCGCCTCGCGGAGATTCTGACCGCGCGTTTTCACGGCGCCGAGGCCGGGAAGGCCGCGCGCAAGTTCTTCGAGGACACCTTCTCCAAGAAGGAACTCCCCACCGACGTGCGCGAGATCAAGGCCTCCCCGGGCCTGCTCCTGTCCGCCTTGATCACGCAGTGCGACGCGTCGAAGTCGCGCAACGAGGCCCGCCGGCTGATCCAGCAGGGCGGCGTCAAGATCGACGGCAAGAAGGCCGCCGCCGACGAGCCCGTGAGCTCGCCGAGCGCCTTCGTCCTTCAGATCGGCAAGCATCAGTTCGTGAAGGTGAGCCTCGGGTGACGAGGCTCATCCTGCTCGGCGCTCTCCTCGCGTGCTCGCCCGCGGCGCGCGCCCAGGACGAGCCGGCGCAGGATTGGGACGGCCGCTTGACCGCGGTCTCCGGCTCCGTGACGCTCATCGAGCTCGGCGGCGACGCCGAGGGGACGCCGGCCGCCGCCGGGACGCCGCTCCAGGAAGGCGACCGGATCCGCACGGGCGCGGACAGCTCGGCCGAGCTCGCGCTCGACGGCGAGAGCGTGATCCAGCTCGGCCCCAATGCCGACTTCAAGCTCGAGAACATGCACCGCTCGGAGACTTTGTTCGGTCTCTCCGCCGGCACCTTCCTCGCGAAGATCAAGAAGCTGCTGGCCTCGCAGTCGATGCAGGTGCGCACGCCGACGGCCGTCGCCGCCGTCCGCGGCACGGAGTTCGGCGTCGAGGTCCCCTCTCCCGAAGAGAGCCACGTCGGGGTGTTCGACGAAGGCAAAGTCGAGGTCAAGGGCAGCGGCGGCGTCGAAAACTTGATCGGCAACCAGGAGACGCGCGTCGCCTCCGACGGGAAACCCGCGCAGCCTTATCAGCTGCAGCGCTTCGCTCGCCACCGCGCGGCGGTGCGCGGCTTCCGGCGCCGGCTCGCCGTGCTCCGTAAGGGGTGGAAGAGGCTGCCGCCGGGCGCTCGTCTGGCGCGCCGCAAGCAGATCCTCGAGAAGATGCGCGCGCGCCGTCTGGAGCGCCTGCAGAATCTCAAGGGGCGCGCGGGCAAGCGCAAGGACGGCAAGCGCGCGAAGGACGAGCGGGATAAGATGGAGAAATTCCGCGAGCGCATCAAGCGGGAGCGCGGCGGCCAATGATCTCCGAAAAAGCGCGCGCCAAGCCGGAGGCGGAGGCCGCGCCGCGCACGCTCTCCGACATCCCGGTCAAGCTGGAGTACGGCCACGGGGATCGCCCGGCGGACGGAATCGGCGAGCCGGGCAAATATCCGTTCACGCGCGGCCTGCCCTACGCGCGCGGCATGAAGCCGGACGTCGACCCGCGCTCGCGCCATTGGACGATGCGCCAGTTCGCGGGCCATAAGACCGCCAAGGACACCAACGAGCGCTTCAAGTACCTCCTTGCTCACGGCGAGACGGGCCTCTCCACCGCTTTCGATCTTCCCACGCTCATGGGCCTGGACTCCGACGACCCCAAGTCGCTCGGGGAGGTCGGCCGCGAGGGCGTGGCCGTCGACTCCCTGGCCGACATGGAGGCCTTGTTCTCGGGCATCGACCTGGCGAAGGTCTCCACCTCGATGACGATCAACCTCCCCGCGCCGATCATCCTGGCGATGTTCCTGGCGGTCGCCAAAAAGCAGAAAGTCCCCTTTTCCCAAATAAAAGGAACTTGTCAGACCGACATCCTCAAGGAGTACATCGCGCAGAACGAGTACATGTACCCGCCGGAGCCGTCGATGCGCCTGGTGCTCGACACGATCGAGTTCTGCGTCAACGAGGTCCCCCGCTTCTACCCGATCTCGATCTCGGGCTATCACATCCGGGAAGCGGGAGCGGACGCCGTGCAGGAGCTGGCGTTCACGCTCGGCGACGGGCGCGACTACGTGGAGCGGCTCGTCAAGCGCGGCCTCGACGTCGACAAGTTCGCGCCGCAGCTCTCGTTCTTCTTCGACGTGCACAACTGCTTTTTCGAGGAGATCGCCAAGCTGCGCGCCGCGCGCTCGATCTGGGCCAAGCTCATGAAGCACGAGTTCGGCGCGAAAAAAGAGATCTCGTGGATGCTGCCCATGCACTGCCAGACGGCGGGGGTGTCTCTCACCGCGCAGCAGCCGCTCAACAACCTCGCGCGTGTGGCGTATCAAGCGATGGCCGCGGTCCTCGGGGGCACTCAATCCCTTCATACGAACTCCTTCGACGAGGCGTTGGCGCTGCCGACCGACGAGGCCGCGATGCTCGCGCTGCGCACGCAGCAGATCATCGCCAATGAAACGGGCGTCACCGACACTCTCGATCCTTTTGGCGGTTCATATTATCTTGAGAGCCTCACGGCCGACGTCGAGAAGCGCGCGACGGCCCTGATGACGAAGATCAAGGAGCTCGGCGGCGTCGTGCCGGCGCTCGAGACCGGCTTCTTCCACCGCGAGATCGCGGAGACCGCGTACCGCTTCGAGGTCGACCTCGGCGCCAAGCGCCGCAAGATCGTCGGCGTCAACGTCTTCGAGAGCGGCCACGCCGCGCCCCCCATCCTCAAGATCGACCACAAGGTCGAGAAGGGGCAGGTCGCGGCGCTCAAGAAGCTGAAGAAGACGCGCGACAACAAGAAAGTCGAGGCTTGCCTCAAACGCCTGCGAGATGAGGCGCGCGGCGAGACGAATCTTCTGCCCGCGATCCTCGAGGCGGTCGAGGCTTACACGACCGTCGGCGAGGTCACGTCGGCGCTCAAGACCGTCTTCGGAGAGTATCCCGCTTTCAGCGGATGAAAAAAGCCGTCTTCGCGACGTTGCTGCTCGCCGCCGGCTGCGCCGCCGCGTATTTCATCGCGTTTACCCCGGGCGGCGCGGTGGAGCTTTCGCTGCCGCCGGGCGTGTCCGCGCACCAGACGGCGCGCATCTTGAAGCAAAACGGCGTCGTGCCCTCGTCGATCCTGTTCCGGGTCGCGGCGAAATACAGCGGCACCGACCGCAAGCTCAAGCCCGGCAGCTACCGCCTCAAGCGCAACATGCCGCTTCCCGCGCTGCTCGCCCAGCTCGAGGCGGGGCCCAACAACGGCGTGAGGGTCGTGATCCCGGAGGGCTTCTCGGCGCGCCAGATCGCCGAGCGCCTGGAGGCGGACGGCGTCTGCAAGGCCTCGGAGTTCATGAAGCTCGCCGAGGAGCAGCGGCTTGAAGGCTACCTTTTCCCGACGACCTATATCTTCGAGCCGAACTCGCCCGCGGGGAAAGTGACCGCGCGCATGCAGGGCGAGTTCAAGAAGCACATGCAGCCGGAGTACGACTCCACGAACCCGAAGCCCGCGCTCACTCTGCATCAGCTGCTGACGCTCGCCTCGATCGTCCAGCGCGAGGCCGTCCTCGACCAGGAAAAGCCGATGATCGCGGCGGTCTATTTGAACCGCATGCGCATCCGCATGCGCCTCGAGGCCGATCCGACGGTGCAGTACGCGCTCGGTCATTGGAAGAAGGGCCTGACGTTGTCCGATCTTCATAACCCTTCCCCTTATAACACTTACGTCCATTACGGCCTGCCGCCGGGGCCGATCTGCAATCCCGGCGTGGAGTCTTTGAAGGCCGCGATGCATCCGGCGCGGACGGACGCCATCTATTTCGTCGCCGACAACACGGGCGGGCACGTCTTTTCGGCGACGCTCGAGGATCACATCGAGGCCAAGCACCAGTACCACCGCGGGCTGCGCGAGATCAAGCGCAAGCTCAAAGAGCAGCAGGCGCAGAAGAAGTCAGGCTGACCGGTCGCCAATAATAACTTCTTTTGCTACAATCAGCATGACGGGCGTGTAGCTCAGCTGGGAGAGCGCTTCCTTCGCAAGGAAGAGGTCGCAGGTTCGATCCCTGTCACGTCCACCAATTTCGACGTTAGTGAGACGCTAGGCCCTCGGCCAGATCAGCGGCCAGGCTTCCTACCTTCCGCTCATCGAGGAGCGCTTTTCGGACCGCCTCGAAAGCCGGCTTCGGCGCGTAGCGCTCGTCGAGCATCGCGGGCAAGAAGATCGGCAGCCAGTCGTGCTTGTCCGTGAATCCCCAGAAGACGACGGCCTTGCAGGCGGGCTCCGAGACGCATGCGCTGACGCCCTGCGCGTAGAGCGCGGCTTGGTCTCTCAGATCGCGCGGGAACGGCTTGAAGCCGAACTCGCGCGCGAGCGCCGCGTCCACGTTGACCAACGACACGTCGAGCTCGGTGATATGCACCTCCAACCCGAGGCCGGCGAAGAGATGGATGAACCCGCGCATGTCGCCGTAATCGCGCGCGGAGGCCAGGTGCATCTGCAGGCCCACGCCGTCGATCGGAACGCCTTGCGCCTTGAGATCCCTGAGCAGGCGCAGGATCGCCTCGGTCTTTTCGGCCATCAAGCCGCGGCGGCCGTAGGTGTTGATGTAGTCGTTGTAGAAGAGCTTGGCCTTCGGGTCCGCTTCATGCGCCCAGCGGAAGGAATCGGCGATGTACTGCGTCTCCGCGTTCGCCCAGGCGCCGGTCCGTAGCCGGCCGTCGTCGTCGACGGCCTCGTTGACGACGTCCCAAGAGTAGACTCGCCCCGCGAAATGGCCGGCCACGGTCTGGATGTGGTTCTTGAGGAGCTCTTTCAACCGCTCGGGAGGCAGCGCCGCCGCCCATTGCGGGAAGATGCGGTGCCAGACCAGCGTGTGTCCGCGCACGCTCATCCGGTGAGCGGCGGCGAACTCCATGACGCGATCGGCCCGCGAGAAATCATAACTGGACGCAGTCGCGCCGGGGCGCGGATGGACCGCGTCGAATTTCATCGCGTTTTCCGGCGTGAGCATGTTGAACTGCTCCGCCAGCACGCGCGCGTAATCCACGTCGCCCGAGAGCGCGCGGTCGTCCACCGCGGACCCGATGAAAAGTCCGCGGGTCGCGGCCGCGTCCTTGAGCGTTTGGGCGCGCGGCGCGGAAGAAAAAAAGGTCATCGCCGCGAAGACCCCAAGTCCGAGCGCCGGGTGCCTCATGAGCGCTATATTTTACGCTGGCGCCGTTCGTTCCGCCTAGGGCCTTTAGGGCGCGCAGGAATAGGCCCTTGCTCGATCTCCCGCGCGTCCACCAGTTCAATTAGCGCAGCGGGACGGCCGGGATGATCGGCTTGAATACGGGCAGCGGCGCCACGCTGGCCGGCCTCGGCGGGTGCTTCTTCGCCAGCAGATCGAACTGAAGCGTCAATCCGACGCTGTGGGAGCCGCGGGCGCCGGATCTTTCGGCGTTGATGCCGTAGCCGTAGTCGAGAAGGACGTTCCAGGCGTGGCTGTCCGATTCGTACTGCAGGCCGATCCCGGCGCCGGAGTTGGAGGGTCCTTGCTGCTCGAGGCCCGGGACGTAGGATACGACGGCGAACGCCCCGAACACGTTGACCATGAAGCGCTTCGCCCGGTCGAGCGGCACGCCGTACTGGCCGGAGAAAAGGATGAAGCGCCGGGCGGTGAGCTCCTGGTTGTAGTAGCCGGGGATGTCCTTCGGGAAATCCGAGGTCAGCGGCAGGAACCCGCCCAGCGCGAATCCGTTGAGGCGGTCCGCGTCGACGCTCGTGCCCGCGGACATCCCGAGCCCCATGCGACGACCGGATGGCAGCACGTGCACCAACACGGTCTTGAGCCATCCGAAATGCGACGTGGGCTGGAGCACTCGGTCGCCCGACAGGCCGTAGGGGCCCTGATGGTTGCGGATGCGCCCTTCGTACCAAGCGGAGACCTCCAGAGCGTCCGAGGGCGGCATGGTCGGCCGCTCGCCGCCGAAACGCAGGCCGAAGCGCGTGATGTAGGTCACGTGATCGGACGGCAGGACGAAATCCGAGGCCGTGTATTGGGATCGCTCGAAGTCCGAGTATTGGACGCTCTCGCGCAGGACGGCGCTGAGCGGGATCATCCGGCCGGGGTCGAAAAGGTGGTAGACGCTGATCGAGCCCGTGGCGCCGTCGCCGTTGAACGACTCCTCGCGAAAATAATGGCCGTCCCGCACCTCGGCGTGATCCTGCTCGAAGCCCCCGCCGGCCAGGCCGAAGGCGAGGTCGGTATCGGGCCCCAGCGCCTTTCCTATGCCGTACTCGCCGTCGGCATAGACGGGAGCGACGGCCAGCCGCAGGGCCGAGCCCTTGCGCAGGTAGTCCGGCTCGTTCAAGTAGAAAAAGGCGTAGCCGGCCGTCGGTCCGGCGCCCGATAAGGGATGATCCCACCCGAACTCCGCGAGCCTTTGCTTCAGGGGATCGATCTGGCCGAGGCACGCTCCCGCCGGCACGAGCCAAAACAAGAGCGCGGACGCCGCGATCCGTCGCGCGCGCGGCGCTTCGCTCCTCATCTCAACGCGCCGGCGTGGACTCTCCGGCGGCGGCTCGCTTGCGCAGCTTCGAGATCGTCAGGCTTTTTTTGACGAGAGCGCCCGCGCAGACGAGAAGGCCGGCGATCATCCCCGCGGCCGCCGAGAGCGTGAGCGCCAGGCCGAGCGAGACGTGGAGCTCGGCGTGGAAAAAGCGCACGACGACGGGGTCGCCGTTCTGGAACGCGAAGACCGCCACCAGGACCGCGACGAGCAAAGTACCGACGAGCGCGGAGATCACGCGCCGCGGCCGGAGCGCGTAGAGGAACGCGCCGAGCGCGACGCGTTCTTGGAGCGGTTGCGCCGGCTCAAGAAGGACGCGCCCGAGCGTTTTCGGCGATGCCGCAGCGCGCGCGCGTCCTTCTTCGGCCCCGATCGCTCCTGGCGATATCGAAGAGCTTCCCCTCTGGTCGTCATGCCTCACCCCCTCTGCTATTCTACCCCAGCAGGATAGGTCGAGCCCCATGTCGCCCGCGTAACTCTTTTTCGGCATGTGGGCGGGTGCCAGATTTGCCATACTTTTTCGCGATGGCGCATTTGACCGGCAAGAACATCCACTTTCCGCAGACCCTGATCCGCTTGCGCCGTGAGCAGGGGTTTCCCACGGCTTACGCGTTCTTTCAGCAGCGCGGAGGCAGGCGCGTGTTCGGGCTTTCCTTCACCAACTACCTCAATTTCGAGCGGGGAAAGAGCCTCCCGCAGGGTCCGCGCCTGACGGCGGTGGTCTCCGCTCTGGGCCTGGCGCCTTTATCTCCGGGAGCGCGGCAGCTCGTCTACGCCTACATCCACGACATGCTGGGTTCCGAGGAGCTTCTCAAGTCCGTGATGATCGCCTCGCCCGATCCCGCGCCGGCCAGCTGGCAGCTGGCCGAGAACGCCGCGCGCCAGGCCATCAGCCAGCGCAGCGTCCAACTGACTTTGGCCCAATACCAAGTCCTGGCCGACGACAAGATCGCCTACGCCTGCCACGTGATCCTTTGCAACACGAGGGGCTGGGTCGAAAAGAAGGAGCTCTCGGAGATGGCGGGATCGTCGGGCAAGCCCTTCGAGGCCGCGCTCGCCAGGCTCAAGGCCGCGAAGCTCGTCAAGCCGGAAGGCGGCCGCTTGAAAAGCCCGCTG
>Ga0265334_10000849_pt1 | contig 15274 bp, 9 predicted proteins | sample 42023metaG_FD_192442 | JGI IMG/M metagenome (GOLD analysis project Ga0265334, IMG submission 192442) | Rhizosphere microbial communities from Carex aquatilis grown in University of Washington, Seatle, WA, United States - 4-20-23 metaG | ecosystem: Host-associated > Plants > Roots > Rhizosphere >... | reverse complement strand
CCCCCAGACCGATCCCCCGGCCGAGCCCTGTGCCCGGGGACGCGGGGGATCCCCAGGGCGCTGCTGCGGCGAGGTGCCGGTGCAGGTTCTGCTCCCGGACCGGGCCGGGCAGGTGGAACAGGACCGGCCACGCGGGGCCGCCGTCGGTGCGCAGACGCCGATAAGCGACGATCTTCGCGGCCAGGTGAGCGAGCGCCTCGCTGCCCGTGTCGTATTCCAGGAGCCAGGCCACCTGCCGGTCGCCCTCGGACCAGATGCCGTGGGCGTCGGGACACACCCGCCGGCCCAAGGCGGCGGAGATCCGCGCCGAGGCCCACCAGCGGGCCAGGTGGGTGTCGGGGTGGGTGCGGGTGTGGGCGAGCAGATCCACGAACACCTGGTTGACGCCCAGGGTGTGCCCCAGGTGGGTGCTCGCGGCGATGGCGTCCTGGCGTTCACGCACGGCGTGGGCCGTGGGAGGTCGTTGGGCGTCGGAGAGAGCCACGTATCGGGCCCCCAGGACACCCAGGATCCAGCAGGTGTGTCCGCGAGGCTCGGGCAGGGTGTCGATGACGGACCGGGGCGGAGTGAAACGGTCCAGGACGCCCCACCGGCGCAGGCGGGCGAGCCGGTTCGCGGCGGTGCCCGGCGCGGTGAACAACACCTGGGTGATCTGGGCGTGGGTCAGGACCTTGTGCTCGGCCAGCAAACGGGCAAGGACCAGGTCCCGGGCGGTCAGGCGGGCGGTGAGGTCCAGCAGGGACGGGTGGGTCCGCGGTGAACGCCCGGACCGGATCGTCCCCGTCGAGGAACCCGGGCCCGGTGACCGGCTGGTGGTTTCCCCCGATCGGGAGGTACCCCTTTCAGGGGTATTTCGGGGCGGCCCACCGGGGCTCCTCGTCCCGCTCATGAGGGCCCGACCTGCGGGAATGACCGGACCGGGACGCCGGTGCGCCGCCGGGGCCTCCCACAGGGACTCGCACGGCCGGTTCCATGACCGTTCCCATAGGGGTTCCCACGGGGGCTGCGATGGCACCACCCGCGGCTCGCGGTCCGCTCAGGAAGACTCATGACGGTTCCGCGCCATCTGGTCAGGACCCTGGAGCCTTGTCGGGTCGGGCAGCGGTGAGGGTGGGTTGGTGCGCATGGTGAACGCCGCGGTCTCGCGGTTGGCGATGACCAGGCGGGTCGCGGCCACGTAGGCGTCCAGGCTGGCGAGGTCGTGTTCGTCCAGGTGGGGGCCGGTGTGCTTGGCCAGGTGGACGGCGTCCTCGGGTGAACACGTGAAGTAGATCTTGTTGCGGGCGTTCGCGGACAGGGCGAGCTGGGTCTCGCGCGGGAGTTGGGTGAGGTTCTGGTGGGCCAGGACCAGGCCCAGGTGGTAGCCGCGGGCCTCGGCGAGCATGTCGGTGACCGACCCCGCCAGGTTCAGGACGTTGTGCGCTTCGTCGATCACCACGGTCGCATCGCGTCGAGCGGCTTCGGGTAGGTGGGCGCGGGCGGTGGCGGCCTGCCAGATCGCGGCGAACACGAAGGAGCCCAGGAGTTTGGCGGTCTCCTCCCCCAACTGCCCCTTCGGGAGCCGGGCGATGAGGATCCCGCCGTCCAGGACGTGGTTCATGTCGAACGAGGACCTCGGGACCCCGATGGTGGCGCGCACGAAGTCGCGCAGCAGGAACGAGCGCAACCGGGCCAGGACGGGGGCGATGACCTGGGCGCGCAGGGCCGCGGGGGCGGTGTCGTACCACTCCCAGAACCCTCGCAGGCCGGCCGGGTCGTCCAGGTCGACGGTGAACGGGGCCCGGAACTGCTTGTCGTTCAACAGCGGTGGGATCAGCGCCAGGGTCGGGTTGGGGTGGCGCATGACGGTCAGGCATGCCACCCGCAGCACGTCGTCGATCCTTGGTCCCCAATGCTTCGCGAAGATCTTCGAGAAGATCGAGATGACGTTGTCCACGACCAGATCCGCGTCCGGGCCGACCAGCGGGTTGAACGTCGCCCCACCGGGGGTGTCCGGGTCGATCAACACCAGGCGACGCCGTGCCCGCTCGTCGAGGTGAGCCAGGACGAAGGTGGCCAGGTCGCCCTTGGGGTCGATCAACGCCAGGCCGCGGCCGGCGCGGATGTCCGCCAGGATCAGGTGTGCCAGCAGGGTGGACTTGCCGGACCCGGTCGAGCCCAGCACGTGCAGGTGGGAGCGGGCATCGGCCACCGGCAGGGCGACCGCGTGGCCACCGGCCTCGGCCCGGCCCAGCACCTTCATGCCCCGACCACCGGCAGGGACGGCGATCGGGGCGGGTACGGCCTTGGCGCGGGCCCGGTCCAGACCCGGCACCGCCAGGTCCGTCGGCAGGGTTGCCAGGGCGGCGAGCTCGCCGAGGGATACCAGGAACCCGCGGCGCAGGCGCCGCGCGGCCAGCACCTGGGCGGGCTGGTGCAGGTGGATCCGGCGCAGGTGGTTCGCGCCGGCATGGACGCCGAAGGAGGACGCCAGGCCGTGCGCCAGGACGGTGGCGCGTCGCCTGGCGACCTGCGTGGTCTCGCGACGGGAGACCAGTCCCTGGGTTCTCCGGGCCTCGGAGCGGCCCGCTCGATCCTCGTCGCAGCCGGTGGTCGAGGCGGGGACGGGGCGGATCGCAGTGGTGCGCCCGGTACTGCGGGCACTCCGGTCGCCGCTGGCGCTTCCGGCAACAGTGGAGGGGCCGTGTACGGGGCTGGGGGTGCGGGGGGTGACGGTCGCGGCGTAGCGGATGGCGATCTCGACGTGAGGGCCGGTGAGCTTGTCGATGCCGGCGCGCACCTGCCGGTCGCGGACGGGGTCCAGGCGCGTGGCCCGCGCACCGGCGTGGGGACCGGCGGTGCGGGGGGTGAGCAGGTCGGTGATCGCGCCCAGGGCCCCGCGGACCCAGGTCAGGGGATCTGCCAGGCCACCGGCGGGCCCGGCGTGGGCGGGTGCGGTGGCTGCCCGTCCGGCTTCGGCCCGTGCCCGGGCCAGGCGCCGGGGTGAGGTGGGGCGGGCCAGGATCTGCACGCAGGAGGTCTCGTTCCCGTGCAGGCCGGCGGCCATCGTCATCAACGCGCGGGTGGGGTCGGTTTCGTGGCGTTCGGCCAGCGGGTACCAGGTGGGGCGCGCGGCGATCAGCGCCCCGCTCTCGGTCGCCGCCCCCGACTCGTGTGCGTCCAGTGGGATGGGGGCTGGGGCCTGTGTGGCTGGGGCCAGGGTGGTGGTGGCTCCGGGCCAGGCGGCCCGCGCGGCGGCGGCGATGGTGGAGGCGGACACGGTGCCGGGCACCCACACGCTGATGGTCGCCTGGCGTCCGGTCCACCGGTACTCGAACACCACATGGGGGGTGCCGAACAGGGCTCTCTGCCAGGGGGCCGGGGTCAGGATCCGGGTCACGGTGGCCCACCACGTCGACGCCCCGGTGGCCTCGACCTCGGGTGGGGGCAGGATCTGCACCAGGTGGGCGTGGCGGGCCAGGCGGGCATGGCGCCACCGCCGGACCCCGGCGCCTGCGGCGACGGCGAGCCCGGCGCCCAGGCACAGGCCGGCGACGACCAGGTCGGGGTGAGCGGTCAGCCAGGAGACCAGGTGGGCGGGGCCGGCCGGGATCTCCGGTGCCGGCGACCTGGGGACGCTCATGCGGGCCACCCACCCTCGTCGAGGGTGTCCCGTGTGCCTTGTCCGCCGGGTTCCGGCGCGAGCGCGGCACGGTCCTCGAGGAGTGCGTGTTCGGCGGGGGAGGCCACGACCTCGAATGCGATCTTGTGGGTGCCGGTCAGGAGCAGGGCGGTGCCCTGCGGGGCGACGGTGAGCATCTGGGCCTCGGCTCGCGTCAGGGCGAACGCGGCGGTGACCTCCTCGATCGCCTGGGGTGCTTGGCGCATGAGGATCTGCGTGGCGGCGTTCGCGATGACCGCCTGCCCCAGCTCGGAGCCGAGGACGTCGGCGGCGTCCTGGGTGATCACCGCGAGACCTGCGCGGCGCTTGCGGGAGGCCTTGGCCATCTTGTACAGGAACCGGGCTCCGGCGTCCTCGCGCAGCAGCGTCCAGGCTTCGTCGACCACCACCAGACGCCGCGGCACGGACCCCCCAAGGGTGGGGGTGTCGACGTCGCGCCAGATGGCGTCCAGGGCCAGGAGCATCCCGGCGGCCCGGAGTTCGTCGGGCAGGCGGCGCAGGGACCAGGTGACCAGGCGACCGGTGGGCCGCCAGGTGGTGGGCCCGGCGAACAGGGACGAGTGGGTGCCGGTGGTCCACGGGGCCAGCCGGGCCGCCAACACGGGGCCCACAGGATTGTCCTGGGCGGCCAGCGCCTGTGCGAGGTCGCCGAGCAGGGGCGCGGGCCTGTCCCAGGTGGTCGGGTCGGGGGTGATGCCGGCGGCGGCATACGCGCAGGTGATTGCAGCGTCCAACGCCGCGCGTTCGTCCGGGGCAGGTGGCGCACCGAGGAGCACGGCGACGAGCGTGTGGACGAACATGGCCCGGCGGCGTAGTTCGTCGGGGCGGGTGTGTCCGGACGGGATGTCCAGGGGGTTGACGCACACTCCGGGGGCGCCCAGGGCGATGCGGACCCCGCCCACGGCCTGGGTCAGCCGGGCGTATTCGTCTTCGGGGTCGATGACTGCGACGTGGACGCCGTCGAACAGCGATCGGAGGATCTCGAGCTTGACCAGGTAGGACTTGCCGGCGCCGGAGCGGGCCAGGATCACGGAGTTGTGGTTGTCCTGGGCCCACCGGTCCCACCACAGGACACCGGTGTCGCTGAGGCCGTAGAGCACCCCGCCGGGGGCGGGTGCCTCCCCGGGCAGGGGTGCGGGCAGGTCACTGCTCGCCAGGGGGAACGCGACGGCCAGGGTGTCGGTGTCCACGACCCTGCTCATGCCGATCGCGTCGGTGCCCAGGGGCAGGCTGGTGGTCCAGCCGGGCAGGTGCCGCCAGGTCGCCGGCTGGACGTCCAGCAGCGCCCCGGCCGCGCACGCGCGCACCAGCGCGACGGCGTCGGCGAGCTCGGCCTGGGTGGGGGCGTGGACGGTGACGTACAGGCCCAGGCGGAACAGGCGGGCCTGCCCGCGGGCGAGGCATTCGGCCAGGTCCGCCGCGTCAGTGGCGGCGGCCTCGATCTGCGGGTCCTCCAGGCGCCCGTGGTCGGCTCCCAGACGCCGGGTGGACTCCAGTCGGGCGCGTTGACGGCGCAGTCCGGCAGCCGCGGCGGGTGCGGGCAGGGGGTTGATGTGCAGGGCCACGTCCACCCGGGCTGGGGCGGACAGGACGGGTTCGAGCCAGGCCGGGCCGACCTCGGCCGGGTACCCGGTGACCACCAGCGTCGCGACGTAGGCGTCGCCGACGCGCACGTGGTCCCGGCCGGTGTGCACGGCCGCGGGGCCGGTCACCGCCGCCAACCCCGCATCCGCGCCGGCGTCGCGGTGCCGCCGAACGAACCTGGTCCTGTGGCGGATCCCGGTGGTGCCGGGTTCGGACGCCGGGGTGGTCTCGGGCAGGGCCCGGGGCCAGGAGGCGTCGGTCGGGGCGTAGGGGTCGATGGCGCCGGTCAGGACCGCCAACGCGCATTGGCCGTCCAGCACCTGGGTGCGGGCGCCGAGCCCGGCCAGGGCCGCAGCAGTGTGCTCCCCGTGCCGCAGGACCGCCCGCACTCCCGTTGACGTTGCGGGACTCGTCGATGACGACCCTGTTCTGCCGGTCCGGGTGGTCGTCGCGGCGAGGGTGGTGTGAGTGATGGTGATGGTGCGGGCGAGAGGGGCCAGGTCGTCGTCGTCGGCCAGGGTGCGCAGGTACTCGGCGTGCTCGGTGCCGGCCTCGGCAAGGGCCGGGACGTCCAGATAGGCGCACCGCTGCGCGAGATGGTCGGCACGGCCGGTCAGATCCACGCGGGTGGTGGAGATGCGGATCTGGACCGGGGACGTCAGGGAGTTCAGCCACCGGGCGTAGGTGGCGATCAGCCCGGCCTGCTCACCCGGGGTGCGCAGGGCGATGTTGACGGTCTCGGCCGCGACCATCACCGCGCATACCCCGCCCAGTTCGATGACACCCTCGTCGCTGATCGCCCTGGCGGGCAGGCGCAGGACGCCGATCCGCGGCGAAGGCGTGCCCTGGGGCGCCCAGCCCGGGACCGTGCGGGCCACGGCCGGGCTCTGGTGGGCTGGGGTGGTGCGGTGGGTCCAGGCGGCGCGCAGCCAGGTCTCCAGGCTCACCCCGTCCCGGCGCCCCAGGACGATCAGGACCAGCACCACGGTGCCGGGCCCCAGGATCCCGGCCAGCACCGGTAACGGGACCGTGGATCCCAGTACTCGCCAGGCCAGGTAGTCCAGGGCGGCCGCCGCGGCCAGGTAGGCGACCTGCCGCGCGGTGAACGAGTAAAGCACCGTGTCGGGCGTCCCGACATCGGCGGGAATCCGGGCGCTGACCTCACCGTCCACGACGCACCCCCCGCCCACGCACCGGACCACCAGGAGGGGTCACACGCGGATCACTCGCCCGTGGGCCCGTGGGCACCCGGGAGATGGTCGGGGCTGGCCAGGGACCGGTGCCGGCTGGCGAGGCGGAGCTGGACCTGCCCGCGGGCAGGGTGACGGTGCGCGCCGGCGCACCTGGCCCGACGGGCGCTGAGCTGCGGGGAGCACGCACGGCGCCGCCCGTTCGCGCGGACCGGTTCCCGGCCGGGGTGACCGGGAACCCGGTGGGCCGGTCCGTCCCGGTGCCCTGGCCCGTGCGGGGAACGAGGGCCGACGGGGTGTGGGCGGGCCGGCCGGTACTGGAGCGGACCGAGCTCGGCACGACCGGGCCAGGGGTGCGGGAGGGCTCGGGCCACCCGGTGCCCGTGCGTGGGGCTGAGCTCGGGGTCGAGCTCCCCCGTCCACTGGTCCTGGCGCCGGGGCCGGTAGTGCCCGGCCGGCCGGCGCGGCCTGCGCCACCGGGCAGGGGGCGTGGCCCGTGCGGTCGGACCGGACCCCCGCGACCACCCGGCCCTGCCGCGCCTGGGGGCCGAACTGGCGGGCGTCGAGTGCCGGCGGCGAGTCCACGGACCCGCCCGACCAGGCTCCGGGTGAGGTACTGCAGGACCACGAACCGCAGGATCGACCCGAGCGCGGAGCGTTGCCGGGTGGTGCCGACCAGGTGGCGGCGGATCAGGCCGGGGATGCGGACGGTCATCCACAGCAGGCACACCGCGATCAGCAGGTTGAACGTGGCCGACGGATCGTGCGGGAATCCCAGTGCGGGCTGGTTCGCGTCCGGGTCCAACAAGATGCTCAGGCCCGTGTGCAGAGCCAGGGCCTGGGCGATCACCGTGGTCAGGCACCCGGCCAAGGACCGCCACCACAGGCGCGCGACGGGCTCGGTCCAGGGCAGACCGTGGCAGGCCAACGCCAGGGGCGCCACACCCGCCAGGATGATCAACGTGATGAGTCGGGTGATCCACAGGATGAGCAGGGAGGCGACCAGGACCGCCAGGACCAGCACGATCACCACGCTCAGGAACGCGGTGCCGTTGTCGGTCAGGGCCGCCGTGATGATCCGCAGGAGTTGGGTGAAGGAACCGTGGGCGGTGATGGTGTCCCCGGTCAAGGCCCGGGTCAGGGCATTCGCCAGGGTGATGGCCTCGCGGCACACGCTCACGGAGAAGTTCGCCGCGATGAATCCCAGGACCAGGCGCGGGGCCAGGTCGTTCAGCCCGTACCGGGCCTGGACGCTCTCGCGGGCCATGACCATCACCCCGGCGGCGATGATCGCCAGGACGTAGGCGATATCCACGATGGCCACCGACCGGGCGGTGATCACCTGGACCTGGGGCAGGGCGGTGACATCGGGGGTGGTCAACACTGTCGCGGCCAGCAGCCGCCACAGGGTGTTGATCGCCCCGGTCACGACGCCCGCCAGGGCGGAGATGATCCAGCCGAACATCCACTGGCCCATCGCTCATGCCCCCAGGATCTGGCGCAGGATGCTCAAGAACACCGGGGCGAGCATGGCCAGGGCGTAGCCCAGGGCCGCTGAGCGCAGGGCGCTCTTGGCGCGTTCGACCTCACTGGGGTCTCCGCCGGCCATCAGGTACCGGGCCCCGCCGACGGTCAGGAACAGTGTCGCGACCCCGGCCAGGATCCCCACCACCCAGGCGGTCAGGTTGCTGACCACCGTCGGCAGGTCGTTCACCGCGAGCATCCCAGGACCGGCCCCCAGCAGCCCCGGGGCGAACACCAGGGCGGGCAGGTGCCGGCCCCGACGTGGCGCGGAGGCCGAAGACGAGGTGGGACCCGTGGTCCCTCCGACTGGGTTCGAGGTCCGGCGTAGGGTCCGCGCCACCGGGGACACGAGGCTGCGGATGAACCTCTGGGCGGCGATGAGGCGGACGACGATGCGGCTCCACGCCGAGACGCGACCGGCACCCCGACGGGGCGAAGGGCCTTCGGGGCGACGCCGAGCACGAATACGGGTCCCGCGCCGGACAGGCCAGCAGCTGCCGCCCCGGTGCCGAGCCCGCTCACCGTGTCGATGGCGCGGCCCTGCACTCGGGGAGGGTGAGGCCGCCCCGGCGTGGTGGGGTTCGGTGCCCGTCCTGCCGGAGTTCCCGGCGCGGCTGCGGACACCGCAGAGCATCGAATTGGGTAACACGCTCTGCGGAGCCTGGGGGCCGAGGCTGCTGGTGCGCTCGCCGCCGTGGCGGCTGTCGGGGAGCGTGGCAGGGCCAGGGGAGTGGTGGTGGGTGGGGTTCATGGGTGATCACCTCCCGCCCCGCCCGCAGACCCGGTGAGGGTGGGGCGGGCGGGGCGTCGTGACGGATCGGTCACCATCCCCAAGGCCCTGGTTGGGTGCCCCACACGACACCCGGGCCGGCCGCGGTAACCCAACCGGACCCAACCAGGCGGCCCGGGGACCTCCGGTGGGGTCCTGGCCGCACCCCTGGGCAGGTTCCGCGACCGGGCGCTGTCCTCGCGTCGAGGCATCCGGTTCGGCCGACTCGGACTCCAGCGCCTGGCACGCCGCCAGGACCGGACGGACCTGCGCAAGCGTGGGGTCACCCTGGAGGTTGCGGGGCCGGCGGCGGATCACGTCGACTTCACCCGCGGCGATGGCCTTGGCCAGCCGGGCCTCGCACCTGGCTCGCCATGTCGAGGCGTAGGAGACGCTCACCTGCAGGTGTGCGGCGACCTCGGCCAGCGGCACGTCCTCCAGGCGCGTCGCCCCGATCAGCAGGTGCTCCTCCGGGCAGATCACCGCCGCGGCCTGCGCGCGGGCCAGGACCCAGTCCGGGTGGTCCCATGGGCGCGCCGGGGCCAGCGAGACCACCGGCAGGACCCGGATGACCTCGGTCTGCCCTGCCTCGGCCTCGCGCGCGGTGCGCGCCGCGCGGACACCAGCATCGATCAGACGCCCGCACACCCGCGGACCCTCCAGGTCCATCACGCGCAGCCGGTCCAAGAACCCCGTCAGTAGTTCGGCGTCCAGGTCACGGATCTCCCCGGGCCATCCGGGCCTCAACCGCGCCGCGGCCCGGCGCAGACCGGGCATCGCCACCCCCACGCATCCGATCACCCACGCCGGACCGTCCCGGCGCGCCCGGGTGACCAGGTGGCGCCAGGTGGCGTCCCGCAGCGAGCGCGGCACGCCGTCCGAGAGCAGATGAGCGCGCAGGTCCTCCAGCGACCAGGTCCGTTGCCCCAGACCGGGAACCTCCCCGCCGTCGATCACCAGGGAGGACGGGGACGCGGTCAACAGGGCGAATGCCCGTTCGGCCGTGGCCAGCGGGCCCGAGGTCCCGGTCGTGTCCGCGACGACGCGCGGGCGACCGAGCGGCGTGGTCGAGGGCGCCGCGCGGTCACGGCGCAAGGTTGTCGGACCCTGGACGGCGCTGGTGGCGGGGAACGGGGTGGACGGTGCGGGAGACGACATGGCGGGTGCCCTTCCGGTCGAGGAAACCCCGCTGCACCGCCGACGGCCTCAGGCCGACCAGGGCGGATGCGGGACGTACCGGAATGCACCCACAGCGACCCAACCAGTTGGGTACCCCACCGAACCCCACCAGAGAAGAATCTTCGGTAGGCCACCCAACCGGACGATCATGAACCCGGTTGGGTGGCGAACCGGTCCGGTTGCCCGATGTCCCGTTCCCGTGGGGTGAGAACCCCGCATCGGTGGGGTGGCGGTCCGCTGCGGTTGGGTAACGGGCTGTTCCGGTTGGGTATCGCCGTGCTGCCGCTTCCCGGGCGCCATCGATGCGGAAGCGCCGGGTTGGCGCCCCGTGACATCGTTGACGTCACGCGCCTGGGCCACGTGCGGACATGACGCCGCGACATCGCCCCCGCGCCCTCGTTGCCGAGGCCGGACGGAGTGTCTCGGCGGCGACGTGGCCCATCAGCGCCCGGGTGGGCGGAGCCGGTTGGGCGCGGGTTGGGCTGCCTGGCCCGGCCGGGTGTGCTCGATGGGCATCTGGTGGGGCCTTGGGAAGACATGAACACCCTCACCCCCGAACCGGACCCTGCCCACGGGCCGCCCCCCGTCCCTCCCGCCCTCAAGCCCTTCAGCGTCGAGCCCCTCGATGTCGAGCGCCTCGTCGCCACGGGCCTGCTTGACGCCGTCCCCGGACATCCCCCCGTTCCGATCACCGCCTGGCGCCTGACCGACCTCGGCCCCGCCGCAGGAGGCGAGGACGGGTCTGGTCCGGTCTCGGCGCATGCCCGACTGGCCCAGCTGCTCCTGGCGACCTTCACCCTCCGCGGCCAGCTGGTCGTGGATCTGGCCGGCGACGTTGTCCTGGCCGGAGTCGCGGGCGCAGGCGCCCGCCGCTACCACCACCTGCCCCCCGGCCGCCGGCGCACCGCCGTCCACCTGCACGGCGCCGCGCAACTCGTCTACGCCGACTGGCCCCCCACCACGGGCCCCCACGCCTGCCCCGGCCCGGGAAGCGCGACCATGGCCCCGGACGGCGACGACTCCCGCCCCGAGCCCGGTCCGCAGGCCGGTGACCTGCTGCGCCTGTGCTCCAACCTGCTCACCCGCCGGGGAACCACCGTCATCGCAGTGCGCCCGCAGGCAGATGTCGCGTACATGGACCAGGCCGCGCTACTGATCCCTGCCGCCCACGCCGCAGGCCTGGGCTACCTCCAGCACCTCCTCGCCATCACCACCCCCACGACCACCGCCAGCGCCACCGGCTCCAGGGACGGCGACGTTCACCGCGACGCGCATGTGCCGCTCACCTTCAGCGGCCTGGACCTGCTGGTCTTCGTCCTCAAGAGAGGGATCACCCGATGACCACCGCCATACCCTCGGCTCACCAGGCCACGGATCCGGCTGCTGTCCCCGTCTCCTCGCCTGCACCACGGCAGGGGAACGGACTGTCGGTGTGGCCGGTCGGCCAACGCTCCCCAGCTGCCCAACGCCGCGGCCGGTTCGTGCCCGGCTCCGCCGCGCACCCAGCGCGGATGTGGCCAGACCTCGCCCAGCGGATCATCACCGAGTACTCCAGGCCCGACGACCTCGTCCTGGACCCCCTGTGCGGGATCGGCACCACCCTTGTCGAAGCCGTGCACGCCGGACGCGACGCGATCGGCGTGGACTGCGAACACCGCTGGACCACCCTGGCCACCGCCAACGCGGCGCTGGCCCGTGTCCAGGGCGGCACCGGGCAGACGGTGGTCCACTGCGGCGACGCAACCACGCTCGGCGAGGTCCTGCCCGCGGTCCTGACCGGGCGCGTCGACCTCGTGGTGATGTCCCCGCCATACGGCAAGACCATGCACGGCCGCGTCGACCACCGCCACGGACCCCTGCGCCGCTTCCACGACACCTACACCCCCGACACCGTCCCTGCCGCCGCAGCGGTGGCAGCGGGCGACCCTGGTACTGGCGTCTCTTGCGAGGCCCGGACCAGGCCCGCCCCCGGGAGGCAGGTGAACCTGGGCCGCCGTAGCCGCCTCGGGCTGGCAGACGGGATCACTGCCGTCTTGGCCGGGTGCGTCCCGTTCCTGCGCCCGGGCGGCCTGGTCGTCGTCACCGCCCGGCCCTGGCGACGTGGCGCTTACCTCGTCGACCTGCCCGGTGCCGTCCACACCGCGGCCCTGGCCGCGGGACTGCGACCCGTCGAACGGTGCGTGGCCCTCCTTGCCGCCGTCCGCGACGAGCGCCTGGTCCCTCGGCATTCCTTCTTCCAGCTCGTGCACGTCCGCCGCGCCCGCGCCGCCGGCTTGCCCGTCCACCTGCCCGCGCACGAAGAGGTGCTGGTGTACCAGGCGGTCGGCGGGAGAGAACCACAGTGACCATTCCATCCGTACCGGACATGGGGGAGGAGGACCTGATGACCGTCCAGGAGGTCTGTGACTGGCTGAAGGTCACCCGGGACTGGCTGTACGACCAGGTCGAGGCCCGCCAGATCCCCCACATCCGCCTAGGCCGTCACATCCGGTTCCACCCGGCCCAGATGCGGGCCTACCTGCAGGAGCACACCGTGTCAAGCGACGGATCACGGGACGCCTTGGCTGCCTCGTGAGGCCAGCCCTCTCGCTGCCTGGGGCAGATGGGGTCTCGCACTGGAAGCCTCGAGACCTCGGGACTCGAAGTGAGAGACGTCGATTCCGCGGAACAGATCATCTGAACGAACTATTTTGGCTCTTCGCAGATGAGGGTGTACACGAGGTCGGAGGCCGCGTCTCCAGGAGCGATCGGGTGATGCAGTTGGTCGGGCTCAAAGAGCCCGGGGGCGGGCAATGTGCCCAGGGGCCGCGACGCCGACCCCCCGCACACGAAGTTCCGGACATGCGCTGCCCTGGGACCAGGTCCCCTTGGGGTGCGTGGACCAGGGCAAGGCCCATTGGCCGGGGCGTGCGGTCAGGGCTCTCGGCTGTCCTTGATCATAATGACGCCGTGCGCCGGGGCGTCGAACCCGGGCGGCCACCGCGTGCCGCCGTCGGCCTGCGCGCCGTCCAGCGCGGCATCGGTGAGTTCGGCGCCCCGAAGATCGGCTCCCTGCAGGGTCGCCCCCCTCAGGTCGGCATTGGTCAGCACTGCCGCGCGCAGATCGGCATGCGCCAGATCCGCCCTGGTCAGGGAGCTCTCCCAGATCCGGGCACCGCGTAAGTCGGCGTGGCCGAACAGGGCGCCGTCGAGGGTCAACTGCCACATACGGGCACGGCGAAGATCGGTGTGCGGAAGGCGGATTCGCTCCTGCGCGCCTTGGGAGGGGATCCGTCCGAGCACCGCGACCGCGGACTGTACGTCGTTGGCGCGGGTGGCGAGGGTGGGCAGGTCCGCGGGTTCCACGTCGTCCGGCTGGCCCGCCCGGGTGGGTGGCCACGGGGAGTGTCCCCGGACGAAGGCGGACAGAGTCGCGATGATCGCGTCGCGATCGGTGGGCGAGTTGTCCGCGATCCGGGCCAGAGCGAAGATGGCGCCGATCCGCACGTCGGTGTTGTCACTGCCCAACTGCTCGATCGCCCGCGTGAACCGTTCGGTCACTTGTCCGTCACGGGTTGCGCGCAGTTCGTCCTCGTTGATGCGGAGCCGACGCCACGTTGCGTAGGCGCCCACCGCGACGGCCAGCCCCCCGAACATCTGCAACACGAATGTCCGGGCGTCGTTGAGCGCTCTGAGGTCATCGGGCGTACTGATCGACCGTCCACGAAGATCGAATTGGACAAGTGCGGTGGGAAGCGCCGTCAAGGCTGCTGCCAGGACGAGGACGACGGCCACCGCGACGACGCCTCTGGAGATCGCAGGGCGGGGACGGCGCGCGGCATGGCGCCTTGTCTGTTCCACGAGGACATGATGACCGTTCTGGCCCGTCGCTGTTCAGCGGAGTGGAAGATCGGTCCATCCCGTTCGGTTGTCATCCCGTGACCATCGCCCGGGCCCGCCGTAATTGGTCATGGGCGGCGACCGCCGCCAATAAGCGTTTCGGCGCCGGCAGGTCCTTCTGGTACGTCCCGCGCAAATACTGTGCCGCGAGCGCTGCGTGCCACTGCCAGGCGTATTCCCGGCGATCCTGTGACAGCGTGGCTGGGAGGGCGAACCTTGCGAGATTGCGGGAGATCCAGTGCGCTCCGAAAGCGGCAATATCCGCGGCGCTGCCGGTGTCGGGTGTCGCGTCGTCAGCGTCCACGGCGGCCGTTTCGGCCCGGTCACGCCATGCTGGGAACTCGTCCCAGAACATGGAGTCCTCGGGTTTACCGGCGCAGCGAAGAATGAGGTCCACATGCAGCCGCGCGGGATCCGTGGCCCAGTGCGCGTGGCCGAACTCACTGGCGTCGATCAGGGTCGGAGTCGGAGTGTTCCCTCGGTAGACCAGAACGTTACCGCCGTGTAGGTCTCCGTGGCTGAGGCATCGCCAATTGCCCGGTGTGGACCTTCTCGGGGTCAATCCGCAAAGGATTCCTTCCTCACAGAAACTGATGAGCGTGCGCACGGCCTTCTGGCATTCGATCGCCCCACCAAAAGGCTTAATTCGGGATATTGCTGGAGCCAGGTAGTCCAGCGCGGCGACGACCAGGAGGCATCGGTATCCAGGGAACCTGAGACTTTCCAGCGCGAGATCTTCCGTGGGTTGCTGATTCGCGCTGTAGAGTTGTCCGAGGCCGTCGACCAAGAGCCCCGACAAGACCATCTCCACGCTTTCCTGACTCGGTGACCCGGCAATCCAGGTGCGGAAGTCGATGGCTTCTCCGACCAGGAGCGAGGCGATCGCCCACCAGCCGTTGACCGGCCCGACCGGTTCGGTGGTCTCGTGCCGGACGAAGAAGCGTTGGGACAGCAGCCTCGCCGCGTTGGCTCCTCTGATCGCTTCGCGCTGCAAGAGCGCCCTGTCGTGGCCCAGTTTGAGGACGTGGTGGACGACACCGACGCCGGGCAGTTCGGTCGATACCCGGCAGACCCGTGCGCCTGACGCGCCGCGGACCAGGTGCCCCACGCGGATCGCTCCGCGATGTCCCCAGTCCTCCAGGCCGAGAACGCGCCGGTACAACTCCGAGATCGTCGGGCTTCCGACCTCTTGCAGAAGAACTTCGACGCCGGGATGCCGCGCAGGATCCGGTGTGACAGGAAGGGTCCTCACCACCCCGGCCACGACCAGGGCGTCGCGGATGCCGCGAACAATGGCTCGGGGATTGTCCTCATCGGATTCTCTGCTGAACTGGTTGCGCAGGAGCGTGCGTGTCGCCCCGTAGCGCCGTGCCTCTGACATGAGATTGCGCCGGCTATCGTCCCCGGAGCTCACCGCGAGGATGTAGGTGTCCTTGCTGCGCTCCCGGGCGGACTCGATGATGTCGTAGCGGGCTTCATCCTTCTCCC
>Ga0265334_10000848_pt1 | contig 15297 bp, 12 predicted proteins | sample 42023metaG_FD_192442 | JGI IMG/M metagenome (GOLD analysis project Ga0265334, IMG submission 192442) | Rhizosphere microbial communities from Carex aquatilis grown in University of Washington, Seatle, WA, United States - 4-20-23 metaG | ecosystem: Host-associated > Plants > Roots > Rhizosphere... | reverse complement strand
ATCTCAGTGGCCTGCATACCAGGAGTGACCTCGTCGCTGGTTGGGTTTTTCAAAATCCGCCGCAGGAAAAGTATTCCCACCGCCCCGCCAACCAGAAGAAGTACGAGGATAGCTCCAATAAGGATTATTATTCCTGGTAGACCGCCAGAGGTGGCCGTGGCTGAAGATGGATTCGTCGGGTTGGTGCCTTTTACAGCCTGAATCATCTGACCGTAGGCGGTAATTACTGCCGGATCTATCCCCTCGGGATTCTTTTGGATCTCCACAAACATAGGTGCTGCAGCCGGGCCAAGGTTATCCCAACGGTTTACAGCCAGGTTGGGATCCCGGTTAACTCGGAAGGAATCAATCGCCATGCGCAGGTAGTCCTGCTGCAGGTCCGAGCGCATGACCGCCGGTGTCGTATCAACGACTGTGACCGTTTTCCAGCCTAATGGTACGCCTACCGCAAGACCGACGATCAGAGCCAGCACAGCTAACACCAGCGGCTTTTTTAATAAATCAAGCAAAGAGGTCATGGAGGCTCCCTTGAATGTACTTTCCCAAAATCTCCCTCAATTATACAGGCCTTTGTTCAATTTGTAATCATTCACGGGCGGTTTCCGAAACAACCTCATCCAGTAAAAAAGTCTCCTGACAATTAGTACATTGGGCTTCACGTTTATTCGCTATTACCAACAACCCGCCGCATTTTGGACACGGCTGGGCTAGCGGCTTTTTCCATGAAGTAAAATCGCAAGAGGGATAATTGGCACAGCCGAAGAACGTGCGCCCCTTTCGGGTCTTCCTTTCTACAATTTCACCCCCGTCCTTCGGGCACTTCACACCAATTTTTTCCAGCCAGGGCTCTGTATAACGGCAGGCAGGAAAATTCGAACAGGAAATGAATTTTCCATATCTTCCATAACGGATGACTAGCTCACCACCATCTTCAGGACATTTCCGTCCAATCGGTTCCGGCTCGGATTTGGTAGTTGGCATCTCGGCTTGTGCTTTTAGTACCTGTTCCTTAAAAGGCTCATAAAACTCACTAATCGCTTCCGTCCACAACATATCCCCAGACGCAACTTTATCGAGATCGTCTTCCATATGAGCCGTAAAGTTGACGTCCACTATTTCTGGGAAATACTCCAGCATTAAATCATTTACGAGAATGCCTGTTTCGGTCGGTATAAGTCGCTTTTCAACGCGCTCGACGTAACCGCGTTGTTGGATGGTCGAGATGATCGGCGCGTACGTGGAAGGACGGCCAATACCATTTTCTTCGAGAATCTGTACAAGGGAAGCTTCTGAGAAACGCGGCGGGGGTTGGGTGAAGTGTTGTTCTGGAATTAATCGCACTAATGTCTGCTTTTGTCCTTCCGCAACGCTTGCCGGAATCTTCACATTTTCTTCCTCATCGGTTTTCATATCTTCATTTTTGGCTTCTTCATAAAGTACCAGAAACCCTGGGAATTTCACTGCAGATCCTGATGCTCGTAGAATGTATTCGTGTTCGCTTGTTTTGCCTGTTACCTCAACCTGTAATGTGTCATAAACCGCTACTTCCATTTGTGAAGCAACAAATCGCTGCCAGATCAGGTTGTATAGTTTAAACATCGGTGGCTCAAGGAATGTCTTAACTTTCTCCGGTTCCAGCATCACGGATGTGGGTCTTATCGCTTCGTGTGCTTCCTGGGCTCCCATCGATTTGGCTTTATATTCCGGAGGTTCGGGGGGTAGAAAATCCGCTCCATACTTTCCAGTAACAAAATCTCTTGCTTCCTTCTGCGATATCACCGAAACATTCGTGGAATCAGTACGCATATAAGTGATCAAGCCGGTTGTGCCCCCGTTACCCACATCCTGACCTTCGTAAAGTCCTTGCGCGAGAGCCATCGTGCGTTTAGCTGTGAAGCCAAGCTTGCGGGATGCTTCCTGCTGTAATGTGGACGTCGTAAAGGGGGCGGAAGGCTTTCGTCGACGTTCGCCGCGTTTTACTTTCGAAACCTCAAACGCAGCAGTTTCCATGTCAGTTAGAACCGGCTTGGTCGCTTCTTCATTCTGAAGTTCAGGATCTTTGTCATCCATCTTTACCAATTTTGCTATAAAAGTGGACTTAAGTCCTTCTGGCTTAAACTCACCATGGATGGTCCAATATTCAACGGGAATAAAAGCATCGATTTCCCGTTCTCTTTCCACAATCAAGCGGAGTGCCACCGACTGGACTCGTCCTGCTGATAGACGGCTACGTACCTTCTCCCACAAAATCGGGCTGATACTATAACCTACGAGTCGGTCCAGCACCCGTCGCGCCTGCTGGGCATTCACTAAATCCATGTTGATCTGACGCGCATGAGAAAAGGCTTCTTTGACAGCCGGCTCGGTTATTTCGTGGAACGTGACCCGTTTGGCTACCAGTGGGTCTATCTCCGCGGCTTCCATAAGGTGCCAGGAAATCGATTCGCCTTCCCGATCCGGATCGGTCGCGAGGAAGACTTCTTCAGCCTTCTTAGCCAATTGCTTGAGTTCTTTTACAATTACTTTCTTCTCATTCGGGACTCGGTACTTCGGCTCAAAGTTATTCTCGACATCCACCGACAACTGTGACCGTAGCAAATCGCGCACGTGACCAATGGAAGCTTTGACGGTGTATCCTTTACCTAGAAATCGTCCGACCGTTTTTGCTTTGGCCGGAGACTCAACGATAACAAGTTTTCCATCTCGTTTCTCCACTTTCAGTGGTTTAGGCGGCGGAATTAATCCTTCATGGGCGGGCGTTTTCCCCATGCGATAAAGTTTGGTTCCACAAACCGGGCAATTACCTATTGTGACCGGGGAACTTTTCGCATTAAAAGTAGCAACCGGGTCTTTTATCTCCCGCTTGGTTTTGCATTTCATGCAGTAAGCTTCCATGTAATCTCCAAAACTTAACTTAAAGGTATTTCTCTTGCCTGTGCTTTTTCAAATGTTCGACTACGTCGCGCACTTTTTGCGCCTGGTCAGATTTACACACGAGCAAAACATCGTCGGCGTCTACTATCACCGTATCGTCCATCCCGATCGTCACTATCAGCCGCTGGTCGTTTTTACCATAAACCAGGGTATTATGTGTATCGATTGCCAGGTGCTGGATGGTTGTGGACACATTTCCGTTCATATCGGGAAATAACACATCGAACAAGGTGTCCCAGGAACCGACGTCATTCCAACCGAGGCCGCCGGCTGGCAAAACGACCACTCTCTCTGCGCGCTCCATCACGCCATAATCAATGGTCTCATTTTTTAATTCAAGCCAATTTGCCGTTAAAACTTCTTCCTGGTCCGCGTTTCCCCAGGCCGATGAGATTTTCTTCAACGCCGATCCTAACGGTGGCATCTGTTTCTGGATCTCTGCCAAAATGCCTTCCGCCTTCCAAATAAACATTCCACTATTCCAGGAATGATCTCTGGACCGTAAGAACCCTTGTGCCGTCTTTTCGTCCGGCTTCTCAGTGAATCGAAGTACCCGGTAAACCGGATAGTTAAAATCGCCTACCAGTGGTTCGCCCTGTTGGATGTATCCATATGCTGTCGATGGATACAAGGGTGTAATTCCCAGGGTGACTAAATAGTTCTTCCGGGCTACATCAAGCCCGGCGCGTAAAAGGTAATGGAACAACTCGCGGTTGCGGATAAAATGATCGGAAGGTAAAACCACCATGGCGGCGTCGGGATCGCGGCGGCGGAGAACTGTAGCAGCCAAACCAACAACCGACGCAGTTCCGCGTGGCGCAGGCTCGATTAAATAATTTTCCAATGGAATATTCGGCATCTGTGCCTGCATTTCACCGACTTGTTCAGTAACTGTTACGACCAGAATTCGTTGGGGTGGAAACAATTCAACCAACCTCGCAACCGTACCCTGAAATAGTGTCTCTTCACCGAGTAGGGGGAGAAGTTGTTTGGGGTGATCTTTCCTCGAAATTGGCCAAAGGCGAGTACCACCCCCACCGGCCATAATAACAGCATAATCGTGTTCGTTCATCTCAATTCCTTACGCAAAGTAGCCCGATTGTACCTCACGAACTGCCACATATTGCATTCCACCTACTTGGCGTACTAACCCCTTTAGTTCCATCATAACCAATGCAGCTGATACCTTCTCAACCGGCAAGCCGGTTTGCCTTCGAACATCATCCACATACAAAGGTTCACTTCCAAGTGCCTTCAATACCTGTGCTTCGACCTCATTAGCCGGTAAAATCTTTCTAGCCGCTTTTTGTTCGCCTACACGGGTCAAATTTAGGGCCTGCAACAGATCCTGCGGGGAAAGGAGAGGTAGGGCACCATTTTGTATCAATTTGTTCGTTCCTCTGCTTTGCGGCGCCAGGATATTGCCTGGCACTGCAAATACTTCCCGCCCTTGTTCTGCGGCGAATTCAGCGGTAATCAATGCACCGCTTGTATCGCCGGCTTCAATAACAATAACCGCCAATGATAAACCAGAAATTATTCGGTTGCGAGGAGGAAAGTTACTGCTTTCAGGTGCCGTCCCGACCGGATAATCACTTATAAGGGCACCTCGAGTCATGATCTGCTCGGCCAAAGCACGATTCTCCGGCGGGTAAATTCGATCCACGCCACAGCCCAACACTGCGGCAGTTCTCCCGCCGGATTTTAGAGTCGTCGAATGAGCGATCGCATCGACACCACGCGCCAGACCGCTGATTACCGTTACACCATTTGAAGCGAGAAACGCTGCAAGTTCTTCTGTAATCTGCCGCCCGTAAGAGGTCACTTTACGCGTTCCAACTATTGCTACGGCAAAATGATCTTCAGGAAGAAACTCGCCTTTTATATACAAGATGGGTGGGGGATGTTCGATATCTTTCAAACGCGGAGGATAGGCTTCATCATCCCAGGTTAAAATACGGATCCCCTGCGCGTTGATCTTTTCCCAAAGTTTTTCAAGATCGACGTCTTTTCGAAGCTCGATCAATCGCCCGATGACCTTTGTACTCAACCCGGCTGCGCGCAGGTCTTCAGGGGCTCCCTTCCAGGCAGAGGCCGCATCTCCAAAATGATCGATCAAGGCCTGCAAACGAACAGCACCGATTCCGCGTACTAAATTGAACCCTACCCAATACCGTTTATCGTCCATGCCCCAATATAATGAGCCTATTCCAATGATTCGTCAAGTAAGCCGGGAATGGGCCTAACTCTTATTTGGCGATTACCCGTCTCCACAGCGAGTACAACAGATGCAATGACGGGCAGCAAAACCTCACCTCCATCAGTACGCCTGACAACATATACATCATTCGCGCCAGTTTGCATGATCTCAACCAGTGTACCGATGGATTGTTCTTTCTCATCAATTACATTAAAACCGATCAGTTCATGATGATAATATTGACCATCCGGTAATACCGGTCGATCTGCTGTTGCGACGTAAACCGATTGATTCCGATAGCGTCCGACTTGTTCAGGTGTGTCAACATCATGGAATTTGATTAATAACCCTTCATTATGATACCTCGCCCCACCAATCACCAGTTTTTGATGTACATCGCCTATATATACTTCTATACCGGGTTTTAATCTTTCGGGGAAATCGGTGTGGACTTCCATCACCATTTCACCGTGCAGGCCGTGCGGACGACGCAAATATCCAACAACTAAATATTCAGGCTCGCCACCAATTGGCGAGCCTGAATCATGGCTGCTCTTGATTTTCTTCCTGACCATTATTCCGGCTCAACTACATCGAGAGTCGCCTGCTTGCCTTCACGTTCAGCTGCCACTCTTAGCAATGTACGGATCGAGTTTGCAACTTTTCCGCTTTTGCCGATAACGCGCCCCATATCTTCTTTCGCGACACTCAACTCAAGACGGATATGATCTCCCGTTCCAAACTCGCGTACCTCCACTTGTTCGGGATGGGAAACCAACGATTTAGCGATGAATTCGATGAGGTCTCTCATAATCAATTTATCCCCTCGCGTTATTAAGGCGAGGGAAAATGCAAATTCATTAATCCTTCCGGGTTTTTACAGGCGCAGCGCGCTTTGTGGCAGACTCGGCCGCTTCTTGCAAGAGGTTCTCTACTGCTTCACCTTTCTTGAAACGCTCGAACCTTTCAAGCACACCAGCGCTTTTGAATATCTGTCCAACCGACTCCGTTGGCAAAGCGCCATTTTTCATCCAGTGGTAAATACGGTCTTCCTTAATATTCAAGGTCGCGGGATCAGTACGAGGATTGTAAAAGCCCAGGATTTCCAAAAAACGGCCATCACGTGGAAATTCCTTGTCGGCTGCGACCAGGCGATAAGAGGGCTGTCCTTTTAAACCAATGCGACGTAGACGAATACGAACCATTGAAACGTTCTCCTTCAAATAATTATCAATTTTAGTTGGTCCAGCCCGGCGATAGAGGGGTGCGTGAAAGGATACGCGCTCGCAAGCCTGAAACCCACAGTCGTTTATTCTACCAGAGAATCAATAAGGAAGTGAGAATGATATGGTTGTCCCATGGCCTGTTTCGCTGCTAGCATTAATTTCCCCGCCATGGGCTTCCACAATATATTTCGCAATGGATAGTCCCAGACCCATCCCATGCGAATCGTTGGATTTATAAAATCTGTCGAATATATGGGGCAGATCTTCCTCGCCGATCCCGGGACCATTATCCGCTACGGAAATCACGACTTGTTTGCCTGAGATTGATACAGACTGAGATAAAATGATTTTCACCATACTATTCCTCGGTGAATAACGCAATGCATTGTTCATCAAATTTGAAATAACCTGCCGAATCCGTTCAGGATCTACATCTAACACCAATTCATCGTCGGGCAGCGACATCTCAACTCTTACCCCTGCTGTATCAGACTGGGACTGGTAACCTGTTACGATCTCTCGGGCAAGAACTTTCAAATCAGTGGGTTCAAGTCTTAATTTTAGAGTACCACTCTCGGCTAAAGCTAGTGTCCGCAAATCGTTGATCAACCGCGAGAGCACTTGTGTTTCTTCAAGGATCGATCGTAGGCGGGTCTCGTCGGCTGGATACAAGCCATCCAAAACTCCTTCTATGTTACCTTGAATGATTGTAAGCGGTGTCCGAAGTTCATGACTTACATCTGCTAGAAGAGCACGTCTTTGCTGGTCATTAACCTGCAGCTTGGATGCCATTGAATTGAATGCTTCCGTTAATGAGAGAACCTCCGGCGGTCCTTTTTCGGCCACTCGAGTGGAAAAGTCTCCATCTGCCACCCGATGAGCTGCCACCAACAACTCATCCAGGGGTATGGATATGCGGCGGAGGTTCGACGCCGCCATAACTACCATGGCGATCATCAAGGCAAGAAAAATAACGGCAAATGGCAATAGACCTTTAAACAGGTTCACCTGTATATGGATTATGCCCAGTCCGTTTACAACAAAAACAACAACGGAAATAAAAACGGCTATACCTAGGAAATTAAACGCAGCAAACAAACAACCCAATCTGCGAAAGAAAGGATAATGCCCTCTTTCCCTTCGCCAATGGCGCCGCTTCGGAGGCCAGGGTTCATTCTCGGGCCACCAAGGCGGAGGCTGCCCTTTATGAAAATGTCTGAGCCGCGCGGGTATATCGTCAGTTTGAGAGGGATCTTTTTCTGGCATGGTTCTATTTATCCGAAAATTTATAACCGACACCGTAAACGGTAAGGATATATTTAGGCTCGCTGGGTTTGACTTCAATCTTTCGGCGAATATTCTTAATGTGTGCATCGATGGCGCGTTCGTATGATTCGAAAGCCACACCGTGAATAGCATCCAACAAATGCGAACGTGTAAAAACACGTCCGGGTTGCTTTGCCAGGGCAGTCAATAATTCAAATTCAGTTGGAGTAAGTTCTTCACTTTTACGCCCCGCAATGGTTACGCGAAGACGAGGGACATCCAATGTCAAATCAGCAGCCTTGATAATGTCTTGGATTGAATCCATAGAAACAGCCATTCGTCGAAAGACCACCCTAACCCGTGCTACCAATTCTTTTGGACTGAAAGGCTTGGTTATGTAATCATCTGCGCCTATTTCAAGGCCAATTAGTTTATCCGATTCTTCTGACCGGGCAGTTAACATGATGATCGGCGCATTCGATGATTTGCGATATTCACGAGTGAAATCTAATCCATCCATTTGCGGCAAACCGAGATCAAGAATGATCATGTCAGGTTTTTCGGTTTTTGCTAGGGACAAGGCTGTTTTTCCATCATACGCAATAAAAACTTCAAAACCGGCGCGCTCAAGATAATCGCGCACAAGTTGGGTGATCTTCGGTTCATCGTCCACGACCAGGATTTTTTTAGCCATGATTTTGAATTATCGCACACTTTGCGTTATAGTCGGCAGGCTAACTGTCTGTCTCCACATATATACCCGAAGCAATTTCGTGATCCAGGGCCAACTCCCTGGTGTTGGTAAAGAACAGGACGTGACTATTATCTCTTTGCATAACAATGACGCGGGCATCCGGCATGATTCCAGCCCCCATCAACTTCAGTAATTCTTGGGCAGTTTTTGCCTTAATGGTTACAAGAGTGCCCTGCTGATCTGGTTTCAATTCACTGAGCGCGATGAGCGGATTCATCTGATTCATGTTAATCTTCATTCAAGAATTATTCGAATAACCAGACCCAAGTCACGATCATGGACTCGGGTCTGATTTTCAGATGGACCGCTAAACTTTCTTGTCATCCTCAGGTTCGCCGTGGGCGCGCTTATGCCATTCCTGGAACATCGGTGGGACTCCGTTTTCATCCCAACCTCTTCGCCAGCCATGGTGCATATGCATGTGTTCACCGTGACCCCATCGCGGGCCCCAAAAGATAAAACTGATCGCACGGAAGGCGAGGAAAAACAGGAACAATGCGATCAAAGGCCCGAAGCAGCCAAACCCTAAAAACGGGAAGGGATGCCAAAAACCATATCCAGAATATGGATAAGGGGCCTGCCCATTAGAGGTCGCAGGCAACTGCACGTGCTGCGCCATTCCTAAGTTAAAGGCGAATATGGCTATTCCTGCGATTGCAGCAAGTAGTACCAGACCCGCCAGGATCCGAAAAACAATTTTTCCGTTCATTTTCACTCCTTTGTGATGTGATTTCTAGTGAAATCTAAACGGAAGTATAGGATTCAGTTGTGAATTGAGTGTGAAGTGGAAAGGGAGAAAGTATATTACAACTTATTGGAAAGAAACCTGTTAATTTCCATTCGCTAACCAAATAATTTCGGAAGTCCTCGGCCTCCCGTTTTTTGCATGGTCTTCATCAGCTTCTGCACTTCCCGGAATTGTTTGATCAGGCGATTTACATCCTGGACGTCCGTTCCGGAACCGGCAGCGATACGACGGCGACGCGAAGCATTTAAAACGTCGGGGTTACGTCGTTCTTTGAGGGTCATCGAATAAATAATTGCCTCAGATTGTTTCATCCCCTTTTCAATATCTTTTGGATCTGCCTGGCGTGCAGCCTGTCCCATCTGCCCCGGAAGCATATCCATGATCTGGCCGAGTGGACCCATTTTTTTCATTTGAGACATTTGGTCAAGCCAGTCTTCCAGGGTGAATTGACCCTTCAGCATCTTTTCGGCCGATGCTTGCGCCGATTGCTGATCGAAAGCAGCTTCAGCTTTTTCGATCAATCCGATCATATCGCCCATGCCAAGAATGCGCGAAGAAAGCCGCGCAGGGTCGAAAGCTTCAAGGGCCTCAAGATTTTCCCCGGTGCCGATAAACTTTATCGGCACCCCCGTCACCGAACGGATGGAGATGGCCGCTCCTCCACGAGAATCACCGTCCATTTTCGACAAGACCAAACCGGTAATGGAAATATTATCCCTGAAGCCCTGAGCGATATTTAAAGCTTCCTGGCCGATCATCGAATCGACTACTAGCAGGGTTTCGACAGGAGGAACCTTGACGGAAATCGATTTCAACTCACCCATCAAATCCGCGTCCAATTGTGACCTGCCGGCGGTGTCTAAAATTACTACACTGTAGCCGCCCTTTTCAGCCTTATCAAACGCTTGTTTGGATAATTCGGGGGGATTTAAAGTTGCATTTGCCTCAACAGGTATATCGAGCTTTTCACCAAGTTGTTGCAACTGTTTGACCGCAGCCGGTCTATACGGATCACCGGCGACCATCATCACACGTTCGCCCTTTGAACGCAGGAACCTGGCAATTTTTCCTGCAGTGGTCGTTTTTCCAGAACCCTGTAAACCAACCAGCATTATCATACGCGGTTTTGGTCCTGTTAAATTTAATGGGGCCGGTTCTCCCAAAGTCGCAATCAACACCTCATTAACGATCTTGATAACCTGTTGGCCTGGATTTAAAGCTTTTGAAACTTCTTGTCCTACCGCACGCTCACGTACACGTGCCATAAACGCCTTGACCACGCTGAAATGAACGTCCGCTTCCAGAAGGGCAAGCCGCACTTCGCGAAGGGCCGAATCGACATCGGCCTCCGTTAATTTACCGCGGCGGCGAAGTTGATCAAAGACCTGGTTGAGGCGTCCGGTTAGGGTTTCGAACATAATTTCCCATCAGAGGGGTTTTGGATTGTAGTGCGGAAGAACTTGCGGGTCAAGGGAACAGGCAAAGTTCATTCTTTCAAGCACATTGCTTGACAATCTCATGCACTGCTATTAAAATCAGCCACGCTTAACAAAAGAATATCTAGCCGAGATAGCTCAGTTGGTAGAGCACGCGACTGAAAATCGCGGTGTCCCCAGTTCGATCCTGGGTCTCGGCACTCTCGGCTAGCAACAACGGCCAAGACTTGCGGGCGTGGTTCAGTGGTAGAACGTCTCCTTGCCAAGGAGAAGGTCGTGGGTTCGAATCCCATCGCCCGCTCTTTTTATCGGCGTCGTGGCCAAGTGGTAAGGCAAGGGTCTGCAAAACCCTCATCACGGGTCCGAATCCCGTCGACGCCTCTCTAACGAGTTTGTAATGGACTCGTTTTTGTTTTACAACATACCCGGTTTCATCGCGGGGGTTAATGCCAATCCAGACCAATACGCGTACATGTATAAAAAAGCGAGAGGAATGCCTCGCTTTTCCTAATTATTTTCAACTTGGATTTCGGTAAACCAAATAAAGATAATCCTACCAGGCCCAACCGCACGGTCTGGTTTATGCTTGAAACTTATGCACATGGGTGAATAAGTTTGTTCCTGTATTTTATAAAAAGTCCTATAATGGGGTTGTTATATCATTTGATAATCAAGCATTCTAATGAAAAGCTCCCAACGTAGTTTAGCGGGTCGAGTAGCCGTCATTTATATCATAATCGGGGGGTTATGGATTTTATTGTCCGACCAAATTGTGGCGTTGCTTATAAAAGATCCCACGGGATTGACAATAATTCAAACATATAAAGGGTGGTTTTTTATCCTGATTACCGGCTTAATATTGTTTTATTATCTCAGCCGCCAGAATAATAAAATTATAGCCAGTCAGGAGGACTTCAGTAATATCTTCGATCAAGCTCCGGAGGGGATATTCAGGTCTACCCTGGATGGCCGCTATATTAAAGTCAATCCGGCGATGGCCCGCATTTACGGATACGACTCGACCGATGAAATGGTCTCGACCATAATAGATATCGGCGAACAGATCCAGGTGATTGCCAGGGTGCAGGGATTATTCAACGAAAATCTATTGCGGAATGGTTTCGTGGATAAATTCGAAACAAGGAATTATTGCAAAGATCGCACCGTCATTTGGACGTCCACAAGTGCACGACTCGTTGTTGATAAAGATAAGAATTTCTCTTATGTTGAAGGGTTTGTCGTCGATATTACGAATCGGAAACTTACTGAAAAAGTCCTGCGGGAAAGCGAGATCCAATATCGTCGTCTGGTGGAACATTCGCCTTTTGCGATAGTGGTTTTAAGAGAAGGTGTACTGGTTTATTTGAATGAAGCCGGATTGAAACTCATGGGTGCAATTTCCTCAGAAGAGTTGTCCGGTATTCCAATTATAGATTTTGTGCATCCGGATTCCCACCGAAGAATAACGAAAATGTTGCGGGATTTACAAAAAGGCCTGGAATCTCCTGGTCTTGAAGAGAAATTCGTCCGCAAAGACGGGTCGATCGTCAATGTGGAGATAACTGCCTATCCATTTGTCTATAAAAACGAACCCGCAGTTCAAGTCGTTATCCGGGATCAGACAGAACAAAAACGAGCTGAGGAAGCCCTTCGCACAAACGAGGAAAGACTTCGAGGCATTGTAGATCATACACAAAATATCTATTTTTCAAGGACAACCGATAATGCCTTCACTTATATAAGTGCACAGGTAAAGGATATTTTGGGTTACGAACCAGAAGACTTGCTCCGGAACTGGCAGGATTTATTTACGGACCATCCGGTCAATCAGAGAGGTATCGAACTTGCCAAAAAAGCATTCGATACCGGGAGCATCCAGGATCCATATATTCTTCAGTTAAAGGCAAAAAATGGTAAACGTGTTTGGGTGGAAGTTCGCGAAACGCCTGTCGTAAGGGAGAATAAAACTGTTGCAATAGTTGGGGCGCTTACCGACATTACAGATCGTAAAAAAGGAGAGGAAGACCTCGAGCGGCGCCTCGCAGAGCTGACTGTTTTACACGCCGTTGCCATGGCGGGGTCACAGAGTACTAGTGAAGATGAAGTCATTAAACGTACCACCCAAATTGTCAGCGGTATGTTGTATCCAGATAATTGTGGAGTTTTTCTCCTTAACGACCTCCGGAATACACTCAAATCGCATTCTTCATATTGGGGTATAAACTTCGAAAGCGCCTGGTATGAATTGCCCTTGTCCCTCGGGATTAGCGGTCAGGTTGTGGTGACTGGACGTTCTATTCGGACAAATGACGTAACACAACATCCGGCATATATCGAAACCACATCTGGCGTCCGGGCAGAATTATGCGTCCCTATTCGTGTAAATGAAAAGATCATTGGTGTCTTCAATGTCGAAAGTAGAAAAATAAATGCTTTCGATGAGGAAGATGAACGCGTATTGAATACCATTGCGGGGACCTTGGGAACAGCCATCGCAAGAATTCGTTCCCTGGTAACCGAACAAAAACGTCGTGAAGAGGCTGAAAACCTACGGGAAGCCACCGGTGCTATAACTAGGACTATAGAACTTGAGAAGCTATTCGTTGTCATCCTCGAGTCTTTATCTAAACTGGTTCCTTTTACTAGTGCTTCCATTGAATTAATAGATCGGGAACATATTGAAATCGTCGCCGCGTACGGGTTGCCGGAGCCTTTCCGGTTTATTGGAAAAAAGTATCGTTTTCAGCCCGAAAAATGGGCTACCGATATCCGAATGCCTGTCATTATTCCAGATGTTCAGTTGGACGACCGTTTTGAAAAATTTGAAGGTACAGAGTATATCCGTGGCTGGATGGGTATCCCGATGCTCGCTCAAAATAATGTAATTGGTTATCTGAATTTCGATAGCGAGGTAGTTGGTTTCTATAACGAAGGCCAAGCTGCTCTCGTGCAAATATTCGCCAATCAAGCAGCCTCCGCTATTGAAAATGCTCGGCGTTTTCAGGAGGTGAGTCGAAGGGCTGAAATAATAGGGCAAATGGCCAAAATAGCAAATATCATTGCTACCACCCGGGAAATTGGGCCTGCACTCGATGAAATTGCCATTCGATCCCTCGAACTGCTCAAAGCCAGCCACATTGCGATTTATCTTTTACAGGATGACAACAGAACGCTTAAAACAATCACTGCCAAGGGGTCTTTCCGAGAGGAATTAATGTCTGACTCTTTCAAGATAGGAGAAGGGATCACTGGCAGTATTATTGCAACAGGCAAACCCGAGATCATAGACGATACTAGATCGCATCCGTCAAGGATCGTTATTCCTGGCACTTCGGAAGAAGACAGCCGGCTTGAGACAATGATGGTTTCGCCATTGGTGCTGCGCGGAAAAACCATCGGCGCCATTAATGCATGGAGATTGCGATCAAATGGGTTGTTCAATGATTCAGAGTTGAATTTTCTTGTCAGCATTGCTCATCAGGCTTCCATCGCTATCGAATCTGGTCGTCTTTTCCAGGAAACCGTTCGGCAAGCACAGGAAACTTCTGCAATTGCAGAAGTTGGCCGGGACATATCCGCAACCTTGGAATTGAAGGTCGTGCTTGAAAGGATAGCCTCCTATGCCAAAGATCTCTTGAACGGCGAAACTAGCGCAGTCTACCTGGCTGATCCAAACAAATCAAGTTTGCACGCCATAGCGGTAATTGGTGCCGATGCCGAAGAGATCAAGAACGATCCACTCCAATTGGGAATAGGCATCCTCGGAAATATTGCTATTAAAAAAATTGGCGAGATCGTTAATTATTCTTCCGTGGATCCTAGGACGATACTTATTAAAGGCACAGTAGTCAACCCATTTGAACATATTATGGGAAGCCCGATCATCTTAAAAGATTCTCTTACAGGATTACTTGTGATTTGGCGATCTGGTGCTGACAAAGAATTTAAAGATTCCGATTTGAATTTTCTTGGCGATCTTGCTCAACAAGCCGCGATTGCAATCGAAAATGCCCGGCTCTACGAAGCAGAACAACTTCGCCGCCAGGAAGCTGAAAAACTCAGGTTGGCGGCTACCACGATTGCATCATCTCTAAACTTAAAGGAAATACTGGATATTCTATTGAAGGCCATGAAAGACGTTGTGCCATATGACAGCGCCTCGATTCTCTTGGCGGAAGGTGATAAGGTACGAATCGTTGCCGCCCAGGGACTACCCAATATCGATCAAGCTATCAATGGTTTGTTTCCCGCTAATAATAAACTATTGAAACATCTCCGGGAAATTAACCAGCCGTTAATCCTTGAGGACGCCCAATTGGATGACCGTTTCGAGACCTGGTCAGCAGCGGATTTTGTCCGAGGCTGGATGGGTATTCCATTGGTCGCGCGCGGGCAGATACTTGGTTATATCACCTTGGATAGCTTCACGCCGGCTGCCTTCAACACGGATATGACAGACCTTGCCCAGTCATTCGCCCACCAGGCTGCAACCGCGATTGAAAATGCACGGCTATTTGAGAACCTCCAAAAATCCAACCTTGAACTTTCCGAGGCTTATGATACTACTTTGGAGGGATGGGGCAAGGCGCTAGAGTTACGGGATAAGTAAACTCAAGGCCATACGATGCGCGTGACCGAACTAACGCTGAAGCTGGCCTGGAAACTTGGCATACGCGAACCCGAAATGACCCACGTTCGTCGAGGCGTGCTTATGCATGATATTGGGAAAATGG
>Ga0265334_10000844_pt1 | contig 15308 bp, 15 predicted proteins | sample 42023metaG_FD_192442 | JGI IMG/M metagenome (GOLD analysis project Ga0265334, IMG submission 192442) | Rhizosphere microbial communities from Carex aquatilis grown in University of Washington, Seatle, WA, United States - 4-20-23 metaG | ecosystem: Host-associated > Plants > Roots > Rhizosphere... | reverse complement strand
GCGTCCGGCGGGCCCAGCCCGGCCGAGCCGCCGGAACAGGCCTGACCGGCCTGTCACCACCAGCGTCCCGGCGGCCCGAACTGGCACCAGCCGATGCAGCGGTCACCGTCGTAGACGAGGACCGGGCGGACCGTTCCGCGCATCACACGCTGGCGCTTCATCGTCGAAAGGGCTTACTTGGCAGCTGCCAGAACGGCCAGGGCGGCGTCGATGGCATCGAGGCGAGCGTTGAGTCGCGTAATGTCATCTTTGTCAGCGCTTTGCTCTCCGGGCTTGAGCGTCAGCACCAGTTGCCCCGACGGCTCCATGCGCCCGGTGCCGATCTCGGTGACATTGTCTCCGTTTTGCACCCGTACGGCGTGTTCTACCTCCTCAGGGCGCAGCGAAAGACGGCGCAGGGCACGCGGAATGAACTGGCCGTCTTCGATCACGGTGGTGGGCGTGCCCTCGAGCACGCGTGTGGCGCGAGCGCTCCTGGCCAGCCAGCGGTTGACGAGGTCGTTGATGCCCACGAGCGTCGCCGCGCCGATGACGCCGCCCAGGAGGCTGTTGTCACTGCCGATAATTGCGTTCTGCACTACGTTTGACAAAAGGAATATGACGACGAAGTCGAATGTGTTGAGAACCGCCAGGTCCCGTTTGCCGACCAGCCGGAACAAGAGCACCATGGTCGCGTACACGAGAACCGTGCGAAGGATCTTCTCAAGGATAGGTATTTGAACCGAGAACATTGATTGCCACACGGTGGCGCTCCCTCGTCAGGTCGTCTGTAGCTGGGTGAAGGAGACCAGCCGTCAGCGGCGTGGCATCGCCCGCTGGCCGCTGGCCGCTGGCCGGCGCCACACCAGTTGCTGGTTTCACCAGTCATCTACCCAGCGCCTTGCCGGCACACTTATCCAGTCACCGTGACCAGTCGCCCCGGGGTGGCGTGGCGCCGGCCTATTCGGTCGGCGTCCTGGCAAGATGGCGGCATGGAACGTGTGCTTGGCATCGGCGGGTACTTCCTGCGTGCCGCCGACCCGGCGGGGCTCAGCGCGTGGTACCGCGAGTGCCTGGGCCTGGACGCCGATGAGAACGGCCTGTGGCGTCAGGAAGACGGGCCGACCGTGTTCGCGGCGTTCGAGTCCGATACCGGCTACTTCGGGTCCCGCACCCAGCAGACCATGCTCAACTTCCGGGTCAGCGACCTGGACGCGATGCTCGCCCAGCTGCGCGCCAAGGGCGCGGACGTGGCCGGTGAAACGCAGGACATGGAGGGTGTCGGCCGCTTCGGCTGGGTGACCGACCCTGAGGGCAACCGGATTGAGCTCTGGCAGCCGGCCTGACCGCCGGTGCAGGAAGGGCGGGACGCGCCCAGGCTCACATCAGGCCGGCGAGCTCGGTAATGGACGACACTGACAGGTCCCACGGCCTGGTGGCAACGCCGGCCCCGGCAATCCCTGGTCCCCGCTCCAGCGGCCGGGCGATGAACGCCACGGCCAGGCCCGCCTCACGGGCGGCGGCGAGGTCGGCCTCGTGCGCCGCGGCGAGCATGACCTGCCCCGGCTCAAGCCCGAGCAACGCGGGCGGCCGCAGGTACGCCTCCCTGGCCGGCTTGTAGGCCCGGGACACGTCCGAGCCGAGGATCACGTCCCAGGGCAGCCCGCCCGCCTTCGCCATGTCAAGCAGCAGGGAAGTGTTCCCGTTCGACAGCGGGCCCACGATGTAACCCCGCTTCAGCGCGGCGATCCCAGGGACGCTGTCGGGCCACGGCGGCAGGAAGTGCCAGGCGCGGTTGAGTTCATCGAGGGCCGCCGGGCCGAAGCGCCCCGGGTCGAGCCCGAGGTCCCCGAGCACGCCGTCGAGGTTCTCCCGGTGCAGCACGTCCAGCGGGACAAAGGGCCGTTCCCCGGTCGAGACCCGCCGCATCCCCGGCCCGTACCGCGACCGCCAGGCATCGGCGAACGCGGCGGCGTCGAGTTCGAGGCCCTGCTCGCCGGCGAACCGGCGCACGGCCGCCGCGACCCCGGTCCGCCAGTCGACCACGGTGCCGAACACATCGAACAGGACGGCCTTCACGGCCTGGCCGGTAGAGGCGGCAGTGAACGTCACCGTGCCAGCATCTCATCCCGGCCGCCGTGCCTCCAGCGCGCACGCCTGATCGGGGTGAGGCCCGGTGCTAGGGCATTGCGGCTGGCGGCGTTACGGGGCTCGCCGTGGCGAGCCATCGCTCGACGCTGCGCACATAGGCCGGTACCAGCATGGCCTCGACCCGGTACTGCAGCAGCAGCGCCGCGGCCCGGGTGCGGTCGTGCCCGCGCAGCCGCAGCACCGCGTAGGCCAGCATGACCGAGCGGCGCCTGCCCGCGGTGCAGTGGATGAGCACCCTCGCCTGCGGCTGGTCTTCCAGCACCCGGGCGGCGAAGCAAGCGGCCGCCGCCCACGCCGCGGGTGGCTGCCGCAGGCCGTGGTCCTGCATCGGCGCGTGCGCGACGTGCCCGGCGCCGAAGGCCGCCCGCTCGGCCGCGAGGTCACCCCACCACCGCACCTGCAAGTTGGGCCGGCAGTTGACCACGTGCGTCACGCCCTGCTCGGCCAGGCGGGCCACCATCCGGGGCGACGGCACGCCGCTGACCGCGATGCGCTCATCCCCGATCCAGCTCAGCGCCTGCCCGTCAGCACCCGGCCCGGGCACCCCGCGCGGGCGCGGCAGACCCGCGCCCGAGCTACCAAGCACACCCATGACAGCCCTCCACCGCCACGGTAATACGGTCCCGCCGACCCGTCCACGGCAAAAGCGCCGGCCAGGCGGCGGCACCGGTGACCGTCAGGGCCTCGTGGGCTGCAGGCGGCCGACGGGTATCACCGGCGGGAGCGCGGCGGCGCAGGCCTGGGCGAGAGGCAGCAAGACATCGGCGACCTCGGCCACGGCGGCCGGGCCCATCCGGTCCCAGGGCCGGGCCGCGGCCTGGTCGGTGGCGGCCTCCACCGCGTCGTGCACGGCCCGGCCGGCCGCGGTCATCGCCCCGTCCTCGCCGGTCAAGCCGCGCTCGGCCAGCCGGGCGGCCGCGGCGTCCCACTGCTCGTCACTCCAGCCGCGGACGGGCTGCATCAGGTCACGGGAGATGTCGGTGTCCTTCGCGCACCGCAGCACGACCGCCTCGCAGCCGTCAATGTCCGCGGCGGCCAGCGCGGCGAAGTGACCGTCACCGCGGTGCTCGCGCAGCAGCGTCGTGGCCTGCCAGAGCCGGGTCAACGGCTCACCGGAGACCGGCAGCTCGGCGTTCGCGGCGGACAGCGCGCGCCCGGCGAAGTCCAGGTCCTCCGCCGCGCGCCACAGCAGGTCCGCCGCCTTCGCCGCCTCGGCCTCCCGGCCGCCGAGCAGCCGCCGCAGTGCGGCGGTCGCGCCCGCCTCGCGCACGGCGATGGCTTCCTGCGGCGTGACCAGGTCCCACACGCCAGGGACGGCCCGCGCCACGAATGACGGCGCGAAGTTGAAGAACGACGCCGCCACCACCGCCGCACGCGTCCCGACAAGCGGCGCGGCCCGCCCGGCGAAGTAGCCGCGCCAGTAGCCACGCAACCCCGCCTCGGTGAACCCGCTTAGCGCCTCGGGCGCGAAGTACGTCACATCATGGACCGGCTCGAACATCGTCCACATCGCCCGCGCCGCGCTCATCGGCTCCGCCACGACCACTCCTTCCGCTACCGCGTCCTAGCGTAGGGGAACGGCCGCCCAGAAGGCGATGGCGCGGTTATGGCCGCCTCCTGGCCCGCCAGGCCGGCTGGCCAGGACAATGGACCTGTGTCCGCTCAGGAGATCGACCAGTACCTGGAGGGCCTGGACGCGCCCAGGCGCGAAACGCTCGCCCAGCTGCGCCAGGCGATACTTAACGTCCTCCCCGAGGCCGAGCAGGGGATGTCCTACCGCCTCCCGGCCTTCAGGGTGCGGGGGAAAACGATCGCCGGCTTCGCCGCGTTCAAGACCCACCTGAGCTACCTGCCGCACAGCGGCTCGGTCTTCCCCGAGCTGAAGGACGAGCTCAAGGGCTACACGACCTCGACGGGCGCACTGCGCTTCGACATCGGCCAGCCCCTGCCCGCCCCCCTGGTCGAGAAGCTGATCGCGGTGCGGCTCCGCCAGGCCTTCCCCGACGATTAACTCCAAGGGCTCGGTAGACCCGGTGCCCCCGACGAGTAATTCCAGGGGCCCGGTGTCCTCGCCTCCGCCGGCCGGCACCGGGAGGCGTCGCCGGCCCGGTGCCAGGTTAGTTGCCCTGCCCGTTCCCTTGCCCGCCGTCGCCGGACGAGGCAGTGGCAGTCCCGGCGTCGGTCGGCGTGGCGGTTCCCGACGTGGACAGCGTCAGCGACGAGACCAGCGTCTGCACGTTGCTCTCCGTGAGGTTCGCGGGGATGGAGGCGAAGAACACGGCGGGCGACCCGGTGCCGTTGTCCACCACGACCACGGCGGCCTGCTCGTCTGCCCAGGTTTCCCCCTGGTCCGCCTGGTCGGTGTAGACGATGTCGTAGGTGACTTCCCAGCCGACGTGCCCGCTGACCGAGACCGGCTGGGAGTTTTCCTGGGTGACCGTGTGGTTGAGGTCGCCGTAATAGGCGTTCTGGAACGTCTGCTCCAGGTTCACCGCGGTGGTCTCCAGCTGCGCGGTGCCCGTATAGCCGTACTGCTGCGGCAGCGGCCCGGAGCACGCTTCGCCGTACCAGGCCTCCGACCCGCCGTTGACCTGCCCGGCGACGGCGTATTCCCCGGCCGTCCAGGTGAAGGCGCCGTTGTTGAACGCGGACGGGCAGGACGCGCCCTGCCAGGGACTGGGCAGCTGCGTGTAGGACAGCCCGGACTGCCCGTCGGACAGCAGCGAGCCGGCCGGGGTCGCGCTGGCGCTCGATGACGCCGACGGGGAGGCCGCGACGGAGTGGGAAGCGGTTGGCGAGGCAGGCGGCGTGGTGGCGGGCGCCTGGTCGGCGGTGGTGCTCGCCGGAGTGCTGCCGAGCTGCGCGATGACTATCGCGATCGCGGCGATCGCGGCCACCACCCCCGCGGTGACGCCGCCGAACACCAGGATGCGCCGCCGCCGCTGCACCTGAAGGTAGCCGTAAGGGTTGCCCTGGCCCGGCCCGCCGGGCATGCTCATGCCCGGCAACTGCCAGGGCTGCTCGCCGCCGCCGCCCGTGAACATCACCTGCGTGCCCGCGCCGTCGCCCCCGGCGGGCCCGCCCATTCCGCCGAGCGCGGGCTGCGGGTAGCCGGGCTGGACCGTCGTGGGCTGCATCGCCATGTGATAAGGCGTGGCGGGCAGCGCGGGCTGTGGCGCCGTCGGCCGGCCGGTGGGCGGCTTGGTGGTGCGCAGCCACTCGGTGGAAGGCTGCACGGCCGCCTGGACCGCAGTGGACGCCACGGCCGCCTGGACCGCAGTCGACGCCACGGCCGCCTGGACCGCAGTGGACGCCACGGCCGCCTGGACGGCCGTCGCCTGCCGGCCGACGCCGACCTCGCCGCCGCCCCCTGCCATCCCGTTGCCCGGAGTCACGTCCGGGTGCGTGTGGTGGGTCCACGTCGACCCGTCCCACCAGCGGAGTAGTCCGGGTGTTCCGTACGGGTCGGGGTACCAACCGGAGGGAGGCAAGTCCATGGGCCAAGGGTAGAAGAATAGGCCGCCGTAGTAAGGCCGATTCGCCCCCGTTACCAGTTCGTTGACTGCGGAGCGGTTTCAGGTGGCGCGGAAATCGTCACCATCGCGTCGGTAACGACCGCTGCGCTCGCGGCAAAGCGCCGCAGGTCCTCGCCGGCCACCACGCGCGCGGGGAAGGGGTCGCCCGCCGCCGCGCGGCCGAGCGCCGCCTCGGGCAGCGGCTGGTCGCTGGCCAGGATCACCAGGTTACCGCGGCGACGGCCGCGGAGCACGCTCGCCTCGGCGATCACGCACGTTTCCTTGTACACAGAACGGACGGTGGCAACCGCGGCTCGCGCCCCGTCGAGCGGCAGCCCCGCGGCGACGTTGACGGCGTACACGCCCCCAGGGCGCAGCGCGCGGGCGGTCGCGGCGGCGAACTCCGCGGTGGTCAGGTGCCCCGGCGTCACCGCGCCGGCGAACACGTCGGCGATCACCAGGTCATAGCTCGCGACGCGAACCGACTCCGCCACGGCGCGGGCGTCGGCGGCGCGCACCCGGATGCGGTGCCCGGCGGGCAGCGGCAGGTGCCCGCGGACCAGGTCGGTGAGCGCGTCGTCGAGCTCGGCGACCAGCTGCCGCGATCCCGGCCTGGTGTGGGCGAGGTAGCGCGGCAGCGTCAGCGCGCCGCCGCCGAGGTGCAGCGCGCGCAGCGGCTGCCGCGCGGGGAACGCCAGGTCGGCGGCGTGCCCGATGCGGCGGACGTACTCGAACTCCAGGTAACCGGGGTCGGCAAGGTCGACACCGCTTTGCGGGACGCCGTCAATGAAGAGCAGCCACCCGTCCGTTCGGTCGATGTCCGGGAGAAGCTCGGCGGACCCCAGCTGCACCTCGCGGTGGACCGCCGCCCGCGCGCCGCCCGACCTCGCCCGCCGTGGCGCCCGTTGTCGCCCTGAACCGTCACTCACGTTCCACCGTCTCCCGGCACCAGGGTAATCGAGTGGAGCGGAAACGGATGCGTCCGCTGGCCGTTGACCAGGTGGCGCTAACGGCCAGCGGACGCGGGGAGCGCGGTCACTTACCCGGCCGAGCCGCGCCTGGTGATCCGGTCGACGATGACGGCCCCGAGCAGCACGAGCGCGGTCCACATCAGCTGGGCCGCGGCGGACAGGCCGAGCAGCTCAAGTCCGTTGTAGATGACGCCGACGACCAGGCCGCCGAGCACCGCGTGCAGCATCTTGCCGCGCCCGCCGAACAGGCTGGTGCCGCCGATGACCGCCGCGGCGACGGCGTTCAAGACGTTCTGGCCGCCCTGCACGCCGTTGGAGATCGACCCCAGGTACGAGGCGTAGATGATGCCGGTCATGCCTGCGGTCAGCCCGCACAGCATGAACGCCAGCGTCCGGATCCGCACGATGCTGACGCCGGCCCGGCGCGCCGCCTCGGCGTTGCCGCCGATGGCGTAGATGTACCGGCCGAACCGGGTCCGGCCGAGCAGCACCGTCCACACGAACAGGATGGCGAGCACGACGAGCACGCCCCAGGGCATGCCCTCCAGGGTGGTCAGCCGGCCGCGGTTCTGGTTCGCGATCGCCGCGACGATGATGGCGGCGATGAGGACGCCTGCCACCTTGAGCAGCGTGACCGACACGGGCGGGGCCACCAGGCCGGCCGACCGGCGGCGGAGGTCGCTGTAGAACATGGACAGGCCGGCCACCGCCGCGATGGCGATCATCACGATCCAGGTCGCGGCCGGGCTCATCTGGCCGCTCTCGATGTCGTTGATGATGCTGCTGTGCAGGTTGATCACGCCGCCGACGCCGATGCTGCCGGTGGCGCTGATCAGGTAGAGCAGCAGGCCGGACAGGAAGAGCTGGCCGGCCAGCGTTACCACGAACGATGGCAGTACCAGCTTGGCGGTGATGATGCCCTGCAGCGCGCCGTAGGCGGCGGCCGCGATGAGCGCGACGATGACCGCGGCCCACCACGGGTCGCCGAGCGCGAGCATCCACAGCGCGATGACGGCGGCGCAGGCGGCGGTGAACCCGGCGGCCAGGTCGATGTCGCCGAGCAGCAGCACGAAGATCTCGGCCATGCCGAGCGTGATGATGAACGCCGACTGGGCCATCAGGTTGACCAGGTTGCCCGCGGATAGGAACAGCGAGCTCTTCACCTGGAAGAAGATCACGATAACGACCAGGCCGACGATGACTGGGAGCGCGCCGCTCTCGCCCGACTTGACGCGCCTGCCGACGATCCGCAGGTAGTCGCCCATCGAGCTGGCGAGCAGGTCCGCCGACGCGTCCGGCGTCGCGATGATCTCTTCTTCTGTCGGTTCTTGGTTCAGGGATGTCACGGCTCAGCCCTCCGCGCTCTGCGGGTTAGCGGCACCCGGCTTCTGCGCCGAGCCGTTCGGTGCCGTCCCGGTGGTCATCCAGTGGACCGCCGAGCTGGTGTCGTAGTTGGCCACCGGCCCGTTCGACACCATGCGGCCGAGGTAGAGGACGGCGATCCGGTCGGCGACGCGGAACACATCGGTCAGGTTGTGCGAGATCACCAGCACGGCGATGCCGCGGCTCGCGAGCTGCTCGATGATGTCGAGGACGAGCGCGGTCTGTGACACGCCGAGGGCGGCGGTCGGCTCGTCCATGATGACGAGCTTGGCCTCCAGCATGACGGCCTTGGCCACGGCGACGGACTGCCGCTGCCCGCCGGACAGCGAGCCGACCGGCTGGCGGATGTTGCGGACCGAGGTAACGCGGAGGTCGGCGAGGGTCTTCTTGGCCTGCTTCTCCATCGAGATCTCGTCGAGCAGCCTGGTCTTGGCCAGCGTCTCGTGCCCGAGCATCATGTTCTGCACGATGTCGAGGTTGTCGGCGAGCGCCAGGTCCTGGTACACGGTGGCGATCCCCGCGGCGGTCGCGTCCTTGGGGGAGCGGAAGTGCACCGGCTTGCCCTGCCAGATGACCTCGCCGCCGCTGGGTTCCCAGATGCCGGCGATCGTCTTGATCAGCGTCGACTTGCCCGCGCCGTTGTCGCCGACCAGGGCGGTGACCTGGCTGGCGGGGACTTCCAGGTCAATATCGGTCAGCGCGTGCACGGGCCCGAAGTTCTTCCCGATGCCACGTAGCCGCAGCAGCGGCTCAGCGTCGTTCACGGTCACATCCCTGCCTGATGACCCGTCCGGGGCGCGGGCCTGGCTGCCCGCACCCCGGACGAGCGGTGTTAGTGCGGACTAAGAGGTGATTCCGGCGGCCTTGCAGTCGCTCGCGTAGGTGCCCGCGCACAGCTGCGCGGCCGGCACGAATTTGTCCGCGACGACGGTCGAGTTCATGTTGGCCGTGGTGACCCACTTCGGGATCAGCAGGACCGACGGGACCTCGACCTTGGCCGTGGAGTCCTCGGTCGAGCCGTTCACCAGGGAGGCAGGCGGCGTCTGGCCGGCCCGCACGTAGAGCGCGAGCGCGGCGGCGGCCTGCGCCTCGAGGTAAATCGGCTTGTAGACCGTGCCGCACTGGTAACCGGTAAGGATGTTCTGCAGGCCGGTCAGGGTGGCGTCCTGGCCGGTGGTCGGGAAGGTCTTGGCCTTCACGCCCTGGCCCTGCAGGTAGTGGATGATGGGGGCGCCGTTCTCGTCGTTCGGGATGAGCGCCGAGTCGATGTTCTTGTGCGCGGTGTACTGCTGCTGGAACTCAGAAAGCGCGGTCGGCGGGTCCCAGGTCCCGGCCGGCTGGGACACGTTCGTCCAGCCCTTGGATTTGAAGTACGGGGCGAGCACGCCGTCGTACCCCTGGGCGAACAGCGTCGCGTTGTTGTCGGTCGGGGCGCCGCGCATGACGATCACGTTGGGGGTCTTGACGCCCCAGTTGGTGACGCAGGTCACCAGGCCCTGGCCCATGATCTGGCCGACCTTGACGTTGTTGAAGCTGACGTAGTAGGAGCGGGCGCCCCCCAGGGTCAGCCGGTCGTAGTCGATGACGGCCACGCCGTGGTCCTTGGCGTACGACTCGATGTGCGCGCCAACGCCGGAGTCGAGCGGGTCGATGACCAGGACGCTGGCGCCCTTCGTGATGGCCGACTGGGCCATGCTGAGCTGCGTCGCGTCGCTGCCAAGCGCGTTCTCGATGGTGAAGTCCGAGGCGGACAGCCCGGCCGCGGTGAAGGCCTGCTTCAGGTACGGCGCGTCGAACTCGACGTAGCGGGTGGAGGACACGGTGTCGGGCAGGATCACCGTGACGCCGCCCTTGCCCGCGGCGGCGACCGACTTCAGTTTCGCCATCGCGGAGAACGAGTTGTCCAGGTCGTTGATGGAGAGCGCCCCGGCGCCCGACGTGGCCGCCGGCGAGGATGTCGCGCCAGACGTGGCCGGAGCCGAGGTGCTGCTTGTGGTGGAGCTGCTGCAGCCAGCAGCGACGAGCAGCGCGGCCGCCGCGGCGGCCGCGGTCAGTCCGGCTCGTGCTGATACGGAATACAACGGTGTACCTCGCTTATTCGAATCGACATGTCGCGCGGGCATGTACGAGAACAGATCCGTATAACCCAGACACAATTGACTGGGCTATTACCGCGGAAATGCTAGGACTGCGCGGAAAAACGCTCGTATTAACACTTTCGTATGTTCGTTAAAAAAGTGTTAAAGGCGAACGGGTCGCGGAATCGTCACAATTATTCGAGATCATTTCGTGACGTTACCGTTCCCTGGCGTTTATCTGGCAGGTGCGCGCCATCCGCTCACGGTACGATACCTCATGGTCACATACAGTAGTCCATTATTCGCCGACGATCCGGTAGCCGGCGCGTGGCTGCGTGAGGATGAGCGGCGGACTGCCCGGCGGCTCGAGCTTGGCCCGCAGCCGCCTGATGTACACCCGGACGTACTCGGTCTCCGTCTCGTAGCCGCGACCCCACACCCTGCGCAGCAGGTGGGTGCGGGAAACCAGCTTGCCTTTGTTCAGGGCCAGCTCCCGCAGCAGCGCGAACTCGGTCGGCGTGAGGTGGATGTCCGCGCCGGCCATGCGGACCCGCTGCTGTACGAGGTCCATCTCGATCTCGCCGATGGCGATGACGGACGGGGCCGCCTCGGCGGCCGTTTCCGCGGGCATGGTGCGCCGCAGCGTGGCCACGATCCTGGCGAGCAGCTCCTCGATGCCGAACGGCTTGGTCATGTAGTCGTCCGCGCCCATGTTGAGCGCGGTGACCTTGTCCCGCTCGCCGCCCCGGGCCGACACGACGATGATGGCCACGCTGGAGGCCTCGCGGATCTGCTTGCACAGCTCGAACCCGTCAATCCCGGGCAGCATGAGGTCGAGCAGCACCATGTCTGGCTGCTCCGTCTCGAGCATCGCGAGCGCCTTCCTGCCGTCCGACGACACCAGCGTGTCGAACCCGCGCACCGAGAGGTTGACCCTGATCAAGTCGACGATGTTCGGGTCGTCCTCGATGATGAGCACCCTGGTCGGTATGGTCAGCTCACTCACGTGCCTTCACTCCAGTGGCCTCTCAACGGGCAGGGAAACCAGGAAGCACGTGCCGCGCTCGGCAGGCTCCAGCTCCAGTCTTCCCCCGTGCGCGGCCACGATGCCGCTGGCGATGGACAGCCCGAGTCCGGCGCCTGACGCGCGCCGAGCCGGCCGGATGGTGCCCGCCGCCAGCACGTCGTGCCAGCGCGGGTCCCGCTGGCCGGCCGCCTCGGTGACGGCGCGGGACAGTTCGGGCGGTAGCCCCTCGCCGTCGTCGGCCACGCGCACGGTGATCGCGCCCGGGTCGTCCGCGGCGACCGTGACGGTTACCTTCGTCCCCGGCGGGTTGTGCCCGAGCGCGTTGCCGATCAGGTTGACGAACACCTGCTCAAGCCGGTCATGGTCGGCCCAGATGGTCGGCAGCCCGGCCGCCTCGACGACCCGCACCTGCTCCGCCGCCTCCCGTGGCAGGACCGCGACGGCAGCGTCAAGCACCAAGGGTATGTCGCACCAGTCACTGTTCAGCCGCAGGATGCCCGACTCGATGGTGGAGAAGTCGAGCAGGTCGTTGACCAGGCGGCCGAGCCGCGCGGACTCGGCCGCGATGCGGGACAGGAACCGCTGCTGCGAGTCCGCGTCCCAGGTGACGTCCTGCTGCAGCAGGCTGGTGGCATACCCGGTGATCGCGGTGAGCGGGGTGCGCAGCTCGTGGCTGAGCCGGCGCAGGAACGTCCGCTGCAGTTCGCGCGACTGGCGCAGCGCCATCGCCTCCTGCTGCGCGAGCAGCGCCCGCTCGCGCTCGAGCGCGAGCCGCAGCGAGTTCGCGGCATCCTCGAGCAGGTCGGTCGCGTCGTCCGGCCTGACGCCGTCCCGCCAGCCGGCCAGCAGCACGGTCCGCCCGTCTGGGCTGCTGAACGAGACCGACAGGTACTGGCTGCCCGGGCCGTGCGCGTCCGGTGCGGCCCCGGGCTGGCCGGGCCCCGGCTGCCTGGCCTCAGGCTGGCCGCCCCCGGTGCGCAGCGTTCCCTGGCTCGGGGCAAAGACGGGTACGCCCGCGACCGCGACGCCGTCGGGGTCGCTGCGGTCGAGGGCGGCATGGGCCGCGTCCACCATCGCCGCTGGCAGCGCCGTCGGCGCCTCCCGCACGGTGCCGGGGAGGCCGAGCTTGGGTATGACGCTCCCCGCGTCCGCCACCGTGACATCGCCGGCTGTGCTCGAGTACCCTCGGCAGGTCGTCACCTCGGCGGAGGCGGCGATCAGCGCCACCTCGTCGGCGTCGAGCCCCTCCCGCAGGGCGTGCAGCGCGATGCGCAGCCCGGCCTCCACCGGCACGGGCCCCGCGAGGATCTGCAGCACCTCCCTGATCGTCTCAAGGAGCCGGTTCCGCGCGGTCACCTCGTCAAGCAGCCGGTCCCGCTCAATCGCGCTCGCCGCGTACCCGGCGTACAGCGCGGCCAGGTCAAGGTCGTCGCGGCGCGGCTTGCCGGGCATCGCGCGGAACACGGTGATCACGCCGAGCAGCCCGCCGGGCCCGAGGACGGGCACCGACCAGGAGCTCGCCACCTTCGCCGGCCGGGCCTGGCTGCCGAACACCTGCCAGGAGCCGCCGCCGCTGCGCAGGTTCTCCTCGATGACCGGGACCTGCCGCTCAGCGGCGAGCCCGACCGGTCCGCCCGCCGCGCCGACCTGCAGCCGCGCCCACGTCTCGAGCAGCGAGTCCGGCATGCCGAGGGAGGCGGCGCGCACCAGCTGGCCGTCCTCGAGCAGGTGAATGGCGAGCCGCTCGCTGCCGATCGCGGCGCCGAGTGCGGACAAGATCAGCGAGAGCGACGACGACGGGTCGGAGGAGACGAGCCGCCCGGTGAGGCCGTGCAGCCGGGTCAGCTGGCGGCGCGCGGAGGAGTCAACGGCCTGCCCGGAGACGAGCGCCACCACGTCGTCCGGGTGCACCTCGCTCGGCGCCACCTCGGCGACCACGCGGCCGTGCCGCAGCACCACGATCCGGTCAGCGAGCCGGAACATCAGTTCCGTGTCATGGCAGGAGAGCAGGATCGTGACGCCGCGTGCGCGCAGCCGCGTGATCAGCCGCTCGACGAGCGCGGCCTCCTGCACGCCGAGCGCAGCGGTCGGCTCGTCGAGCAGCAGCAACTTGGGGTTGCGGGCCATCGCCCTGGCCACCGCCACCATCTGCCGCTGTCCGCCGGACAGCATCCTGACCGGCCGGGTGGTGTCCCGCAGCGGGATGCCGAGCCGGTCGAGCAGCCTGGCCGTGTCCCGGTGCAGCGCCACCTCCGAGAACAGGTGCCTGCGCCGCTCGTTGCCAAGCATCACGTTCGCGGCGACGTCCAGGTTCTCCGCCAGCGCCAGATCCTGCCAGACTACGCGGACCCCGAACTTGGCCGCGGCGGACGGCGACGGCGGCACTGCCTGCCCGGCGACCCGGATCGACCCGGCGACCGGGGTGACGTCACCCGCGATGGCCCTGATCAGGGTGGTCTTGCCCGCCCCGTTCTCGCCGGCGAGCGCCACCATCTCCCCGGCCCGCAGCGCGAGGTGCACCCCGTCAAGGGCGGTGAGCCCGCCGAACCGCACCGTGAGCGCGGATACCGCGAGCTCCGGCGTCGCGCTCGCCGTGTCCCGCTCCGCACCGTTCGTCACACCCACCATTGTTATGCACGTCCGGGGGTAAACGTCTCCCGGACGTGCCGTTATTCGCGCCCGCCGCTATTTCCCGGCGCCTGCGCCCGCCGGGCCTGCCGCTAGCGAGGCGGCATCAGCGTGAAGGTGTCCGGAGTCTGGTTGGGCGGCCGGCTGCCCTGCCAGCTGACGGTCAGCTCGCTGAACCACTGCCCCTTGGCCGATGCCCGCACCGCGGAGAGCGTCACCGCGACGGGGTAGTAGCCCATCTTCCCGTTCGCGCAGTCGGGCACGCAGAGCTTCTCCCAGAGCAGCCCGGTTCCCGTCGCCGCCGTGGTCGTCCAACTCGTCCAGAGCATGTCCTGCACGCCGATGCCGGCGTCGGCGCAGGCGAGCGTGATGGAAACGGGCTCCCTGCTCAGCGGGTAGGGCGCGGCGGCAGCGCAGTCGGCGACCACGTAAACGTCCGCCAGCCCCGCGGCGGCCGGCGCGGCGGCCGCTGTCCTGGTCGCCGCCATGGCCGAGCGGGACTCAGCGGCGATGCCGGCCTGGTTCCCGTGGCACCCCGCAGCGGCCAGCCCGAGCAACGCGCAGAGGGCAAGCTTGCGCAGGGTCTGGCGCACGCTCATTGAGACACGCTGACCGCCGCCCGGCTGCTTTCCCGGCCAGAACCGCGGTCGCCGCCAACTCCGCGTGCCCGTCCTATGCTCGTGATCGATGCCGCCACCCGCCTCACCTCGCCGACATCCCGACCGGGACGTACCCGGCATGTCGGGACCTGAACGCCCCGTTGGCGGATCCGTCACGGGCGTGGACGGCTGTCCCGCGGGCTGGGTGGCGGTCACCCTCGGCCCGCTGGCCGTCACGGTTACCGTGGCGGCGACGCTTGACCTGCTGCCGCTGTCCGGTGTCACCGGGATCGACATGCCGCTCGGCCTGCTCGGCGCCGGCTGGCGGGACGCCGACCGGCTGGCCCGCCGGGCACTCGGGCGGCGCGGCGTCACCGTGTTCGCCATCCCGCCGCGGGCAGTCTGGGAGTGCCAGTCCTACGCCGAGGCGAACCGCCGGTGCCGCGAACTGACCGGCCAGGGATTCTCCGTGCAGGCCTGGGGCCTGCGGCGCAAGATCACCGAAGCTGACCAGTTCCGCCGCCGGGCCGCGACGGCAGCGGAGCCAGACAGAGGCCAGCTATACGAGGTGCACCCGGAACTCTCCTTCGCCGCCCTGGCCGGCGCGCCGCTGCCCGACACCAAGCACACCCCGGCCGGCCTCGCCGCCCGCCGGGACCTGCTCGCCCGTGCGGGCATCACCCTGCCGGTGAAGATCGCGGGTGCCGCCGAGGATGACCTGCTCGACGCCGCCGCCGTCGCGTGGTCCGCCCTCCGCATCGCGGCGGGCACCGCGATGACCCTCACCCGCGGTGATCAGCGGGCGGTTGACGGGTCGGAAATCGCGATCCGCTACTGAGCAGGACCCTCCAGCCCCGCCTAAATATCGGGCGATCAATGACTGGCGACCCTTCGTTCGATTAGAAATCGACAGGCAGGACTATTTCTCAATCTGACAACAATGATTGGCAAAGCGTTGCGTTGCCAATGGCAACAAT
>Ga0265334_10000842_pt1 | contig 15324 bp, 13 predicted proteins | sample 42023metaG_FD_192442 | JGI IMG/M metagenome (GOLD analysis project Ga0265334, IMG submission 192442) | Rhizosphere microbial communities from Carex aquatilis grown in University of Washington, Seatle, WA, United States - 4-20-23 metaG | ecosystem: Host-associated > Plants > Roots > Rhizosphere... | reverse complement strand
CGCGCGCCGTTCGTACCAGAGCCGGACGAGATCCGTCTTCTGGATGATGGAATCGAGGTTCTCCTGTCGGAGAATGAGATCGCCGGCGCCCCACATGGCCACCGTGCCGTTCTCGTCGTGAAACGCTTGGGTGCGCTGCGCGAAGAGCTTCGTCTCGCTGTAGTAGGTGCGCGGCCACACCGCGGCGACGACGATGGCGAGGGTTGCGCCGACGACGAAGACCAGGATCGATACCAGCCGTCGGGCCATCACCGCCCGCTTCAGGAACGCGAGGTAGCTCTTGAGTAGATCGGGGGCTACGCCACCGGTTTCGTCGTTGCTCTCGTCGTCTTCGTCGTCCACGATGCTCCTGATCTCGTCCGTGAGGTGCTGGCGTCCCCCCCGAGGTCGTGTTCTCTCGAGAGCACGAGGGTTGGATTCAGATACTGAGTCTATGTTCTCCCGGAAACGAATTCTGAACTTCCCGCGCCAGCGGCGCAAGACGGCGGGTTTCCCGAGATGAGCAAGGTCGTCGCGCTGGGCGCGGGCACCGCCGTCCTCGCGGCGGGCGTCCTCGTCGCATGGTTCGTGCGCCATTCCCACCGGCATGGGGCCGAGGTCGGGCCCGCCCCCATTTCGGCCGGAACCCGCCCGTCCAACGCGAATCTCGTCGTCGCCGAGAAGGTCTTCGATGGCAAGTTCGGGGCGGGCTGGGCGGACTGGGGCTGGGGGCCGCGCGAGCCCGGCGATGGTGGGCTCCTCGGTGTCTCCTTCGAGGGCTACAGCGGAATCATCTTTCACCATGCCGAGCCGCTGCCCGCCCAGTTCGGGGCCATCGCGTTCCGCTACAAGGCGCCGCCGCAGCTTTCGGATTTTCTGACGCTGTCACTCAAATCTAGTCAAATCGACGACAGCAAATTCCCGAAGATCCGGATCCTCACCGCGGAGACCGCCGCCCTCGCTGGCGGCTGGAACGAGGCGTTCGTGCCGATGGGCATCATCAACCCCGCGGGGGCCGCGTTCGACGGGATCGTGCTGCAGGCGAATCGCCCGGTCCCCTCGGGATTCGTGGAGCTCGACGACGTGGTGCTCACGAAGGCAGACAGCTCGTCGGCGCTGTCTCGGGCCCTGAAGCTTTCGGTGCAATGTGGCGCTCCTCCGACACCAATCAATCCGCTCATCTACGGCACGGCGGACACGTTGCGAACGACGGGTGCGACCGCTCGTCGCATCGGTGGAAATCCGACGACCCGGATGAACTGGGAGCTCGGAACCTGGAACACGGGCGCCGACTGGTACTTCGAGAACGTGAAGGCGACCGGTCCGAGCCTCTACGACGGCTTCGACGAGGATCACGCACACGAAAGGAAGACTGCGATCGTCGTTCCGATCATCGGCTGGGTCGCCAAGGACGCGACGTCGTCAGGGTTCCCCGTGTCGAAGTTCGGACCGCAGAAGGCGCACGACCCCCAGAGGCCCGAAGCGGGCGACGGGCATCGGCCAGATGGCGCTGCCATCCCCTCGGGCTCTCCCACGCAGACGAGCATCTCCGCCCCTCCGTCATTGATAAAGAAATGGATCGACGCCGTTCGAGCGAGAGACGCCGGGAAGCATGGGCGCAGCATCGACATGTACATCTTGGACAACGAGCCCAGCCTCTGGAACGTCACGCATCGCGACGTTCACCCGGATCCAGTGAGCTACGACGAGCTGCTCGCCCGCACCGTCGACTACGCGACGGCGATCAGAGAGGCCGATCCGGAAGCCGTGATCGCCGGGCCGGCCGCCTGGGGCTGGAGCGAGCTCTTCTTCTCCGCGAAGGATCTGGGCGGAATGGGTTTGCACCTCGACCGCCGTGCCCACGGCGACATGCCGCTCTTGCCCTGGTACCTGACCCAGCTCGCGGTGCACGAAGAGAGGACTCACACGCGGCTCCTCGACGTCGTCGACGTGCATTTCTATCCGCAGGCGACTGGCATCTACGGGCAAGGCGCTCGGACCGATCCCGAAAGCGCCGCGCTTCGAATTCGTTCGACCCGCGCTCTGTGGGATCCCACCTACAAGGACGAGTCGTGGATCGGCGAAGCCGTGAACCTGGTCCCTCGCGTGAAGGAGTGGATCGACATGGCCTACCACGGTCGCGGGATCTCCGTCGGCGAGTGGAGCTTCGGTGCGGAGGAACACATGTCTGGGGGTCTCGCTGCCGCCGAAGCGCTCGGGCGTTTCGGCCAGCTCGGGATCACGTCGGCCTTTTACTGGTTCGGTCCCGCCGAGGGCACACCGGTCTTCAACGCCTTCCGCGCGTTTCGCGACTTCGACGGAAAGGGTGGAACCTTCCTCGGTCTCTCGGTGCCGACGACCAGCGTTGACGGCGCGTCGCTCTTCGCGTCACTCGACGAGAAACGGTCTCACCTGGTACTCGTGCTCTTGAACTTCGACCCGGTCACCGGCGCCGACGCGGAAATCGACGTGTCGTCGTGCGCGAAGGCGACGTCGCGAAGGACCTTCTCCTACGCGGGAGGCTCGGCTGGTTTCGCCGATCGAGGGAGCCGCGACGAAGGGGGAACGCTACACCAGCAGGTCCCGCCGTACTCCATGACCGTGCTCGACGTCGCGTTGCACTAGCGACGCCGCACGTCTGCGACGACGCAGAGGTGGTCGGAGGCACCCTTGCAGCCAACGGTGAAGCTCGTGAAGGTGAGGTCGCGGCTCGTCAGGATGCGGTCGATGCGCATCCAGGGGAGCTTCGCAGGGAAGGTGTAGCCGAATCCGAAACCCGTCGAGGGGAAGCCTTCGACGAACGGCGACAGGTTCGACAGGATGGGGCTCAGCGTCGGCAAGTTGGTGTCGCCGCCGATGATCACCGTGCCGGTTTCCGCCGCGGCGCTCCTGGCGAACGCCTCCACCTGGCTCTTTCGGAGCTCGCTGTCTCCCTGCATCTCGTCGGTGTTCTCTGCTTTGAAGAAGCGCCCGGTGAGGAGCTCGCGTCGGAAACCTTTGCCCCGGATCGCGTACATGCCGTAGCGCGGAGAGATGGGGTGCACGTTGTACAGGACGACCTCGCCGAGCGCCGTCTTCGCCGTGTAACGGATGAAGCGCGGCGATCGGGCACGACCTTCGTGAGGCAGCTTGCCGGGCTCCACGGTGGAGTCGACGGCGTATTTCGTCGCCACGATGAACTGCGTCGAGCGGAGCACCGTGGGGAAATGCGGCTTCAGGGCGGCTTCGAGCTCGTTCCCGTTGTCGAAGATCTCCTGGATGAGGACCACGTCGGGCGAGTAGCTGGTGATCGCGTCGACCACCACGTCCACGCCGAAGTACGCCGAGTTGACGTTGAAGCTCAGCACCCTCAGAGACGGCTCGCCGCGGCTCGTCGGCACGCTGACGACGAACCCCATCAACGGAAACACGACGATGAGCAGCGCGGCGAGCTGCGAGTAGAGCAGCTCTCTCGGGCCGAAAAGCAGGAGCAGAGCCACGACAAACGGCAGCGGCAAGGCGAAGCCGAGGCGCGGCAGGTACAGCCCGACGCCGGTCGCCCACCAGCGCTCCCCCACCGTGTGAAGGAGCAGGACGATGAGGACGAGCGCTGCGAGGTAGCCGATCGCCGCGGCAGCGGCGATCCTGCGGGCCCACAGCCTCACGCCTCGGTTCGCGACGGCTCCGGCCATCGGGGAGGTCGCCTGCTGCTCGAAGGTCAGCCCTTGGTCCCCGCCGGATAGGCGCTGACGAGCTCTTCGAGGTGCTCGAGCGGGTCCGATTCGGGCCGGAGCCCGAGGGACTTCATGAGCGTGATGTCCGCGACGAACTTCGCGACCTCCGCCTCGCGGGCAGGTTCGCGCTTGAGCTCGCTCTTCGACTTCGAGACTTCGAGGATCCGCTTCGCAAGGTCGAGGATCGAGGTCGCGACGCCGCTGCCGATGTTCACGGGGCCGGGGAGATCGTGGGTGCTCGCGTGGACGAGCGCGTCGACCGCGGTGCCGACCCACAGGAAGTCGATGATCTGTGCGCCGCCGAACACCTTGAGCTCGCGGCCCTCCTGAGCGGCGGTGAGCCACAGCGGGATGACGCGACCGCTGTCGCCGGCTCCGTAGACGTTCGCGAGGCGGACGACCTGCACGTTCATCTTGTGGACGTTGGCGAAGGTACGGCAGTAGGCCTCGCCCGCCACCTTGCTCGCGCCGTAGGGGTTCTTCGCGGCGAGGGGGCGGTCCTCTGCGACGGGGAGCACTTCGACCTCGCCGTAGACCTCCCGCGACGAGGTGAAGACGACGCGGGCGCGTTCATCGGCCGCGGCGCGGAGGACGTTGTGGGTGCCCATCACGTTGGTCGTCACGCTGTAGTCGGGGTCCTCGATGGCCCCCATCACGTTCGACTGCGCGGCGAGATGATAGACGACGGTCGCGCCGCGCATCGCCTCGCGGAGCGTGGGGTAGTCGCGGATATCGCCCTCCACGAACTTCAGCCGGGGCGAGCCTGCGAACTGCTCGAGCTTCTTCTTCGAGCTTCGCTTGAGGTTGTCGTAGATGACGACGTCGTTGCCGTCCCGAAGGAGGCGCGCGACGAGATAGGTGCCGATGAAGCCCGCGCCGCCGGTGACCAGTGCTTTTTGAGCCACGGTGTTCCTGTCTGCTCCGCTCAACAGCGGGAGCGAACGAACTCGAACAGCGCCTTCGCGTTCGTGTGTACTTCGAATCGTTTCCGCGCGTCCTCACGACATGCGACGGACATCTGCCGGCGCCGATCGGGCGCGTCGACCAGACCCTCCAGCGCGTCGCCCAGCGCCCTTTCGTCGTCGACGTCGATCAGGTGCCCCGTCTCGCCCTCGCGCACCATGTCCGGGATGCCGCCCACCCGCGTGGCCACCAGCGGGAGCCCCGCGGCGAGCGCCTCCATGCAGACCAGCGGGTAGCAATCGGCTCGTGTCGGCACGACGAAGATGTCGGACGCCGCGTAGAGATCGAGGAGGGTCCTCGAGTTCGCCTGGACGTTCCGGTAGACGCGCACGCCGGGCTCCGGCGAGAGCTCGCTCCGGGTGACGAGCTCGAGCTCTGCCTTGCCGCGGAGCCGCTCGCGGAACACCTTCAGCAGAAGATCGCCGCCCTTGCGCGCGAAGTCGCCGCCCACGAAGAGGATGCGCGGAAGCTCGTGGTTCCGGTCGCCAGGCGCGAACTGCGTCATGTCGATCCCGGGCGGAATGACGACCACGTCCTCCTCGCGGCACCCGTAGTCCTCGACGAAGGACGCCTTCGTCCAGCTCGACCACGCGACGAAGCCCCGGGCACGCGCGAAGATGTTGCGGAACAGGAAGCGCTTCGCCTGCTCCGACACCTTGCCCTCGGGGCGAAGGTTGTAGCCCTCGCGCATGTGGCGCTTGTTGAGCGGCGTCCCGTCGCTCGAGATCACCGTCGGCTTCCTCGCGAAGTAGTCGGCGGAGAGAAGCGCGAGGGTCGTGGTGTGGATGAAGATGCCGTCCACCTCGTCGAGGACGGGCCCGAGAGCCCGACGGGCCAGCATGCTCCCGGTGAGCGTCCACGGCGCCCGCCCCTCGCGGTACTCGATCGGCATCCACCGTCGAGTCCCGCTCTCGGGCATCGGCTCCTGTTTGCGCAGGTTCAGGTAGTGCGTGATGCTGCCGAGCGTTTGCTCCATCACGTACGCGATCGGACGGGCGCTCATCCGGCGACTCCCGCTTCGCCCGTCACGAGCCGAGCGCGCGACAGGCGTCGTGCAGCCCGGCGCTGACGTAGTCCTGCTCTTCGTCGGTCATCTGCGGGTAGAGCGGCAGGATGATGCGACGATCCTGCGCGGCTTCCGAGTGCGGCAGGTCGTACGGCTTCGCTCGATGGTACGGCACCTCGCGATGGGAGTTCATGATGCCGCGCCGGCTGGCGATGCCGCGGTCGAGCAGGAACTGCATCGCCTTCTTCTGCTCCACGCCGTCGGGGAGGCGCACGGAGAAGCTCTGCCAGTTGGAGCGCGCCCAGCTCGGCTCGAAGGGGAGACCGAGCCCCGAGATGTCCCCGAGCACGTCCCTGTAGCGGCCGGCGAGCCTCCGCCGGGTCTCCACGATGCCGGGAAGACGCTTGATCTGCTCGCGGCCCACCGCGGCCTGGATGTCGGTCATGCGGTAGTTGTAGCCGAGCACGGAGTGCTCCTCGAACACGACTTCCTTCGAACCGTGCCGCACGCGATCGTTGATCGACATGCCGTGCTGGCGGAGGAGCTTGAACTGCGCGTCGAAGTCGGGATTGCTCGTCGTGAGCATGCCGCCATCGCCGGTGCTGATGACCTTCCGCGGGTGGAACGAGAATGCCGCGATGTCCCCGTGCGGGCGGCCGACGTGTTCCGTCTTGCCGTCGAAGACGTAGGTGCTGCCGCTCGCGCATGCCGCGTCTTCCACGACGGGGATGCCGTGCTTCTTGCCGACCGCGACGATTGCGCGAATGTCGCACGGCATGCCCATCTGGTGGACGCAAAGGATCGCTCGCGTCTTCTTGGTGATGGCGGGCTCGATCAGCGCCGGGTCCATGTTGCTCGTCGCCGGATCGATATCGATGAACACCGGCTCGGCGTTGCAATAGCGGATGCAGTTCGCCGTCGCGATATACGAGTGGCTGACGGTGATGACCTCGTCGCCGGCCTTCACGCCGACCGCAAGAAGGGCCAGGTGCAGCGCGGTCGTGCAGTTGGAGAGCGCACAGGCGTGCTTCGCGCCCACCAGCGCGGCGAACTCCTGCTCGAAACCCGCGACCTCCGGGCCCTGCGTGAGCCACCCCGACATGATGGGCCGCTTCGCCGCTTCGGCTTCGGCCTCACCTGTGACGGGCCTGGCGATCGGGATGTTGCGTTGAGTGGTAGGAGCGCTCATGTGGTTGCCGTCTTGCTCGCGCGCCACCAATCGGCAAGCTTGCGAAGCCCCTCGTCGAGGCTGATCTTCGCTTCGAACCCGATCTGATCGCGCGCGTTCTTCGTCTCCGCGAGACGGCGGGACACGGGGTTCACCTTTCGCATCGGGCCGTATTCGAGCGACATGTCCGGCTTGCCCATGACGCGCAAGAGGGCGTGCGCGAGGTCGTTCAGGCTCGTCTCCACGCCGCTCGCGACGTTGAACACGGCGTCGGTGGCCTTGGACTGCATGGCGAGCAGGTTCGCGCGCGCGATGTCTTCGACGAACACGAAGTCCATCGTGTCCTTGCCGTCGCCGAAGATGATCGGCGGCTTGTTCTCCAGGATGCGATCCATCCAGCGGATGAGCACCTCCGTGTACTTCCCGTAGATGTCCATGCGCGGGCCGTAGACGTTGAAGTAGCGCAGCGCCACGTAGTCGAGCCCGTACATGTCGTTGAAGGTCCGGAGGAGGCCTTCGTTGAACGCCTTGCAGGCTCCGTACAGGGTGCGGTTGTTGTACGGGTGGTGCTTCTCGGTGGTGGGGAACTCGTCGGCGAGGCCGAGGACCGACGCCGAGGACGCGGCGACGACCTTCTTCACCTTGGCGTTCACGCACGCCTCGAGCACGTTGAACGTCGCGTCGGCCATGACCTCCATGGCGAGCCGCGGCTCTTCCGCGCACTGAGTGATGCGGATCGCGGCTTGATGGTAGACGTGGTCGACGCCCTTCATCACGTCGGCGAGCGCGTTGCGGTCACGGATGTCGCCCTCGACGATGGTGACGGGCCCCTTGGCCATCGCGGTGGCGAGGTTCTCCCGGCGGCCGCGCACGAAGTTGTCGAGGACGATGATCTCCGAGTAGTTGCCCTTGTCGCGCTCGACGGCGAGCAGATCCACGATGTGTGAGCAGATGAGACCAGCGCCCCCGGTCACCAGAACTTTGGGTGCAGTTGCCATGGGTGGTCTTACTTGGCCTCCGGCCAGTCCTTCAGCGCCTTCACGATCTCGTCGATCTGCGCGTTGGTCAGCTCGGCGAACATCGGCAGCGACAGCGTCTCCTTCGCGGCCTTCTCCGAGATCGGGAAATCACCGGGCTTGTGCTTCAGCTCGGCGAACGACTTCTGCAGGTGAACGGGGATCGGGTAGTGGATGCCGGTGTGGACGCCCCGCTCGGTCAGGTACGCCTGCAGCGCATCACGCTTCGGGTGGCTGATGGCGTAGCAGTGGAACACCTGACGCATGTCCTTCGGCGTCGCGGGGAGGCCGTAGCCGGCTCCGGCGAGGAGCTCGCTGAGACGCGCGGCGTGCTTGCGGCGCGCCTCCGTCCAGCCCTCGATGTACTTCATCTTCACGCCGAGCACGGCGCCCTGGATGCCCTCGAGCCGGAAGTTTCCGCCCTTGAGCTCGTGGTGGTACTTCTTCTCGCAGCCCCAGTCGCGGAGCATGCGCAGCGTCTTCGCGTAGGCGGCGTTGTTCGTGGTGACGGCCCCGCCCTCGCCGGCCGCGCCGAGGTTCTTGCCCGGATAGAAGCTGAAGCACGCCATGTCGCCGATGCTGCCGATCCGGCGTCCCTTGTACTCGGCGCCGTGGGCTTGCGCCGCGTCCTCGATGACGAGGAGCTTGCGCCGCTTCGCGATCTCCATGATCGGATCCATGTCCGCCGGCCTGCCGTGTAGGTGCACCGGCATGATGCACTTCGTCTTCGGCGTGATCGCCGCCTCGATCCTCGCGGGGTCGATCAGCAGCGTCACGGGGTCGATGTCCACGAACACCGGCTTCGCACCGGCGAAGTCGATCGCGGAGACGGTCGCGACGAATGTGAACGGCGTCGTGATGACCTCGTCACCCGGGCCGATACCGGCAGCGAGCAGCGCCAGGTGCAGCGCGCTCGTGCCGCTGTTCATCCCGATGGCGTTCTCGGTGTTCGTGTACTTCGCGAACGCGGCCTCGAACCCCGCGACGGCGGGGCCGAGGACGAACGCCGACGTCTCGAGGACGTTGATGATCGCGGCGTCGAGCTCCGGCTTGATCGAATGATACTGGGCTTTCAGGTCGATGAATGGGACCACTTGTACTGCTCCTTCGGACTCAGATGTCGACGGGTGCGCCGCGTGCGGCCATCGACTTGGACGCGGCCTCGAGAATACGCACGACTCGCAGACCCGCGCTGCCGTCCGTGGTCGGCTTCCGGCCGCTGCCGATGCAATCGATGAAGTGGCGCGCTTCGACAGCGAGCGCCTCCACGTTGCTGAGATGGGGGGCCCACATGTCGCCCGCGCGGTAGCCGACCTTCAGCTGGTAGACTCCGTCGGGGCTGCTGTTCACGGTGGTGATGCCCTTGTCGTAGATGCGAAGCTTCTCGCTCAGCTGCATATCGTCCCACTCGATCATCTTGTGGGACCCGCCGATCATCGTGCGGCGAACCTTCACCGGCGCGAGCCAGTTCACGTGGAAGTGAGCGATGAGGTTGTCCGGGAAGAAGCACGTGAGATACGCGAGGCTCTCCGGCTGGCCCGGCACGCTGGCCATGCCCGTCGCGGCGATCGTCTTCGGCGGACGGCCGAGGACGAAGTCCATGATCGACAGATCGTGAACGGCGAGATCCCACAGCACGTTCACGTCGTGCTGGAAGAGCCCGAGGTTCACGCGCACCGAGTCGTAGTAGTAGAGCTGGCCCAGGCTGCCTTGCTGCATGAGCTCCCGGATGCGCTGCACGACGGTCGTGTAGACGAACGTGTGATCGACCATCAGCGTGAGCTTGCGCTTCTCGGCCTCGTCGATCAGGCTCTCCGCCTGCTCGGAGGTCGTCGTCATCGGCTTCTCCACCAGGACGTGCTTGCCGGCATGGAGCGCCGCCATCGCCAGCTCGTAGTGCGACGAGACCGGGGTCGCGATGATCACCGCATCGACCTTCGGATCGGCGAGCAGCTCCTTCACGTCCGCGTAGGCCGTCACCGCGGGGTAGTGGGCCGTCACTTGCTTGCGGCGCGCCGGCGACTGGTCGCACACCGCGATGACCTGGGCGCCGTCGGTCTGGCTGAAATTGCGGACGAGATTCGGTCCCCAGTATCCGTAACCGATGACTCCAATTCCGATCATGACCCTTCCTTCTTTGCGCTGCTCTGCTCGGCCCTGGTGAGCGCGATTGCTTCTTCTTGAGTCTTGCAGCGCTTGCCGCTGGCGCTGACGTAGCCGATGACGCGAGCCGGATTGCCAACGACGAGCGCGTGGTCGGGAACGTCCTTCGACACCACCGAGCCGCACCCGACCATGGCCCACTTGCCGATCGTCACGCCGGTGACGACGACGGTGCTCGCGCCGACCGCAGCGCCGTACTTCACCAGGGTCTTGCCGACCGTCCAGTCGTCGGCAGACTTCAGCGTGCCGTCGGGGTTGATGCCGCGCGGGATCTTGTCGTTGGTGAAGACGACGTGGGGGCCGATGAACACGCCGTCCTCCAGCGTGAGGCCGTCGTAGAGGGACGCGCCACCCTGGATCTTCACGTTGTTTCCGACGACGACGCCGTACTCGATGTACACGCCCTGACCGACGATACAGCGCGCTCCGAGCTTCGCGCGTTCGCGGATCTGGACGTTGCGCCAGATCATCGTGCCTTCACCGATCTGTGCGTCGGGGTGGACCTCTGCGGTCGCATGTATCTTCATGGGCGTATTCTCCCGAGCAACGTTCCGATGATCGAGACGCTCACGGAAACGTCTCTAACTACCCGATTACGACGCCATCCGCCAGACGGCAACTGTCTCGTTCGGAGCGCCGCGCCGCCCAGGATTGTCCGCTATATCACATCGAAAGTGAGCGGAATCGAGGACCGCGCGGCGCTCGGGCGCAGCGAAAACTGCGCTCGAACTCGTGACGGTTTCGGGGTGCCGCGCGAAAGGGCGCGCATCCGTGGATGATGCGCCGATGGCTTCCCGCGAACGGTTACTGAGTGACCGTGACGTAGTCGATGGTGCTCGTCTGCGGGAACGTCGACGGGTCGATCGTGCCGCCGCCGCCGCCGCCCACCGCGACGTTGATCATCAAGAACATCGGCATGCTGGGGATACTGCTGGTGGCGGTGCAGGTCGTCTTGCCGTCGATCAGCCAGGTCATCTTGGTCGGCGCCCAGATGAACTTGTATGTGTGAAAGTTCTGGCTCACGTCGGTCGTGGAGGGCCGGCACCCCGGGCTGCCGGTGTTCGTGTGCACCTGCTGGTTGACCTGGGTTAGGTCGCCGTTGAGGATCTCGGTGATGTCGATCTCGTCGGAGCCCGGGTTCGGCCAGTCGCAGGTTCCGATGTTGTCGGCGCTGGTGACGTTCGAGATCTGGCAGTTCTTGCCGAGCATCCAGACCGCCGCCCAGGTCCCCTTTCCGCCGGCGAGCTTCGCCCGAAATTCCACCGTCCCGTAGGTAAAGCTGAAGCTTTTCCACTGGACCATCGATGCGGTGTAGCTGAAGCCGGAGCAGGACGAATCTTGCTTCGCCGTCTGCGTCAGGAAGCCGCCTGCTACAGCGGAGTTCGCGGGGCGATAACACTGAGCTTCGGCGTTGCTGCTGTCTCCGGGGCGGTCGAGCGCTACCCACGCCGACCCGAGCACGCTTCCGTCGAAGTTGTCCTGGAAGATCACGTTGCCCGCGGCGCTGCCGCTGCCGCCTGCCGACAGGCCGCCGCCGACACCCGTGGACCCTGAGGCCCCACCGGAGCCCGAGCCGGCGCGGCCGCCCGCGTTCCTGCCTCCACTGCTCGCTCTCCCTCCGCCGCCGGTCGTTCCGCCGCTCGTCGCGCCGCCGCTGCCCGTCCCGACGTCGCCGCCGTTTCCCGTCCCGACGTTACCGCCGCTTCCCGTCCCGACGTCACCGCCGGTGCTGCCGGGATCTCCTGCCGCGCCGCTGCCGCCGGAGCCCCCGGTGAGGTGCGGCTTCAGAGACCCGCCCGTCCCGGCGGCTTGCGCCCCGCTAGCGCCGCTGCTTCCCGCATCCCGGGGATCGTTGGGGGCGCTGGCCTGGTTGGAGCTTCCGCAAGCCGCGATGGTGGTGCAGCTGGCGAAAGTCGCGAGCCATGCACTGACGAACGGACTGCGGATGATCGAAATTACATTCATTCAGAACCACTCTTCCCAACGGTCGAAGGCACCCGACAGTAAGGCCCGGAACACTCGATCCTGGTCGAAGGACGTCACGAAAGTTCGTGCAACGGTCCCCGGGGGCCGCGTTTCTTCTGCCTGCGCGAACACTGTTTCGTAGCCGAGCTCTTTGGCGATTCCGGACGCCACCGCCGGCCAGTTGCGCGATTGCCCGTATGGAATCGCAAAGGAATCCGGCCGGATTCCGAGACGTGCTTCGATGACGCGCCGGGATTCCCCGAGCTCGTCGGTGACGATGGACGGCTCGTCCGCCAGCGTCGAAAAATCCGGATGGGTCATGGAATGACTACCGATGTCGGCCCCTGCCGCGGCAAGCTTCTCGAGCTGACGCCAGCCGAGGAACTGATCACGCTGCCAGGGTTCGGTGTGCTCGCTCCACCCTGCCACCACGAAGAGCGTCCACGGGATGCCGAATTCCGAAAGCACAGGCGCGGCGACGGTCGCGACGCTGAGCAGTCCGTCGTCGAAGGTGATCGCGACGTCTCGAGCGCTGCCGTTTCCCGCTGCGAGCTCGCGTGCGGGAACGAAGCGAAATCCCGATCGCAGCGCGATCTCCAGGTGACGGCGGAAGCGTTCCTGGCTGACGTCGTTCACGTCCCGGGGGCGCTGGCCGATGGAGTGATAACAGAGGATCCGCCCGGCGTTCCGCTCGCTGCGGGGCCCCCAGGTCGAGAGCGCGTGCCTCTCGTAGCAGAGGCGGGCACGAGCGACTCGACGCCGTCCAGCGCCCATGAGCCTGAACAGGCTGTCCGAGATCTTTCGGCTCGCGTCGGCGGAACGCACCCGACCACTCTAACACAGCCCAAGTACCGAGCTCGGTCGGGCGGCGTCCGCGGTTGTCAATGCTCGTGCGAGCTCGACGTGTCGGACCACCGCGTGTAACGAAAATGTTTGGGGCCCTCGGTGTCGCCAGCGCGACGCGCTGTAACCACCGCGCGCGAGCTGGTAACTGCCCGATCCGCTTGACGCCGAAGGGGAGAAGCGCCTTGCGAGGGCGTCCCGATTCTCGTGAAGAACCCGGCGAAGAAGAAGGCCATTTCTTTCGCGAGCGCGGTCGCATAGCACGACGAGCATGGCCCTCCCCGCCTCCAAGCCGCCTGCCGTTTCGGTCATCGTCTCGACGCGGAACCGGCCGGAGCACATCGTCGACTGCGTCCAGTCGGTGCTGTCCAATCCGGGTGACGATTTCGAGTTCGTGGTCGTCGATCAGAGCGATTCGACCGCCACCCGTGACGCCCTGCAGCGGTTCTCCGGCGATTCCCGCCTGCACTTCGTCTCGACGGACACACGCGGCCTGTCGCGGTCCCGCAACATCGCCATCGCGAATTCCCGCGCGCCGATCCTCGCGTTCACGGACGACGACTGCCGCGTGGGGAGCGACTGGGTCGAAGCCGTTCGCGGAGTGATGGCGCGTCACCCGGACGCCTCCCTGGTGTTCGGCTGCGTCGTGAGCCCCGCCGACGAGGTCGACGCCGGGGTCGCCGCGGAGTTCCGTCCTCCCGTCGATCAGGAGTTCCAGAATGCGTTCCTCTACCTGGACGAACCCTGGGGCGTCGGCGCGAACATGGTGTTCCGCCGCTCCGTGTTCGACAAGGTCGGGATCTTCGATTCCGTGCTCGGTGCGGGGGGTCCGTTCTTCGCGTCCGAGGACACCGACATGACGATTCGCGTGCTCGATGCGGGCCTGAAGATGCTCTATTCGACGGAGTTCGTCGTCACGCACCTCGGCGTACGGCAGGGGCGCGACGCCTCCCACCTGATGCGCGGTTACGGCGTCGGCACCGGCGCGGCGCTGGCGAAGCACGTTCGTCTCGGGACCCGCGGCTCTCGCCGCGTGTTCGCGCACTGGCTCGTCCAGCACACGCAGGCCGCGATGACCAAGGTCATCCAGCGGAAGAAGCCCTACGGGATCGGATACATCGCCTCCGGCATGTGGGCCGTGTGCCGCTCACTTGGCTACCGCGTCGATCGTGAGCGTGGCGTATACGTGGAGCAGTGAACATGTCCGGCGCCGCCCCCGACCCGACCCGCCCTACCCCCACCCTCTCCGTGGTGGTGCTCAACTACAACTACGCGCGGTACCTCCCGGCGTGCTTGAAGTCGATTCTCGGTCAGACGTTTCGCGACTTCGAGGTCGTGGTCGTCGACGACCGCTCCACCGACGACTCCAGAGACGTCGTCGTTCCTTTTCTTTCGGACTCCAGGGTGCGCCTGCACCCGAACACCACGAACATGGGGTTCTGCAAGTCGCTCATCGCCGGGACCGAGGAGCTCACGCGAGGCGAGTTCGTGACGGTCATCTCCGCCGATGACCTGGTGCAGCGTCCCGATGCCTTCGAACGTCAGATGGCCCTGCTGCGCGCACATCCCGAAACGGCGTTCTGCTTCTCCGCCATCGACCTGGTGCGGGGCGAGAGCGTCGTGGGCGAGCATCACTCCTTCAATTCCGAGACGGTGATGGGCTCGCGTGAAGCCCTGCATGCCTTGCTCCTTCGCGGTACGGTGTGGCCGCTGCACTCCGGTACGATCATCCGCCGCTCGGCTTACGAACGCGCGGGCGGCTACCGCCGCGACATCGCCATCGTCCTCGATCTTGCGATGTGGCTTCCTCTGACGATGGAGGGCGGCTTCGCCTACGTCCCCGAGCGGCTCTACGGCTACCGGCTGCACGAGGGGCAGATGTCGGTCGCGACGGCCAAGATCCGCGCGAACGCCCGGGAGGTCGGGCGCGTGCTCACCGACGCTTGCTTGCTCGGGCAGCAGCGCGGCTTCGACACGGGTCCGCTCGTCGACACGGTGATCGGCGTGCACCTCTCCAACACCGCCATCAACGAGGCGTTCACCGGCAACCGGAAGGTCGCGCTGCAGCGCTGGTATGCGGCCATCCGTGAATGGCCCGCAGCGACTGCCAAGTCGCGGAAGCTCTGGATCATCGCGTTTCGCGCCACCTTCGGCGATCTGGCGACGAAGGGCGCGAGCGAGTCGCTGCGCGTCGTCAAGCGATGGCTACGGCGCCCAGGCGCCGAAGCCGGCCCTTCATCGTGAGGCCACTTGGACCCGGAACCGTGCGGCGAGTGGCCTGAGTCCGTGCTCGAGCGACCTCAGGGCCGCCGTTCCCGCGTCGTGCGAATCCACTCCTGTGTCGGTCCCGCTCGTCGCCGAGCCAGCGTGAGTTTCCAGACAACGTAGACCGGGGCAAACGCCAGGTCGATGAGGCCCCTTGCTCCCGTCCCGGAGAGCATCCAGCCGCGCAGCACGTAGAGCACGATGGTCGCGACGCACGCCGTGGAAAGGAAGCGGCTCGTCGGA
>Ga0265334_10000840_pt1 | contig 15351 bp, 14 predicted proteins | sample 42023metaG_FD_192442 | JGI IMG/M metagenome (GOLD analysis project Ga0265334, IMG submission 192442) | Rhizosphere microbial communities from Carex aquatilis grown in University of Washington, Seatle, WA, United States - 4-20-23 metaG | ecosystem: Host-associated > Plants > Roots > Rhizosphere... | reverse complement strand
GTGTCATGGCGTGAACTCCGGCACGCTGCCACCAGGGAACCTGCTGCCAACGGGACTGGAACTCCTCACCTGACGTGTCCGGGTACAGCACCTGCCCCGGGAGGCACGCGAAATCGATCTTCTGGACCATCAGCCCCAACCGGGCGTCCTCCGCCATGGCCCGGTAACTCATCGTCAGAGCCGCACCGGCACGGCAGCGACCGACCCCCTCAGCCACCACCACATCCGCCTGCGCCAGCCGGCGAGTCACCTCCTGGTAGAACTCGCGGCTGCCCACATGCACCATCGGGTACAGCATGAATTGCAGTGGGCTCCCCGGCCGTCGCATCCGCAGCTCGCCGAGCTCAACACTTCGACCGGTTCGGCACATCGACCAGTTCGGCACCTCGCCGAAATGCAGGAAGGGTCCGGTGCGCACGTACCGACCGCAGGGACTGTGCCCGTTGCCGTCTGAACCAGGGCGGCCGCCGTGACTCACACCAGGGCGGGCTCATCGCCGACGATCACGAGATTCCGTCCTTGGCGCTTCGCCTGATAGAGCAGGTCGTCGGCCCTGTCCACGAGGAGCCAGAGGGCCGACTGCTCATCGCACCAGGACGAGGGATGTGCCCACGCCACACCGATGCTGATGGTGACGCCCAGATCGATCAGCTGGAACGCGACCTCCTCGCGAATCCGTTCGGCGAATCCCGCCACGGACTCCTGATCCAAGGCTGCGACCACAGCGAATTCCTCACCGCCCAGCCGAACCACCAGGTCCGTTGGCCGCGTGTGACTCCGCAGGGCTTGCGACACCCGGCTCAGCACCTGATCGCCGAACGCATGGCCGTGCTCGTCGTTGATCCGTTTGAAGAAGTCCACATCACAGACCGCAATCACCACCTCAGCCTGGACAGCTCGCGATCGAGCAACCACCTCCCCGATACCGGACATCAGACCTCGGCGATTCACCAGGCCGGTGAGCGGATCGTGGTCCGCCAGGTCCCGTTCACGGGCGAGCGAGGCATCGAGTTGACCGCGCAACAGGAGCAACGATCCCGACGGGATCAGTACCACCGCGAGAACCACAGCCACATGCACTCCGAAGAACCCGGGAGGGTCACCTGCGGCCCACATCACAACGCCTGTCCCGATCCCGACAGCCACACCTTGGATCACAAATTGCTTCCGGGACAGGAACAGAGCGGCGAACATCATCGGGAGAGCAAATATGACCGCGCCCAGGCGGATGCTGCCAGGATCCGCGATGCAGAGCTGGCCCCCGACGAGGAATGCGTCGGCCAGGTAGATCAAAATGATCCTCATGGGGTTGGTCAGAGCATGGACGATCGAGACGAATGCCGAGGTCCCCACCACGCACGCCATGATTCCCACGAAAGCTATCCGCCAGGGTCCTCCCCGCAGATACCCCGGGGTCAGCAACGCGCATACGCACAGGACTCCCGCGGCCAGGAAATAGGCCGCACCTGAACGCCACCGGAGACCTCGCCGAGCCTCCGCATCCTCCGGCCTCACGACGAGGGTATCGGTACGAGCCGTCACGTGCTTGAGCGAAACGTGAGAACCCGGTCGATCCGGGGCTCCGGCAACACCATCGGCACGGCGAGTCGCCCCCTGCGACCGGTCGGACCGCTCAGGGAATGAACGGCAGAAGATCGTCGGGTCGGGAATTCGTACCGTACGCCTGTCCGCCACACGAGAATCCCGTACCCGCCTGCCCAGGAACACCCGCAGGCGGTTCAGGACTCAGTCGTTCCTGCCCGCTTCCCCCTTCGCGGCTCACTCACCAACCACGTTGCGACCTCACCGGAAGCACCCGCGAAGAGGATCCCCAAAGCAGTCACCGGCCACACGGAGCCGCCCCACACCAACGCTCTCACGCATGCGGCCAGCGCGGACAAGAAGACGAAGAGCAGGATCAGGACTCCCAGACCCCATACCTCTCCGACCACACCGAGCACCCGAACCCGACGACCGACAGGCGGTCGCCGCTCGTGGTATTCCCCACTCCGGGCACGGTGGATGCACGCGAACGTGGTGTCCAGCATCAACCCCGCACCGATGACGACGCAAAGACAGAGCAAGTATCCGTCGACACCCGTGAACAGGTACAACACCAGGAACAGGAGAGCCAGCAGTGAAGTGACGGTCCGCGCAACGCGTGCCGTGTTCATCCGTTTCACGGGCGCAGTCTCCCACCGAACGATCCGTCTGACCAGCCCGGACGGGAGTGTCAGGGATTCTGCTCTTCCGAGATTTCCGTAGCAGGAGATCAGCAAGAGTCCCAGATGACCGTGCCGGCTGGACACGTCGCCAGATTCGCCCCGCCCCGTGGACATACCCCCCTCAATGGAGCTTACTTCCCGGCGGCGAAAGGTCCCCAGACCACCTACGCTCCTGCGCCAGCACACCCACCCCACCATGATCCGGAACGGTAGTACCGGTCTGGTCCGTCTCGACGTCCCGGTCGATCTCGAAGCCGTGGTAGCTCCGGCCTACCTCAGAGCGGTCGTGCTCCCGTTGGAGACGAGCCAGTCCAGGGCTTCGCGCCGGGTGGAGACGAAGACCATCGACGAGTCCAGGTGCAATGCCCCATCAGCCGTTGATGGCCCGGTTGGTTCGGTTGCTGTGGCGCTTGGGGGTGAGCTGCGCGACGCGTTGGTGGCTGATCCCCAGGACGATCCCGGCATCGCGGGCGGACAGGCCGGCGACGGTCAGGCGGTGGACGGCTTCGAAGGTCGCCTCTTCGGCATCGCGTTGGGCTTGGGCGGCGATCTCTCGCTTGCGGCGGGCGTCTTGGGCAACTGCGGTGACCTCACCGACGGGGAAATCCACGTCCAGGCAGATCCGCGAGGCGACCTCAGGGATGGCCGAGTCAGGCAGGTCCTCGGCCATCACGATGGCCTCAGCCAGGCCCTGGCGTAGACCGGCCAGGGATCGAGGGTGCCAGGTGTGGACGCCTTCGAGGTCGGGCACGGCACCGACCCAGGCAGTGCCCTCGCGGCGTGCCGTGGCGTTGTAGGTCCCTCTCACCGCAACCACCCCTTCCCCAGGACCGGTTCGAGGTCCCGTTCGATGCTGCGCAGCGTCCCGGGTGGCAGGTCGCCGGGATGTTGCGGCACGGTCGTGTGGGCGATGTGCTCCTGGGCGTCCTCGCCGGTTCCGGTGAGGCGGTACCGGCGGTGAGAGCCGACTTGCCGGATCATCTCGCCCCCTGCGCGCTCGATCGCCCGGTTCACTTCTCGCGCTCTCACCAGGTTAAGTCTAGCGGCTAGACGCAACAAGCGTCTAACGCCTAGACATCGCGCCCGTTCTGGTCCGACGCCCCACGAAATTGCTGCTCCGGACCTGGATGCCCCGGTGGACCGATGAATTCGGTCATGTCGCCGGGGCCAAGTCGTTTCAAGGCTGCCCAGACCCGACAAGGTCGGTGGCTGGGTCGGGGTGTCGGGGAGTGCCGGCGCATGTCGGCGTCTCTGCTTGGTCCTTGGCGGATGCCCTACGGATGATCGAGAGCGTGTACGGGGACGAACTTCCTGCTATACGAACGATCGTGGTCGACGTGGACCTCACGACGTTGGCGTTGAACGTGTGGGAGGTGGGTGTTCCCGTGTGGCCCGGGATCTGGCATCCGCCGCTGAATCTCTGGGCCGGCCCTCGTATTTGGGGGGTGTGCGGCGGCCAGCTGAGATCGGTCCCGGCCGGGCGGATGACAGCAGCGATCCACGGCCCTTCCCGTCAACGACCTGACCGCACGACCTGATCGGGATCGGGGGCGCTGGTACCGAGCCATGTCGGTGAGGGTGGCGTGCATGCTGACGAAGCGGCCTCGGGTATCACGCAGTCGGACGAGGAGCTGCCGGGAGATCGTGGTGCGGGTCATGGTCTGCCTCCGGGGTTTGGTTGGGATGAGGTTGGAGGCTGCTTGCTGCCTCCAACGTCGGCCCCGGGGTACCTCGCCCGGCGCGGCTCGCTGGCAACCCCCCAACACGCACACACCAACCACCCACAGGCGCGGAGCGCGTCCCTGTCCCCGGCGCCCAGGTGATCGGGGGTTGCTGGGGAGACCGGGCGTGGTACCCACAAGGTGAGCCCCGGCACCCAAGGTGACCCGGCCTCGCGCGTCACGCTCCCCCGACCCCACGATCAGCTCCGCGCGGGCCGAACGCAGCTCGGGTGATCTCAGCCGGGTACGCCCCGAGGGTGCGGAGGATGGTGCACCCTGTCGCTCATGAAGCGATGGCTCGCCGCTGGGGGGACCGTTTTGGCGCTCGCGGCCTATGTTCTGCTGAGGCTGGCCGAGCGCGCGAGCGAGGGTTTCCTGGCGTCGTGGTTCCACGAGCGCCCGTGGGTCTTCCTGATTCTGGCCGCAGGGTTCTTGTTCGCCTGTGTCCGGGTCTGCCTGCAGGTCCGCGCGTCAGCGCCCCCAGGGTCCAAGTCGTGGCGACCCGTCATCCCTTTTGCGATCTTCACTGTGATTTTGTCGAGCATGGCCGTGGGGATCTGGTTGGTGCCCGGAAGCGTGACGGCTTGGGAGTGGGTGTGCTTGGAGGTGTTCGCGAGCGCGGTGACCTTGGGCTGCGGGGTGCTGACGACGTTGCTGTGGCTTCATCACGTTCGTGGCCCGGGTCGGGCGACCGGCGGGACCGGCGCCGGAGGCGCCGCCCCTCGACCAGGCGAGTACGCCCACCTTCAGCGAATCATCGATGAACTGGAGCGGCACGGGAACCCGCCGACGCACGGTGGCATCAGGCCGAACCAGGGTGGGTTCGCCTGCTACATGAGCGGCCCCCTGAACCTTGAGCTTGTCACCGCTCTTGTTGCGGAGGATCCCTACCGCGATCAGATCGGGGTGCGATCGGACGAGGTTTCCTGCCTTCATTGCTGGACAGCCATCTACCCGCCGTTGTGACCAGCGTTCTCGCCTTGATCAGTGATTCGTTCCTGCGGACGGCCGGCGGGACCGGCGCCGGAGGCGCCGCACGGCCGCCGGGCACGCCCGGCGGTGCGCCCGCGGAGCGGGCGCCTTGATCTCAGTGAGGTGGATTCCGCAGGGCCCCCTAGCCTGACTGCGGCCGGTTCCCCCGAGCTGACACGGACAGGCGAGTTGTCACATGACCTGCCTACCCTCCGGGGTGTGTCCACCTATCGCGCTTACCCGCCCGAGGATCGTCCTGTCATCCATGTCCTCCACGATGACGGGCGTTGGTATGTCGGGCGCCTGTGCGCGTGGCAGACAGGGGTACGACGAGGCGTGGCACGCCGTTGTCCAGTACTCGATAGGCGCCGGAACCGATCTGTACCTCGACCTCTCGGCGGACCGAGTACGCCAGGCGGACTCCGCTCTCGAAGCCCTGGACGGCGCGCGGCTTCCACCAGGCCCCGACGTCGCGCCCAGGTGGACGTGACCGCCGGCCTGCGCATCCCGTGACCCGCCACGGCGCGCAGCCACGTGCCCCCGTTCGTTCAGCCGTGCCGGTCGGCCTTCTGCCCGGCAGCCGAGGTAGTGATCGCAGCGGGGTCAGTCCGCTTGTCGGCCAGCCGACCCGAGAACGTCGAGCAACTGATCCAGGGCGCCGGCACGTTCCGGGTGCTCCCGCCGGTACCGCTCGGCGGCCTCCTGCCGGTACTCGGGCATCTCCAGGACAGCCAGTACGGCGCTCGTCTCGCGGATCCCGCCCAGGCGGATCTGTGCATTGAGCCAAGGGACAAGTGACTGCTGCAGATGTCGGCGTGAGGCGACCGCGCGGCGAGCCCCGGCCAGGGCGTCGACGAGGACGGCCTTGGACGCGGGCGCGGGCAGTCCTGCCGTCAGAAAGCCGATGTTTGCTTCACCTCGTCGATTCTCGGCGTCGGACTCGGGCAGCCAGGCACCATCCACACCACCGATGATCTCATCGCGGCCGCGATGAGAAGACTGTCCGTGGACACGCATACGCTCGCCGTCGTAGTCGGGGGTGACCGCGCCGCCCCCGCGGCGGCAGAGGAGGCCTCGTGAGCATTCGACCGCTGGCCCTGGCGGGCTGGGAGGACCTGAGCACCTGGGGCTACGACGAGGGCGTAGGCAGCTTCTACGCGCAGCTCACGCGCAACGGGCACAGCGACGACGACGGTCCCGAGCTGTGGCTAACCCCGCTGGCCATCCCCGTGGTCCGCTCCCCCGAGGAACTCGCCGACATCATCGCCAGGCGCACCGCCGTGCCGCTGACCGATGTCCTGGCCGCCATGCGCTTCTGACCGGAGATCGGTCGCCTCGCCCGTCGAGAGCCGAGGCCGCTCTTCCGGTCACCGGCAGCGACTGGCGACCGCACCGGGATGCTCCGCCGTGCGTCCTCGTCCCTCGAAACGGGGACACGCATGGGACACAGCCAGCCGGTCCTGGCCGGTTCCGGCTGCCCTCAGCCGGACACGGCCGGATCAAACGACTACGGCCCCTGACTGGCATCGCTGCTGGTCAGGGGCCGTTTGTGCTGGTGGTGGCGGGTGATGGATTCGAACCAACGTAGGCTGTGCCGACGGTTTTACAGACCGCTCCCTTTGGCCACTCGGGCAACCCGCCATACGGTGCAAGCTCGTGACCCGCACCGCAGGAGGAAGAATAGCAACTCCTGGGAGTGCTTCTGCCAACGAGTTCACGCGACAGGCCCGCAGGGTGCCCACTCCCGGCGTGTCCACCCGGACACCCCTGCCGGATCCTCCACAGATCGCCCACGCGCGGGACACGTCCACAGCTCCGACCACCCGGCACGCAGATCGGGTCGACGTCCGACAGAATCGGCATCACGCACGATCCTGGAGAGGGGCTTGGCCGTGGCTGGGGAGTCGTCGTTCGATGTGGTGAGCAAGGTGGACCGGCAGGAGGTAGACAACGCTCTCAACCAGGCATCCAAAGAGGTCGCGCAGCGCTACGACTTCAAGGGCGTGGACGCCTCGATCGCCTGGAGCGGTGAGCACATCCTGCTCAAGGCCAACAGCGAGGACCGGGTGAAGGCCGTCCTCGACGTGTTCCAGACCAAACTGGTCAAGCGGGGTGTCTCGCTCAAGGCCATCGACGCCGGTGATCCGAAGCCGTCCGGCAAGGAGTACCGCATCGAGGCCGCACTGAAGGAAGGCCTCAGCCAGGAGAACGCGAAGAAGGTGGCCAAGGTCATCCGGGACCAGGGCCCCAAGGGAGTCAAGACGCAGGTAACTGGCGAAGAACTACGTGTCACCGGCAAGAGCAGGGACGACCTTCAGGCCGTGATCGGGCTACTGAAGGACCAGGACTTCGACTTCGCCGTCCAGTTCGTCAACTACCGGTAGCCGACAGAGAGCAGCAGCCAGGTATGGCCCGGTGGGCCGGCCGTCCGGCGAGGCCGGCCCACCGGGGTCTGTCACGCCCTTCGCAGACCGGGAGCCAGCCGGTAGAAGGCGTCGTTCCAACGCAGCCGCTCGGCAAAGGGGTCGACCCTCGTCTCCGCATCGATCACGGCCAACTCGGTACCGGTGATCCGGGCAAGGTCCTGCAGGTGCTCGGTCGTCAGCGCCCGGGTCAGCACCGTGTGGTGCGGGCCACCGGCGGTCAACCACGCCTCGGTCGCGGTGGCGAAGTCCGGTACCGGGCGCCACACCGCGCGCGCCACGGGCAACAGGGGCAGCGGATGCGGCGGGGCCACGATCTCGATCTCGTTGGCGACGAGGCGGAACCGGTCCCCCAGATCGAGCATGCCCAGTACGACGGCAGGCCCCGCGGCGGCATCGAACACCAGCCGCACGGGGTCCTCCCGGCCGCCGATGCCCAGCGGATGGATCTCGCAGCTCGGCGTGGAGGAGGCGATGCTCGGACACACCTCCAGCATGTGGGCGCCGAGCACGAGCTCCTGCCCGGGAGTCAGGTCGTAGGTGTAGTCCTCCATGAAGGAGGTGCCTCCGGGCAACCCGTCGGCCATGACCTTCAGCGTCCGCACGAGGGCGGCGCTCTTCCAGTCCCCCTCGGCGCCGAACCCGTACCCGTCCGCCATCAGGCGCTGCACGGCGAGCCCGGGCAGCTGGCGCAGTCCCCCGAGATCCTCGAAGTTGGTGGTGAAAGCAGCGAACTGCCCCTCCGCAAGGAAGTCCCGCAGGCCCAGCTCGATCTGCGCCGAGTAGCGCAGGTCCGCCCGGCGGTCGCCGTCCGCCCGGAGCTCCTTGCACACCTGGTAGCAGCCGTCGTACTCGGTGACCAGTTCATCGACCCGGCCTTCGGACACCTGCGCCATCGCGCCCAGCAGACCGTCGATCCCGTAGCTGTTCACGGACATGCCGAAGTGCCGCTGTGCCTCGACCTTGTCCCCCTCGGTCACGGCGACGTCGCGCATGTTGTCCCCGAACCGGGCCACCCGCAGGGACCCCAGTTCGGCCGCGCCGATCGCGGCCCGCGCCCAGGCCCCCACGCGCGCCCGCACGCGAGGATCGCTGACGTGTCCGGCGACCGTCTTGCGGGCAATTCCGAGCCGCGTCTGGATGTAGCCGAACTCGCGGTCCCCGTGGGCCGACTGGTTGAGGTTCATGAAGTCCATGTCGATGGTGCTCCACGGCAGGGCGGCGTCCACCTGCGTGTGCAGATGCAGCAGAGGGACGTCGAGGGCGCCCAGCCCGGTGATCCAGGCCTTCGCCGGGGAGAAGGTGTGCATCCAGGCGATGACCCCGACCACGCCGTCCGTGGAGGATGCCTCCCGACAGGTCCGCAGGATCGCGTCCGCGGTGGTGAGCACCGGCCGACCGACCACGCGCGCCGGGATCTCCGGGCAGGCGTCCAGGGCCTCGACGATCCGTCGGGCCTGGGTCTCGACCTGGTCGAGGACGTCCGGCCCGTACAGGCTCTGGCTGCCGGTCAGGAACCAGATCTCGGGCTGCTGGGGGTTCCGGCTCATCGGAGTCTCCTCGGGATCATCGGGGGTTCGCCTCCTGCTCGCCCTGCGCCGGGACTGCGCGCTGGCCGTAAACGGTTCGGTAACGCTCGTTGAGTCGCTCGACGGCCGCCTCCGGGAGGGGGGTGACGGAGCCGAGCTGGAGCGCCAGGTGCATGGTCCGGGCGACGTCCTCGCACATGACCGCCGCCTTGACGGCCTCGCGCGCGTCGGCGCCCACGGTGAAGGGGCCGTGCTGGCGCATGAGCACGGCGGGCGACGGATGCCGGGCGAGGGTCTCGACGATCCCTCGTCCGATCGACTCGTCGCCGATGAGCGCGAACGGCCCGACCGGGATGTCCCCGCCGAACTCGTCAGCCATCGCGGTGATGCCGCACGGGATCGGCTCCCCACGAGCCGCCCAGGCCGTCGCGTACGGGCTGTGGGTGTGCACCACCCCGCCGACCCGCGGTAGGTGCCGGTACACGTAGGCGTGAGCCGCGGTGTCGCTGGACGGGCTGCCCGTGCCCTCGACCAGCCGGCCGTGCAGGTCCGTGACGACCATCGCCTCCGGCGTGAGCTCCTCGTACGGAACCCCGGAAGGTTTGATCACCATCAGGTCCGTCCCCGGCACCCGGGCCGACACGTTCCCCGCGGTCCAGGCGACCAGCCCCCACCGGATGAGCTCGGAGTGCAGGCCGCAGACTTCCTCGCGGAGCCGGGCCACCGCCGCCGCGACTGCGCCGCCTCCGATCTCCGCGCCTGCGCCCGCACCATCCGGGTTCGCCTGGCCCGTGCCCGCACCGTCCGCGTCCGCGACGCCTGCGTTCGCCTCGTCCACCGCCGTCACCACCCTGTTCACGTTCACAGCGAGGACTCGGCGAGGCGATCGGCACCGCGGTTGCGCAGCGCCCGCAGCCGGTGCAGGACTTCGTCCGGACCGGTGCCGAAGTGGTCGTGCAGGGCCAGGTACTCCCGGTAGAGCAGGTCGTAGCCGTCACTGCGCTCGGGATCCGGCCGGTAGGCGGCACGCGTCACCTGGCTCATCGCCCCGGCGGCGGACCGGACGTCGGGATAGGCCCCTGCGGCCACCGCGGCATGGATGGCCGAGCCGAGTGCCGGCGCTTGGTCGGAGTCGGCGAGGCTCACCGGACGTCGCAGGACGTCGGCGTAGACCTGCATGATCAACGGATTGCGCTTGAGGCCACCCGCGACCACGAACTCCCGGACGGGCACCCCCGCCCCCTCGAAGGTCTCGACGATCTTGCGGGTGCCGAAGGCCGTGGCCTCCACGAGCGCCAGGTAGATCTCCTCCGGCCGGGTGGCCAGGGTCAGGCCGGCGATCACCCCGGAGAGGTGGTGGTCGACGATCACCGAGCGGTTGCCGTTCCACCAGTCCAAGGCGACCAGACCGTGCGAGCCCACCGGGCGACCCGCCACCCGCCGGCTCAACACCTCGTGGACGTCGACGCCCGACCGGGCCGCCTCGGCGTGCACCTCGGGCGGGACGGCGTGCTCGACCTGCCAGGCGAAGATGTCCCCGACCCCGCTCTGCCCGGCCTCGTACCCGTAGGCGCCGGCCACGATGCCGCCGTCCACCACCCCGCAGATCCCGGGGACCTCCACCAACTCGGTCCCGTTCACCACGTGGCAGGTGGAGGTGCCCATGACCGCGAGCAGGTACCCGGGGTCCACGGCACCCGCCGCCGGGGCCGTCACGTGCGCGTCCACGTTGCCGATCGCGACCGCCACGCCCTCGGGTAACCCGGTCCAGGCCGCGGCCTGCGCGGTGAGCACCCCCGCCCGCTCACCCAGGGCGGAGATCGGGTGCTCCAGGCGGGTGGCGGCGAAGTCCGCGAAATCGGGGTTCAACGCGGCCAGGTACTCGCGCGACGGGTAGCGGCCGTCCTGGTGGATGCCCTTGTACCCGGCGGTGCAGGCGTTACGGGTCTCCCGACCGCACAGCTGCCAGATGATCCAGTCCGCGGCCTCGATCCAGCGCCGGGTCGCGGCGTAGACCTCAGGGTCCTCCTCCAGCAACTGCAGCGCCTTGGCGAACTCCCACTCCGCGGAGATCCGTCCGCCGTAGCGGCCGATCCACGGCTCGCCCCGTTCGTGGGCGAGCGCGTTGATCCGGTCGGCGTGCGGCTGTGCGGCGTGGTGCTTCCAGAGCTTCGGGTAGGCGTGCGGCCGGTCCGCGAACTCCGGCAGCCGGCACAGCGGTGTCCCGTCGGCGAGTGTGGGCAGCACGGTGCAGGCGGTGAAGTCGGTGCCGATGCCGATCACCGAGGCCGGGTCGATCCCGGCCTCGGCCACCGCCGCCGGGACGGCGGTGCGCAGCACGTCGAGATAGTCCTCGGGGTCCTGCAGCGCCCAGTCGCCCGGCAGCCGACGTCCCGAGGGCAGTGCGTCGTCCAGCACGGCATGTCGGTACGGGTGGACGGCCGAGCCCAGCTCGCGACCGTCCCGCACCCGGACCACCACGGCGCGCCCGGACAGCGTGCCGAAGTCGATCCCGATGGTGTAGCCCTCCCGGATCGGGTCAGTCAGCACGGCGCGCCACCACTCTCTGCAGAAGGATGAAGGCGAACAGCAGCCCGCCGATGAAGATCCGGGTCCACCAGGAGCTCAACGTGCCCTGGAAGGTGATGATCGTCTGGATCAGGCCGAGCACCCCCACCCCGAGCACGGTCCCGAGCACGTACCCGGAGCCCCCGGTGAGCAGGGTCCCGCCGATCACCACGGCCGCGATGGCGTCCAGTTCCATGCCCTGGGCGTGCAGGCTGTAACCGGAGAGCATGTAGAAGCTGAGCAGCACACCGCCGAGCGCCGAGCAGAACCCGCTGACCGTGTAGACGGCCACCCGCGTCGCGGCCACGGGCAGGCCCATCAGCAGCGCGGCGTCCTTGTTGCCGCCGACCGCGTACACGTTGCGCCCGAAGCGGGTGTAGGCGAGCACCACCGCCGCGACCAGCACCACGAGCAACGAGATCACGACGTTCACCGAGACGAACAGGTCCCCGAGGCGTAACCGCTCCTGGGCGACCGAGGTCCAGAAGTGGTCCGTGATCGAGATCGAGTCGTTGTTGATCAGGTGCGCGAGCCCGCGTGCCAGGAACATCCCGGCCAGGGTGGCGATGAACGGCTGGACGTCGAAGAAATGGATCATGCACCCCATGCCCAGCCCCAGGAGCGTGCCGACCAGCAGCACCAGGGGGAGCACGACTCCCGCGGGCCAGCCGTCACGCAGCAACGAGGCCGTGATCACCGTCGTCAGCGCGACCACGGCCCCCACGGAGAGGTCGATCCCGCCACTCATGATCACGAAGGTCATCCCGACCGCGACCACCAGCAGGAACGAGTTGTCGATGAAGACGTTCAGCAGCACCTGGGTGTCCGCGAAGTCCGGGTAGTTCAGGGCCCCGGTCAGGTACATGACCACGAGCAGGACTCCGGTCGCGAGCACCGGGATGTGCCGACGGTCCAGGCGTGGTCCCCGGGCCCGTCCACCCTTGGCGGACGGCGAGGTGGGGGGCGTCAGGACAGGCAACTGGGTCTCGGTCACGCCGACACCTCCACGACATCACCGGTAACGGGGGGCAGCGCGTCCGGCGTGGCGGCCGGGGGATTCCGGCGTCTGCGCCGCGGAGCGATCCGGGCCCGGAAGGCCGGCGACTGCACCAGGCACAGGATGAGCACGACGATCGCTTTGAAGAGCTGGGTCGCGTCGGTGGGCACCCCGATCGTGACGATCGTGATGTCGAGTGTGGTGATGATCACCGAGCCCAGCACGGTGCCGGCGATGGAGAAGCGGCCGCCGTCCAGCGAGGTCCCGCCGATGACCACCGCGAGGATCGCGTCGAGCTCGATGAGCAGGCCCAGGTTGTTGCCGTCCGCGCTCGAGACGTTCGAGCTGTCGATCAGCCCGGCGATCCCGGCGACCAGACCGGCGAAGACGTAGGCGCCCCAGATGAGCCGGCGCGACTGGATCCCGGCGAGCCGACTGGCCTTGGGGTTGCCCCCCACCGACTCCAGCAGCAGACCGAGGGCCGTGCGTCTGGTGAGCACGGCCCCCGCGGCCACCACCACGGCCGTGAGCAGGACGCAGATCGGCAGGGTGAGCACGTAGCCCGTGCCGATCGAGTTGTAGGTGTTGGAGGTGAGGGTGATGATCTGACCGCCGGTGATGAGCTGGGCGACGCCGCGACCGGCCACCATGAGGATCAGCGTGGCGATGATCGGCTGGATCCCCAGCACGGAGACGAGCAGCCCGTTCCACAGCCCGGCCATGAGCGAGACCACCAACGCCAGCAGCACGCCCACGGCGACCGCGGCGAGGGTGTCCTGGTGGTCCTGCTTGCTGATCCACAGACAGGCCACGGCCGCGGAGATGGCCATCACGGAGCCCACGGACAGGTCGATCCCCGCGGTAGCGATCACGACGGTCATGCCCAGGGCCACGAGGGTCAGCGGGGTGGCGTCACGCAGGATGTCGATCAACGATCCGTACAGGTGCCCGTCCCGGATCTCGATCGAGAGGAACCCGTGCGAGAACCACAGGTTGGTCAGGACGAGCAGCACGAGGACGGCCGACGGCCACACCAGTCGGCTGCCGAGCAGCCGCTTCATGCCGCCCCTCCGTCGGCGATCACCTGGGTGAGGGAGTCCACGGTCAGCCCTTCCTGGTTCTCCAACTGGCGGACCACCCGGTGGTCGCGGAGCACCGCGATCCGGTGCGACAGCCGGAGTACCTCCTCGAGTTCGGCGCTGATGAACAGCACGGCCATGCCCTCCAGGGCCAGCCGGGTCAGCAGGCGTTGGATCTCCGCCTTGGCCCCCACGTCGATGCCTCGCGTCGGCTCGTCGACGATGAGCAGCCGCGGTCGGGTGATCAGCCAACGGGCCAGCAGCACCTTCTGCTGGTTACCCCCGGACAGCTCGCGGACCGGACGTTCCGGGTCCGCGAGCCGGATGCCCAGCAGGTCCACGTACTCCTGGACCAGCTCGTCCTGCCGACGTCGCGGCAGCGGCCGGGCCCAGCCGCGGGCGGCCTGGAGGGCCAGGATGATGTTCTCGCGGACCGTGAGGTCCTCGATCAGCCCGTCGTTCCGCCGGTCCTCCGGACAGAACGCGATCCGGCGGGCCATCGCGTCCCGGGGGCCGTGCAGGGTCACGGCCTGGTCGTCCATGCGCAGCCGGCCACGGTCGGGACGGTCGGCGCCGAAGAACAACCGGGCGATCTCGGTGCGGCCCGAGCCCAGCAGACCGGCGAGCCCCACCACCTCGCCGGAGTGCACGGTCAGGTCGAAGGGCTCGATGGCGCCCGTACGACCCAGCCCTTCCGCAGCGAGAACGGCCTCGCGGTTCTCGCCGTCGGCGCCGTCGGGACGCACGGAGAGCTCCTGCAGTTCCTCCAGAGCCTCCCGCTCGCGCCCGAGCATCTTGCCGACGAGCGCCACCGGCGGGAGTTCGGCCACCGGGTACTCCCCGATGAGCTTCCCGTTCCGCAGGACGGTCATCCGGTCGGCGATCTCGTAGACCTGGTCGAGGAAGTGCGAGACGAAGAGCACCGCCACGCCGTCCGTCTTGAGCTGGCGGATCACCCGGAAGAGCTCGGCGACCTCGGCCGCGTCCAGGCTCGACGTGGGCTCGTCGAGGATGAGCACCCGGGCGTCGACGTCCAGCGCCCGGGCGATGGCCACCATCTGCTGGATCGCGATGGAGCAGGAGCCCAGCGCGGCGTTCACGTCCAGATCGCCCAGGTGCAGGCGTTCGAGGAGTTCCGTGGCCCGCCGCCGCATGGCACTCCAGCGCACCAGGGGCCGGGTCCCCGGCTGGCGCCCGATGAAGATGTTCTCCGCGATCGACAGATTCGGGCAGAGATTCACCTCCTGGTAGACGGTGCTGATACCGCACTGCTGGGCCTGCCCCGGTCCGCTGAAGCGGACCGGGCGGCCTTCCAGCTCGATGCGCCCGTCGTCCACGTCGTAGACACCGGTGAGCACCTTGATCAGGGTCGACTTGCCCGCGCCGTTCTCGCCCATGAGCGCATGGACCTCACCGGGCAGCAGGCGGAAGTCGACGCCGTCCAGGGCCACGACTCCGGGGAACGCCTTGCGGATCCCGCTCATCGTGAGAACTGGCTCGTGCCGGGACATCGCGCCTCCTTTCACCTGCTTGCCCGGGTGCCGGTGAGGGACCGTTCACCCCGGGCCTTCGCTGGGGACTACCTGCTGGGGAATTCCTGGTACCTGGGACTGCTGAGCACTGGGAACTACTCGGCACTGGGGACCACTGGGAACTGCTGCTTCCCGGGCATCCCGGGGTCCTGGGGAGGGTCCCGGGGACTACTTGCCGGGGACCGACCGCCGAGGACCGCCGGCCGGCGGGTGCCGGCCGGAGGCCCTCCACGGAGGAACCACCTGTCAGGTCAGTACTTGCGCGACGGGAGCTCCGCCTTCGCCTGGTCCTGCGTGAAGGTGGT
>Ga0265334_10000839_pt1 | contig 15353 bp, 12 predicted proteins | sample 42023metaG_FD_192442 | JGI IMG/M metagenome (GOLD analysis project Ga0265334, IMG submission 192442) | Rhizosphere microbial communities from Carex aquatilis grown in University of Washington, Seatle, WA, United States - 4-20-23 metaG | ecosystem: Host-associated > Plants > Roots > Rhizosphere... | reverse complement strand
ACGGGGGTAGGAAGCCACCTGCTCAACCATAAACACAGCCACGACCAGACCCCCAGGCAGACACAACACCCACCCGGAACACCCAGCCGCGACCAATATCTGGCATCGACTTTCGGCACGCTGTTGAGTTCTCAAGGAACACGCGCTCCTGACCATCCACCGCCTCACCAGCGGCCTCAGCATCAGGGCAACCCTGCTAAGTTATCCCCTTGCCTCCTGCCGGTCAAATCGATCTCTCGATCCACCGTTCAGGGACAAGGATCCGCACGATTCGCCCGGAAGGCGCCGTATCGGCGACTTCCGAATACTCTCATGGGGTTCAGCCCACTCGGCTCGCTCACCACTCGGGTGCCCGTGCCTCCCCGGGACCGGCCACCGTCTCGGTGTCCGTTACTCCCTGTCGGGCTGACGTTGAGAACATTAGGCAGTGCCCCCCTGCCGAGTCAAATCGGCCCCGGGAGCGGCTACCGAGAGAGATCACCGCAGCTCATCGGCCCACCTCCCGGTCGGCCGACCCGCCGCCGAGCCGCCGCCTCAGGCGTTCGGCCGAGTCCGGATCGACCGCTCGGAGGGGTATTTCCGATTTCGGAGAGTATCCGTTCGCATCTCAATGCGGTCAGAACGCATGATCTGCGCCAGTTCGCCCGGATCGAGCGCTATTCGCAATCGGGTCGGTACCCTCCGTGGCGGTTCACCGGTGCCCCGGAGGGCTCGCACCGCCGGGTGGGGAGCCGGCCCAGCCCACCGGGCCGGCTCCACGCGCGAAGGCGCTACTCGCCCAGCCCCACGGCGGCCAGCGTCTTGCGTCCGCGACGTAGGACCAACCACTGCCCGTGGAGGGCGTTCTCCGGCCACACCACGTCGTCCTCTGAGGCGATCTTCTGGTTGTTGACGTACGCACCGCCCTCGGCGATGGTGCGCCGGGCCGCCGACCGACTCGCGACCAGCCCGGAGGCGACCAGGAGGTCCACCACCGAGTACTCCTTGCGCTCCACCGTGGCGCGAGGCAGTTCGGCCACCGCGTCCGCGAGCGTGGCGGGATCCAGAGCCGCGAGTTCACCCCGCCCGAAGAGGGCCTGGCTGGCCGCCTGCACCCGCCTCGTCGCCTCCGCCCCGTGCACGAGGGTCGTCACGTCGGCGGCCAGCGCCTGGTGCGCCACCCGGGCGGCAGGGGCGGTCCTGGTGCTCTCCTCGAGCTCGGCGATCTGCTCGCCGTCGCGGAAGGTGAACACCCGCAGGTAGTCGCCGATCTTGGCGTCCTCGGCATTGAGCCAGAACTGGTAGAAGGCGTACGGGCTCGTCATGGCGCCGTCCAGCCAGACCGTCCCGGATTCCGTCTTCCCGAATTTCGTGCCGTCCGCCTTGGTGATCAACGGGGTCGCCAGGAGATGCACGGGGACCTGTTCCGTGCGGTGGATGAGATCCGCGCCCGAGGTGAGGTTGCCCCACTGGTCCGAGCCGCCGACCTGCAAGGTGCACCCGTGGCGGCGGTACAGCTCCAGAAAGTCGTACCCCTGGATGATCTGGTAGCTGAACTCCGTGTAACTGATTCCCGCGTCGCTGTTGAGCCGGGCGCTCACAGCCTCCTTGGCGAGCATCCGGTTGACCCGGAAATGTTTGCCGACCTCGCGGAGAAGGTCGATCGCCGACATAGGGGCGATCCAGTCGAGATTGTTCACCATGCGGGCCGCGCAGGGTCCCTCGAAATCCAGGAGCGGTTGGATCTGGGTGCGAATGCGCTCCACCCAGGCGGCCACGACGTCCCGGTCGTTGAGCGTCCGTTCGGCGGTCGCCTTGGGGTCCCCGATGAGACCGGTCGCGCCCCCGACGAGGGCGAGCGGGCGGTGCCCGGCCAGCTGCAACCGACGCAGGACGAGGATCTGCACGAGGTTCCCGATGTGCAGGCTCGGCGCCGTCGGGTCGAACCCGCAGTAGTAGGTCACGGGGCCGCCGGCGAACGCGGCCCGCAACGCGGCCTCGTCCGTGGACTGCGCCACCAGACCCCGCCACATCAGTTCCCCGAGCACGTCCGTGCCGTCACCGTTCACCGTCATCCCAGCCCTTCCGCCGGATCCTCACTGGTCGCGTCGGGAAGCGTCTCACCCCGGCGGGTCCCACCGCGAAACGGTATTCCGTCATCGCCGCGCGGCTGTGCACCGGCACGACCGGCAGGAGAGGCTGCGGCAGGATCAGGAGGTGGGGCACCGGCCCGACCGCGACGCGGAACCCCCGCCCGGTAGGGCGACACCGTGGGCTCCCCGGCGAGCCAGAACCGCCACGGGTACCGGTCCGCCCGACCACCTTCGCCGTTGACCCCGACCCTCGGCCCGGTGGAGATCGGCCCGAGGGACCCGGGGGCGTGTTCGAGCCAGACCCTTGTCTCAGGTGCGCAGAGGTCCAGGCCGTCGTCGCCCCCGTCCAGACCGGCCGCGCGGGCCAGGCGAGCGGGGCCCCGAGCGAGATCGACGTCCCGACGGCAACCCGGACGCCGGGCACGGGCCGCCTCCAGTCCCTCCAGGACCTCCCCCGCGCGCAGCAGGACGGCGGAGGCCTGCCCGTCCCGGTCGCACACGACATTGGCGCACCAGTGCATCCCGTACGAGAAGTAGACGTACAGGTGCCCCGGCGGTCCGAACATCACCGCCGTGCGGGGGGTGCGGCCCCGGAACGCGTGCGAGGCGGGGTCGGCGGTGCCCGCGTAGGCCTCCACTTCGGTGAGCCGGATCCGCACGACCTCGCCCACGCTCCGGGTGGCGAGCACCGTCCCGAGCAGCGCGGGAGCCAGCTGCAGCACCGGACGGGCGAGTTCCGCCCGTCCCAGTGGCTGTGTCATGTCGAGTCCGTTCCGGCCGAGCCCGTTCAGCCCGGGCGCGGGCCGTCGCCGGCGGACCGCGCGACCGGGGTGACGGCGGTCGCCGCCCAGGTGGACAGTCCGGTCAGGCGCTCCTCGAGACGGGCCCGTTGTTCGGCGACCCGGGCCGGCGCGGTACCGCCCCGTCCCGCCCTGGACGCCAGCGATCCGGCCACGTCCAGCACCTCACGGACCGCCGGCCGCAGGTGAGGGCTCAACGCCGCCAGCTCCCTGTCGTCGAGCTCGTGGAGCTGCACGCCGAGTTCCTCGCACCGGCGCACGCAGGCACCGGCCACCTCGTGGGCCACCCGGAACGGCACACCCTCCCGGACGAGCCACTCGGCCACGTCCGTGGCCAGGGAGAACCCGGCCGGGGCCAGCTGCGCCAGGCGATCGGTGTCGAAACGGAGGGTGGCGATCAGACCGGTGAACGCCGGCAGCACCAGCAACAGCTGCTCGACCGAGTCGATGACCGGCTCCTTGTCCTCCTGCAGGTCGCGGTTGTACGCGAGCGGCAGCGCCTTCAGCGTGGCGAGGAACCCGGTGAGGTTGCCGATGAGCCGGCCGGCCTTGCCGCGGGCGAGCTCGGCGATGTCCGGGTTCTTCTTCTGGGGCATGATCGAGGAACCGGTCGCGTAGGCGTCGTCGAGTACCGCGAACCCGAACTCCGCCGTCGTCCAGATCACGATCTCCTCGGCGATCCGGGAGACGTCCACCGCGGCCATGGCGAGTACGAAGGCGAACTCGGCGACCACATCACGGCTGGCGGTGCCGTCCATCGAGTTGTCGCTGGACGACGAGAAGCCGAGCTCGGCGGCGATCGTCGCGGGGTCCAGCCCCAGCGACGAGCCGGCCAGGGCGCCGGAGCCGTACGGGGACTCGTCCGCCCGCCGGTCCCAGTCGACGAGTCGCTCGACGTCCCGCGCCAGGGCATGGGCGTGGGCCTGCAGATGGTGCGCCAGGAGCACGGGCTGTGCGTGCTGGAAGTGGGTGCGCCCCGGCATCGGCGCGACCGGGTGTTCCGCCGCCCGGGCGACCAGGGTGCCCGCGAGCTGCAGGAGCCAGTCGGCGATCTCCCGCGCGCGGTCCCTCAGGTACATGCGGTAGAGCGTGGCGACCTGGTCGTTGCGCGAGCGCCCGGCCCGTAGCCGTCCGCCGAGCTCCGGTCCCACCCGCTCCAGCAGCCCCCGCTCCAGGGCGGTGTGCACGTCCTCGTCCGCCGGGGTGCCGACGAAGGCACCGGAGAGGACGTCGACCTCCAGGGCATCGAGCCCGGCCAGCATGGCGGCCAGATCCGACGGCGTGAGCAGCCCCGCGGTGGACAGGGCCCGCGCATGTGCCCGTGAGCCGGCGAGGTCGTACGGGGCGAGTACCCAGTCGAAGTGCACGGAGAGGGACAGCCGCTCCAGCGCGGCCGAGGGCCCGGAGGCGAACCGCCCGCCCCAGAGCTTCACCGGTGCCGGGTGAGCGGTCGCCGACGGCGAGGCGGACGACGGCGCACCCGCGTCGTCCGGAACCGCCGGCCCGGCGGCCGCGAGGTCGGTCCCCTGCGGCCACCGGTCACCGAGTTGCGTGTCGGTCATCGACCCTGGACCCGCACGTCCCGGGTGGCGGCGATCTTGCTCGGCAGACCCCAGAGGTCCACGAAGCCCTTCGCCAGCGACTGGTCGAAGGTGTCGCCGGTGTCGTAGGTGGCGAGACTGAAGTCGTACAGGCTCTCCGGGCTGCGCCGCCCGGTCACCACTGCCCGGCCCGAGTGCAGGGTCAGCCGCACGTCGCCGGTGACGTGCTTCTGGGTCTCGGCGATGAAGACGTCCAGGGCCTCCTTGAGCGGGGAGAACCACAGGCCGTCGTAGACCAGTTCGGTCCAGCGCTGCTCGACCTGGCGCTTGAAGCGCGCGAGCTCCCGCTCGGTGGTGACGTTCTCGAGCTCCTGGTGCGCGGTGATGAGGGCGATGGCTCCGGGCGCCTCGTACACCTCCCGACTCTTGATGCCGACGAGGCGGTCCTCCACCATGTCGAGTCGCCCGATGCCCTGGGCCCCGGCCCGCACGTTCATGATCTCGATCGCCTGGAGCGGCGTGACCGCCTTGCCGTCGATCGCCACGGGGAGGCCCCGCTCGAACGAGATCACGACCTCGTCGGGGTCCCGCGGGGTCGCCGGGTCCTGCGTGTACGAGTAGATGTCCTCGATCGGCGCGTTCCAGATGTCCTCGAGGAATCCGGTCTCGATGGCCCGGCCCCAGACGTTCTGGTCGATCGAGTACGGGGACTTCTTCGTCACGTCGATCGGCAGGTCGTGCGCCTCGGCGTACTCGATCGCCTTGTCCCGGGTCAGGGCCAGGTCGCGGACCGGGGCGATGCAGGTGACGTCGGGCGCGAGGGTCGAGATGCCCACCTCGAACCGCACCTGGTCGTTGCCCTTGCCGGTGCTGCCGTGTCCCACGATCGTCGCGCCGTGCTGACGGGCCGCCGCCACGAGGTGCTTGACGATCGGGGGGCGGGACAGTGCCGACACCAGCGGGTAGCGGTCCATGTAGAGCGCGTTCGCGGCCAGGGCCGGCATGCAGTACTCCTGCGCGAACTCGGCCCGCGCGTCGGCGACGTACGCCTCGACCGCTCCGCAGGCCAGGGCCCGCTGGCGGATGGTCTCCAGATCCTCACCACCCTGGCCGACGTCCACGGCCACGGCGATCACCTCGGCGCCCATGCGCTCTGCGATCCAGCCGATGGCGACTGAGGTGTCCAGGCCACCCGAGTAGGCGAGGACGACGCGGTCGGTCACGAGGAACTCCTTCGATTTGTCGATGTCGCTGAATCCGGTCCCGGTCGGTCCGTGGACCCGTCGGCGAGGCCGAGCAGCCGCGCCGCCACCTCCGCGCCGCCCGCCACGTCGCGGGTGACCACCAGCACGGTGTCGTCGCCGGCAATGCATCCCAGGATTGCAGGGATGACCGAGTGGTCTATCGCGGAGGCCAGGAACTGCGCCGCACCCGGTGGGGTGCGCAGGACGACGAGATTGCCCGAGGCCTCCGCCGTGACCAGCAGTTCCTCACAGAGCCTGCCCAGCCGCGCGTCGAGGACCTCCCGCCCCACGCCCGGGCGTGGCGTGCGGTCGCCGCCCTCCCCGGGAACGGCGTAGACGAGCCCTCCACCGGGCTCACGCACCTTCACCGCCCCCAGTTCGACGAGGTCGCGCGAGAGGGTGGCCTGGGTCACCGCGATGCCGTCGGCGGCGAGCAGCTCGCCCAGCTCGACCTGGGAGCGCACCACGTCCCGGCTGAGCAGCTCGACGATCTGCTGGTGCCGCGCCGCCTTCGTGGCCGGACCGCGCAGTACCCCCACCAGGGCCTGTTCGACCGGACTCCCCGGATCGGCTTCGGGCAGCTCGGTCCTGGGCAGGTCGGTCCCGGACGGACCCGACTCGTCGGCGCCGTCCTCGGGCGGGTGCGTGTGACCGGCGCGCTGCTCTGGCTGGATCACCGGCCCTCGACCAGCCAGGTGAGTACCGCCTTCTGGGCGTGGAGCCTGTTCTCCGCCTCGTCCCAGACGACCGACGAGGGACCGTCGATCACCTCGGCCGTGATCTCCTTGCCCCGGTAGGCGGGCAGGCAGTGCAGCACGATCGCCCGGGTCGCGGCCCGCTCCAGCGCGGCGGCGTCCACCGTGTACGGCTGGAACACCTCGGCCCGCGCGGCGTACTGATCCTCCTGGCCCATGGACACCCAGGTGTCGGTGGCCAGGACGTCGGCGCCGCGAGCCGCCGCCACGGCGTCGTCGGTCACGCTGACGGAGCCTCCGCTCGCCGCCGCCAGTTCCTGGGCCCGTGCCACCACAGCCGGATCGGGCAGGTGGTCACCAGGGGTGCCGATCCGCACGTGCATCCCGGCCACCGCGCCCCCGAGGAGGTACGAGTGGGCCATGTTGTTCGCACCGTCCCCGAGGTACGTCAGGGTGACCCCGGCGAGCGCGCCGTGGTGTTCCCGGACGGTCTGCAGGTCGGCGAGCACCTGGCAGGGGTGGAAGGTGTCGGTGAGCGCGTTGACCACGGGCACCCGGCAGCCGGCCGCCATCTCCTCGATCCGTTCCTGGCCGAAGGTACGCCAGACGATGGCCGACACCTGCCGTTCGAGCACCCGCGCGGTGTCCGAGATGGTCTCGCCGCGCCCGAGCTGGCTCGTCCCGGCGTCCAGCACCAGGGGATAGCCACCGAGTTCGGCGATGCCCACGCTGAACGAGACCCGGGTGCGGGTGGAGTGCTTGTCGAAGATCACCGCCACCGCCTTGGGGCCCGCCAACGGCCGGCGGGTCAGCGAGCCCGCCGCACGCTCCCGCTTGAGCGTGTCGGCGAGGTCGAGCACCTCGATCAGTTCCGTGGCGGAGAGGTCGTCGTCCCGCAGGAAATGGCGGACGGCCTTCGTGGTCATGAGCGCACCATCCTTTCGGGGGCCTTCGGGTTCCGGTCGTGAGCCTTCGTGTTCTCGTCGGGTGCCATCGGGTTCTCGCGGGGGGTCTTCGGGTGCTCGCGGACGGGCCCGGAGCCGAACGCCCTCATGCCGAGACCTCCCGGGCGGCCCGGTCCAGAGCGCCGGGCAGCGCCTCGACGAAGGTGTCGGCCTGCTCGGCGGTGAGGATCAGCGGGGGCGCGAGCCGCAGGGCGTCCGGAGCCACCGCGTTCACCACGAATCCCGCCTCGAGCAGGGCACCCGCGGCCGCCGCGGCGACGGGCTCGCGCAGGGCGATCGCGAGGAGCAGGCCCTCGCCCCGGGTGCCCGCGACGAGCGGGTGTGCGAGGTCCGCGACGGCTCGCTGGATGCCCTGACCCACCGAGGTCGCCGACTCGAGCAGGCCGTCCCGCTCGATCACGTGCAGGGTGGCCAGGCCCGCGGCGGCCGCCACCGGATTGCCGCCGAAGGTGGTGCCGTGCTGCCCAGGGCCCAGGAGCGAGGAAGGGCCCTCGCCGAGGGCGATGAGCGCCCCGATCGGGAAGCCGCCTCCCAGGCCCTTGGCCAGGGTGATGACATCCGGAAGGACGCCCCCGCCCAGGTGAGGGTGCTGGTGGGCGAACCAGGCGCCGGTGCGGCCCATTCCGGTCTGCACCTCGTCGAGGATCAGCAGCGCGCCGGCGCGGGTGGCCAGCGCCCGTGCGGCCGGCAGGTACCCCTCGGGCGCCGGACGCACCCCGGCCTCACCCTGGACCGGTTCGAGCACCACCGCCGCGACGGACTCGTCCAGGTGAGCGGCCAGCGCGTCGACGTCGCCGAAGGGCAGGTGCACCACCTCGCCGGGCAGCGGCAGGAAGGGCAGGCGGTAGGCGGGCTTGTGCGTGAGCGCGAGCGCGCCCATGGAGCGCCCGTGGAAGGCGCCCTCCGCGGCGAGCAGGCGGATGCGTCCGGTACGCCGGCTCAGCTTGACCGCGGCCTCGTTCGCCTCGGTCCCGGAGTTCGCGAAGAAGACCCGGGACCCCTCGGGAGCGCCGGCCAGCTCCAGCAGCCTCTCCGCGAGCGCCACCTGGGACGGGGTCGTGAAGAAGTTGGACACGTGGCCGAGGGTCGCGAGCTGCGCGGTCACCGCCGAGACCAGCAGCGGGTGGGCGTGTCCGAGGACGTTCACCGCGATCCCGGCGAGGAGATCGAGGTAACGGTTGCCGTCCGCGTCCCAGACCCAGCACCCCTCACCCCGCACGAGTACCCGCTGTGGCGTGCCGAAGGTGTTCATGACCGCGGAGGAGTAGCGGTCCGTCCAGGCCAGGCCGGCCCCACGGGCCACCCGCGCCGGCACGGAGGCGCTCACGACCGGCCCCCCGCCGGTTCCGGTAGCACCATGGTGCCCACGCCCTCGGGGGTGAACACCTCCAGGAGCACGCTGTGCGCCACCCGGCCGTCGATCACGTGCGCCTGCGGAACCCCGCCGCGTACCGCCCGCACGCAGGCCTCCATCTTGGGGATCATCCCCGACTCCAGGTCGGGCAGCATCCGCTCCAGGTCGTCGACGACCACGCTGGAGAGCAGGGACGACCGGTCGGGCCAGTCGGCGTACAGCCCCTCCACGTCGGTGAGCACGACGAGTTTCTGCGCATCGAGCGCGACCGCGAGCGCCGCGGCGGCGGTGTCGGCGTTGACGTTGAGCACGGTGCCGTCGTCGTCCGGAGCCACCGTGGAGACGACGGGGATCCGCCCGGCCTCGATGAGGTCGATCACGGCGCCCGGGTCGACCTCGACGACATCGCCCACGAGGCCGACGTCCACCTGCTCGCCGTCCACGACCGCCTCGCGCCGCTCGGCCCGGAGCAGGCCGGCGTCCTCGCCGGAGAGGACCACGGCCAGAGCCCCGTAGGCGTTGATCAGGCCGACGAGTTCCCGGCCGACCTGACCGACCAGGACCATCCGGACCACGTCCATGGTCTCGGGCGTGGTGACCCGGTAGCCGCCCCGGAACTCGCTGGGGATGCCGAGGCGCTTGAGCATCGCCGAGATCTGGGGACCTCCGCCGTGCACGACGACCGGCCGCAGGCCCGCCGAGCGCAGGAACACGATGTCGCGGGCGAATGCCTGCTTCAGGGTGTCGTCGACCATGGCGTTGCCGCCGTACTTCACCACGACGATCGCGCCGTGGAAGCGCTGCAGCCAGGGCAGGGCCTCGACGAGGACGGAGGCCTTCTGCTGGGCCGTGGTCAGCCGAGGGTCGTGGAGTCCGCCGGGGGTCACGGGATCGCCGTCGCCGTGGAGGGCGGGAGGGGGTTGGTCGTCACGGGCCGTTCTCCTCGCAGTACCTCAGGAATGGGGCCTGGACACGTGCGGCAGGGCCGCGGGTGCCGGCTCGGGCGGGGTCTCGGGTGGGCTGGTCGGGCCTCGGGGGACCGGATCGGGTCCTGGGCAGGCGCGGGTCGGGTCCTAGGTGGAGTAGGCGCTGTTCTCGTGGACGTAGTCGTGGGTGAGGTCGTTGGTCCACACCGTCGCGGCCACGTCCCCGGCCTTCAGGTCGATGCGCACGGCGACCTGCCGGCCGGACAGGTCGATCAGGGAGCGGCTCTCCCCCGGCTGCCCGTCGCGGCAGACCCACACCCCGTTGATCGCCACGTCGAGGGCATCGGGCTCGAACCGGGCCGCGGTGGTGCCCACGGCCGCGAGGATGCGGCCCCAGTTGGGGTCCTGTCCGAAGATCGCGCACTTGAAGAGATTGCTGCGGGCGACGGCGTGGCCGACCTCTAGGGCGTCCGCCTCGTCCGCCGCACCCACCACCTCGAGGGTGATGACGTGCGCGGCGCCCTCGGCGTCGTCGATGAGCTGCATCGCCAGGTCGTGGCAGACCGCGTGGACCGCCGCACCGAGGCTCTCGGGCGAGGGGGCGATACCGCTGGCGCCCGAGGCGAGCAGCACGACGGTGTCGTTCGTGGACATGCAGCCGTCGCCGTCGAGCCGGTCGAAGGTCCGGCGGGTCGCGGCGCGCAGGGCACCGTCCAGGACCGCGGCCTCGGCCACGGCGTCCGTGGTCAGGACGACCAGCATGGTGGCCAGGCCCGGGGCGATCATGCCCGCACCCTTGGCCATGCCGCCCACGCTCCAGCCCGCGGGATCGGTGACCGCCGCGTTCTTGGCCCGGGTGTCCGTGGTCATGATCGCGGTGGCGGCGTCCTCGCCGCCGTCCCCGGAGAGTGCCCCGAGGGCGGCGGTGATCCCCGTGGCGAGTCGAGGTGCCACTATCGGTTCGCCGATCATGCCCGTGGAGCAGACCACCACGTCCTCGGCCCGGATGCCGAGCGCCGCTGCTACCTGGTGCGCGCTCGCCCGGGTGACCTCGAAACCCGCCGGACCGGTGTAGCAGTTGGCGCCGCCCGAGTTGAGCAGCACCGCGTGCACGACACCGTCGGCGCTTGCCTGCACGCTCCAGCGCACCGGGTTCGCCGTGCAGCGGTTGCTCGTGTAGACGGCCGCCGCGTCGAACCGCGGTCCGTCGTTGACGACGAGCGCCACGTCCGGGCGACCGCTGGCCTTGAGCCCCGCGGTCACGCCGCTGGCCCGGAATCCCCCCGGTGTCGTCACGCTCACGGTGCCACCCCCACGCTCGTCAGTCCGGTGGTCTCCGGCAGCCCCAGGGCCAGGTTGGCCGACTGCAGCGCCCCGCCGGCGGTGCCCTTGGTCAGGTTGTCGATCGCCGCGACCACGACCACGCGACCGGCCCGGTGGTCCACGGCCACCTGCAGCAGTGCGGTGTTGGCACCCACCGTGTCCGCGGTGCGCGGCCAGCGCCCCTCGGGGAGCAGCCGGACGAACGGCTCGTCGGCGTAGGCCTGCTCCCAGACCGCGCGCACCGCGGCGGGATCGACCCGTGCGCCGGGCCCGGCCTGTCCGCCCGCCGCTCCCCCCACGTTGGAGCGGAGCCGCGCAGTGCAGGTGGCGAGGATGCCACGGGACATCGGCGCCAGCGTCGGGGTGAAGGAGACCCGCACCGGTTCCCCGGCCGCCAGGGTCAGGTTCTGCTCCATCTCGGGGGTGTGGCGGTGGACGCCGCCCACGCCGTAGGGGCTCATCGAGCCCATCACCTCACTGCCCAGGAGGTGCGTCTTGGCGGCTTTGCCCGCCCCCGAGGTACCGCTCGCGGCCACCACGACCACATCGGGCTCGAGAACCCCGGCGGCGAAGCCCGGGGCCAGCGCCAGGGACACCGCGGTCGGGTAGCAGCCGGGCACGGCGACACGCCGGGCCCCGACCAGGGCGTCCCGCCCTCGCGACCCGTCGGCGCGCAGGAGTTCGGGCAGCCCGTACGGCCACCAGCCCGCGTAGGGGGTGTCGTAGTACTCGGCCCAGGCCGCACCGTCCACGAGCCGGTGGTCGGCCCCGCAGTCGACGACCAGCACGTCGGACGGCAGCGCCGCCGCGACGGGCGCACTCGCCCCGTGCGGCAGCGCCAGGAAGACGACATCGTGTCCGGCCAGGACGTCCGGGGTCGTGGCCTCCAGCACGCGATCCGCGAGGGGCACCAGCTGGGGCTGGAGCTCGCCGAGCGCCGTCCCGGCATTGGCACCCGCCGTCAACGCCCCGATCCGGGCGCCGGGATGCGCCAGCAACAGCCGCAGAATCTCTCCGCCCGCGTAACCGCTGGCCCCGGCGACGGCAACCGTGAACTCCATGCCGCATGACTATACGGATGACCGCAAGGTCATGCAATGAACTTCCCATCACATCACCCGGAGGCGTCCCTCGTGGACGATCGGGTCGCCCGTAGGGAGTAGACGAGCGGGATCTGCGGGTCCCCCGGGAGGGGCGTGTAACACCCCGCGAACGCGTCCCGTCGCAGCGCCGGCAGCCCGGGGCCGTGTGCCGCGGGATGCTCGTGGAGGAACTCGATCCGCAGTCCGGCTCCCGCGAGCGCGGTGACGATCTCACCCAGGGTGTGGTGCCACTGGACACTGAGGCGGTTCTCGAGCGCCGCTCGACCTGCGTACCCGGACCCCTCGTCGACCACCATGGGCCGACGATCGAAGTAGTCCCGTTCCAGGGTGCGGCCGTCCACCCCGAGCATCCCGGTCAGCGGGTGGTACTCGGCCAGGTAGACGAATCCGCCGTCCGCCACCAGGGACGCCGCGACGGCGGCCCAGCGATCCAGGTCGGGCAGCCAGACCAACGCCCCCGGCCCCGTGTACACGATGTCGAAGCGGCGTTCATCCAGCACCTTCCCGGCCTCGTACACGTCCGCCTCGACGAAACGGGCACGGTCCTCCAGACCCGCCTCCGCGGCGAGTCCCCGCGCGATGCCCAGTGCCTGCGCGGAGAAGTCGAGCCCGGTGACCTCGGCCCCCTGCCGGGCCCAGGAGAGCGTGTCCTGCCCGAGGTGGCACTGCAGGTGCACCAGGCTGCGACCGGTCACGTCGCCGATCTCGGCCAGTTCGAACGGGCGCAGGGTGGAGCGTCCGGCACGGAACCCGGCCAGGTCGTAGAGTTCACCGGAGGCGTGCACGACGGCGCGTTCGTCCCAGTTGGCGCGGTTCACCCGCAACCAGTCGACGCTGTCGCCCGGGGTCACCTCAGGTCACCGGTCCCCCGAGCTCGCCGCTCCCTGCGCACCACCGCCACCCCTGATCCCCTCTCACCGCAGGCCCGCACCGTGCCGGACCAGCTCTGGGCAGCCGCGCCCCGTCCGGGACACACCGCGCCCGGACCGACAACGCCCGAGCCTCACCGCGGCCTCGGACGCCGCGCCCCGCAGACACTTCTTCCCCGGACGCGCTGGGTACCCGACTCGACCGACCCCTTCACCACGGCGTCGCCGTCAGCGACGGACATACCCGAGGATCCGGGCATGGCATCGACGGATGCCCATCATGGTGCACAGGCGGTGACGACGCCAGGGGCCGATTGCCCCCCGCGCTCACGATGCGTCCGCTCCGGCCAGGTGGGAGGGCCCTCGCGGGCCACCGGTTTCCGTCGATGACGGGACGTCAGGCGCACGAAGGCCCGGGCCCTCGCTGACGAGAGCCCGGGCCCCACGATCAGGGCAACCCGGATCAGGGCAACCCGGAGAGGAGCGGAGGCCGCGGGCCGGACGGCCGCGGCACCCGCCAGGCCTCACTGGCCGCGCAGCACCGCCCCGCAGCGACGCTCCGCCTCGGCCACGGCACCGGACCGCGTGCCGGAGATCTCCTCGGCGGTCAGGGTGTGGTCGGCGGCCCGGAGCCGCAGCGCGAACGCCAGCGACTTGCGGCCCGCACCGACCTGCGGACCGGTGTAGATGTCGAACAGCCGCACGGACTCCAGGAGCTCCCCGGCCCCGGCCCGCAGCGCCTCCCCGACCCGGCCGGCCGGCACCGCGGCGTCCACCACCAGCGCCAGGTCCTCCTTGGCGACCGGGTAGGTGCTGACCGGCACGGCTTCCCTCACCGCCCCCGAGGCTGCGGTGAGGACGTCGAGGTCGAGCTCGGCGACGCAGGTCCGCGCCGGCACCCCGAGGGCCTGCACCACCTTGGGGTGCAGCTCGCCCGCGTGGCCGACCAGGACACCGTTCACCTCGAGCCGGGCACACCGGCCCGGGTGCCACGGCGCGTGGTCGTCGGCGGTCACGTCCAGGTGCACCCCGACCGTGCGGGCGACGAGCTCGGCGGCGGCCACGGCGTCCGCCCAGTCCACGAGCCGTCCGGGACCCCACCAGCCCGCCGGCTCCCACTGCCCGGCCAGCACGAGGGCCACGTGCCGCGGCTGGGCCGGGACCCCGGCGAGCACCGCGTCCAGTGCGGCCGCGGACGGCCGCGAGGTCACCGGCGGCCGGGCGGCCACCGCGTCGAGGCTCGCGGGCCGGGTCACCAGACCCAACTCGAACAGCGCCACGTCGGTGGTGCCCCGGCCGATGTTGCGACGCAGGGTCTCCAGCAGGTTGGGCAGCAGGGTGGTCCGCAGCTCGGGCTGCTGGTCCGAGAGCGGGTTCGCCAGGCGCAGTGCCCGGCGGCGCGGGTCGTCGGCGTCCAGCCCGAGCGCGTCGTGCACCGAGGGCGAGACGAACGGCACGGACAGCACCTCGACGAGCCCCGACTCGGCCAGGGCCCGCGCCACGGTACGGCGCACCCGCTGCCCGTGGGTCAGGCCCCGCCCCGCCGGTGCGGTCGGCAGCACCGAAGGGATGTGCTCGTAGCCCCGCAGACGCGCGACCTCCTCGGCCAGGTCGACCCCCGCCACGAGGTCCGGACGCCAGGACGGCGCGGACACGATCAGGTCGGCGTCCTCCTCGGAGACCCGGCAACCGATCTCGGTGAGTGTGGCGACCACCTCACCCCGGGTCCAGCCGACCCCCACCACGCGGGCGGGCAGGTCGGCGGGCATGCGGATCGGGGGCCTCGGCACCCGCTCGTCGATGTCGGTGGCCGGACCGACGGTGCCGCCGCCGAACTCCACCAGCAGGCGAGTGGCCAGTTCGGCCGCCGCGTCCGCCAGTTCGGTGTCCACCCCGCGCTCGAACCGGCGGCTCGCCTCGGTGGACAGCTTGTGCCGCCGGGAGGTTCGCGCCACGGTGACCGCGTCGAAGTGCGCGGCCTCCAGCAGGATGTTCCGCGTGTCGCCGGTGACCTCGCTGCTCGCCCCGCCCATCACCCCGGCCATGGCGAGCACGCGCTCGCCGTCGTGGTCGGTGATCAGCAGATCCTCGGGGTCGAGTGCCCGGTCCACGTCGTCCAGGGTCACCAGGTGCTCGCCCGGACGGGCCCGGCGCACCACGATCGCCCCGGACAGCCGGTCGAGGTCGAAGGCGTGCAGGGGCTGGCCGAGGCCGAGCATCACGTAGTTGGTCACGTCCACGGCCAGCGAGATCGGGCGCATACCCGCCTGCTCGAGCCGCCGCTGCATCCAGCGGGGGGACGGCGCGGCAGCGTCGACCCCGCGGATCACCCGGGCGACGTACCGGTCGGCGCCGAGGCGCCCGCGAATCGGCGCGTCGTCGGCCAGGCGCACCTCGAAGCCGTCAGCCGCGGGCTTGGGCACGTCCAGCAGCGCCGGGTCGGTGAACCGGGCTCCGGTGG
>Ga0265334_10000838_pt1 | contig 15354 bp, 12 predicted proteins | sample 42023metaG_FD_192442 | JGI IMG/M metagenome (GOLD analysis project Ga0265334, IMG submission 192442) | Rhizosphere microbial communities from Carex aquatilis grown in University of Washington, Seatle, WA, United States - 4-20-23 metaG | ecosystem: Host-associated > Plants > Roots > Rhizosphere... | reverse complement strand
AAAACGCGTCGAAAATCAGGCGCCGGGCGCCGCCGGCACGCGGAGGGTCGCGATGGCGCCGCCCTCCGGCCGGTTGGCCAGGTCCGCCTCGCCGCCGTGGAGGTGGGCGATCTCGCGCACGAGGCTCAGCCCCAGCCCGGTGCTCTTGCGGCCGGAGCCGGGCCGCGGCAGCGAGTAGAACCGTTCGAAGACGCGGGCGAGGGCGTAGTCGGGCACCCCGGGCCCGGTGTCCGCGACCGTCAGCACCACCCGGCCGTCCTCGGCCCCGGCGCACAGCCTCACGGTTCCGCCGGCGGGCGTGAATTCCAGGGCGTTCTGGAGCAGGTTGACCAGCGCCTCCCGCAGCAGCACCCGCTCGCCCCGCAGCCAGATGCCGGCGCCGCCCGCGACTTCGAGCGCGACGCGGGCCGTCTCGAACGCCGGCCGCAGCGGCGCGGCCGCCTCGCCCAGCAGGGTCGAAGCCTCCAGCCGCTCCGTGCGCGCGAGCGCCCGGCGCGCCTCGAGCGATGACAACTCGAGCAGGCGGTCGACGATCTGCTGGATGCGCGCCCCCTCGCTCCGGATCGTGCCCAGAAACTTCGCCCGCTGCTCCGCCGGCATTTCCTCGCCCAGCAGCTCCGCGGCGCCGCGGATGGCCGCGAGGGGTGCCTTCACCTCGTGGGCCAGGCTCTGGGTGTAACGCTCGATCTGCCGGCGCCCCTCCAGGGCGTCGCGCATCTCCTCCAGCGCGGTGCCGAGCTCGCGCAGCGTGCGGCCGGGAAGGCGCGGGGGCGCGGCCGGCCGGCGGTCGCGCACCGCGCGGGCGTAGGCCGTCAGGCGTTCCAGCGGAGCGATGACCCATGACGCCACGAGCAGCAGCAGCGCGAGCAGGCCGATGCCGCCCAGCGCGGCGCCCAAAAGGATCCGGCGGCGCGCCACGGCAACCAGGGCGTTGATGCCGTGCGTCGGCTTGCCCACGGAGACCACGCCGACGATGCGGCCGTCCCGATGCACCGGCGCCGCCACGTGGATCACCTGGGAATCGTCGTCGCCCGGCCGCTCCCGGCTGGAGCGGGCCCCGTAGTCGCCCCGCAGTGTCCGGGCCACGTCGTTCCAGCGGGAGAAATCGCGGCCCTCGTTCCGGCCGGTGGAGTCGAAAACGACCCGGCCCCGGTCATCCGTGACATAGACCTCCAGGTCGACCGCGGTCTTCCGCAGCGTGAACACCTTCGCCAGAAAGGCGTGGCTGCGGGCCTCCGCGAAGGTCCGGCGCAGGGCCTCGCCGGCCACCGGACCGGGCCCCAGGTCGGCTTCCACGACCGCGGCCAGCAGCACGGACGTGTCCACCAGGGACTCCTCCATCGATTCGAGGTAGCGCGGCCGCACCTGGTTCAGGGCCCAGCGGGTGAGCAGAAGGCCGCCGGCGGCGTAGCTCGCCAGCAGGAGGACCAGCAGGCGCAGCCGCAGGCTCATGGCTCCTCGCGCAGGGAATAGCCGAGCCCGCGGTGCGTGACGATCGGGTCCGCCGCCGGCGCGATCGCCCGCAGTTTCGCGCGGACCGATTTGACGTGCGCGTCGACCGTCCGGTCGAGCGCGGCCCCCGGGTCGGCCCACGCCGCCGTCATCAGTTGGTCGCGGCTGTACACGCGGCCGGGCTGGGCCAGCAGCGCGGCCAGCAGCCGGTACTCGTTGCGCGTGAGGTCGAGCGGCCGGCCGCGATAGCTGATCCGGCAGCGCGCCTCATCGTGCTCCCACCCGGCGGCCGCCGCGGCCGGCGGCGGCCCGCCGCCCCCCGTGCGGCGCAGGACCGCGCGCACCCGCGCGGTCAGCTCGCGCGGGCTGAACGGCTTGGCCAGGTAGTCGTCGGCGCCGAGCTCCAGTCCGACGATCCGGTCCACCTCCTCGCTGCGCGCCGTCAGGAAGATCACCGGCACGGCCCCCTGCCGGCGGAGCTCGCGGCACACATCGAAGCCGCTCATGTCGGGCAGCCCGACGTCGAGCACCACGAGGGCGACCGGCTCCGCCGCCACCGCCGCGAGCGCCTCGCGCCCCGTGGTTTTCCAGAGCGTCGCGAATCCCTCGGTGCCCAGGGCATAGAGGACGGTCTCCGCGATGCTGCCCTCGTCCTCGACCAGCAGGATTGTCTGGCGCGGCATCACCATGGCCGGTTTGTGCCAGCGCACCCCGGACCTGGCAAGCCGCGCGGCGGCCGGGAGCGCCCCGGTGGAGCGGGCGGCCAATCCCCAAAACCGCCCGCAATTCCGGAAAACCGTGGCACTTTAGCGGCTGCGCGCTGTCGTGACCGCCGGCCGCGCGCCCCGGCCCGCCGCGCTGGCGCGCTGTGAGTCCTGCCGGCGGACCCGGGCCCGGCGCACCTGCCGGCGGGGAGCGGCGCGCCTGCGAACCGTTTTTCAGCCATGCCTCCGACCAAGCCAGCGCACGCCCTGACCCCCCTGCCCCGCCTGGGCCGGGCCTACCGCAAGTTCTCGAACCTGTGGCGCCGGCGGCCGTCCTTCGACTCGGGCCTGCCGCGCATCGCCATGGTCTCCACCCACGGCTACGTCGCGGCCGAGCCGCCGCTGGGGGCGGCGGACACCGGCGGCCAGGTGGTCTATGTGCTCGAGCTCTCCAAGAAGATCGCGCAGCTCGGCTATGAGGTCGACATCTGGACCCGCCAGTTCGAGGGCCGACCCGAGTTCGACGAGGTCAACGAGCGGGTCCGGGTGATCCGCGTGCCGTGCGGCGGCCGCGAGTTCATCGGCAAGGAGTATCTCTACCGCCACCTCCACGAATGGGCCGAGAACGCGCTGCGGTTCATCCAGAAGCACGCGCTGCAATACCAGTTCTTCGACAGCCACTACTGGGACGCCGGGTACGCCACCCAGCGCCTGGCCGAGGCGCTCAGTGTGCCCCACGTGCACACGCCCCACTCGCTCGGCCTCTGGAAAAAGCAGCTCATGGAGCAGGATTTCCCCGACGACGCGGCCAACTTCGAGAAGAAATACAACTTCGCCGAGCGCATCCGGCACGAGACCGTCCTCTACCGCAATTGCGAGTCGGTCATCGCGACCACCCCGCCGCAGCTGGACATGATCGTGAGCGATTACGGCGCCGCGCCGGAGCAGGTGCACATGATTCCGCCGGGCTACGATGACAACCGGTTCTATCCGGTCAGCAACGCCACCCGCCAGACCATCCGCCAGCGCCTCGGCTTCCAGGGCAAGGTCGCCCTCGCGATCGGCCGTCTCGCCCGCAACAAGGGCTACGATCTCCTGATCGACGCCTTCACGATCGTCGCGCCGCGCGTGCCCGACGCCGTCCTCCACCTGGCGGTCGGCGGCACGCAGCTCACCGCCAAGGAGCAGGAACTGCTGGACGAGCTGAAGGCGCTCGTGCAGAAGCACGGCCTGGCCGAGCGGGTCCGATTCAGCGGCTACATCGCCGATCCCGATCTCGCCGACCACTACCGCGCCGCCGATGTCTTCGTCCTCAGCAGCCGCTACGAGCCCTTCGGGATGACGGCGATCGAGGCCATGGCGTGCGGCACGCCCACGGTCGTGACCACGCACGGCGGCCTGTACCGCGCGGTCAGTTTCGGCCGCCATGCGCTCTACGCCGACGCCTTCGACCGCGAGGACCTCGGCATCACCATCTTCAAGGTGCTCAAGCACGAGCGGCTGTCGGCCCGCCTGGCGCGGATGGGCGCCCACAAGGCCCGCAGCCTGTTCACCTGGACCGGCATCGCACAGCAGCTCGTCAGCCTGATCGAGGAGCGGGCGACGCCCCAGGCCTTCGTCGAGAACGAATGGGATGAGCCCTGGCACGACGGCGACTGACCCGACCGGCCATGACCGCGCCCGCCCCGAAGCCCGTCCGCCTGTTCAGCAGCGACCTCGACGGCACCCTCCTCGGCAATCCCGAGGGCACCCAGCGCTTCAAGGCCGCCTGGGAACGGCTGCCCCCGCGGCGCCGGCCCCTGCTCGTCTACAACAGCGGCCGGCTGGTGGACGATCTGCGCCGGTTCGTGGCCGACGCCACGCTGCCCGCGCCCGACTACCTCATCGGCGGCGTCGGCACGCAGATCTTCAACTTCCGCACCGGGCAGTTCCTCGAGGATTTCTACCAGTTCCTGGCCGAGGGTTGGGACCTCGCCCAGATCGAGGCCGTGGTCGGCGCCTTTCCCGGCGTGCGCCGCCAGCCGCCCGAGTTCCAGCACCAGTTCAAGTCGAGCTGGTTTCTCGAGCGCGCCACGCCGCCGCAGCTCGGCGAGCTGCGCCAGCGCCTGGCCGCGGCGGGCCTGGGCGTGAGCATCGTCTATTCCAGCCAGCGCGATCTCGACCTCCTGCCGCCGCGCGCCACCAAGGCCGGGGCCCTCCAGTGGCTGTGCGTGCGCCTGCGCATCGGACTCGACGAGACCCTCGTGGCCGGCGACACGGGCAATGACAGCAGCATGTTCCGCCTGCCCGGCGTGCGCGGCATCATCGTGGAAAACGCGCAGCCCGAACTCTTCGAGGCGACCGTCGACATCCCCATCTACACCGCACGCGCCGTCCTCGCGGATGGGGTCCTCGACGGCCTGCTGCACTACGGGGTCATCTCCCAGCTGCCCTCCGCCGTCCAGACCGGCATTCCCGCCGACAAGATGGCCGCCGGCTTCCGCCTGCTCTTCACCGGCACGCACCTCGGCACGCTCAGCGAGGAGGACCGGCGGTTCCTGCACACCGCCTACGAACACGCCGTCGCGGCCCTGAAGAAGAACATCACGCCCCTGGGCTTCTCCGCCTGTTCGCTCGCGGACAACACCGTGACCGGGATCGATGCCAACTACCGCTCGGTCTGGGCGCGCGACGGCTCCTTCACCGTCATCGACACGCTCGACCTCGATGACGCCGACGTGCACGCCGCGCAGCGCCGCACGCTGGAAACGCTGCTGCTCGCCACCTCGCCCTCGGGCCAGATTCCGGCCAACGTGCGCCTGGAGGACGGCCAGCCCGACTACGGCGGCGTGGGCAACATCTCGTCGATCGACAGCGGCCTGTGGGTGATCATCGCGTTCTACGGCTACGTCACCCGGACGGGCGACATGGATTTCCTGCGCGAACACAGCGCCCGGCTCCAGGTGGCGATGAACTGGCTGAGCGCGCACGACAGCAACAACGACGGCCTCCTCGAGATTCCCGAGGCCGGCGATTGGACCGACCTGTTCGGCCGCAGCTACAACGTGCTCTACGACGAGGTGCTCTGGTTCCGCGCCAACGTCTGCTTCGGACGCCTGCTCGAGTTCCAGGGCGACTACGAGCGCGCCGCCGACTACCTGCGCTGGTCGCAGCGGGTCCGGGGCCGCCTGCTCGACACCTTCTGGCCGACGATGCGCCCCGTCGCCCCGACCGAGGCCGCGCCCAATTTCAACCGGTTCGCGGAGCGCCAGTTCGACCTCGGCAACACCCAGTACCTGCTCGCCGAGATCACCCCGTTCGCGTTCAACTGGCGGTGCGACGTCTTCGGCAACGTCCTCGCCTATCTCTTCAACCTGCTCGACGTCGAGCGGGCGCGCACCGCGTTCCGTTTCATGTGGGCCGTGGGCGTGAACGACCCCTGGCCCGTGGCCAACCTCTACCCCGTGGTGCAGGCGGGCGATCCGGACTGGCGCACCTACTACACGGTCAACCTGCTCAACCTGCCCCACCACTACCACAACGGCGGCATCTGGCCATTCATCGGCGGGCTCTGGGTCCGCTTCATCCACCGGCTCGGCTTCCATGAAGTCGCCTGCCGCGAGCTCGTGCGTCTGGCCCGGCTCAACCAGCTGGGCCGCGACCATGAATGGGAGTTCAACGAGTGGGCCCATGGCGTCACCGGCCGCCCGATGGGCAAGGCCTTCCAGGCGTGGTCGGCCGCCTCGTTCGTCAAGGCCTGCCAGGAGGTCGAGGCCGATCCCTCGCGGCTCGACCATGACTGACCCGGCGGCCGACGTCGTCTGCTTCGGGGAAATCCTCTGGGATTTCCTCCCGGACGGGCTCCATCCCGGCGGGGCGCCGTTCAATGTCGCCTATCGCCTCCGCCAGCTGGGCCGCCATCCCCACCTCGCCTCCGCGGTCGGGCGCGACCTGCTGGGCGACGAACTGCTGCGCCGGCTGCGGCAGTGGGGCATCGGGACCGGGGGCATCGTCCGCCACACCCGCCGGCGCGCAGGGCGCCGGCCTGTTGCGTTCCGGAATCTGGCACTGGGAGCGCGGACGCCCGGTGCGGGTCGCGGACACGGTGGGGGCGGGCGACGCATTTCTGGCCTCCCTGATCAACCACCTGCTGACCGGCCGGATTTCCGACTGGGAGATCCTCGCCCGCGCCTGCCGGTTGGGCGAATGGGTGGCGGCGCGGCGCGGCGCCACCCCGGCCTACGACCCGTCCACGCCAACCTGAAAACGCCGATTCCCAATGCCGACACTCTCCCAACTCGAACCCCTGCTCGCCTCGGTCTCGCTGGAAATTTCACTCGTCGAACCGCTCAACGCGCGCGAACCGGCCAAGGTCTGAGCGGTGCGCGGCCCGCCATCAGGCGCCGGCGGCGTCTGTCACCCGGCCGCGGTCCTTCGGAACGGACCGCAGCGCCAACCGGGAAACCCGCTAGATCGCACCGGCCCGGGTCGCCTGCGGCAGCGCCAGGGGTTCGGATTGCGGCGCCGGCTGCACCACCAGCCAGGCCGGGACGCGCCAGGTGTGCCTGATCGCGTACCAGCCCAACACGCCCGCTCCCAGCGAGGTGTTGAGCGTTCCCATGAACATGAGCCACAACTCCCGGGTGCTCGCGATCGCAGGAAACGAACCCGGCTCGACGAGCCCGGGCGCCAGCGCCGGCACCCAGAGCATTGCCAGGCCGACGAGCACGAATCCGGATGCATTGGTCCAAGTCATGGGAGCTGCGGTTGAAGGTTGGACCGAAACCAGCCGAAATCGTGCCACGGCGGACGAACCTGCCCCAAGCCATTAACGGTCGCGATGATGCTGCTGGCGCCCAAAAAACCCAGCCGCACGCGTCATGCAAAGCGCCCGAACGGCGGTGCAACGCCGTGCAGACGGCAACTTTCCGCCTCCGGCCAGGCGCGCGGCCGTACCCGGCATCCCGCCTCCCCCGGGTTCAGCACACCAGCCGGTCGAAATCCAGGAAATCTCCGTTGAACCCGCCCTTGACGCCCTTGCAGATGACACTGACGGCGTCGTGCGAGTGCAGCGACTCGAGGTGGGCGCAGGCGACCTGGAAATCGCGGATGCGCGGATCGCCGTCGAGCTCGTGGTAGAGGAGGCGCACGGCGTCCTCGACGAATTTGATGTACGCGCCGTTCAGCTCGGCGAACGCCTGCTCGTCCTCGCGCTTCACCATGACCTGCGTCTCGGTCTGGAGCGCCCGCAAACAGTGCGCCTGGAGATCCTCGACCGTGAGCCTGCGGCCGGGGGCAATCTCGACGCTGATGCGCGCCTTGCTGCGCTGGGAATGCGGGATCGAGTAGACGCCGCGCCGGTCGCGCGCGTGTTCGGCGAGCTCCGCGGAACACGGGCAGGCGGACGAGTACGTGAAGTCGAAGTGGATGAAACGCCGGTAGCGGCCGGTGTGCGTCAGCGCGCCCTCGAACGCGACGTCATGATACTGCCAGCCGACCAGCCCGCTGCGCAGGCTGCGCTGCCGGAGCGGCCAGGAGAACACGACCTTCAACCGGGCATCCTTGCTCCGGATGCGGCGGAGGTAGGCGCGCAATATCCGGCCGAGCCACTCGAGCGTGAAGATCCCGTCCTGGTGGTCGTAGAACGAGCGCACGATGCGGCTCATGTTGATGCCCTTGAGCTCGGCCTCGAGCGACACCGTGCCGGTCACGCGCGCCTCGAGCGACAGCACCTCGCCGTTCCGGGCGCGCACCCGGACCGGCAGCCGGAAGTTCGCCACCCCCACGTGCTGGATGGGCACCTTTGCGCCCTGGATGGCGTCGACCGCGTGCATCATGTCGGGCAGCTCGGCGCGGTACCCGGGGGAGGTCCGGAAATGCCGATCGTAGCGGCGGGTGATCCGGGGCGCGGGCGCGCCCGCGGCCCGGTGGAGATAGAGCCTGGGTTTGATCTTCATGCACGTTTTCGGCCCGCCGGCCGGCGGTCCGCCGCCTGCCCGCGGGCGCCGGCAACCGCCGGCGTCCCGGCCGGGGACGGGGTCCCTCGGACCGGAGCGGGAGTTAGTAGCGAGAATCCGGCCACGGTCAACCGTCGATCCCGTAACAGATCCGCCAGACGGTGTGCAGGCCGTCCGACCCGACCGGGGAGCCCCGGAGGCACGCGCCGCCCCGTTTCGGATTGTCTCAATCCGGTGCGCGCGCTCTGCTGCGTTGCTACCCACCGCGGCGGTCGCACCCGCGGCCCATCCGGATTCCGCCCATGAAAGTCCGCAAAGCCCTTGTGACGGCTGCCAATCCCCGCCAGCGATCGCTCCCGCTGCAGATGCTGATCGATTCCCAGGGCGAATCGAAATCCGCCCTGCAGATCATCCTCGAGGAGGCGGCCGTCGCCGGCATCGACGAGTTCTGCGTGATCGTCTGCCCGGGCGACGAAACCGCCTATGCCGGCGCGTGCGGCGCCCTGCGCGATCGCGTGCGTTTCATTGCCCAGACCGATCCGCGCGGCTACGGGCAGGCCGTCCTGTGCGGCCGCGCCTTCATCGGGGACGAACCTTTCCTCCACCTGGTCAGCGATCACCTGCACGTGGCGCACGGGGCGACCAACTGCGCCCGGCAGCTCATCGATGTCGCCGCGGCGGAGGACGCGCCTGTCTCGGCCGTGCAGCCGACGCACGAGAGCCTGCTCACCGCCTACGGCACCGTGGGCGGCCGGCTGGTGGGTAGCGACCGCCCGCTCTACCAGATCGAGACCGTGCTGGAGAAGCCGACGCCGACCGTCGCCGAGCAGCAGCTGCTGGTGCCGGGGTTGCGCGCGGGATACTACCTGTGCTTCTTCGGGCTGCACGTCCTGCCCGCCGACGTGTTCGACCTTCTGGAGGAGGAGCGCGCCGCGGCACCGGACCGGCGCCTCGGGCTGTCGCCCGCCCTGCATGCGCTCGCGGCCCGGCGCCGGTGCCTCGCGTACTGCGTCGCCGGCCGCCGCTACGACATCGGCGCCCCGTACGGCCTGCTGTTCGCGCAGCTCGCCCTGACCTTCGCCGGCCGCGACCGGGACCGCGTGCTCACGCAACTCGTCGAGCTGCTCGCGTCGCGCACGGCCTGAGCCATGAGCGCGCGCGTGACCGACATCATCGACGCGGCGGCGCCGGAGTTGCGCGACCTCGCCATCGAACGCTGGTGCGCCGGCCGGCCGGCCGCCGACCTGCTCGCAGCGTGCGCCGAACTGGAGGCCTACCGCCGGCGCGAGGCCAACCTGTACAAGCGCGTGCGCGCGCTGTTCTTCCTCGCCGCGATCCACCGCTATCACCTGCCGGCGCGGCCGGAGTTTCCCCGGCGCGGCCGCGTGCCCTACGCGGGCTTCAGCCGCATGCTCGAACGGCGCTTCGAGGAGGCCGTCGGCGGATTCCTGCAGGCGCAGACGGCGCAGGGCCCCAACGAAGCGCTGTCCAGCGCCCTGGCCGCGGCCTACCACGCCCTGGCGTTCCAGACCCTCGCCGACCAGGTCCGCCACACCGTCCGCTCGACGCGCGGCAACGCCTGGATGTTCCGCCTCGGCCACCCCCTGGACCAGCCGCTGCGCGTGCGGCCCGAGCTGCTGCCGGCCGGGCGCGACGCGCCGGCGCCTGTGCTGCGGGAGCGCACGCCCGTGCGCATGGACCTCACCCACTGCGGCTGGAGCGACATCTTCTTCCTCGGAATGGACTTCCCCGAGGGCGCCCGCGTGCTGAACGTGTCCGTCGACCTCGGCGTGCACGGCCGCGACGCGGGGCCCCGTCCGCCCGTCGAGGCCTTCTTCCGGATCATCGACGAGCCGATCATCCGCCTCGCCAGCGTCGATCTCGAGGCCACCGCCGAGGTCCGCGAACTCGACGAGATCTTCGACTTCGGCCGCGACTACCTCGGCCTGCTCAAGGCCGCGATCATCGCCGCCGGCCTCGTGCCGCCGGGCATCGAGCGGTCCGGGGCGCGCCTGGCCGACCTGCTCGCCGCCGTCTGCGGGCCCGGCCGGGGATTCGAGCTGGTGAGCAACGTCAACCGCATCCCCAAGGGATCGCGGCTGGCCGTCTCCACCAACCTGCTCGGCGCGCTCATCGGAGTCTGCATGCGCGCGACCAGCCAGATCCGGTCGCTCGAGGGGCCGATGGCCGAGGCCGAGCGCCGGGTGGTCGCGGCGCGCGCCATCCTCGGCGAATGGCTCGGCGGCTCCGGCGGCGGCTGGCAGGATTCGGGCGGCCTCTGGCCGGGCATCAAGCTCATCGAGGGCGTGACCGCCCGGCCCGGCGACGTCGAGCACGGGCTCAGCCGCGGCTGCCTGCTGCCGCGCCACACCCTGCTCGGCCCCGACCGCGTGCCGGCCGCGGCGCGTGCCCGGCTGCAGGAGTCGCTCGTCCTCGTCCACGGCGGCATGGCGCAGAACGTCGGTCCCATCCTCGAGATGGTGACCGAAAAATACCTGCTGCGCGGCGAGGCCGAGTGGGCCGCCCGCCGCCAGGCCGTGGCCACGCTCGACGAGATCCTGGGCCAGCTCGCCGCCGGCGAGGTGCGCGCGCTCGGCCGCTCGCTCACGGCCAACTTCTTCGGGCCGCTCCAGACCATCATCCCCTGGGTCAGCAACCTCTACACCGAGCGCCTGATCGCGCGCACGCGGGACGCGCTCGGCGACGCTTTCTGGGGCTTCTGGATGCTCGGCGGCATGTCGGGCGGCGGCATGGGCTTCATCTTCGCGCCGGAGCGCCGCCGGGAGGCCCAGGAGCGGCTGGAAGCGATCATGCTCGCGGCGAAGGCGGAGTTGCAGGCGGCGCTGCCCTTCGCGATGGACCCGGTGGTCTACGATTTCGCCATCAACGAGCACGGCTCCGTCGCCGCGCTGCTGACCGACGCCGCGGCGCTCCTCCCGGCCGGCTACTACCAGCTCACCGTGCCGCGCTGCCTGCGGCAGGAAGCGCGCCACCTGACCCCGCGCGAGCGGATCGACCTGCAGCAGTTCACCCGCGCGGCGCGGGCGCAGCCGGAATTCGCCGCCGTCATGCCCCTGCTGCTCGACCGCATGCTGCCGTCGGCACTGCTGGACGGCCGCGGGACGCCGCCGGGCGGCCGGCTCGACGAGCTGCTCGCCGCCAATGGCTTCGACCGCGCGCAGCACGAGCAGATCCGCGCCGACCTGCGCAGCGGGCGCATCGGACTCGCCCTGAACCGGCTGCCGCCGACCACGCGGGTCGAGGACGTGCCGGCCGACGCGCTGTTCGACGCTGCCGGGGCCGCCGCCTTCCGCGGGGCGGGCGAGGCCGCGCTGCGCGCCGGCGAGGTCGCCATCGTCACCTACGCCGCCGGCGTGGGCAGCCGCTGGACCGAGGGCGCCGGCGTGGTCAAGGGTCTGCATCCCTTTGCGCGGCTCGGCGGGCGCCACCGCAACTTCATCGAGGTGCACCTCGCCAAGACCCGCCGCGCCGGGCGGACGTTCGCCGCGACGCTCCCGCACGTCTTCACGACGAGCTACCTGACCCACGCCCCGATCGAGCGCTTCCTGCGCGAGACGGCGGGCGGGGCGCTCGACCGCACGGTGTGGCTGTCGCCCGGCCGCTCGATCGGGCTGCGGCTGGTGCCCGCGGTGCGCGACCTGCATTTCGCCTGGGAGGAGACGGCGCAGCAGCGGCTCGACGAGCAGAAGGAGAAGATGCGGGAAAGCGTGCGGGCGGCGCTGGCCGCGTGGGCGCGCCAGGCCGGCGAGGGCAGCGATTACACCGACAACCTGCCGGGCCAGTGCCTGCACCCGGTCGGCCACTGGTTCGAGGTGCCCAATCTGCTCAAGAACGGCGTGCTCGCCCGCCTGCTCGCCGCCCGGCCCGGGCTGCGCACCCTCCTCGTGCACAACATCGACACCCTCGGCGCGACCGTCGATCCGGCCCTGCTCGGCTGGTTCCGGTCGACCGACGCCGCCTTCGGCTGGGAGGTCATGGCCCGGCGGGTCGAGGACCGGGGCGGCGGCCTGGCCCGGGTGGATGGCCGCGTGCGTCTGGTCGAAGGCTTCGCCCTGCCCCGCGAGGAGGACGAGTTCGCCCTCTCCTACTACAACGCCAACACCTGCTGGATCGACATCGACCGGCTCCTCGCCCTCTTCGGACTCGGCCGTGGCGACCTCGCCGACGCGGACAAGACGGCCACCGCCGTGCGCGCGCTCGCCGCGCGCATGCCGACCTACGTGACCCTCAAGGACGTCAAGAAGCGCTGGGGCCACGGCCAGGAGGACGTGTATCCCGTCGCCCAATTCGAGAAGATCTGGGGCGACATGACCGCGCTGCCCGAGTGCGGGCACGCCTTCGCCGTCGTGCCGCGCAGCCGCGGCCAGCAGCTCAAGGAGCAGGCGCAGCTCGACGTCTGGCAGCGCGACGGCTCGGCCGCCTACATCGAATCGCTTGGGGACTGGGAAGGCTGATCGCCGGCTGTATCGGCCCCGTATGACGGGGAGTGATGCTTTTCACCCTGCGGATCGGGATTGTCGGGAAGGTCCGACCCGTCTTTGCTCGGTGGTCCTTATGGACCAGGTCAACATCGGCATGATCGGCGGCGGCACGGTGGGCAGCGGCGTGTTTCACGCCCTCCAGCATAATGCCGGCCTCATGACGGCCCGGCTGGGTCTGCGGCCCGCCATCACCAAGGTCGCCGTCAAGTCCTTTGACGAGCCGCGGCCCTACCCCATCCCGCGTGCGGTCATGACGCTGGACTGGCGCGAGGTGGTCGAGGATCCGTCGGTGCAGATCGTGATCGAGCTGGTCGGCGGCACCGGCATCGCCAGGACCATGATCCGCGCCGCGCTCGAGCGCGGCAAACCGGTCGTCACCGCCAACAAGGCCCTGCTCTCGGCGCACGGGCCCGAGCTGTTCGCCGCGGCCCGCAAATTCAAGACCAATCTCTATTACGAGGCCAGCGTCGCCGGGGGCATCCCGATCATCAAGGTCGTGCGCGAGGGCCTCGTCGGCAACCGGTTCGAGCGGATCTACGGCATCGTCAACGGCACCTGCAACTACATCCTCACGCGGATGAAGCTCGAGGGCGCCGCGTTCGCCGACGTGCTCGCCGACGCCCAGCGGCTCGGTTACGCCGAGGCCGACCCGACGCTCGACGTCGACGGCCACGACGCCGCCCACAAGATCGGCATCCTGGCGTCACTCGCCTACGGCTTCTGGGTCGACGTCCACGACATCCACATCGAGGGCATCCGGAATCTCACCCCGCTCGACATCAAGTTCGCCGACCAGCTGGGCTACACCGTCAAGCTCCTCGGCATGGTCCACGCGGTGCCGCCGGCCGAGGACAGGGGCGGGAAGGCGTCGGCCGGCCGTCGCATCAGCGTGTCGGTCAGCCCGACGCTCGTGCCCAACGCCCATGTGCTCGCCAGCGTCGGCGGCGTCTTCAACGCGGTCTTCGTCTCGGGTTTCCCCATCGGCGACACGCTTTACTACGGACGCGGCGCGGGCAAGGACGCCACCGCCAGCGCCGTGCTGAGCGACCTGGCCGACGCCGCGCTCGACCTGCGCCACGGCACTCCGCAGCGCGTGCCGGCCTTCGTCCCCCACGCGTCCGCCGGCGGCATGATCCCGTTTGCCGAGTCCCGCTCGCGGTTCTACCTCCGCCTAGACGTCCTCGACCGCCCCGGCGCGATCGCGAAGATCTCGGCCATCCTCAGCCGGGCCGGCATCAGCATCTCGTCGATCATCCAGCCCGAGGCCCACGAGGGCGAGACGGTCCCCGTGATCCTGATGACGCACGCCGCGCGCCGCGCCGCCATGGATCGCGCCCGCGCCGCCATCGCCCGCATTCCGGCGGTCAAGGGCCCCTCGCTGCTCCTGCCCGTCGAGGACTTCGCCTAGGAACCGGCCGGACTCCGTCCATCCGGCTCCTTCGCCGGAACGGCTGCACGTCCCGGGTCGGTATCCGTGCGACTCACTCTCGCACCCGAGCGGGGGTGTCCTATCGCCGAGAAACTACCTTGCCCAACACTCGGGCCGCCTCCGTGAACTCTGGGCCCCCTCGGTGCGCTCCGTGTCGATCGGGGAAAATCATTCTTTGGGCCTCCGCCGTTTCGGCTTCGGATCCACGCCCAGCCGCGGATCGCGGCGCCGGGCGAGCGCTACCAGCCGCTCGGCGGTCGGTTCGAAGCGGTCCGCGGTCTCCGGCAGATACAACCATTTCGGCAGGATCGGGTGCGGCGACAGCACAGGGAACTCCGCCAGCAACGACGCGTGCTGCGCACGCTCCGTGCACACCAGCACGCCGCGCCAGGGTTCCTCGCCCGCCGTGAAATAGAGCATCAGCCGGCCGTCGAGGTAGGCGCTCTTGCCGCCGAACATCGGCCGCAGGAGGAACGTGGGGTCATCCTCCAGCGGCTCCCACAGCCACTGGTACGGATGCACCCGCCGGGTCCGGCCGGTCGGTGGTTCGCGCATGGTCGCAAGACTCGCGTCGCTCGCCGTCGGCGTCACCGCGCCTCGGGGCGGCGGGTGCCAGCCGGGGCGCCGCTTTCAGACGCGTTTGAGCACATCCTTGGTGAATTCGTTGCGCGTGTTGCCGGTGTTGAGCGTCCCCGCCGGCTCGAACAGGACGGCCTCCACCTCGTCCGGCGCGTACGGCTGGTGCTCGATTCCCCGGGAAACGATTAAGAACTCGCCGGGCGAGACGACGACGGTCCGGTCGCGCAGGCGCAGGTGCAGGACGGCGCGATGGACCAGAAACAGCTCGTCCTCGTTGTCGTGATGGTGCCACGTGAATTCGCCCTTGAGCTTCACGCATTTCACGTGCTGGCCGTTGAGCTCGCCCGCGATATGTGGGTCCCAATACGTCGAAATCCGGGAGAAGACCTCGTCCAGTTTGACAGTGGTCATGTTGTTAAGATCGACCGGAGAAAGTCGTTACGGCAAACCCGGGTTGTCATCTATTAAATGACAACGGTCAAGGTCGGGGCGCCCATCTCCGCACGACAGGGAGGGGTATCCCCGAATCGAAAGTCCGGCCTCCTGACGCCGCAGCCGCCACACCCCGCGTTCGATCCGCCGGCCGCACACGGCGGCGGTCCTTTTTGACCGCCTGGCTCGGACAGAGCACCCCTACCCCTGCGCCGCAAGAATCTCCTCGGCGCGCTTCACGAGCGAACGGAATTCGGCGCGGTAGCCGCCGGCGTCGGAGCCCGTGCCCTCGTCGGCCCAGACCTCCGCCTCGGCCAGCG
>Ga0265334_10000836_pt1 | contig 15380 bp, 7 predicted proteins | sample 42023metaG_FD_192442 | JGI IMG/M metagenome (GOLD analysis project Ga0265334, IMG submission 192442) | Rhizosphere microbial communities from Carex aquatilis grown in University of Washington, Seatle, WA, United States - 4-20-23 metaG | ecosystem: Host-associated > Plants > Roots > Rhizosphere >... | reverse complement strand
CCAGATCGCGCCTGATCTTCTTTCAGTAGCGGCTTGTAGCAGGAATAATACCGCCGCCGCAGCAGCCGCGAGGCCGTTGTTGCCCGATGTAGAGAATGTAGTATAAGCTCCCAACATATGCGAACGACGGACTGGCCGGCTCAGGTCCACGTCCGGCACACGAAAGCGCATCGACGGGTTACACGTCATACCGGAAGGGGGAAGCACAATGAACCACGTTCAAGGTCTCAGGCTTGGCAGTCTGGCGGTCGCAGCGCTGATCGGTCTGACCTTCGGCGTCGCAGCCGATGCGCAAGCGCCGGCTGCCGCGGCCGGCGCCGCGGCGCCCATTGAACTCGAGGAAGTCGTCGTCACGGGCACGAGCATCCGCGGTGTCGCGCCTGTCGGCTCCAACCTGATCACCCTCGGTCGTGACCAGATCGACCAGACCGGTGCACAGACCATCCAGCAGGTATTGCGCGACATCCCGGCGATCACTGGTCAGGCCTCGACGCCGCAGGGCGGCAATCCCGGCAATGCGTTCTACGCTCCAACGATCCACGGCATCGGCTCGAGCTCCAGCAATGCGACGCTGGTGCTGGTGGACGGCCACCGCATTTCTCCGGGCAGCCAGCAGCAGACGCTGACCGATCCGAACATCATTCCGCCGATCATGCTCGAGCGCGTGGAAGTGCTCGCGGAAGGCGCCTCCTCGACCTACGGATCCGACGCGGTTGCCGGCGTGGTCAATTTCATCACCCGCAAGAATTTCGACGGCGTGCTTATCACGGGGCAGGGCGGCATCGGCGATCAATACCATACGCAGACCGCCGGGGCGCTGTGGGGAACGCATTGGGAAGACTCCTCGCTGCTCATCGGTTACAACTACTCTTATCGAAGTGACCTCGCCTTTGCGGCCCGCAGCTTCCTCAATCGAAACCACATTGCGCAGGGCGGCACGAATTCCGACACTTTCAACTGCAACCCGGCGAGCATCGCGCCGGCCAAGCAGTCGCTGATCTTCATCTCGCCGACCTCGACGACCGGAGTGGCGAACACGGCGGCGAATGCGCCGTGCCAGAACGTCGCCACGGGCGACATCCTTCCCGCAGAGCAGCGCAACAACGCGATGCTGAAGTTCAGCAAGGCGTTCGGCGCGAATTTCGATATCAGTGTGGACGCCGTGGTTTCCACGGTGACCAATAACACGCAGACCGCCAGAGGCAGCGTCTCGGCGACCGTCTATGGCGCCGGCTGCAATGCGCTGACCGGTCCCGGCGGCACGGCGCTCACGCCTTGCCTGGCGAGCCAGATCAATCCGTTCTTCCAGCCGATAGCTGGTCAGACCGGCGCGGGCGCCGTACAGGAAACCATACGCTACGATTCCGATGCGCTGCTGGGGGCAGGGCATGCGAACAGCTACAACAACAACAATGATTACTACATCGCCGGCAACTTCGAATACCGCCTGGCTCATGACTTCCGGATCACGGCCTTAAGCCTGTTCGGCGGCGAGCAGAGCTACGTCGGCAACACCGGCTTGCTGTGCGCGAGCTGCGCCAACCTCGCGCTCAACGGCACGACCAACAGCAGCGGCAGCACAACCACCACGTCCATTCCCGGCACCAGCACAATCGTGACCAACCTGCCGCTGACCGCGGCGAACGCCCTGGACGTCTGGAATCCCAAGGCCACGAACCTGACCTCGGCCGCGGTGCTCGCGAACCTGACCAACAATGTGACGGATTCGCGCTGGTACTACTCGATCGTACAGCAGCGGCTGGGGGTCGATGGCACGGTGTTCACTCTTCCCGGTGGGCCGCTCAAGGTCGCCGGCGGCGTCGAGTGGGTGCACTACGGCGTGAACATGGACAAGACCTATCCGAACAATGCCGGCCCGTCCAGCCTCGCGTCGCAGACTTTCATCCTGTCACTCGGCCGCAACGTCGAGTCCGCCTACGCCGAGGTGCTGGTGCCGATCGTCGGCGAAGACAACGCGCTGCCGTTCGTGCGCAAACTGGACCTGAGCCTCTCCGGTCGCTACGACGACTACGTGGGTCTGGCCAATACCGTCAACCCGCACTTCGGCCTGGGGTGGGAAAGCTTTCCCGGCGTGACCTTCCGTGCCAACTACTCGACCTCGTTCGTGGCTCCGCAGCTCACCAGCGTCGGCGACCAGACGCAGGGTGGCCTCACGAGCTTCAGCGCCTATGGTGGCTCGAACACACAGCTGATCGTGCCGATCGCAAGCTTCCCGCTCGCGGCTCAGCTCGGCGCGATTCCGGGCTCCGGCGTCACCTGCGGCGCGACGACCTGTACGGTCAGCAGCACGGTCAATGGCATCACTGCGAATGGCGGCCCGCGCAATCCGCAGCCCGGTCATGGACAGAGCTGGTCCGTGGGTTTCGATCTCGCGCCGAGCTTCCTGCCGCACTTCCGCTCGAACTTCGCGCTGTTCAACGTGAACCTGTCGAACCAGATTTCGGGTAACAGTGCGTCCAATGCGATCAACAGCGCGGCGCTCAACAGCGATCTGGTGTTCTTCCCAGGCGGTAGCACGATTGCGAATGCGGTGGCGGCGATCGGCATTCCTGCCAGCTGGCCGCAGAATTCTGCGATCAACACCACCAACGGGCTGGTGTACTACGCGCTGTCGGTGCGACAGCAGAACCTGCTGAACCTGTACATCCAGGGCATCGACGCGGATGCCCATTACGATTTCCCGACCGCCAATCTCGGCACCTATCGGGTCGGCGGTACGGTCACGTATTTCACCAAGTTCAACCAGAACATCGCCGGCGGTCCGACCTTCAAGGTGCTCAACACGACCGGATTCAACAACACCTTCCCTTCGATCCAGCTGCAGGGCCGCGGTGACCTCGGCTGGGACTTCGCTCCGGTGTCGGCGGACCTGTTCGTGAATTTCGTGGGGTCCTACCGGAACTGGTCGAGTACTTCGGTCGCCCCGATCGTGTCGCAGAACGGCGTGCCCGTCAGCGGCGGCGATTGGGTCGCCCCGACCATCACGCTGGATCTGCATGCCGCCTACAATTTCGGTGGTGGCAGCGGCAGCAGGCTCGGCAACAGCCAGCTGTACCTCGATGTTTCGAACCTGCTGAACTCCCCGCCGGCGTTCTATAACGGCGCCAACGGCTACGATTCCTACGCCGGCAACGTCCTCGGACGCATCGTCTCCGCCGGCTTCCGCGTCAAGCTCTAGCTCCCAGCTCCAGGAGTCGATTTCAGGCCTTCAGACCGCCGCGCAGGCCACCTCGCATCGGGCGAGGTGGCCTGTGTGGTCGATCGCACATTTCTCGCCCGACTTTCCCTGTAAAAGCATTTCCGCTATCCCGGATATTGGTTTTCTATTCGACAATATTCCAAATGATGGGAATCAGTGATGCTAAAAGGCAACATACTGACAAATAAGTAGCGCGTTGATCTTAGTATGTAATATAAAGTACCAAGCAGCTTAGATACCGATTGTGGCGCGGTTTCACGCAGCAGAAATCGCGAGTGAGCGGGGTGAGGACTAAGGGGCGCGGGCAGGTCAGCCGCCTCAAGCCCAGGGAGGGACGGGGCCAGGAAGCAACAAGGCCCGGGCAGGACAGGGAATGATTCGTGGCTCGCGGTCGCGGGCAGATGTCTAGAAACAATTTTCTGATGAGTGAGGGGTAAATCATGAATAAGCAATTAGCGCTGACGCTGGCGCTGTGCGGCACGTCCGCAACGGCCCTGGCGCAGAACGCCACCACGGCATCCGGGTCGGAGCAGGGCAGCGAACTCTCTGAGGTGGTCGTCACCGGTACGTTGATCCGCGGCACAGCGCCCACGGGTGAGCAGCTCGTGACGGTCGACACCGCGGCCATCCAGAATGCCGGAGCGGCGACGGTATCCAATCTGCTGGCCACGGTGCCGGCCCTGAACAGTTTCAACATTGCGCCACAGGGCGGCCAATCGGAATTCAACAGCGGCGGCTCCTCCACGCCCGGCCTGCACAGCCTGCCGGGCACCGCCACGCTGGTACTGATCGACGGCCACCGCGCAGTCGGCGATACCCCGCTGCTCAACGTCCCCGATCCCTCGTCGATCCCGCCGAGTGCGATCGATCATATCGAGATCGTCGCGGATGGCGGCTCGGCCACCTACGGATCGGACGCCGTGGCCGGTGTCATCAACATCATCCTGAAGAAGAACATCAACATCAACGAATCGACGGCGATGTACGGCGGTGCGTCGGCGTACCACCAGGCGCAGATCGGTCAGACCTTCGGCAAGACCTGGGAAGGCGGGTCGGCACTGATCGCGGCGACCTTTGCGAACAATTCGGATCTCAAGAACAGCGATCGCAGCTTCTATCAGACCGCGCCGGCGGGCCTGGCGTTCAACCCGGTCAGCAACTGCAATCCTCCGAACGTCCAGATTGCCGGCAAGAACTACTACGGTCCCGGCCTGCTGGCCGGACCTGCCACGACCTGCGATCCGAACCTGAATGCCGACCTGTACAACCAGGAACGCCGGTATGCGTTGATCGCCACGGTTCGGCAGGACGTCGGCAGTCGCGTTCACCTGTCGCTCGATGCCAAGTACACCGACGATCTTGCCAAGGAACAGATTGCGCAGGTCTCGAATGAGACCGTCACGATCCCCAACACCAATCCGTTCTTCACGCTGCCGGCCGGGGCTCCCGCGGGTACGACCTCTGAAACGGTGCAGTGGAATACCGGCAACCTCGGCCAGAATCTCCAGGACCTGTTCCGGTCCCGGTCCGGCATGGCCGATCTGGGCGCCGACGTCGATCTCGGAGCGCGCTGGCAGCTGAGCGCCGACGTGGACTACAGCTGGAGCAGCAGCGCCGCCCTGAACGAAGACAACGGCGGTGTGAATATCACGGCGCTCAACGCGGCTGTAAATGGCACGACCACCGCCACGGCCCTGGATCCGTTCAGCAATCGCACCAATGCGAGCGTGGCGGCGGCGATCCTCAACTATCCGTTGTGGTTCTACGGCACGCAGCGGATGTGGGACTTCAATGCGAAGGTCGATGGCCCGGTCTGGACGCTGCCCGGCGGTGACCTGAAGGTCGCGCTCGGCGTCGCCAATCGGCACGAGTACTACAGCGGCTCGGATCCCATCGGACTGCCGGGACAATCCGACTACACAGACAATTTCGTGGATGTGAGCCGCTCCGTGAGCGCGGTGTTCGGCGAAATCGCCGTGCCGATCGTCGGCGCCAATAACGCGATGGCCGGCGTACGAGCCTTGAGTGTGTCGGTGGCCGGCCGCTATGACCATTACAGCGATTTCGGCAACACGAGCAATCCCAAGTACGGCATCGACTTCTCGCCGCTCGATGGCCTCAAGCTGCGTGCGAGTTACGGTACCTCGTTCCACGCGCCGCAGCTCGCGGATACGTATGGCATCGATACTCGTGCAGGCGGCATCTTCCCTGCTACGCCGCCGCCGGGATTCAACTGTGGTGTCGGTGGGTGCGGGAGTTTCACGGGTGGGTACTTCGCGGGCGGCCGCGCGGGCCTGCAGCCGGAAAAGGCGAAGAATGCCTCGTTCGGTGCTGACTGGGCTCCTCCACAGATTCCCGGATTCAAGGCGACGGTGAGCTACTGGATGGTCCGATTCAGCAACGAGGTGCAGATCCCGATCTCCTTCAATCTGAATCTGCCATCCTTGCTGCAGCGGTTCCAGATCCTCAACATCGTGAATCCGGCGACTGGGCTGCTGGCTCCCTTGACGCCGGCACAGTTTGCGGCGGCTACCGCCGGCATCCGTCTGACCGGGGCTTTGACCCAGGTGCCGACTCCGCAGATATGGCAAATCACCGATGCGCGGCGCGCGAACATCGGCGCCACGGCAATCGATGGCTGGGACTTCGATTTCAGCTACAAGCTGCCAGTGTCGACCGGCAATGTGCTGTTCGACTTCAGCGGCGAGTACCTGATCCAGTACGAGTCCAACGCAGGCCCCGGCACGCCGTATCAGGACAACCTGAAGAACGGCGCCAGCACGCAGTCGAGCGATACCAGCGCCTATAACGTGATCCCGTGGCATCTGCGGGGCACACTGGGCTGGCAGAGCGGGCCTTTGACGACACAGGCCGCGTTGAACTACACGGGTCACTACAACTTCGGGTATCAGACGCCCTGCGGCAATACGACCTGTGGTGCGATCGAGTGGGTAGCGCCGTTCGTGACCGTCGATGCGGTCGCGAGCTACGACCTGCCCAACAATCTGCGTGTACAGCTCAACGTGTACAACCTGCTCAATCAGAATCCGCCGGTGATCATCGCGGGTGGCGGATTTACCACGCTATCGGCCAATCCCCTGGGCCGGCTCGTGCAGGTGGGTGTGGACAAGCGCTGGTAATGTAGCGCGATTGAGTTGATTGCAACCTTGACCGCGCCGGCGAGTACTCACTCGCCGGCGCGGGAAAGGTCCTCGGGAATGCGATTTCAGCCGGGCGCGGGACGCGCGACACGGCGAACGGTGGCAGGGTTGTAGCCCTGCGCGGCACTGATTGCGGCGGCCGCCTGCCTTACATCGAAAGTCAAACCGCGCATGCGCACGTCATCCATGTACTGCGCGGCGCTCGATACGCTCAACGCACCGACGATGCTGCCATCGACTCCTCGGATCGGAGCGGCGACGCAGCGGATGCGGTCCTCATTTTCCTCGAGGTCGAAGGCATAGCCCTGCTCTGCATACTCGTGCATCCGGGCCAGCCATACGTCCAGCGGAACGTCATAGCGATGACCGAGCCTCGCCTCGTGGTCGTAATACTCGCGCCACTGGCGCTCGTCCTTGTCCAGCAACAGCGCCTTGCCAAGTCCGGTGGAGCGCACCGGCTGGCGCTCGCCGATCCGTGAGCTGATCTCGACGCGCCGGCTGCCCTGGATCTTGTCGAGGTACAGCACGCGTGTGCCATCTAGGATGCCGAGATGGACCGTATCCCCAGTGGCGGCTGCCAGCGTCTCGAGGTGTTCGCGCGCCACGTGGGGCAGGTCCATCCTGCGGCCGGTCACATAGCCGAGCTCCAGCAGCTTCGGCCCCAGCGCATAGCCATCCCGTCGCGAGAAGTCCAGATAGCGCCTCTCGACCAGCGTGGCGGCGAGACGATGCGTCGTGCTGCGGGTCAGGCCGATCGCGGTGGCGAGTTCCGCGAGCGTGGTCGCTCCCTCGGCGACCGCGTCGACGACTTCGAGGCCCCGGACCAGTGTCTGCGTGCCCGCGAGCGCATGCTTCTTCTTCGGTGGCGCATCCGCGGCACCGGTGGTGGCGGGGGTCTCGACTTTTTCGATGCGCTTGGGTTGGCGTTCATCGCCTGGCTGCGGAGAGCGGATTCTTCCGCGCGAGAGCTTCGCGTGTGCGTTCAATTCTAATTCTCCGCCTGATACTCGAGAGTTAATTCATATTTTGGGATTGTGTATCAAAACTCAAGGCGCCGCTCAATTCAAATGGTATTATTACCTATCTTTCGTTGCGTAGCCCCGGTCGGATCTGTAGAAGGCACAGAACAACATGCCACTCTGGCACGCGCAGCGGGTCGTCCCAACGGCAGCGCCATCGCAGGATCCAGGGCGCAAAAATCGCTGGGGGAGGACATGGGATGACGGAAGTTTACGACACGGGGCAGCGGTCGGCAATCAAGCCTGTCGGACATTGGCGTTGGGTCGTGATTATCGCCACGCTGTTCGTCGTTTCGGTGTCGTACCTGGATCGCAACAATATCTCGATTGCCGCATCGGCCCTGCAGCGCGAGTTCCGGCTGACCAACGTTCAGCTCGGCACCGTGTTCAGCGCCTGGATCCTGGGTTATGCGTTGTCGCAGCCGGTGGCCGGGCGGATTGCGGACCGCTTCGGCGCCTCCCGCGCGATCGCAGCGGCGCTGATCTGGTGGGGCATCTTCAGCGCGCTGCTGCCTTTCGTACCGCCCGCCATTCCGGGGGCCATGGGGCTGCTGCTGGCGGTCCGGTTCCTGCACGGCTGCGGTGAGGCGATCATCTTCCCGGCCAGCAATCGACTGGTTGCGAGCTGGATTCCGTCGCAGGAGCGGGGACTCGCCAACGGACTGATCTTCGCCGGCGTCGGCATAGGCGGCGCGGTGGCTCCCCCCCTGATCACGTTCGTGATGATCAATCACAGCTGGCGCTGGGCTTTCTGGCTGTGCGCGCTGATCGGGTTCGCGTCTTGCGTGCTCTGGGCCACGCTGGTGCGCAACAGCCCCGCCGAACAGAAGCGCGTGAGCCGCGCCGAGGTCGCGTACATCGAAGCGGGACTGCCTGCGCGTCCGGCGAGCGGCGGGCAGACGGCCGGCTGGCTCGATGTGTTCCTGAACCGGCACGTGACGGTGGTGACCTTGAGCTATTTCTGCTTTGGCTACGTCGCCTACATCTTCTTCACCTGGTTCTTCAAGTACCTGTCGGACGTCCGCGGCTTGAATCTGAAATCCAGCGCGCTCTACACCGCATTGCCGTTCATCGCGATGGCAACCGGCTCGTCGCTCGGTGGGCTCCTGTCCGACAAGATCCTGCATGTGGCCGGCAAGCGCGCGGCACGCTGCGGGGTCGCGGGCGTGGCGCTGCTCCTGGCCAGCATCTTCGTCTGGATCGCGACCCAGGTCGCCGATGCAAGGCTGGCCGCGCTGGTGCTCACCGGTGGCGCCGGCGCACTGTACCTGTCACAGAGTGCGTACTGGGCGATCAGCGCCGACATCGGCGGACCCTCGGCGGGCCTGGTCTCGGGATTCATGAACATGGGTGGCCAGCTCGGCGGGGCGTGCACCGCAGCGCTGACGCCGGTGATCGCGAACGCGTTCGGCTGGACCGCGTCGTTTCTTGCAACCGCCGCGGTCTGCCTGGTAGGGGCCACGCTGTGGATCTTCGTCGATCCGTTCTACGTGCTGGTTCCGCGCTCCCGATGATGACACTGCGTCGTGCGGCCTCGGTGGCCGATTATCGGGTGCTGGCGCGGCGTCGGCTGCCCAGGATTTTCTTCGAGTACATCGACGGCGGTGCCAATGACGAAGTAACCCTGCGGCGCAATGTCGCGGACCTGGAAAGTCTCGCGCTGCGCCAGCGGGTCATGCGCGACATGTCGGGACTGGACATGAGCGTCGAGTGCCTAGGCCAGCGCCTTACCATGCCGGTGGGCTTGAGTCCGGTCGGCATGGCCGGCATGTTCGGCCGGCGCGGCGAGATCCAGGTGGCGCGAGCCGCAGCCGCGGCGGGCGTACCCTATTGCATCTCGACCGTCGGGGTCTGCTCGGTCGAGGAGGTCGCCCGGGCCGGATATTTCCCGTGGTTCCAGCTCTATATCCTCAAGGACCGCGGCTATATGCGCGAGCTGCTGCGCCGGGCGAAGGCGGCGGGCTGTCCGGCGCTGGTGCTCACGGTGGACCTGCCGGTCCCGGGCGCACGCTACCGCGACGTGCGCTCCGGATTCCGGGGCCTGACGGGACTGCGCGCGCTCGTGAATCACGGCTGGGACGGGTTCACGCATCCCCGCTGGCTCTGGGACGTCTGGGTCCGGGGGCGTCCGCACACGCTGGGTTCGGTCGCGGGCGCGCTGAAGGATGATCAGAACACCGGCGATATCCTGACCTGGATCTCGAACAATTTCGACCGCTCGATCACGTGGAAGGATCTGGATTGGGTGCGCGCCGAATGGGACCGCCCGATCGTGATCAAGGGCGTGCTCGATGCGGAAGATGCGCGCGATGCGGTCAAGGTTGGCGCACAGGCGGTCGTCGTGTCCAACCACGGCGGCCGCCAGCTCGATGGCGTGCGCTCCTCGATCGCTGCGTTGCCCGCCATTGCGCAGGCCGTCGGCGGCGACCTCGAAGTCTATCTCGACGGTGGCGTGCGCTCCGGGCTCGATGTGCTCAAGGCACTGGCGCTCGGTGCGCGCACCTGCTTCGTCGGCCGCGCCTGGGTCTATGCACTGGCCGCCGGCGGGCACGCCGCGGTTACGCGCATGCTGGGAACCCTGCGCTCCGAACTCGAGGTCGCGATGGTGCTGACCGGCTGCCGTTCCGTGCGCGAGGCCGGGCGCGAGCTGCTCGATCGCGGCTAGGCGACCGCGCGGGTACCGCCATGGCAACGCTGGCGAAGGTCGTCATCACGGACTATCCGTGGGATGCCGTCGATGTCGAGCGGCAGATCCTCGCCGGCATTGCCGACCTGGTGACACTGCAGACCCGCAATCCCGAGGGATTTCTCGCCGAGGCTGCGGACTGCGACGGACTGCTGACGACGTACGCCGGTCCCATCGGCGCGGGCGTCATCGAGCGCATGCCGAAGTGCCGGATCATCGCGCGCTATGGCATCGGCGTCGACACGATCGACCTGGCCGCCGCGACCGCCGCGGGCATCATCGTCACGAACAATCCGAGTTACTGCATAGAGGAGGTCGCCGAAGATACGATGGCGCTGCTGCTCGCCTGCGCCCGCAAGGTCGCGTTTTTCGATCGCGAGGTGCGCGCGCATCGCTGGGAACTCACCGCGGGCAAGCCGATCTACCGCGTGGCCGGCAGCACGCTCGGGCTCGTCGGATTCGGCAACATCGCCAGACAGGTCGCGGTGCGCGCCGCCGCATTCGGCATGCGGGTGCTGTATTCCGATCCGGCGGTCGAGCAGGGACAATTCGCGGTCGCGGGAACGCGAGTCGAGTTTTCGGAGCTGCTGCGCGAGGCGGATTTCGTGTCGCTGCATCCGCCGCTGACGCCGCAGACGCGAGGCCTCATGGACGATCGGGCATTCGCCACCATGAAGCGGACTGCTTTCCTGATCAATTGTGCTCGCGGGCCGGTCATCGACACCGCGGCACTCGTCCGGGCGCTGGATACGGGATTGATTGCCGGCTGTGCCCTCGACACCACGGATCCTGAGCCGCTACCGGATTCCCATCCGCTGCGTGATCGGGCCAATGTGATCATCAATCCGCACGCGGCGTTCTACAGCGAGCAATCGATGATGGGTCTGCAGGCCGGGGCGCCGCACGAAGTGCGTCGCGTGCTCAGCGGTGAGTGGCCGCGCCACGTCGTCAATCCGGCCGTACGCGGACGCAGCAGGGCAGGGCTGTAGTACGCTCGCCGCGACCCGGCTGCGGCTAGTTGATGACGCCGCCGTCGACGATCATGATCGATCCGGTCGTGAACGCGCTTTCATCCGCCGCCAGGTAGGCTGCAGCCGCCGCAATCTCTTCGGGTCGGCCGAGCCGGCCCATGGCCTGGCGCGCGATGAACGCCGAGCGCGCCGCGACCGGATCGGGCGCGCTGTTGATGCGGCCCTGCAGCGACGGTGAATCGACCGTGCCCGGGCAGATGGCATTGCAGCGCACTCCGGTACGGGCAAAATCCGCAGCGACCGCCTTGGTGAGTCCGATCACGGCGGCCTTCGATGCGCCGTACGCGAAGCGATTCGGGAAACCCTTGATCGATCCGGCCACCGACGCGATGTTGATGATGCTGCCGCGGCCGGCCCGCAACATCGGGGGCAGCAGCAGGCGGATCGCATGAAACATCGGATCCACGTTCACCCTGAAACTCAAGGACCAGTCCGCAGGTGACGTGTCGAGCACCGTGTTGGTCTGGACGATGCCGGCGCAGTTCACCAGGATCTCGATGCCCTGCTGGGTGCTCACGGCGGCCTCGAGCGCCATGGGATCGCTCGCATCGAAGACCAAAGTCGAATGCACCATTGGCGCCAGTTCGGCCAGCCGCTCCGCATTGATGTCGCAGGCGATCACCGTGGCCCCTTCCTTCACGAAGCGCTCCGCGATCGCGCGTCCAATGCCCTGGGCGGCGGCGATCACGAGCGCACGTTTACCGGTAAGACGCGGGCCGATGGGGTGGTTCTGCGACATGATGGGTTTCCGATGGATTGAGAGTTGAATCAATCGAAGGCGCGGCAGTATACGGATCGTCAGGCACCAAAATTAAGGAGAGTGGAGCGCGGCCGCGGTGGTCTCCATACCTATTGGTGGGACTGCGTCTCAACTTAATCGCGGTACCGGCGTTGCAGCCTACCCTCGGGTGCGCAGGAATGGCCCCGTAACGGCTTCATAGTCGTTGCTTGAATGCCACGGTGCTGCGGCTGACTCTTGACGCGCTCAAACTTTGGTGTCAACAATGCCGAGCATGAGCAGATGCGTCGCTGGATTGCGACGCGCCGCTTGCACGAGCCAGAAAGGTTTCGGTCTCGAAGAATTCTTAAGGGGGATTCAGCATGGGTTTCTCTGTTATCGCCAAGGTGTCGCCGCGCCTGTTGCTTGGGGCCATAGCGCTCGCTCTCGGATCGACGGGCGCGTGGGCACAGACCGCCCCCGCCGCGACGGCCGCCGCAAGTGCGGACACCGCGAACGAACTGGAAACGGTCGTCGTGACCTCGACACGGCTACAGAACGCCGGGTTCGACGCGCCGACGCCAACCCAGGTACTGAATGCCGATGCCTTGGAGCAGATCGCGCAGCCGAATATCTTCGATGCAGTGGTCCAGCTGCCCGCACTGCAGGGCAGCACCGGTACCACCTACGAAACCGGCTCGACCAGCACCGGTCTGCAGGGTTTGTCGACGCTCTCGCTGCGTGGCTTCAGCCCATTACGTACCCTGACCCTGTTCGACGGCCAGCGCGTCGTCGGCGCGAATATCAACCAGACGGTAGACGTCAGCCAATTGCCCCAGATGCTGATCCAGCGCGTCGATGTGGTGACCGGCGGCGCGTCCGCCTCATGGGGCTCGGATGCCGTCGCGGGCGTGGTCAACTTCGTCACCGACAAGAAATTCAACGGCTTCAAGACAGACGTCAGCTATGGCTTGAGCCAGTATGGCGACAACAGCACGGTGACGGCCAAGTTCGCCGCCGGGATGCCGTTCCTGGATGGCAAGGCCCATTTCGAGATCGCCGGCGAGTACACCAAGGATGACGGCGTCAATGCCAGCGGCAATCCAGCCGCTCATATCTCCTGCGTCGCCCAGGGCGGTCGCACCTGGAACGACTGCTCGGGCGCGCCCGAATATACCAGCGCGGCCTCGATACCCGCCGGACAGCCGGCCATCAACTTTGCCCCAGTGCTGCAAAGTACTTCGAACGCCGTGTTTGGCCTCGTTACCGCTGGCCCACTGATGGGCACGCTGTTCGGTCCGAACGGCCAGACGTCCCAGTTCAACTACGCGGGCGGCGGAGTGCCCGGTGTCCAGGGATCCAACGTTGCGCCCAAGTACAACACGGTAGTGGGCACGAACGGTGGGCTGTGCATTCAGAATGCGGGTTGCATCTCGACCCCGAATCAACCCGGTGACCTGCTCCAAAACTGCTGCAACAACGCCCAGGAAACCCTGGTCAGCCCGATCACTCGTCAGACCACGTATGCGCGCCTGTCCTTCGACCTGACGCCGACCTCGGAAGTCTTCGCAACCTTTAACTACGGCACCACGGACACGATTACGTTGCCGTCCGGCGCCGAGGGCTTTAGCGTCACACTGCCCTGCAACTACGCGTTCCTGAGTGCGGCCACGCAGGCGGCGTGCACGGCGGGATACGGACCTGGTGGCGTAGCCGACGACCACAACGCGGGCTACCCGGTCGGCTCGATGCCGGTCGGTGTAGCGATCAACACGGGGCACTTCCAGCTCGTCGACATCTATCGACAGCAGCGTCGATTCGTGCTCGGCGGTGATGGATCCTTCGAGCTGTTTGGGAAGAGCTTTGCCTGGGACACCTACGCCGAATACGCCAGCAGTTCCTCGTGGATCAGCATTTCCAACATGCCGATCAAGCCGAATACCACGGCGGCGACGGACGCGATCATCGGTCCGAACGGCACGCCGGTGTGTGTGCAGTCGTCAGCGAACCCCACGGGCGTCGCCAATGCGGCGTTGCCGGGTCCTGCCGGCTGCCAGCCCTACAACATCTTCGTAGGTCCCGCCCAGAACACTGCTGCGGCGGATCTCTACATCAATCCGGCGGTAGGTCCCTATAACGCGATATTTCAGGTTCAGGAGGCCTGGGGTTCGAGCCTGAACTTCAAGCCGGTGACGCTGTGGGCCGGGGATCTCGCGGTCGCATTAGGCGCGGACTATCGACTCGAAAATTATCATTCCTTTGCGGATCCGTACGGCAACGGCACCAATGCGACCGCTTCTTCGCCCGCGGATCCCTACAATGCCCAGTATCCCGCGATCGGCGCAACGGCCTTTACGACCTCACAGGCTACGGCTGCCGGGGGCGTCTGGAACGCCGGTAACTATCATGAAGGCAGCGGTCAATATACGGTCGAGGAGGCGTTCCTCGAGACCGGTGTTCCGCTGTACAAGATCCCGGGATGGGGCTCCCTGGACGCGGACCTGGCCGGTCGCTTCGAGCACTACAGCACCAACGGCACCTACTACACCTGGAAGATGGGCATCGTATGGGATACTCCGATCCCGGGCGTCCGCATCCGGGCATTGCAGTCTGCGGACTTGCGCGCGCCGAACCTGAGCGAGGCCTTCGCGGCGCCGACGTCCGTTAATGCCGGCTGGAACAATCCGTTCACTGGCGCAAATCAGCTGAGCACCTTTCAGAACAGTTACGGCAATCCGCAGCTGTCGCCCGAGACGTCGAAAACCAGGGAAGTCGGCGTCGTGTTCCAGCCGGACTACATCCGTGGGTTCCACGCCTCGGCCGACTGGTACAGCATCAATGTCGCGAACATCATCGGCAACGGGATCAGCAACATCCAGCAGGAAGTCAACAACTGCTTTGCTGGATTGACGCAGTTCTGCAGCCAGCAGTACATCACCACCTCTGACGGGATCAACCTTGGTCCTGCTCACACCTGTGCCTTGGGCTCAGGGTGCACGGTCACGAATATCAACCTCTATCTGGCCAACCTCGCCACCACGAGGACCAATGGCATCGATTTCGAGCTGGCCTACAATTGGAACATGACGAAGTGGGGCATCCCCGGCACCTTCGGAGTCCGCGGGCTGGCGACCCACGTGTACGGCTTCATCAACTGCCCGGGTTCCGCCGGAACTTTCTGCACCGACTATGCAGGCGCCAATGGCTTTTACAGCAACAGCACGAGCTATAGCGCGGTCGGCGGCACGGTTCCCACCTGGAAAGCCGTGTTCACCGAACAGTACGCCGACGCTTGGGGCAGCCTGTTCCTGAGCCAGCGCTGGTTCAACGCCGGAACCTTCAGCAACAACGACCAGGTGTGCACACCAGGAACCTGCCCGGCGCTGACGGCGGCCCAGTACAGTGCCTATCCGACCATCAACTACAACCATATGCCGGGTGCGGTGTATTGGGATGCGGGCGTCAACCTGAACTTCTGGGGCTCGAAGGCAGAGTTCTACGGCAAGGTCAACAACCTCGCCAACCTGTCGCCGCCCCCGTCGCTG